>Ga0196970_1000508_pt1 | contig 43213 bp, 36 predicted proteins | sample S1v_513CmetaG_FD_148672 | JGI IMG/M metagenome (GOLD analysis project Ga0196970, IMG submission 148672) | Soil microbial communities from Anza Borrego desert, Southern California, United States - S1+v_5-13C | ecosystem: Environmental > Terrestrial > Soil > Desert | place: USA: California... | reverse complement strand
CGTCGCGTCCCTGGCGGCGCACGCGGTGCGCGGCCAGGTCCATCACCACGTCGCCGAAGCGTAGCGTCTCCTCGTTCAGCGTCGGTGTGGCGCGGCGCAGCACCGCGCGCATGCGCGCCACCAGCTCGGTCGGCGAGAAGGGCTTGGTGATGTAGTCGTCGGCGCCGGAATTCAGGCCGCGCACGCGGTCCCCCTCCTCGCCGCGGGCGGTCAGCATGATGATGGGGATGTCGCGGGTCTTCGGGCTGCGGCGCAGCTGGCGGCACACCTCCAACCCCGACATCAGCGGCAGCATCCAATCCAAGAGCACGATGTGCGGCGTCTGCTCGCCGGCCAGCAGCAGCGCTTCCTCGCCGTCGCCGGCGGCCACGACGCGGAAGCCGTCCTTCTCCAGGTTGTACTTCAGCAGCGTGACGATGTCGGCTTCGTCCTCGACGATCAGGACGAGGGGCTTCAGCGCCGAGTTCATGCGTTTCTTACCTCTTGCGGCGTCTCTGGTGTGCCGACCACCGCGAAGCTCGACGTGTCGTTCTTCGGGCGTTGGGCCATCAGCGGCTCGCCTACGACCAGGAAGTGGATGATCTCCGCCACGTTGGTCGCGTGATCGCCGATGCGTTCCAGATTTTTTGCCATGAACAGCAGATGCGTGCACGGCGTGATGTTGCGCGGATCCTCCATCATGTAGGTGAGGACTTCGCGGAACAGGCTGGTGTACAGGTCGTCCAGCTCCTCGTCGCGCTGCCAGGCACTGACCGCCTTGGCGACGTCGCGCTCGGTGTAGGAGTCGAGAACGTCCTTCATGATCGCCTCGACCAGCTTGCCCATGCGCGGGATGCCGACCACCGGCCGCACCGCCGGCACCTGCGCCAGCGCCAGCGACCGCTTGGCGATGTTGGCGGCGTAATCACCGATGCGCTCCAGGTCGGAGGAGATCTTCAGCGCCGAGACGATCTCGCGCAGGTCCTGCGCCATGGGCTGACGCAGCGCCAGCAGGCGGATGGCCTCGGCATCGATGGCGCGCTCATACTCGTCGAGCCGCAGGTCGGCCTGCATCACTTGGGCGGCAAGGCCGACGTCGCGCTTGGCGACCGCCCGGACCGCAGCGGCCACCTGCGCTTCCGCCGCGCCGCCCATCTGGGTGACGAGGTTGGAGACACGCTGAAGCTCCTGAGCGAAGGAGCGAACGATGTGCTCGCTGGTCATGATGCGTACCTAAGCGCTCTGCCGCGGACGAGCCGGACGTTAGCGGGCGACGGCGACCAGTTTATTGCATTTCCATGACTGTTTCATGACAGCCGAGAAGGCGTGGCTTACGCCGCATCATCCGCCCGGCGTTTCGGTTTGGCGGCTTCGGCGACGGGGAGGTAGACCGTGAAGGTGCTGCCCACGCCCACTTCGCTGTCGATGGTCAAGCGACCGCGGTGGCGGTTGACGATGTGCTTGACGATGGCGAGCCCCAGCCCGGTGCCGCCCATGGCGCGCGAGCGCGCGGCGTCGACCCGATAGAAACGCTCGGTCAGGCGGGGCAGGTGGGTGCGGGCGATGCCGTCGCCGCGGTCCTGGACCGCCACCGACAGCGTCTGTCCCGGCGGGGCGCGGCGGCCGTGCGCCAGCAGCGCCGCTCCAACCCCCACTGCGGCGCCGTCGGACAGCGTCACGGTGACCGTCACCTCGGTCTGCTCGCGGGCGTACTTGATGGCGTTGCTGATGAGGTTCTGGAAGACCTGGGTCAACTGGTCCTCGTCGCCGACCGCAGCGGGCAGGCCGTCCGGCGCCTCCAGGCGCAGCCGGATGCGGCGCGCCGCTGCCTTCAGCTCCAGCGAGTCGATCACCCGCTGCACGCAGTCCAGCACTTCTACCCGGCCGTCGGGGGGCATGTGCTCGTCCAATTCGATGCGCGACAGCGACAGGAGGTCGTTGACCAAGCGCGTCATGCGGCTCGCTTGGTCGTGCATGATGCCCAGGAAGCGCTCGTGCGCCTCCAGATCGTCGCGTGCCGGGCCGCGCAGCGTCTCGATGAAGCCCAAGAGCGAGGAGAGCGGTGTGCGCAGCTCGTGGCTGGCGTTGGCGATGAAGTCGGCGCGCATCTGCTCGGAGCGGCGCATCGTCGTGATGTCGTGCAGCGTCAAGATCGCCATCCGTGCGGTGCCGGGGGCGCGGCGCTGGAACGGCTTCACGCGCACCTCGAACATGCGCTCCACGGGTACGGGCAGGCTGAACTCGACGATGCGCGAGGCGGCCCCGCCCAGCACCGCGTCCACCGCCTCCAGCACCGTCGGGTTGCGCAGGCTCGCGGCGAGGTCGCGTCCGGCCACCTTGTCGCCGAACAGGCCGCGGGCAGCGGCGTTGGCGCGTTCCACCTGGCGCTCGGCATCGACCAGTACCAGCGGGTCGTGCAGCGCTTCCAGGATGGCTTCGTCGGCTTCGAGCTGCGCCATCGCCTGCTCGGCGTCGTCCCGCAGTGTGCGGCGCAGGCGGGTGATCGCCGCCGCCAAGTCGCGTGCGGCGGGGGAGGCGGCCTCCTGGGCATCCTCATCCTCGTCCGCCGCGTGGGTGAGGCGCTGCACGCTGTCCGCGATGACGGCGAGGTCTTGGCGGTGCCGGCGCACCAGCAGGGCCACCCCGGTTGTGGCGGCAAGCAGCGCCAGGACCCCCAGCGCGGGTACCGCGACGCCGAACAGCGCCTTCGCCGCGAACCATACGACCACCGGTGCCACGGTCAGTGCGGCGGCGGCGAGGGTGCGGGTCGGCAGCGGCGGTGTGGTGCTCATGGTCTTAGCAGTACACCATCGCGGGGGCGGTGGAATGGCCGTCACAAAAGATTAATGGCCGGCCGCTGCCGCGGCCGGCCTCGGTTCAGAGACTTACCACGGCAGCGAGTCGTGCGCCGCCAGCGCCGCCATGGTGACCATGTCGTTCACCGTGGCGCCCATCTGGACGATCTGCACGGGCTTGTCCAAGCCGATCAGTAGCGGGCCGAACACGGTGCCGCGCGTCATCTTCTGTAACAGCTTGGCCGAGATGTTAGCGGCGTGCAGCGCCGGCATCACCAGCACGTTGGCCGGGCCGGACAGGCGGCAGAACGGGTAGACGCGCTTCATCAGCTCGTGGTCCAGCGCCACGTCGGCCGACATCTCGCCGTCGTACTCGAAGTCGGCCCGGCGCTGGTCGAGGATCGCCACCGCGTCCTGCACGCGCTTGACGTTCTGGCCGCGCCGGCTCTGGCCGAAATTGGAGTAGGAGAGCAGCGCCACGCGCGGCTCGTGCCCCATCTGGCGCGCCTTGGCCGAGGCCTGGATGGCGATGTCGGCCAGCATCTCGGCGTCCGGCACCTCGTTCACCGTGGTGTCGGCGATGAACACCGTGCGCGCGCGGCTGACCAGCACCGTCAGGCCGAACACCCGCTCGCCCGGCTTCGGGTCGAACACGCGGGTGACCTCCTCGAAGCAGACGTGGAAGGTGCGGGTCAGGCCGGTCACCACCGCGTGCGCGTCGCCCTGTGCCACCATGAGCGAGGCGAAGACGTTGCGGTCCTGATTCACCATGCGCTGGCAGTCGCGGTGCAGCACGCCCTTGCGCTGCAGACGGCGGTACAGGAAGTCGGTGTAGCGGCGGTTGGCGTCCGACAGGCGGGCGTTGTGGATCTCCAGGTCGGTTGGCCCGTGCTGGCCCATGGCGGCTAGGCGCTCCTTGATGACCTCCTCGCGGCCGATCAGCACCGGCGTGCCATAGCCGGCAGCCTTGAAGGTGAGCGCCGCGCGGATCGCCCGCTCTTCCTCGCCCTCGGCGAAGACGACGCGGCGCGGGTTGGTGCGCACCTTCTCAAAGATCAGCTCCAGCGAGTCCGCCGTCGGGTCGAGGCGGGTGCGCAGCGTGTTGCGGTAGCCGCCCATGTCGACGATCGGCTTGCGCGCCACGCCGCTCTCCATGGCCGCCTGCGCCACGGCGCAGGGCACGGTGACGATCAGGCGCGGATCGAACGGCACCGGGATGATGTAGTCCGGGCCGTAGCGCAGGCGCCGGCCGGAGTAGGCGGCGTCCACCTCGTCCGGCACGTCCTCGCGCGCCAATGCTGCCAGCGCCTTGGCGGCGGCGACCTTCATCGCCTCGTTGATGGTGGTGGCGCGCACGTCCAGGGCACCGCGGAAGATGTACGGGAAGCCCAGGACGTTGTTGACCTGGTTCGGGTAGTCGGAGCGGCCGGTGGCGACGATGGCGTCGGGGCGGACGGCCTTGACCTCCTCCGGCGTGATCTCCGGGTCGGGGTTGGCGAGCGCGAAGATGATCGGCTTGTCGGCCATCGTCTTGACCATGTCCTGGGTCATGGCGCCCTTGGCCGACAGGCCGACGAACACGTCGGAGCCTGCGACTGCCTCCTCCAGCGTGCGCTTGTCGGTTTCCACCGCGAAGGCGGACTTCCACTGGTTCATGCCCTGCTCACGGCCGCGGTAGACCACGCCCTTGGTGTCGCACAGCATGATGTTCTCGCGTGGCACGCCCAGGTCGCAGAACAGCTGGGCGCAGGCGATGCCCGCCGCACCCGCGCCATTCACCACCATCTTGACGTCCTTCAGGTTGCGCCCGGTGATGTCGCAGGCGTTGATCAGGCCGGCGGCGGCGATGATGGCGGTGCCGTGCTGGTCGTCGTGGAAGACCGGGATGTCCATGACCTCGCGCAGGCGCTCCTCGATCACGAAGCAGTCCGGCGCCTTGATGTCCTCCAGGTTGATGCCGCCGAACGACGGCCCCAGGAAGCGCGCGCAGTTGATGAACTCCTCGACGTTCTTCGTATCGACCTCCAGGTCGATGCCGTCCACGTCGGCGAAGCGCTTGAAGAGGACCGCCTTGCCCTCCATCACCGGCTTGCTGGCCTGCGCGCCCAGGTCGCCGAGACCGAGCACCGCCGTGCCGTTGGAGATGATCGCCACGACGTTGCCCTTGGCCGTGTAGTCGTAGGCCAGCGACGGGTCCTCGGCGATGCGCAGGCACGGCGCCGCCACGCCCGGTGAGTACGCCAGCGACAGGTCGCGCTGGGTGGTCAGCGGCTTGGTGGCGGTGATCTCCAGCTTGCCGGGGCGGCCGCTGGCATGCAGCAGAAGGGCTTCTTCGTCGGTGACGCGCTTGGTGTCGGTCTCGGCCATTGAAATGGAGTCCTTGGGTCTGGCGCCGTGCCGGTTCTAGGGTGCCGGCCGTTGTGAGCCGGCGATGTTACCGGCCCGAACGCAACCTGCCATCGTGCAGTGTGGCGCACAAGTACGATTCTATCTTTTTTCCGCTCCGTAGCGACAGAAACGGCACGCTGTTGGATTTCCCCCGTCCTTCGGTCGGAATTGATGTCGCCCGGACAGGGCGTTCACTTTCCTCTCTTCCAGCCAACCTCTTTTCCAGCCAAGCCCCGCGCCCAATCCCCGTGCCAAGAAGGCGCGAGACGCATTCGCAAGGAGGAATCATGGCTATCAGCCTCATGCTCAATGGCCGGAGCGTCACTTTGGACGTTGATCCGGACATGCCGCTTCTGTGGGCGATCCGCGAGTCCGCCGGGCTCACCGGCACCAAGTTCGGCTGCGGTCAGGCGCTGTGTGGCGCCTGCACCGTGCACATCGAGGGGGAGGCGGTGCGCTCTTGCTCCACCCCCGTCAGCCAGGCCGCCAACCGCGCCGTCACCACCATCGAGGGGGTGCAGGGCAAGGTCGCCCAGGCGGTGCAGTCCGCGTGGCAGCGCCTGGACGTGGTCCAGTGCGGCTATTGCCAGTCCGGGCAGATCATGTCGGCTGTGGCGCTGCTGACCGGCACACCGAAGCCATCGGACGAGGACATCGACGCGGCCATGCAGGGCAACCTGTGCCGCTGCGCCACCTATCACCGCATCCGCGCCGCCATCCACGAGGCGGCCAAGACGCTGGAGACCTGACATGCAGCCCGGATTCCGTTTTGCCCTTCCGCCGGTCAGCCGTCGTGGCGTGCTCAAGGCCGCCGGTGCGGCCGGCTTGATCGTCGGCTTCCAGTGGTCCGGCCGCGCGCCGCGCGCAGCACTGGCCGCCGGAAAGGACGGCACCTTCGCCCCCAACGCCTTCATCCGCGTCGCCCCGGACAACACCGTCACGGTGCTCATCAAGCACCTGGAGATGGGGCAGGGCACCTACACCGGCCTGACCACCATCGTCGCCGAGGAGCTGGACGCCGACTGGGCGCAGATGCGTGCCGAGCACGCGCCGGCCGACCCGCTGCTTTACAACAACCTGCACTGGGGTCCGGCGCAAGGCACCGGCGGCTCCACCAGCGTCGCCAACTCCTGGGAGCAGCTCCGCAAGGCCGGCGCCGCGGCGCGCGCCATGCTGGTGCAGGCGGCAGCCGAAAAGTGGGGCGTGCCGGCGCGGGAGATCACCGTCTCCAAGGGCATCGTCAGGCATGGCCCAAGCAACCGCACCGCCAGCTTCGGCGAGCTGGCGGAGGCCGCGTCCAAGGTCACCCCACCCGCCGACCCGAAGCTGAAGGACCCCAAGGACTTCACGCTGGTGGGCCAGCGCGTGCCGCGCCTCGACTCGGTCGACAAGACGACCGGCAAGGCGGTCTTCGCCATGGACGTCACGCTGCCAGGATCTCTGGTGGCGCTGGTCCGGCGCCCGCCGGTCTTCGGCGCCAAGGTGAAGGGCTTCGACGCCACCGAGGCGAAGAAGGTGCCGGGCGTGGTGGACGTGGTGGCGATCCCGCGCGGCGTCGCCGTGCTCGCCACCGGCTTCTGGGCGGCGAGCAAGGGGCGCGAGGCGCTGAACGTTACCTGGGACGAGAGCGGTGCCGAGCTGCGCGGCTCCGACACGCTGTTGGAGACCTACAAGGCGCTCGCCAACACGCCGGGCAAGCCCGCGTGGCGCGACGGCGACGCCGACGGGGCACTGGCGAAGGCGGCCAAGGTGGTGCGGGCGGAGTACAATTTCCCCTATCTGGCGCACACGCCCATGGAACCGCTGAACTGCGTCGTCAGGCTGGCGCCGGATGGCAGCGTCGATATCTGGGCCGGCGACCAGTTCCAGACCGGCGACCAGGGCAACGTGGCGGCGCTGCTGGGCATCACGCCGCAGCAGGTGCGCATCCACACGCTCTACGCCGGTGGCAGCTTCGGTCGCCGGGCCAACCCGGAGTCCGACTACATCGTCGAGGCGGCGTCCATCGCCAAGGCTACGGGCGGCAAGGCGCCGATCAAGCTGATCTGGACGCGCGAGGACGACATCCAAGGCGGCCGCTACCGCCCCATGTACCACCATTCCATGGCGGCGGGGCTGGACGAGCAGGGCAAGCTCATCGCCTGGAAACACCGCATCGTCGGCCAGTCGATCCTCATCGGCACGCCTTTCGAAGGCGTCATGGTCAAGGACGGCATCGACGCCACGTCGGTGGAGGGGGCGGCCAACCTGCCCTACCACATCCCCAACGTGCTGGTGGACCTGCACAGCGTGCAGGTCGGCGTGCCGGTGCTGTGGTGGCGCTCGGTAGGGAGCACGCACAACGCCTTCGCCACCGAGGTTTTCATCGACGAACTGGCGTTTGCTGCGGGGCAGGACCCCTACCGCTTCCGCCGCGACCTGCTGGGCAAGCATCCGCGGCATCTGGCGGCGCTGGATCTGGCGGCGGAGAAGGCCGGTTGGGGCAAGCCGCTGCCGGCGGGCAAGGCGCGCGGCATCGCGGTGCACGAGTCCTTCAACTCGGTGGTCGCCCAGGTCGCCGAGGTGTCCATGCAGGGCGGGCGCCTGAAGGTCGAACGCGTGGTGTGCGCGGTGGACTGCGGCATCGCCGTCAACCCCGACGTGGTGCGCGCCCAGATGGAGGGCGGCATCGGCTTCGGGCTGGGGGCGGCGCTGGCCGAGGCGATCACGCTGTCGCAGGGGCGGGTGGAGCAGTCGAACTTCAACGACTACACGCTGTTGCGCATCGACCGCATGCCGGACGTGGAGGTGCACATCGTCCCCTCCGCCGCGCCGCCCACGGGCGTCGGCGAACCCGGCGTGCCACCCATCGCACCCGCGGTGTCCAACGCGCTGTTCGCGCTGACCAGCAACCACGTGCGCAACCTGCCCTTCGCAACGCACGGGGTGGAGGTTTAGTCTTGCTGGTGCCCTCTCCCAGCCACGCTGGGAGAGGGATTACCGGTCACAGCTAGTTACGCTTCCGAAACGAACTTCCGGTACTGCTCCGTGAGAGCGCCTACCGCAGCTTCCATGATGCGTTGCCCATGCTCCGGCCGGGCCAGCGAGGGATCGGAGCCGATGCGGCCGTCGGGGTAGCGGCGGCGGAAGTCGCGCGCGTCGTTGAAGCTGCCGGATGGCGCCACCTGCGGCGACATGACGGCGGTCTTGATGGCTTCGGGATAGGCGAACTGGGTGACCGAGACCTCGCTTGGGGTGGCGTGCGAGCCTTCGGCGCCGGGGTACAGCTCCTTGGACAGCCGGCCAACGGCGTCGTTCTCCCACCAGTTGGACAGGGCGCAGCGCAGGTCGGGAGCGTTGCCGCCCTTCTGCGCGCGGATCTCCGCGTAGATCTCGTAGAAGGCGGCGCGGATGCTGGCGACGTTGCCGCCGTGGCCGTTGACGAAGAAGAACCGCTCGAACCCGTGCTCCGCCAGCGACAGCACATAGTCGCGGATCACCGCGATCAGCGTCGAGGGCCGCAATGTCATGGAGCCGGGGAATTCCATGTGGTGCACGGCCATGCCGACGGCGATGGTCGGGCCGACCATCGCGCCGGCGGCTTCACCCACGCGCTTGCCAATCACTTCGGCGCAGATCGCGTCGGTGCCGATCAGGCCGTTCGGCCCGTGCTGCTCGGTGGAGCCGATGGGCATGATGATGCCCTTGGACTCCTTCAGATAGGCCTCGACCTCGGCCCAGGTGTGCAGGTGGAGAAGCACGAGTCTCTGTCCCCATAGGGTGGGTTTGCTTGAGAGCGATCATAGGCCGGGGGCGCGTCCGGCCCAACCCTTCGCGGCGCATGGGCTTGCGGCGCTGGCAAAAGGCTTGGCCTCCGCATACAATCACGTGCATTCCGCAGGGGAGGTGCAGCGGCGTGGTTGCGCGTGTGAATACCGTCGCCTTTCAGGGCATCGAGGTCATGGACATCGACGTCCAGGTGCAGATGTCCGGCGGCATCGTCGCCTTCACCATCGTCGGGCTGCCCGACAAGGCGGTGGGCGAGAGCCGCGAACGGGTGCGGGCGGCGCTGCACGCGCTCGGCCTGTCGCTTCCGGCCAAGCGCATCACCGTCAATCTCGCCCCGGCCGACGTGCTGAAGGAGGGCTCGCACTTCGACCTGCCCATCGCGCTCGGCCTGCTCACCATCATGGGCGTGCTGCCGGACGAGGAGATGGCGCGCTATTCGGCGCTGGGCGAGCTGGCGCTGGACGGAGCGCTGACTCCGGTGGCCGGCGTGTTGCCGGCGGCGATCAACGCGCTCGCCAACGAGCGGGGGCTGATCTGTCCGGCCGCGTGCGGCGGCGAGGCTGCCTGGGCCGGCGAGGACCTGGACGTGCTGGCGCCGCCCACGCTCCTGGCCTTGATCAACCATTTCAAGGGCAGCCAAGTCCTCACGCCGCCCAAGCCCCGCATCCAGGAGGAGGAGGCGCAGCCCCTCGACCTGCGCGACGTGAAGGGCAACGAGACGGCGAAACGCGCGTTGGAGGTCGCAGCGGCAGGATCTCACAATTTACTGATGATCGGGCCGCCGGGGTCGGGCAAGTCGATGCTGGCGGCCCGGCTGCCGGGATTGCTGCCGCCGCTGGACGCGGCCGAGGCACTGGAGGTCTCGATGATCCACAGCGTCGCCGGTCTGCTGGAGGGTGGCCGGCTGTTGCGCCGGCGCCCGTTCCGCGACCCCCATCAGTCGGCGTCGCTGCCCGCGCTGGTGGGCGGGGGCTCGCGCGCCAAGCCGGGGGAGATCTCGCTGGCGCACCAGGGCGTGCTGTTCCTGGACGAGCTACCGGAGTTCCCGCGTCCGGTGCTGGAAGCGTTGCGCCAGCCGCTGGAGACCGGCAAGGCGGTGGTCTCGCGCGCCAACGCGCACGTCACCTACCCGGCGCGCGTGCAGCTCGTGGCGGCGATGAACCCCTGCCGTTGCGGCCACCTGGACGACCCGGCGCTGGCCTGCGCGCGGGCGCCGAAGTGCGCGGCGGAGTACCAGTCGAAGATCTCCGGCCCGCTGTTCGACCGCATCGACCTGCACATCGACGTGCCGGCCGTCACCCCCGCCGACCTCAGCCTGCCGCCGCCCGCCGAGGGCAGCACCGAGGTGGCCGCCCGCGTCGCGGTCGCCCGCGCCATCCAGACGGAACGCTACGCCGCGGCACCCCCCAACGGCGGCCGCCCGGTGCGCACCAACGCCGACGCCGACGGCGAACTGCTGGAGACGGCGGCCGCCCCCGACCAGTCCGGCCGCATGCTGCTGACTGACGCCGCCGAGCGGATGAAGCTCTCTGCGCGCGGCTACCACCGCGTGATGCGCGTCGCCCGCACGTTGGCCGACCTGGAAGGCGGCGGCGGGGTGCGCCGCGTGCACATCGCCGAGGCGCTCAGTTACCGGCGGATCGCGCCGGGTCGCTGACGGGCTCGGATGCGCGTCGCTCCTCCTCGGGCGGAGGTTCGTTCGGAACGGCCGGGCAGCTTGCCTTCGAGGGACCGGTGACGACGTCGAAATCGAAATCTGACATGGGAGACCTCCGGGTTTAAGGAGGCCGCTTCGACGGTCTGGCGGGGATTCGGAACCCTGGTCCTGGAAACGCGAAAGCCGCCTTGCGTCGGGCGGCTTCGGGTTTGCATCGGGTATGCGAGACCTAGGCCGCCGGTTTGTACCAGCGGTACCAAAATCGCGCCGTGGTGAGGGCGCCGGTCAGGAATCGCACACGCGTCATGGCTTTGGAGGCTACCCGTGACGCCGCGTCGGCGCAAGCCCTTTGCTCAGCGCAGCCAGGGCCATCGCTTGAAAGCCCCTTTCCCTCGACGGAGCGGGGCGGAGGTCGCACCTCCGCCCCGAACGTTTGTTCGCTTGGCGTGGATGGAAACGGTCCGGGCGGAGGTGCGACCTCCGCCCGGCGTGGAAACGCTTCCATTCCCCGCTTACGTCTGCGGGCCGTCATCGGTTCAAGCGATTGCCCTGTCAGCGCAGCTCGAACATTGGTGGCTTGTCGGCTGCCGGGCAGGCGGGAAGCTTTGCCGGATCCGGCCGCTTGATGAAGGCTGCGGCGGCGTCCAGCGCGCAGGGCTCGCCGGCGGTCACCACATGGCCGGAGGCGCGGAACACCATGTGGCGGCTCTGCGGCAGGGTGCGGGCGGCGCGCTCGCCCCACTCCGGCGGGGTTACGGGGTCGTAGGCGCCAGAGAACAGCAGCGCCGGCACCGTGCTGGCGACCGGCAGGCGCTCGATCGGCTCCGGCACGCCGGCCGGCCAGACGGCGCACACGCGCTTGCCCGGCTCGTCCGTCCCGGCGCCCGGGAGCACCGTCCAGCGGCGGCGGTTGTTGGTGGTGCGCGTGGGGTCGGCGGCGTTCACCGTCTCGCGGCACTCGATGGAAAAGGCCATGCCCTCGGCGGTATCCGGGTCGCCCAGGCGGGACGTGGGCACGTACTGCGCCAGCCGCTCCAGCCGGCCGCGCGCGGCGCGATCGATCAGCGCCGGCAGGCGTGGGATGGGCTCGTCCTCGGCCATCGCCTCCAGCACCGCGGCGAGCAGCGCGGCTCCGTCCAGGCGCACCGTCAGCGGCACCAGCGGGTCGCCGACGCTCACCTCGGCCGGCGCCGCGTCCAGCCTGGCGGCCAGATCGAGGAAGCGGCGCTCCAGGTTCGGGAAGGCAGCACGGCAGGAGCGATTGGCGGTGCAGTCGTCGAACAGCCGGCGCAGCGCCCGCCGGGCCAGCCATGCCTCCTCCTCGGCCGCGTTCACGTCCGGCGGGTAGACGGCGTCCAGCACCAGCGCGCGCACGCGGGAGCCGTGCCGGCGCAGCACGTCCAGCGCCACCCGCGTGCCGTAGGAGACGGCGAACAGGTTGAACCGCGTGGCACCAAGTGCCGCGGCGATGTCGGCGACGTCGTCGACCGCCGCGGGGGTGGTGAACGTCGCCAAATCGATGCCGGACGCCCGCAGCCGCGCCGAGCAGGCCTCCAGTGCTACGCGCTCTGCCGCTTCGACGACCGTGCGCGTCAGTGTCCTTGCTCGCGGGGCGCCGGCCATCCCGTCCAGTTCGGTGCAGTTGGTGTCCGGCTCCGATCGGCCGACGCCGCGCGGGTCGAACAGCACGAAGTCACGGGTGCGGCGGAACGGCGCCGACAGCTCCCACCAGGATTCCATCCGCTCCTCCCCCAGCTCGCCGAAGCCGAAGGGTGATGCGCCGGGGCCGCCCTCGATGAAAATCACGGGGTCGGCGGCGGGCTTGGCGGCGGTGCTGCGTAGCACCGCGACGGCTAGGTGCAGCGTCCGCGGGGAAGGGCGGTCGCGCCGCTCCGGCACCGCGACGGTGCCGCACAGCACCGCCTCACCCTCGGGCGGGGTGAACCAGCAGGGAGCCGGCACGAACCGGCCCTGCGCCGCCGCTGCTGACCCCACGGCCAATGGGGCGAACAGCGCCAAGCACAGCAGCAGGGCCGGTGCGGCGAGGCGGGACAGGAGGCGGAGGGAGAGGTGCAAGCGGGATTCCGGCGACGGCGGGGGCGGTTCAGCCTCGCGTGACAATGCGGGCCCGTCCAGCGCCGTTCACGCCGGCGCACGCTGGTCATGCCGAACGTGGCAAGGCTGCCACAGGTGGGGTGCGCCTGGATTTCCGCTTTGGGTTTTGCGAGGTGGCCAACGAACTGAGGCATTTTGCCGCGCGTCAGTCAGCGCACAGCGCAAGCCTGCGGAAAAGGGGTAGATTTCCAAGCAGTTTCAGGTGGTTTGGCGTAACCTTAGAACTGTTGAGGATCTAAATATGCGGATGCACGTCACGCTTTCGTTTGCGGCTGTCCTGGCCGCGGCGGTCGGCGGGGCTGGCGGCGCGCTGGCAGCCGTCGACAGCCCCATCAAGCCGCTGGAGGCGGCGAAGGTGACTAACCCCGGGCTTGTGGAGCTTGGGAAGAAGCTTTTCTTCGACACTCGCCTGTCGAAGTCGGGCTTCATCTCCTGCAACTCGTGCCACAACCTGTCCATGGGCGGCACCGACAACCTGAAGACCTCTATCGGCCACAACTGGCAGAAGGGTCCGATCAATGCGCCGACGGTGTTGAACGCCAGCCTGAACGTCGCCCAGTTCTGGGACGGCCGTGCCATGACGTTGCAGGACCAGGCCGGCGGCCCGATCGCCAACCCCGGTGAGATGGCCTCCACGCACACCCTGGCCGTCGAGGTGCTGCGGTCGATCCCGGGCTACGTGGCCGAGTTCAAGAAGGTCTTCGGCAACGACACGATCACCATCGCGGAAGTGACGAAGGCCATCGCCGCGTTCGAGGAGACCCTGGTCACCCCGAACTCGCGCTTCGACAAGTGGCTGCAGGGCGACAAGAAGGCGCTGACCAGCGCCGAGCAGGAAGGCTACGAGCTGTTCAACGATTCCGGCTGTACCGGCTGCCACAACGGCTCCGCGGCCGGTGGCAACACCTTCCAGAAGATGGGCATAGTCGAGCCTTACAAGTCCACGAGTCCGGCCGAAGGCCGCGTCGCGGTCACCAAGGAGGAGGCCGATCGCTTCAACTTCAAGGTGCCGACCCTGCGCAACGTCGAGCTGACCTATCCGTACTTCCACGACGGCGAGGCGGAGACGCTGAGCGAGGCGGTGGACGTCATGGGCCGCATTCAGCTCGGCAAGAAGTTCACCCCGGCGGAAAACGCCAAGATCGTCGCCTTCCTGAAGACGCTGACCGGTGATCAGCCGTCCTTCACGATGCCGATCCTGCCGCCGTCGTCGGACAAGACCCCGCGTCCGAAGCCGTTCGAGTGACCGGGGGTCCACGGATCGCATCCGTGAGGATGAGGTCCAGGTGAGAGAGGGGCCAGACGGCAGCCATGCCGTCTGGCCCCTGCGCGTTGAGGAACTGCCTATTGCCCGTGCGGAGCGGCCGGCTTGCGCACGATCAGGAGCGGTTGAGTATGGCACTGGAACGGTTGGGATCGGGGCAGCTTCGGCTGCTGGGTCTGGTGGGCCTGTTGGGCGTGGCGGTCGGCGTCATTGGCTGGGGTGGCTTCAACACCGCGATGGAGGCCACCAACCGGATGGAGTTCTGCGTCTCGTGCCACGAGATGCGCGACAACGTTTACGAGGAATACAAGAAGACGGTGCACTACCAGAACGCCTCGGGCGTGCGGGCGGTCTGCTCGGACTGCCACGTACCGCGGGACTGGACGGCAAAGATGATCCGCAAGGTGCAGGCGAGCAAGGAGCTGTACCACTGGGCGCTTGGTTCCATCGACAGCAAGGAGAAGTTCGAAGCGAAGCGCCACGAGCTGGCGCGCCACGAATGGGACCGCATGCGCGCCTCCGATAGCCGTGAATGCCGCAACTGCCACTCGTTCGAGGCGATGGATTTCCACAAACAGTCCGCCAAGGCCGCCTCGGCGATGGCCGACGCGAAGAAGGTGGGCAAGACCTGCATCGACTGCCACAAGGGCATCGCCCACACCTTTCCCGACGTTGCCGCAGGTCATCGGCAGACCTTCAAGGAACTGTCCGCCGCGGCGAAGACGCTGGCGCTGAAGACCGGCGACACCGTTCATGCGCTCACGAGCCTCGGCATTTACCTCGACCAGCCGGCGGCCGGCACCGCGGCGGACGCAGAAGCGGCAGACGGCGAGATCGCCGCGGCGACGCCGGTCAAGCTCCTTGCGGTCGAGGACGGGTTCGTGAAGGTCGAGATCGTCGGCTGGCAGCGCGAGGGCTCGGAAGAAACCCTGTTCGCCCGCCGGGGCAAGCGCATCACCCGCGCCACGTTGTCCGAGGCGGCCGTCGCCAGGGTGGAGGCGCTGGGCGCCGTGACCGACCCGGAGACCGAACAGGTCTGGACCGAGGCGCGCCTCGTCGCCTGGACCAGGGCAGGCGGCTATGTTGCGAAGGAGGATACCCTGTGGGCCTATGGGGCGCGCATGTACGATGACAACTGCTCGCTGTGCCATACGCTCCACGCGCCCGGCAGTTACACGGCGAACGACTGGATCGGCAAGCTGAACGCCATGACCCGGCTGACGACGCTCGACGGCGAGGAGATCGGCTTCCTGCGCACCTACCTGCAAAGCCACGCCAAGGACGTCGTGGGTACGGCCCCGTGAGGGGCCGGGCTTCGTAGGTCGGGTTGAGCCGCAGGCGAAGCCCGACGTCTTCGCGATGCGAGGCGTGTCGGGCTTCGCTGCCGCTCAACCCGACCTACTGTGCGGGCTGACGGAACCGCTGTCCGCCTCAGGCCGCGACCGCCTCTTCGGCGGGCACCATCCGGATCAGATGATCGAAGGCGGACAGCGCGGCCTTCGCGCCCTCGCCCATGGCGATCACGATCTGCTTGTATGGCGCCGTGGTCGCGTCACCGGCGGCGAACACGCCGGGCACTGAGGTCTGGCCACGGGCATCCACCTCGATCTCGCCGCGCGGCGACAGCGCTACCACGCCCTTCAGCCACTCGGTGTTGGGCACCAGGCCGATCTGCACGAAGATGCCTTCCAGATCCACCCGGTGCAGCTCGCCGCTGGTGCGGTCCTTGTAGGACAGGCCGGTCACCTTGCTGCCGTCGCCGTGCACCTCGGTCGTCTGGCCGGAGGTGATCACCCGCACGTTGGGCAGGCTCGCCAGCTTGCGCTGGAGCACGGCGTCGGCCCGGAGGGCCTGGTCGAACTCGATCAGCGTGACATGGGCGACGATGCCGGCCAGGTCGATGGCCGCCTCGACCCCGGAGTTGCCGCCGCCGATCACCGCCACGCGCTTGCCCTTGAACAGCGGGCCGTCGCAGTGCGGGCAGTAGGCCACGCCCTTGTTGCGGTACTCGCTCTCGCCTGGAACGTTCATTTGCCGCCAGCGCGCTCCGGTGGACAGGATCACCGTCTTCGCCTTGAGCGTGGCGCCGCTGGCCAGGCGCACCCCGATGAGGCCGCCGGGCAACTTCGCCGGAACCAGCTCTTCGGCGCGCTGCAGGTTCATGATGTCCACGTCGTAGTCCTTGACGTGCTGCTCCAGCGCGGCCGCCAGCTTCGGCCCCTCGGTGTGCGGCACCGAGATGAAGTTCTCGATCGCCATGGTGTCGAGCACCTGGCCACCGAAGCGTTCGGCGGCGATGCCGGTGCGGATGCCCTTGCGCGCGGCGTAGACCGCGGCGGCGGCACCGGCCGGCCCGCCACCGACGACGAGCACGTCAAACGCCTCCTTGGCCTTGATCTTCTCGGCGGTGCGGGCGGCGGCGCCGGTGTCGATCTTGGCGAGGATCTGCTCCAGGCCCATGCGGCCCTGGGCGAACGGCTCGCCGTTGAGATAGACCGACGGCACGGCCATCACCTTGCGCGCCTCGACCTCCTCCTGGAACAGCGCGCCGTCGATGGCGACGTGCTTGATCCTCGGATTCAGCGCGCTCATCAGGTTCAGCGCCTGCACCACGTCCGGGCAGTTCTGACAGGAAAGCGAGAAATAGGTCTCGAAGCGGTACTCGCCATCCAGGGCCTTGATCTGCTCGATCAGCTCCGGCGCCTCCTTCGGGGGGTGGCCGCCGACCTGGAGCAGAGCCAGGATGAGCGAGTTGAACTCGTGCCCCATCGGCAGGCCCGCGAAGCGCACGCCGATCTCGGTGCCGGCCCGGTTGATCGCGAACGACGGCGTACGCGCGTCATCGTCGCGGCGGACCAGCGTGATCTTGTCCGACAGCGACTCGATCTCGAGGAGCAGGGTGTGAAGCTCCTGCGACTTGGCGCCATCGTCCAGGGAGGCGACCAGCTCAACGGGCTGCGTGATGCGCTCGAAATAGGCCTTCAGCTGGCCTTTGACACTGTCATCCAACATGGCGATGGCTCTCCAGGGCAGGTCTTCTCGGCGGGTCCGGCACGCGCCGGTCGAATCGGCGCGGCGCAGGCCCGGTCGGACCCCCGAGGCCCGGAAGGATCCGGGCCTCGGGGCCGTCCACAGTTCAGACGGAAGTGACCGATCTTCGGTCGGAGCTTAGATCTTGCCGACCAGATCCAGCGACGGGGCGAGGGTCTTCTGGCCCTCCTCCCACTTGGCCGGGCAGACCTCGCCCGGGTGGGCGGCAACGTACTGGGCCGCCTTGACCTTGCGCAGCAGCTCGGTGGCGCTGCGGCCGACGCCGCCGGCGGTGATCTCGACGATCTGGATCTTGCCGTTCGGATCGACCACGAAGGTGCCGCGGTCGGCCAAGCCGACTTCCTCGATCATCACCTCGAAGTTGCGGGAGATCGTGCCGGTCGGGTCGCCGACCATCGTGTACTCGATCTTGCTGATCGCCGGCGAGGTGTCGTGCCACGCCTTGTGGCAGAAGTGCGTGTCGGTCGACACGCTGTAGATCTCGACGCCAAGCTGCTGGAACGCACCGTAGTGGTCGGCCAGGTCCTCGAGCTCCGTCGGGCAGACGAACGTGAAGTCGGCCGGGTAGAAGAACACGACCGACCACTTGCCCTTGAGATTGGCGTCGGTCACCTCGATGAACTTGCCGTTCTTGAAGGCAGTGGCCTTGAAGGGCTTGATTTCGGTGTTGATCAAGGACATTGATTGCTCCGCAACTTGAATTGTTCGTAAACGGGATTATCTCGGTTTTCAGCGCGACAGGGGCTGTTTGTTATTGCCGGCCGATTGCCCGCCCGAAAGATAGGGGCAAGCCCGCATCAGCAAAAACAGAAAATTCAGATCACATTGATCGATAAAATCGATTACACTGCGCGCATGAAGCCATTACCCACCCTGCGCCAACTCCGCTACCTCGTCGCCGTCGTCGACCGCTGCCATTTCAGCAGAGCGGCCGACGCCTGCTTGGTCAGCCAGTCCACCCTCAGCACCGGCATCCAGGAACTGGAGGACCTGCTGGGTGCGCCATTGCTGGAGCGCACCCGGCGCTCGGTGATTCCGACGCCGTTGGGACGCGAAATCGCCGAACGGGCACGTGTCCTGCTCGAGGGTGCCAAGGACCTGGTCGACATTGCCCGGTCGGCCGAAGACCCGATGGCCGGACCGTTGCATCTGGGGGTGATCCCGACGGTCGGGCCGTTCATGATTCCCCGCGTCATGCCGGGCCTGCGCACCGCCTTTCCCGAGCTGAAGCTTTACCTGCGCGAGGACCAGACGGCGCGCCTGCTTGCCCGCGTCGACACCGGGGAACTGGATGCGGCGCTCCTGGCCTTGCCCTATCCGATCGGTGACATGGAGGCGCAGGACATCATCGAGGACCGCTTCTCGGTGGTCTGCCCACCGGGGCACCGGCTGTGTGCCATGCCGACGGCGCGGACCACCGACATGGCTTTGGAGGATCTTCTGCTCCTGGAGGATGGGCATTGCCTGCGCGAACATGCCCTGGCGGCATGCGCGCTGGAGGACGAGCACCGCAACCCCACCTTCCAGGGCACCAGCCTGCATACCTTGGTGCAGATGGTGGCCAACGGCCTGGGAGTGACGCTGCTGCCGCAGATGGCGCTGGATACCGGAATTCTACGTGGTCTCGATGTCACGGTGCGCCCGCTGGAGGAAGATCGCCCCTGTCGCCGCATCGGTCTGGTGTGGCGGCGCACCTCCGGGCGCAAGGAGACCTTCCGGCGGCTGGCCGAGGCCCTGAGAATGGAAATGCAGCCGAAGGCTGGCATTACAGCTGCAACGGATTGACGCGGGGGGTGGCGTCAAACGTGGCATGGCCGCCGCAGTGGGCCGCGCCGAAATTCGTGCAACCATTCGCTCGCCCAAACTAAACAAGTAATAATCCCTGATATTTCTCATCATGTCAAGCAGAAATTCCTGTTACTCGACCACCAACCACAGAAACCAAAGAACGTTCCTTAGTAAGATCCTCTGGCACCTAGCCAATGCTGCAAGAATATTCTGGTATGACGCTTAATGGAACCTGATGAAATGGTTGGGGTGGATCAGCAGACTCGCTATTCCTGTGTTCTTCCCTTTCAAAGGGTAGGCATGGGCGGACGCGGCATTACGACCGCCTATCATTCTGGATGAGCCTCATTCACCAGCGCACAGCCCTAAGCACGTACCGTTTCGTGCTTTCCATGGCAACCAAGCTGTTGAAGCACATTGGTTCACGCTAGTGCACTGACTCATTCGGAAGGTGCAGGGAGTCGAGCGATCTTGGCGAGGATGGTACCGGCAGGCTTGATTCAGACGAAGGGCTTGGAGGTCTTGTTGTGCTCGCGGATGTAGCGGGCTATGGCGTCCTGGAGGTCGGCGACGGATTTGAAGACGCCGCGCCGGATGCGCCGGCGGGTGAGGATCGAGAAGAAGCCCTCGACGGCGTTGATCCAGGACGCCGATTTGGGCGTGAAATGGAAGACCCAGCGGGGGTGATCGGCCAGCCAGTCCAGCACCTTCGGGTGCTTGTGGGTGGCGTAGTTGTCGACGATGGCGTGGATCAGCTTGCCCGCCGGGACAGCGCGCTCCACAGCCGCGAGGAACTTGATGAACTCCTTGTGGGTGTGCTTGGGCATGCAGCGCCCGACCACGGTGCCGTCGAGGGTGTTGAGGGCGGCGAACAGCGTGGTGGTGCCGTTGCGCTTGTAGTCGTGCGTCATCGTCCCGCACTTGCCGGGTTTCAGTGGCAAGCCGGGCTGGGTGCGGTCGAGCGCCTGGATCTGGCTCTTCTCATCGATCGACAGCACGACCGCATGGGGCAGGGCGGGTCCATGTAGAGGCCGACAATGTCCTCGACCTTGGCGGCAAACGCGGGATCGGCGGAGCGCTGGAAGGTGCGCAGCCGATGCGGCTGGAGGCGGTGGGCCGCCCAGATGCGCTGCACGGCGCGTAGGCTGATGCCGACCGCCTTGGCCATCGCCCGGCCGGTCCAGTGGGTCACCGCAGCGGGCGGTTCCGAGCAGGTCAGCGCCAAGACCTTCGCCACGGTCGCGGTGGACAGCGGCGCCCGGCCGGGCTTGCGCGTCTTGTCGCGCAGCACCCCATCCACGCCCTGCTCGGCGTAAGTGCACTAGCGGAAGGCCGAGGGCTCCTTGCTCCGACGACGCTGCATGACCATGGCTCGCGTATCACAACCGTCGCAACATAGTGCGTTCGGACCGCTACGACCAGTCCGCCCAGGATCGATGGTCTCGAACCCGGTGTCCCCTTCCGCCACACAGCAGCTGAATGGGTAAAGCTGCTGGTCCGAAGACCTACGGCTGTCGCCGCGGCGGGCCCCGTTACAGCGCTGTCGGGATTTCGACCGGGACGGGGCAAGCCCCTCTACCCGCGCAGCCCCGGCATGATAGTGGACAAGGGCACTCACCGCGGCAAGTAGCGTACTCTCACGCGGCGATTTCCCCTTATGCAACACCATATCGACAGCTCCTGGCGCGTTTCGGCTTATAGGGCTCGCTGATGCACGAATATTGAACGGCTCCAACCGACGCTCGTGGACGGCGCCTCTGCCGATCCGGAGAGATGTTTTCGCCAACATATCGATCAGGACTCTATCGCGTCGCGCATCCTGTGGCATAAGGGGCCGGCAACGCCACGGGAACCCAGCCGCACATGATTCGTTTCGATAGCATCAGCAAGCAGAATGGTCACCGAATCCTTTTCCTGGAAGCTTCTGCGGCACTAAACAGGGGCGAAAAAGTCGGTCTTGTCGGCCCCAATGGTGCGGGCAAGACGACGCTGTTCCGAATGATCACCGGAGAAGATTTGCCCGACACTGGCCAGGTGGCGATCGAGAAGCAGGTCTCGATCGGCTATTTCAATCAAGATGTCGGCGAAATGTCCGGCCGCACTGCGGTTGCGGAAGTCATGGACGGGGCCGGGCCGGTCAGCGTCGTGGCGGCGGAATTGGCGAGCCTCGAAGCGGCCATGTGCGATCCCGACCGCGCCGACGACATGGACGCGATCATCGAGCGCTATGGCGAAGTGCAGGCGCGCTTCGAGGAGTTGGGTGGTTACGAACTGGAGGGACGGGCGCGGGAAGTGCTCGCCGGACTCAGCTTCAGCCAGGAGATGATGGAAACAGACGTGGGGGCTCTGTCGGGCGGCTGGAAGATGCGCGTGGCGCTCGCCCGTATCCTGCTCATGCGGCCCGACGCCATGCTCCTTGACGAGCCGAGCAACCATCTGGACATCGAAAGCCTGATCTGGCTGGAGGGATTCCTGAAGGGCTACGAGGGCGCCCTCCTGATGACCTCGCATGACCGCGAGTTCATGAACCGGATCGTCACGAAGATCATCGAGATCGACGGTGGATCGCTGACCAGCTACTCCGGCGACTACGCATTCTACGAGCGGCAGCGGGCGTTGAAAGAGAAGCAGCAGGAAGCGCAGTTCGAACGGCAGCAAGCCATGTTGGCGAAGGAGCTGAAATTCATCGAGCGCTTCAAGGCCCGGGCCTCGCACGCCAGTCAGGTTCAAAGCCGGGTGAAGAAGCTGGATAAGATTGAGCGCTTCGAGCCGCCGAAGCGCCGCCAGCTGGTGTCGTTCGACTTCCCGCCGGCACCGCGCTCGGGCGAGGATGTCGCGGTCCTGAAAAACGTGCACAAAGGTTATGGCAGCCGGACCATATATCAGGGGCTTGACCTCACGATCCGCCGTAAGGAGCGCTGGTGCGTCATGGGCGTCAACGGCGCGGGCAAGTCGACGCTCCTGAAGCTGGTGGCAGGCTCGACCGAACCGGACGCCGGGACCGTCACTGTCGGCGGCAGCGTCAGGATGGGCTATTTCTCCCAGCACGCGATGGAACTGCTCGATGGCGACAAGACAGTGTTCGAGTCCCTGGAAGCGTCCTTCCCGCTAGCGAGCCAGGGATCGCTCCGGGCGCTTGCCGGTTGCTTTGGCTTCTCCGGCGATGATGTGGAAAAGAAATGCCGTGTCCTGTCCGGTGGAGAAAAGGCCCGGCTCGTAATGGCGACCATGCTTTTCAACCCGCCAAATTTCCTGGTACTCGACGAGCCGACCAACCATCTCGATCTTGACACCAAGCAAATGTTGATCACGGCGTTGGCTGCTTACGAGGGCACCATGCTGTTCGTGTCGCACGACCGACATTTCCTGGCAGCGCTTTCCAACCGGGTGTTGGAACTGACGCCGGAGGGCATTCACCAGTATGGCGGTGGCTATACGGAATACGTGGCGCGCACCGGGCAAGAAGCCCCCGGGCTACGCAGCTGATCTGGCATCAGTAATACGGTCGGCGGATGATCACTTCCAGTGCCCGCCGACCGTCAAACCCGGCAGATCAATGCCAAAGGCATTGATCGAGAGGGTGATACGGACGAAGCCTTCAGGCGCCGTCCGTATAATACTTACACAGCTCGGTAGACATGCTTACAGTCATTGAACAATTTGTCGATGCCCATTCGGATTTGCGGCTCAAGCGCCAAGAATAGATGCCGGAAGATGGCGCAAGGCTGACCATCAACGGCTCTGGAGCCGGCGTCCCCTTTTGCTACATGGGAAATGGTTGGGTAAAGCTGCTGGTCTGAAGACCTACGGCTGTCGCCGCGGCGTGCCCCATTACAGCGCTGTCGGGATTTCGACCGGGACGGGGCAAGCCCCTCTACCCGCGCAGCCCCGGCATGATCGTGGCCAAGGCTACATACTCCGGCAAGGGGCTAATGATGGTCGTGTCGAGTTCTCCTCTCACAACGTTGGCTGCCGTTCGGATCTGTGCGGGGGTGCGCAGTGATACACATTCCTACCACGAATCCGCTGCTACTCATGACCCATGTAGCGCTAACCCACGGTAATCTTGAAAAGAATCCGACGATGGGGCAGGATTTGTGAACGCATCCGAAGTGCATAGCTATCTCAAATCCGGCCGTGTCGCGGCCGAGTGACAGTTCGCGGCGGAGGATCGGCGTCAATGGATCAGGGGTTCTTCCTTCTGTTCGCTGCGGCGTCCGTGGTCACGGCCCTGAGCGTGGTCCTGGCGCCGAATCCGGTCCACAGCGCATTGGCGCTGATGGCATGTTTCCTGCAAATCTCGGCAATCTTCGTCCTGCTCGACGCGCCGTTGCTCGCGGTTATCCAGATCTTCGTCTATGTCGGCGCGATCATGGTCCTGTTCCTATTCGTGATCATGATGATCGATGTGCGTGAAGCGGTGTTGCAGCGGTTCTTGCCGGGCGGCAACCTGCCGGCTCTGGTGCTGCTCGTCCTGCTTGGGGTCGAGATGCTTGTGTTGGTGCTCTGGAGCGACCGCTTTTCGGTCACGCAGCCCGTCGCTATGAGCACCAGCGGCGAGATCAGGCAGCTCAGCACGACCCTTTTCGCCGACTATCTCCTGCCATTTGAAGTCGCCTCCGTCATCCTGCTGGCGGCTCTGGTCGGCGCCATCATGCTGGCGCGGAAGGAGCCGGGGTGATGGTGCCGCTCTGGTGGTATATCGTGCTCGGGGCGATCCTGTTCGTGATCGGAGCGGCGGGCATGCTGCTCAGGCGCAACATCCTGGTCGTGCTGATGTCACTTGAGCTGCTGCTCAACTCGGTCAACATCAATTTCATCGCTTTCGGACATTACTATGACGACTTTCGCGGGCAGATCTTCGCGATCTTCGTCATCGCAATCACCGCGGCGGAGGTTGCCATAGCCCTCGGCATCCTGGTCGCTCTCGTGAGGAACAAGTCCACCCTCAAGGTCGACGACGTGACCATGATGAAAGGATAGCGGCTTGGACCCGGTAGTATCGATCCGGCCGCTGCTTGCCGTCGCGGTCGCAGGTCTGGCGGCACTTGCAGTTCTCCTTCTGAACAACCGCGAGAAACTCCGCGATATCGTCTCGCCATTGGCGGCGCTCGCTATGTTCGCAATTGTCGCCTCGATGGCGCCGACGGTGCTGGCGGGCGGGACGGTCGATTTGCGCCTGTTCGAGATTCTGCCGGGGATCGACTTCGCTTTCCGGGCCGATGCGCTCGGCATGGTGTTTGCCACCGTCTCGTCGCTGCTGTGGATCGTGGCGGCGATCTATTCCATCGGCTACATGCGGCATTTGAAGGAGCACGCGCAGACCCGGTTCTTCGCCTGCTTCGCCGCCAGCCTCGCGGCGGCCGTCGGGGGTGCCTTCGCCGCCAATCTGTTCACGCTGGTGATCTTCTACGAGGTGCTCAGCCTCGTTACCTATCCGCTCGTCTACCACCACGAGGACGACGAGGCATGGACGGGCAGCCGCAAGTACCTCGTCTATTTGATGGGCGCGTCGAAAAGCGTGCTTCTCGCCGCGCTGGCGCTGACCTACCACATTGCGGGGTCGCTCGACTTTGTGGCGGGTGGGCTGCTGGCGGGGGTCGATGCCTCGGCGACGCTGCTGACGGTCGTCTATTTCTGCTATCTCTTCGGCTTTGCCAAGGCCGCGGTGATGCCGATGCACGCTTGGCTGCCTGCCGCGATGGTGGCGCCAACACCGGTCAGCGCGCTCTTGCATGCGGTGGCCGTGGTCAAGATGGGCGTGTTCTGCGTGCTCCGGGTGGTTTTCCACGTCTTCGGTGCGGGGCTGGTGGACGGGTTGGGGCTCGGCATCGCCACAGCCTATCTTGTCTCGTTCACCATCCTGATGGCGTCCGTCTACGCCCTGACGCGGGACGACCTGAAGGCGAGGCTCGCCTATTCGACGGTCAGCCAGCTTTCCTACATCGTGCTAGGCGCTGTTCTGCTGTCGCCGGTCGCGATGATCGGCGGGATCATCCACATTGCGGCTCATGCGTTCTCCAAGATCACGCTCTTTTTCTGCGCCGGGTCGATCTATTGCGCGTCTGGCAAGCGGAACATCAGCGACATGGCCGGCATCGGCCGCAGGCTGCCCTGGACGATGGGGGCGTTCTTCGTCGCCTCGCTCAGCTTGATCGGGATTCCACCGACCGCGGGCTTCGTCAGCAAGTGGTATCTGGCGCTGGGCTCGGTGGAGGCGGGGGAGATCGCGTTCCTGATCGTGCTCTTGGTGAGTTCGATCCTGAACGCCGCCTATTTCCTGCCGGTCAGCTATGTCGCCTTTTTCGAGACGAAGGCGCCGGAGAGCCCTGCGACGGTCCGTGAAATTCCGATGGTGACGATCCCGCTTGTCGCGACCGCCGTCCTGTCGGTGTCGATGGGCATCTTTCCTGACTATTTTCTCGCCTTGGCGGAGGGAGTGGTCAAATGATCGAGCTGATCAGGCGCCTCGTCTATTTCTTTGGTGACGGAGAGCATGCGAAGCGGCGCCGCCAGTTGTTCTACCTGACGCTCGCTCTGACGGTCATCGCCGACTTTTTGGTCTTCCGCGAGCACGCAGAATACCTGTGGGAGCGCTTGCCGGGCTGGTCGGCCCTCTATGGATTCGTCTCCTGCGTGCTGCTGATCTTCGTTTCCAAGTTCCTCGGCCATCAGGGCGGGCTGATGCGGCGCGAGGACTATTATGACTGAGTTCGTCCATCCCGCCCTGCTGTTCATTCTTGGCGCCCTGCCGATCCCCTTCCTGAAAGGATCAATCCGCAAGGCTTATCTGCTGCTGATCCCGGCGCTGGCGATCCTTGCCGTGCTCACGATGCAGTCGGGCAGCTACGGCGCGGCGCGGTTCATCGGGCAGGAAATCCTGATCGCGAAGGTCGATAAGCTGAGCATCGTCTTCGCCACCGTTTTCACCATCATGGCGCTGATCGGCATGGTCTACGCGCTGCACCTGGCGCGCGCCGGCCAGCATGTGGCGGCGTTCGTCTACGTCGGCAGCGCGCTCGGCGTGGTGTTCGCCGGCGACTACCTGACCCTGTACCTGTTCTGGGAAGGCATGGCATTTGCCTCTGCCTATCTGGTCTTCGCCCAGCGCGGCGAGCAGGCGATCCGTGCCGGGTTCCGGTATCTCATGGTCCACATCACCGGCGGCGTCGTCCTGCTCGGCGGCGTCATTCTCCACTGGCTCGCCACGGGCTCGCTGCTCTTCGGCCCGATCGAGGGGGGGCCGATTGAGGGGGGAATGGGTGCCGCCGCCTACCTGATTCTTGCCGGGTTCATGCTCAATGCTGCGGTGCCGCCGCTCAACGCCTGGCTGACCGACGCCTATCCGGAGGCAACCGTCACCGGGGCGGTGTTCATGAGCGCCTTCACCACCAAGACCGCCGTCTATGTGCTGGCGCGGGCGTTTCCGGGAACCGAGCTTCTGGTCTGGCTCGGCACCGTGATGGCGCTTTACGGCGTCATCTACGCGGTGCTGGAGAATGACTGCCGACGGCTCTTGGCCTATCACATCGTCAGCCAAGTGGGCTACATGGTGGCGGGCGTCGGCATCGGGACCGAGATGGCGGTGAACGGGGCCACCAGCCACGCCTTCGCGCATATCCTCTACAAGGCGCTCCTCTTCATGGGTGCGGGGGCGGTGATCTACGTCACTGGGCGTCGCAAGCTCACCGAACTCGGCGGGCTCTACAGGACCATGCCGCTGACGGTAGCGCTCTACATGGTCGGCGCCTTCGCGATCTCGGCATTTCCGTTCTTCTCGGGCTTCGTAACCAAGTCGATGGTAGTGGCCGCCGCCGGACAGGATCACCGCGCGTTGGTGGTGCTGGCGCTGACGATGGCGTCGTCGGGGACGTTCCTGCACACCGGACTCAAGCTCCCGTACTACATGTTTTTCGGCACGGACCGGAGGTTGGAGGCGCGGGAGCCGCCACGCAACATGCTGGTTGCGATGGGCATGGCGGCGATGCTCTGCATCGCGATCGGAGTATTCCCCCAGCCGCTTTACGCGCTTCTGCCCCATCCGGTCGACTTCGAACCCTACACCGGCGTCCATGTCACCGAGAGCCTCGGCGTGCTGATGTTCACCGCGTTGGGATTCGTGCTGTTCCTCAGGGCGCTCGACCCCGAGAACACGATCAGCATCGACACCGACTGGTTCTACCGCAAGGGCGCGAGGTACTTCATGTGGCTCGCCGAAAAACCGCTGGCGCGCTACGAGAAAGCGGTGAGCGACGTGTCCGAGACCGCGGCGCTGCCCTTCCTGCACAGGACGTCGCAGGCAGGACTGCGGATCGATCTCTACGGTGTGGACGCCGTCGTGAATGGCGTAGCCCGCGCGATCCTACGCTGCGGCGGGGCACTGCGGCAGCTCCAGACCGGCGTCGTGACCCAATACGCGCTGGCGATGATCGCCGGCCTGATCGCGGCCATCGCCATACTCGCCGTGGCGTGGCGGTAGGGGGTGCGATGCCGTTCCCGCTGCTTAGCCTCATCGTGTTCTTGCCCGCCGCAGGGGCAGCGGTTCTGATGTTTCTCCGCAACGATGATGCGGTGCGGTGGACGGCGCTGGGTGTCACCATCCTCGACTTCGCTCTCTGTATCGCGATGCTGGCCGGCTTTGACACCACGACCCACGAGATGCAGTTCACCGAGACGCACCTGTGGGTGCCCACGCTCGGGATCACTTACGCGCTTGGCATCGACGGGATCAGCGCGCTCTTCGTATTCCTGACCGCGCTGTTGGGCTGGATCTGCGTGCTCGCCTCGTGGGTCGCGATCGACCGCAAGGTGAAGGAGTTCATGGTCAGTCTGCTGGCTATGCAGGCGCTGATGCTGGGGGTGTTTTGCGCGCTCGACCTGTTCCTGTTCTACGTCTTCTGGGAGGCGATGCTGATCCCGATGTACGTGATCATCGGCGTCTGGGGCGGTGACGGACGGGTGTATGCGGCATTCAAGTTCTTCCTCTACACGCTGGCGGGCAGCCTCCTGTTCCTGATCGGTGTCATCGTGCTCTATTTCCACGGCGGCAAGACCTTCGACATCCTCGCCCTGATGGAGCAGGATTTGCCGTTCCGGGTCCAGTCCTGGTTGTTCTTCGCCTTCCTGATCGCCTTCGCGGTCAAGGTACCGATGGTTCCGGTCCATACCTGGCTGCCGGACGCCCATGTGCAGGCGCCGACGGCGGGCAGCATCATCCTTGCCGCCGTGCTCCTGAAGATGGGCGCCTACGGGTTCCTGCGGTTCTCGCTGCCGATGCTGCCGGAGGCGTCGGTGCATTATTCAACGCTGATGCTGGCCCTGTCGGCGCTTGCCATCGTTTATGGCGGGTTGCTTGCCTTGGCGCAGAACGACCTGAAGAAGCTGGTGGCCTATTCCAGCATCAGCCACATGGGCTTCGTGACGCTGGGGATTTTCGCGCTGAACCTCCGCGGGCTCGAGGGCGGCATCCTGCAAATGTTCAACCATGGCGTAACGACGGGCGCATTGTTCCTGTTCGTGGGCCTGATCTACGAGCGGACCCATACCCGCAGCATCGCGGATTATGGTGGGTTGATGAAAGCGGCGCCGGTCTATACGGCGTTTCTTGCGCTGTTCACCCTGTCGTCGATGGCGCTACCGGGAACAAACTCGTTCGTGGGCGAGTTGCTGGTGCTGTCGGGCGCGTTTGCGGCCAACCTGGCCGTCGGCGCGGCCGCCGTTCTGGGGGCATTGCTGGGGGCGGCCTATCTGCTTGGCATGTATAGGAAAGTCGCGCTCGGCCCGGCCAGAGTCGGCGCTCGGTTCGAGATTCGCGACGTGAACGCCCGCGAACTGGCGGCGATCCTGCCGCTAGCGGTCTTCGTTCTCTGGGTCGGACTCTATCCGAAACCCTTTCTCGACATCATCGACGCCTCGGTGCATCACCTGCTGGCGCAGGTGCACGGTAAGGGCGGCGGCCGATGACCGCCGAAGCACTTCTCCAGTCGATCCTCGCGAGCCTGCCCGAGATCGTGGTGGTCGCTGGGGCTTGCGTCCTGCTGATCCTGGGACAGTTTGTGCGGAAGGGGCAGGAACATTTCCTTGTCTGGGCGTCCGTCGCGATCGTGCTGATCGCCGCCCTGGGGACACTCATGCTGTTGGGCGAGGTGCGGCCGGCATACACGGGCATGTTCATCGCCGATGGCTTTGCGGCCTTCTTCAAGGTCCTGTTCTACTTGGCCACCGGTCTGACATTCCTTCTTTCACCAAAATATGTCGAGATCGAAGAGATCGGGAGCAGCGAATACTATGTCCTGCTGCTCTTCGCGCTTTCGGGAATGATGATCATGGCCTCGGCGACCGACCTCCTGTCGATCTATGTGGGCCTCGAACTGATGGCGCTCTGCACCTATGTGCTGACCGGCTTCCTGCGGCAGCAGCGGCGGTCGAACGAAGCGGCGCTGAAATACGTGATCCTTGGCGCGGCCTCGACCGGGATATTCCTTTACGGCGTTTCGCTGGTCTATGGGCTCACCGGCACGACGCAGTTGGATGGGATGGCGGCGGCGATGACCGGCGATCCGCTCGATCCCGGATTGCTGCTGGCGGTGGTCTTCATCGTCGCGGGGCTGGTCTTCAAGGTCGGCGCGGTGCCGTTCCATATGTGGGTGCCGGACGTCTATGAAGGCGCGCCGACGACAATCACCGCCTTCATGTCGGTGGGCCCCAAGGCGGCGGGATTCGCGGTGATCCTGCGGGTGTTCCTCAACCCACTGGTCGCAGCCTCGGACGCCTGGATCATCGTCGCCGTCATTGCGGTGGTGACGATGGCGCTCGGCAGTTTCGTTGCCCTTGTACAGGACAATTTCAAGCGCCTCTTGGCCTATTCCAGTATCGCCCATGCCGGGTTCGCCATGTTCGGCGTGGTGGCCGGCGGTGCGGACGGGATCGCCAGCGTCATGCTGTACCTGCTGATCTACGCGTTCATGAACCTTGGCATCTTCGGCACCGTTATCATGATGCGGAACGGCGATTTCTCGGGCGAGGTCATCGAGGGCTACGCGGGTTTTGCCAAGTCGCATCGCGGGTTGGCGCTTCTGATGCTGCTTTATCTGTTCTCGCTGGCCGGCATTCCGCCGACGGCCGGGTTCTTCGCCAAGTTCTACGTGCTGGTCGCGCTCGTCGAGCGGGGTTTCGTCATCCTGGCCGTGATCGCAGTGCTGCTGAGCGCCGTCGCCGCCTACTTCTACATCCGTATCGTCATGGTGATCTACATGCGCGAACCGGAGGGCGCGTTCGACCCGGCGCTGACGCCCTCGGTTCGCGCCACGCTCGCCCTCACCGCCGCCGGCACCATCGGGATCGGCCTGTTTCCTGCGTGGTTTCTGGGGCTTGCCCAACATTCCGTGTTCGGCGACTGATACCAACGGCGCGTGATGGAAGCCATCACGCGCCGTTGGTATGAGCGATTGGGTTTGCAATGGTCCGGTCGATGGAATACCCTTGCAATGCAAGGAAGGAATGCCCAAGCCGCTTCCCCTGGCGCCTGCATCACCGGTCCCGAAGGGGGTCGATTGCGGCCTGAGCAAAGCCCACGGTGTTTTATCGGGGCAATGCGACATGACTGGAATGGAATTCCTGCCGGTTCTCTTCATGGTCGCCGGAATTGTTCTGGTGGCGGTGGCGACGCTTTTTGTCTCCTCGCTACTGCGCCCGTCCAATCCCTATCCCGCGAAAAATATGCCCTATGAATGCGGCATGGATCCGGCGGGCGAGGCCGCCGGGGGACGCTTCAGGGTGCAGTTCTTCATCCTCGCGATCCTGTTCGTGATCTTCGATGTCGAGACGATGTTCCTCTTCCCCTGGGCTGTCGTCCTGAAAGAGATCGGGCTGGTCGGTTATGTCGAGATGTTCGTCTTCATGCTGCTGCTTCTTGTGGGCTTCGCCTACGCTTGGCTGAAAGGGGCGCTGGAATGGGAGGTGTAAACAACGCGATCCGCGATAGCGTACTGTTCACCACGGCCGACAACGTGATCAACTGGGGCCGAAGGTCGGCGCTGTGGCCCGAGACCTTCGGCATTGCCTGCTGCGCCATCGAGATGATCTCGGCGGGTTGTTCGCGCTACGATCTCGACCGGTTCGGCGTGGTGTTCCGGCCTTCGCCGCGCCAGTCCGACGTGATGATCATCGCCGGCACCATAACGCGGAAATTCGCGCCCGTCGTGCGCCGGCTCTATGACCAGATGCCGGAGCCGCGCTGGGTCATCGCGATGGGCACCTGCGCGATCTCGGGCGGGGTCTACAACACCTACGCCGTGGTGCAGGGGGCGGAAACCTTCGTGCCGGTGGACGTGCATGTGCCCGGCTGCCCGCCGCGGCCCGAGGCGCTGATGCATGGCTTCCTTCTGCTTCAGGAGAAGATCAAGAAATCCCGGGCGCTGGCTGGGACGGCTCTGGACCGGGTCGCGGGGCCATGAGCGTGGAGACGCTTCTCAACCGCGCCCCGATCGCGGAGCGTTTCGGGGGGGCAATCGAGGATCTTGGCTTTGCGCATGGCGTTCATGCCTTCGCCGCTCCGCCTGAAATGATCGTCGAGCTTTGCCGGTTTCTGAAGGAACATCCGGCGCTGCGGTTCAATTTCCTATCGGACATCTGCGGGGTCGATCACCACCCCGATGCGCCGCGCTACGAGGTGGTGTACCACCTCTATTCGCTGCCGAACAAATGGCGCGTTCGGATCAAGTGCCGCCTCGGCGATCCGCCGCGGGTCCCGTCGGTGACGGGAGTCTGGCGCACCGCCAACTGGCATGAGCGCGAGGCCTGGGACATGTACGGGATCAGGTTCGAGGGCCACCCCGACCTGCGCCGGATCTACATGTGGGAAGGGTTCGAGGGCTTCCCGCAGCGCAAGGACTTTCCGCTCCGGGGCTACAAGGACAAGCTGAACCCGTTTGGCGCCGAGGGCACGCCGCCGACGCAGCCCGACCTCGCCACCAAGAACATTCCGCAAGGGGGGCCACAAGGAGGCCGGTCCACGCCGGCGGCTTGAGATGACCGAAGTCACGGAACTGAGCAGGTCGGAAGGCGAAACGCTCGACACCAAGGAGGTGCTTCTCAACCTTGGCCCGCAGCATCCCAGCACGCATGGGGTGCTGCGGCTCGTCCTTGAGATGAAGGGCGAATATGTCGAGCGCGTGGACCCGTTTATCGGCTATCTCCACCGTGGCACCGAAAAACTGGCCGAGAGCTTCACCTACACCCAGATTTTCCCGCTGACCGACCGCCTCGACTACCTCTGCCCGCCGTCGAACAACCTGGCCTTCGCGCTGGCGGTGGAGAAGCTCCTGGGCATCGAGGCGCCGATCCGCGCGCAGTATATCCGCGTGATCATGGCCGAACTGGCGCGGATCTCCGGTCATCTCCTGATCACCGGCGCGCTGCCGATGGACCTGGGCGCCATGACCGCGTTGCTTTACGCCATGCGCGAGCGCGAAATGATCATGGACCTGCTGGAGATGGTCACCGGGGCGCGGATGCACACCTCCTACTGCCGGGTCGGCGGTGTGCGCGAGGATCTGCCCGATGGGTTCTTCCCCAAGATCAGGGAATTCTGCGCCATCTTCCCGAACCGGATCCGCGACTATGAACGGTTGATCGAGAACAACCGGGTGTTCCTGAAGCGCACACAGGGAATCGGCGTGATCTCCGCCGAGGATGCCATCGATCTTGGCCTGAGTGGCCCGAACCTGCGGGCCTCGGGCGTCGACTGGGACATCCGCCGCGACGAGCCCTATGAGATCTACGACCGGCTCGCTTTCAACGTCGTCACCCGCGAAGAGGGCGATTGCTACGCGCGCTGGCGATGCCGGGTCGAGGAGATGCGCGAGAGCGTCCGGATCATCGAACAATGCCTCGACCAGATGCCCGAGGGACGGTTTCAGGTCGACCTGCCGACCGTCGCTTTCCCGATGGACAAGGACAGGGTGCACTGCTCGATGGAGGCGCTGATCCAGCATTTCGACCTGTCGGCCTATGGCTTCAAGGTGCCGAAGGGCGAGGTCTATTCGGCGATCGAGGCGCCAAAGGGCGAACTCGGGTTTTACATCATCAGCGACGGGTCGGAAAAACCGTTCCGCATGAAGGTGCGGGCGCCGTCGTTCGTCAACCTTCAGGCACTGTTCGGGGCCAGCAATGCTCGCTACCTGGCGGACATGATCGCCGTGCTGGGCAGCCTCGACCCGGTGATGGCCGAGGTGGACAAGTAGCAGGGGAATTGGACGCGATGAACATGCGCGAAAAGATCGAGGCGGCGGCGGCGCGGTATCCCGACCGGCGCTCGGCGATCATGCCCGCGCTTCTGATCGCGCAGAAGGAACATGGCCATCTGCCCGGTCCGGTGTTGGAAGAGGTCGCCGACGTGCTCGGTGTCGAGCGGATCTGGGTCTACGAACTGGCGACCTTCTACACCCTCTTCCATACCGAGCCGGTGGGTTTGTTCCACCTGCAACTCTGCGACAACGTCTCCTGCATGCTCCGCCGATCCGAGGACCTGCTGAGGCATCTGGAGGAGGTGCTGGGAATCAAGAAGGGCGGCACGACCCCGGACGGGCTGTTCACGCTTTCGACCGTCGAATGCCTCGGTGCTTGCGAGATGGCCCCGGTGATGCAGGTCGGCGACGACTATCATGGCGACCTCGACATTGCACGGATCGACGCGCTCTTGGACAAGCTGCGCGCGGCGGCGCAAGCGACTGGCGCCGATCTCGCCGCCGCAGGACCACCGGGAGAGTAGCGCCATGTTCGAACCGGTCCTTCTCAGGAACGTGGACGTGCCGGATGGCCATCTGCTTGCGACCTACGAGGCCGGCGGCGGCTACCAGGCGCTGGCGAAGGCGCTGCGCGAGTACACGCCCGACGAGATCATCGACCTCGTCAAGAAATCCAACCTGCGCGGTCGCGGCGGGGCAGGGTTCCCAACTGGGGCGAAATGGAGCTTCGTGCCGAAGCGGGCCAGCAAGCCGAAATACCTGTGCTGCAACGCCGATGAGGGCGAGCCGGGCACCTTCAAGGACCGGATCATCATGGAGCGTGATCCGCACCAGCTGATTGAGGGCATGGCGATCAGCGCCTACGCGATCGGGGCGGAAACCGCCTATGTCTACATCCGTGGGGAATACGTGCTGGCGATCCGACGGCTTGAGCAGGCGATCGCTGAGGCTCATGCGAAGGGTTATCTGGGAACGCGAATTCTCGGCTCGGATTTCAGCTTCGCCGTGCACATCCATTGCGGCGCCGGTGCCTATATCTGCGGCGAGGAGACCGCGATGCTCGACTCGCTCGAAGGCAAGCGGGCGCAGCCGCGTCTGAAACCGCCGTTTCCGGCGGTCGAAGGGCTCTACGCCAGCCCCACCGTGGTCAACAACGTCGAGACGCTGGTCTGCGTGCCGCATATCGTGGCGCGGGGGCCAGACTGGTTCCGCGGCATCGGCCCGGACAAGAGTCCCGGCCCGAAGCTCTATTGCCTCAGCGGACAGGTGCGGAAGCCGGGTCTTTACGAGCTGCCAATGGGCATACCGCTGCGCGAACTGGTCGAGGACTGCGCCGGCGGGCCGCCACCGGGGCGCGAGATCAAGGCGGTGATCCCCGGCGGGGTCTCGGCGCCGCTGATCCCGCAGCGCGGGCTGGACGTTGGTATGGACTTCGACTCGCTGGCCGCCGCCGGCTCGATGCTCGGCTCGGCCGGGGTGATCGTGATCGACGATGCGACCTGCATGGTCAAGGTCGCCACCCGGATCATCGAGTTCTTCCACCACGAGTCATGCGGCAAGTGCACCCCGTGCCGCGAAGGGCTGAATTGGGTCGTGAAAGTGCTGCGCCGGGTCGAGGCGGGCCAGGGCGCGCCGGGCGACCTGGAACAGCTGGAGGCGCTCTGCAAGGGCATTTTCGGCAACACGTTCTGCGCTCTGGGCGATGGTGCTGCCATGGGGCTGCGGGCGGCACTGGCGCATTTCAAGCATGAGTTCGTCGCCCATATCGAGGAGCGGAGGTGCCCGTTTCACTGAGGAGCGCGCAGGGAGAGGGCCGCGAGGAAGCCATGGTCAGCGTCACGATCAATGAACAAACCCTGGAAGTGGAGGCGGGCTCCACGGTGCTGCAGGCCGCCGAGCGCTTGGGTATCGACATCCCCACCTTCTGCTATCTGAAGCGGCTGCCGGCACTGGCCTCCTGCCGCATGTGCCTGGTGGAGATCGAAGGGCAGCGGCGGCTGCAGCCTTCCTGCGCCACCGCGGTCACCGACGGCATGGTGGTGCGGACGAACACGCCGTTGATCGAGGAAACGCGCTCCTCCATGCTCGACATGCTGCTCGCCAACCACCCCCTCGACTGCCCGATCTGCGACAAGGGCGGCGAGTGCGAGCTTCAGGACATGGTGATGGCGTACGGGCCCCGCGAAAGCCGGTTCCGCGATGCCAAGCGTGTGTTCCACTCCAAGGACATCCGTCTCAGCCCGGTCATCATCATGAACGTCAATCGCTGCATCCAGTGCCAGCGCTGCGTTCGGATGTGCGAGGAGGTCGTCGGCGCGGTCGCCCTGGGCACCGTTGAAAAGGGCATGGACACCGCCGTCACCGGCTTCGAGGGCAGTCTCGCGAGTTGCGACCAGTGCGGCAATTGCATCGAGGTCTGTCCGGTTGGCGCGCTGATGAGCTTCCCCTATCGCTACAAGGCGCGGCCCTGGGATCTGGTCGAGACCGACACGGTCTGCCCGCATTGCGGCACCGGCTGCCAGCTGACCGTCGGCACGCGCAAGGGCGAGTTCATGCGGGTCCGCTCGAAGTGGGAGCACGGGGTCAATCGAGAAACGCTCTGCGTGCGGGGGCGCTTCGGCCTCGACTTCGTCGGGAGCCGGGACCGGATCAAGCGGCCGATGATCCGTCGTGACGGCGCCCTGGTTCCGGTTTCCTGGGACGAAGCGGGGGACTACCTGCGCCGGCGCCTGTCGGCCGTCGAGAGCAAGGCTGCGGGCGGGCTGGCCTCGCCGCGCCTGCCCAACGAGGTGCTTTATCAGTTCCAGAAGCTGATGCGGACGGTTTTCCGGACCAACAACATCGATTGCGGGGCGCGTTGGTCCACGCCCTTCCATACGCTCGGCCCGTTGCTGGCGGGTTTCTACACCCGCGCGCCGCTGGAGGAGGTGATCGGCAACGACTGCGTGCTTGTCGTCGGTGGCAACGTGACCGAGGAAAACCCGGTCACCGAATACCTCCTGCGGGACGGTGCGCGGCGGCGACAGGCCGGGTTGCTTATGCTCTCGACGCGGCCATCCCGCCTGGACGCCGATGCCCGGGCGGTCGTTCGTGTTCCGCCGGGCGGTGAGGCGGCAGGCCTTGCCGGGGTGGTGGCCGAGCTGGCGGCGGCGGCTGGTCAAACCTTGCTGGGCGACGTTTTTGCGGACATCGGCGCGACAATCGGCGGGCCAGCAGCGCCCACCGACAGTGACGGGCCGGACCATCTGGCCGCGGCGCTGCTGGAAGGCCGGAATGTCACCGTGCTTGTCAGCGCCGACCTTCTGAGATCACCCGAAGCGCGCGCGACGCTGCAGCAACTCCGCAACCTATTGCAGGTTCTCCACGTGCTCGGTAAGGGCGTGGCGATGCAGTTCCTCTTCGACCGTGCCAATCAGATGGGCGCCTGGGACATGGGGGTTCTGCCGGCGGCGCTGCCGGGGCTGCACGCGGTCGCCGACGATGCGGCGCGCGCAACTCTCGAACGGGCCTGGGGCGCCGAAATCCCGTCTGAACCGGGTGCGGATTTCGATGCCATGCTGGAGCTCAGTGACAGCGGGCGGATGGGCGCGCTCTATATCGCCGGAAGCGACCCCGCGATGGCCTACCCCGACCGGAGATTCGTGATGCGGGCGCTTGGTGCCGCCGATCTCCTGATCGTGCAGGACACGTTCCTCACGGATACGGTGGGCCTAGCCGACGTCGTCCTGCCCGCGGCGGGTTATGGCGAGGAAACCGGCACGTTCACCAACAACGAGGGCCGGACCCAGAAGGTCTGCAAGTTCCGCGAACCCGCCTTCGAGGCGCGGGGCAATCTGGCGATCTTCGACTTCGTCGCGGCGCTCCGCAACCAAGCAGTGCGGCCGTCAATGCAAGGCGAAATCTTCGGCGAGATTGCCCGGCTGGTTCCGGCCTACCAGGGGCTGACGGAGGACGGGCTTGGCGTTGACGGAGCCTTCACCAAGGCGGCCCCGACGCCGCCGGCTGGCGAGTTCTTCGCCCCTCCGCCTGCCCCGAATGCAGCCGACGGGCTCATGCTGGTCACCGGCAACTGCCTGTTCCATAATGGATATCTTTCCGAACGGTCGGAGATCCTGAATACGGTCGCGGATGACCCCTATGTCGAGATGAGCGCGCGGGATGCCGCGCAGCTTGGCCTTTCGGATCGCGATCAGGTGGTCGTGCGATCCGCTCAGGGCGAACTGACGGCGCAACTCAAGGTCAACAGGCGTTTTCCCAAGGGGCTCGTGTTCGTTCCCGAAAACTACAGAACCCTGCGTCTCAACAGTCTGATGCGGCGAGGCGAATACCCATGTCCGGTGGAGGTTCAAAAGGCGCAGGCGGTCTTCGAGAACGCCACTGTCGCCGGATCCGGGGCGGGGACCTGAGGAACTGGGCTGAGGTATTTACCTTCGTTGGATATTCCGCCACCAGTCGTATCCCCGCGGCTCGCTCGTCTCGACCCGCACGTCCTGTTCGGTGTTCAGGCGCGCGGCGACCACGCCGCCGCCGGTCGTCGCCTTGCCCGGTTTGTCGAGCAAAGCGTCACGCCCGATCACCAGGTCACGCGAGGAAAAGCTCGAGAATTCGTACTGTTGGCCGAGCGCGATCGCGTCCGCCGGGCAGGCGTCCTCGCACAGCCCGCAGAAGAGGCACCGGGCGGTGTCGATCTCGAATTTTTCCGGGCGCCGGTTGCCCTTCTCGTCCTCGTAGGGAACGACTTCGATGCAGTCGCAGGGACAAATCCGCGCGCAGAGTTCGCAGGCCACACACTTGATCTCGCCCTCTTCGTCGCGCTTCAGGAAGTGAAGCCCACGGTAACGCGGATAGGGCAACCATTTTTCCTTGTCCGGATACTGCATGGTCACGGATTTGGAGAACATGTAGCCGAAGGTCAGCGCCAAGCTGTCCGCCAGATCGGCGAAGAACGCCCAGCCCATCCATGTTCCACGTCTGTCCAGTGCACGTGACATCGCCACCTCGCTACGGAGCCGCTGCGGCCCCTAAAGGAAAGCAATACCAGTAATAATGATGTTCGCCAGTGACAGTGGAAGCAAGACCTTCCACCCGATCGCCATCAGTTGGTCGTAGCGGTAGCGCGGGAAAGTAAAGCGGAACCACATAAACAAATAGACGAAGAACGCGACCTTGAGCACGAACCAGAGGAGCGGCGGCAAAGGGATCAGCACGCCGTTCCAGCCGCCGAAGAACAGGATTACCGCCAGGACCGACACCAGCAGCATGATGGCGTATTCGCTGACCATGAAGAACGCAAAGCGGATACCACTGTATTCGGTATGGAACCCGGCTCCCAGATCGCCTTCCGCTTCCGCCAGGTCGAAGGGAATGCGCTGCGCTTCGGCCAGCCCGGCGACGAAGAACACGAAGAACCCGACCGGTTGGTAGACGATGTTCCAGACATCGGCCTGCGCCCGTACGATCTCGAGCAGGCTCATGGATTGCGCCAGCATGACCACGCCGATGACCGCGAACCCCATCGGAATCTCGTAGCTGATCATCTGAGCGCAGGTCCTGAGGCTGCCCAGGACCGCGTATTTGCTGTTCGCGGCCCAGCCGCCGAAGATGACGCCATAGACCTCGATCCCGATCACCGCGAAGACGAAAAGGAGTGCCACGTTCATGTTGGAGACGTAGAGCGTGATCTCGGCGCCGAGGACCGAGATGGTTTCGCCGAAGGGGATCGCGACGAACACCACGAAGGGCGGGGCGAGCGCCAGGATTGGCGCCAATTTGAACAGGAAGCGGTCGGCCTCGGCCGGGATGTGGTCCTCTTTGGTCAAGAGCTTGATCCCGTCCGCCACCGGCTGCAGCAGCCCGTGCCAGCCCACGCGCATCGGCCCCATCCGCTGCTGGATGTGCCCTGCGATCTTGCGTTCCAGCCAAGTCAGCGGCATGGGCAGCAGCAGCAGGATCGCAATCAGAAACGCGACCTTGAAGACGATCAGGCTAAGAGCGACGACAAGCTCCATGATCCGCGGCTACTTGTTCGATGGGTAGAGACCCGCGACCGGATTTTCGCTCCGGTTATACACTGAACACCTGCGCAGCCGTTAGGTTGCGCAGGAACGGCAGTTTGCCAGCAGCGACGCTGCTCCCGCAATCATATCAGAACCATATTGGAATTTCTAGGTCGAGTCGGTCGGTACAGGGCCACGAACTCAGGTTGATGGCAATACTGTTCAGTGACTTTCGATTAAAACGTGGTCTGCATAGATCAGGCGTTGCCTCGGGGATAGGTTTGCTCTCAGCCGAGCACCTGAGTTCAGGAAATTTTTTCTCCAGGCATATACATGATGAGCTGTCTGATTCGGGTCACTAGGCAGCCCTCCCTAGTCCAGCGTTGAAGCGGACCAGAGGATAAGCGCTGATCAGGATGTCTAATGGATCTCCTTACTTGCGCGGTGTTCGCCACGCGCTGGCAATGTCACAGATCAGCCCTGAGAGACATATAGCCGCGCAGCATTTCGACCTCCAGATCCATATCGATCAGGCGCTGCTTGACGACGTCGCCGATGCTGATCAGGCCCGCCAGCTTGTCGTTTTCCATCACGGCCAAGTGGCGGGTGCGCCGCTCGGTCATTACTTTCATGACATCGGCGATGGCGTCATGTGGCGAGCAACGCTGGACATCGCGGGCCATCAGAACGTCAACCCGCTGTATCAAGGCATCGGCACCGTGCATGCTGAGGCCGTTGACGATGTCGCGTTCCGAGAGGATGCCGTGGATGTTGCCAGTGCTGTCCAGTACCAGAACTGCGCCGATACCATTCTCGGTCAGCAGGTCCACAGCCTCGGCGATCGTTCTTTCCGGCGCAATAGACACGACATCGGATCCTTTGCGCTTGATGACGGCGGCGACATACATAGACAGCGCTCCCCCCTTACCGGCGCGGTCCACGATAGGGTCGGATCCATAGCGCGATCCCGGCGGACCGCCATTTTCCCCTACAGCATGATAAACCCATGACAGGGTGCGCGTGCAAGTCTCGGCAGGTAAAGGTCTGGATTGGTAAGGGCCACACCGAGCTGATAACCTAACGATTCGATCGACCCATCCCACTAACCCAAATCATTCATCAACGTCGGAACGGCGAGGTTCCGGATCACCTCGATCAGCCGTAACTGCTCACGGGGTTGGCTGAGCCGGTGCTGCGATTTGGAGGGGCTGGCGGGGCATAGGGAGTGGCCACCATCCAGGCGTTGCGCTGAAGACTGGGACGTGAGTCAACATCTCCATGACTCGCCCCGACCTGTCCCGCCTGAGCCCGGAGGAGAAGGACGCGCTGATCCTGGCGCTGCTGGAGCGCGTCGCGGCGCTCGAGGCGAAGCTGAACCAGCCGCAAGGCACCGGACAATTCCAGCCTGCCACCCTCGCGCGGCCAAAAGGCGAACCGGCCACCGCGTCCCAAGAAGCCAAGGCGCCAGCGCAAGGGCCCCGGGGTGACGCGCGCGCTTGCCGCCGATCCCGACCGTGTCATGGACTGCCACCCACCTGCGTGCGCCCACTGCGGGACGGCGGTGGCGGCCGAGACCCAGACGCTGCGCCACGCCTACGATCACATCGACCTGCCGCCGCTGCGGCCAGTGATTACACGGGGGCGGTTATTTGGTCAGCGGTGTCCCGCCTGTCGGCGCCGGGTGCGCGCTAGGCCACCCGAGACGATGCCGCCCGGCTCGCCCTTCGGCCCGTCGATTGTGGCGCTGCTGGCGCTTCCGACACAGATCGCAAGACAGGATCTTGGTAGTTGCATCGGCGCGCCTTTATGAACTGATGCTACGTCACCGCAATGAGAAGGCCAGCAACCACCGCGCTGAGCGCCCTATTTTTGGTAACGGCAGGTAAACGATTGAAAATGAGCGTCTCTCATCGGACGCTATTTATTCCTGAGAACGATAATTTTTCCGGAAGACGCTAAGTTTTACATTGGAGCACTTGTGCGTTCCTTCACCGTTTTCGCGAGGGCTCCGAGTCGCCTCTCGTTCGGCTGTTCAGCGATCTTCAACGGCCAAGGAAGCGCGGTTGGTTGCACGAATTTCGGCTTGGTCTCACGAATTTCGGCGCGGCCCAAACAGATAGGTGGATTCCAAAGGTCGGTGTTGACGGAAACCATCCGATAGCGGATGTATTGCGCTTCTGCAAACACAGGAGGATCCTATGCCGACCTTATGGAAGGAGTTGTGGCGGCGCTGGCTGGACCCCGGTAGCCGGGGCGGAATCGAGCACCTGGAAGACCACCTGCGGCGCGATATCGGGCTGCTGAATGGCGAGGCGTGCTCCCTCCCGGCCGAACACATCCGCGACCGGAACCTTTCGGAGCTCCGGATTTTTTGCACCTTGCCAGCGTGTCGCTGAATCGCAATCCTGTCGTCGCGCCCGAGAGCGCACGCTCAACCCTTGGAGACCGTCATGAAACTCGTAACCCCCACCACCCTCGTTCAGCGAGCCCGGCCCGTGAATCGAGCCATGCATCGAATTTGTCAGTGGCACCACGCGAGCCCTTCCAGCGCATTCCGGATAACGAGAGGATGTCATGAGCGTTTTTCTAGCTTTGGGCGGTCATCGGGTCTTTGCTGAACACGCACGCTGGGCCTCACCGGGTGCTTTCGACATCCGGCGGGAGAACGGGGAATTCGTCGTATGGCTTGGACGCCTGCACCTCATTTACACGCCGGCACGATGGTCGCCGCCGCCGACTTTTCGGCGCAAACGGGGAGGGTCTGCTGATGCCGACCCGCATCCGTCCTGACGAGATTGCGACCGTCGCGCGCGTGCTCGAGGCGTTCCGTACGCTCGACCCCGACCTGCCGATCCAGTACGCGCTGTCGTTCATAACGATCGCGCAGAACGAGGGCATCTCCATCGGCGAGCTGGCGGAACGCCTGGGCATCGCGCAGTCCTCCGCGTCGCGCAATGTGGCGGCGCTGAGCCGTTGGCATTCCTTCGGCAAGGCCGGGCTCGACTTGGTCAGCGCGCAGGAGGACCCGCGCGAGCGGCGCCGCAAGATCGTCACGCTGACCGACCGGGGCCGCGCGTTTCTGGATGAGCTGCGCGCCATCGTCGGGCCATCGGATCTGCGCCGGGCAAAGAGCGCGTAACAGGATGGTGCTTGGCTACAGCCTCTGAAGCACCGCCCCAACCAGCGCCCGCGCCCCCGCCTCCAGCCGCTCGATCGCCAGTCCGCCGACCCGGTCGGTGGCCTGTTCGGGCAGGGGCGGGACGTGGATGAAGGCCATCGGCACCGTGATGCCGCGCGTCTCGATGGTGTGGCGGGCGCGGTAGTAGAGGTGGTTGCACACGAAGCCGCCGGCGTGGTCGCTGAACCCCACCGGCACACCCGCCCCGGCCAGTGCCCGCTCCAGAAGGGACTCCGGCAGGCCGCAGCCGTAGGAGGTCGGCGCGCCCTCGACGATCACGGAGTCGGTGCGCACCACGCCGGCGTTGTCGGCCTGCTCCGTCTCGTCGCGGTTCCACGCCCTGCGCTCGATCAGCACGGAGTCGGTGCGGTAGGACAGGCCGAAGCACAGGGCGGCGACCGGCTTGTGCCGGTCCAGCAGGTCGGCGAACACTATGCCGCACCGGTCGTACTCGACCGGCAGGATCGCCGTCACCACCCCCTCCATCCCGGCCAGCCGGTCCATGAGCAGCATGGTCGGGTTGACCGCGTGCACACCGAACGGCTGGAAACCGGTGAGAAGGATGGGCCCCGTCATATCAGGGGCGCAGCAGGCCGATGATGTCCTTCACCTCGGCCAGGTGCTTGTCGGCGATGGCCGCGGCGCGCTCGCCGCCCTTGCGCAGCAGGCGGTCGATCTCGGCCTTGTCGGCCAGCAGCTCGGTCATGCGGCTGGTGATCGGCGCCAGGTGCGCCACCGCCGCATCGAGCAGCGCCGACTTGAAGCTCGAGAACTGCGCGCCGGCGAAGCGCTGGATCGCTTGCTCGCGCGTTTCGCCGGACAGGGCCGCGTAGATCGTCACGAGGTTGTCGGCCTCCGGGCGCTTCTCCAGGTCTTCCAGGTTGTCCGGCAGCGGCTCGGGATCGGTCTTCGCCTTGCGGATCTTCTGGGCGATGGTGTCGGCGTCGTCCGTCATGTTGATGCGGCTGTACTCGGACTCGTCCGACTT
>Ga0196970_1000507_pt1 | contig 43285 bp, 42 predicted proteins | sample S1v_513CmetaG_FD_148672 | JGI IMG/M metagenome (GOLD analysis project Ga0196970, IMG submission 148672) | Soil microbial communities from Anza Borrego desert, Southern California, United States - S1+v_5-13C | ecosystem: Environmental > Terrestrial > Soil > Desert | place: USA: California... | reverse complement strand
CGTTTTGCCCTTCAGCGTGGAGATCCGCGGCCATGAGCATCTTCGGTTCGATGACAACCGCCGTCCTCGGCCTGAACGCCCAGTCGCGCGCGCTCGGCCACATCTCGGACAACATCGCGAACGCGTCGACCCTCGGCTACAAGCGGGTCAACACCGCGTTCGAGACGCTGGTCCTGCAGTCGAGCGACCGGTTGCACTCACCGGGTGGCGTCACCGCGCAGCCGGTGTTCATGAACAACATCCAGGGCAACCTCTCGCAGGTGCAGAGTCCGACGAACATCGGCATCCAGGGCCAGGGCTTCTTCAGTGTCACCAAGCTGGGGACCGGCAGCAACGGCCAGGTACAGACGCAGACCGGCACGGTCAGCGCGTCCAGCACCTTCTACACGCGCATGGGCGACTTCGAACTGGATAAAAGCCGCTATCTGGTGAACAGCGCCGGTTACGCGCTGAACGGCTGGGCGGTCGATTCCGTCACCGGCGCGCTGCAGAAGGACAAGCTGTCGCCGGTGCAGGTCAACACCCTGATCGACAAGCCGGTATCGACGGCGACCATCGACCTCTCCGCCAACCTGCCGGCGACCCCGGCGAAGGGCAAGACCATCCCGCCGTCGAGCGTGCAGATCTTCGACACGCAGGGCAACCCGCGCACCATCAACATGAACTGGCGCCAGCAGGGCGCCAACAACTGGCGCCTCACCGTCGACGCGCCGGGTTCGAGCGCCAAGCCCGTGGACGGCACCTTCGCCGGCTATCCGGCCACCGTCTCGTTCGGCCAGAACATCGCCGGCGTCACGCCGGTGGCGCAGGTCAACGCCATCACCGTGTCGGGCCAGACCACGAACGGCCAGGCCAACATCCGCATCGGTGAGACCTACAGCGTCACCATCGACGGCTCGACCTACAGCGTCAAGGTGACCTCGGACAACGTCGCCTCGCTCGGCACCTTCACCGGCATGGCGGGCGCGCTGGCCAACGCCATCAACTCGGCCTCCCCCGCCGCCCCGGTGCAGGCGCAGACGGTGAACGGCAACATCATCCGCCTCGTCGCCGCCAACCCCGGCACGCCGTTCAAGGTGAGCCAGCAGGTGGACGGCACGGCGCCGACCAACAACACGATAACCGGTCCGACATCGACGGCGGCGACCACCACCGCCGGCCAGATCGACAAGTTCACCTTCCCGCAATCGCAGATCGACATCGGCGACACCTTTCAGATCCGCGTGCAGCCGGGCGGTGCGGCGACCAGCCAGACCGTGTCGGTCACGGTGACGGCGCTGAACTACGCGACCTACTCCAACATCACCGGCGTGGTGCAGGATCTGGCGAACAAGATCAATTCGCTGAACATCGGCGTGACCGCGACGAACACCGGCGGCGTGCTGTCCATCCAGAACAACACGGCCAACACCGGCATCACTGCCACCAGCGCGGGCGTCTCGAACTCCTCGACGGCATCCAACACGCTGACCGGCGCCTTCTCGGTGGCCAACGTCGCGGGCGTGCGCCAGCAGCGCACCGTCACGCTGACGGGCACGCCGGGCGACATCGGCACGATGTACTCCCTCTCCGTCAACGGCACACCGGTGACCTACTCGACCACCGGCAAGGAAATGACGATGGAGGACATCACGGCGGCGCTGGCCAACAAGATCAACTCCAACACATCGCTGCCGGTGACGGCCACCGCCCAGGGCGGCGTCATCACCATCATATCGAAGACACCCGACGGCGACGCCACCGACCAGTTCTCGTTGCAGCAGACCTGCGTCACCGGCCAGACACCGGCGCACATCGGCCTGACGTTCGGCACATCGCCGGAAACCGTGGGCACGCTGACAGGGCTCAGTACGGCGCTGGTCGGCACCGGCACGGCGGTCAGCGCGGCCACCCAGTCGGCGGGCCAGGACGCCACGGTCACCTTCACCGTGAACTACGGCTTCGGCCCGCAGACCATCAAGTTGAACATGGGCCAGTTCCAGAAACCGGGCGGGCTGACACAGTACGCCGGCGAAGAGATGAGCGTGAACACGCTGATCCAGGACGGCGCGCCACGAGGACAGTTCAAGGACGTGGTGTTCAAGGACCAAGGCGACGTGGTGGTCAACTTCGACAACGGCCGAAGCAAGGTCATCGCCCGGGTGCCGGTGGTCACCTTCAACAACCCCAACGCCTTGCAGCGCGAGGCGGGCGGCGTGTTCATCGAGACGGAAGAGGCCGGCAAGCCGAACTTCAACGATCCGGAGACCAACGGTGCCGGTGCGGTGATCGCCAACAGCGTGGAAGGCTCGAACGTCGACATCGCGGACGAGTTCACCAAGCTGATCGTCACCCAGCGCACCTACTCCGCGAACACGAAGATCGTCACGACCTCGGACGAGATGCTCCAGGAAGTGCTCGGCCTGAAGCGCTAGGCGCCTCCGGCCCATGAGCGGCCGGGCGGCGTGAGCGCCGACCCGGCCACCAATCCACGAAAGGTCCCCGACCATGTCCCTCTTCGATGCCCTGAGCAGCGCAACGGCGAGTCTGCGCACCGTCCAGGCCAACGTGAAGGTGGTCTCGGACAACGTCGCCCGCGCCAACGACCCGAACCGCACGCGGCACACGCTGCAGCAGATGGTCGACCGCAGCGGCTTCGTGGTCACCGCCGAGTACCGCCGCGAGATGGACGCCGGCCTGCGCGGGCAGGTCGAGGACCTGATCGCCCGCGAAGGCGCCTCGGCGGTGCGCAGCACCTACATGACCAAACTCGGCGACGTCATGCGCACGACCAGCGGCAGGCCGCTGCTGGACACCTACGCCGACAATTTCGCCGCCGCTTGGCGCACGCTGGAAACATCGCCCGAGGACGAGGTGGCCAAGTACCAGCTCGTTCAGGCCGCCAACACCTTCTCGCGCGAGATCCGCCGCGTGTCGGAGGGCGTGGAAGCCCTCGACCGCGAGATGAAGAACGACCTGGGCACGTCGCTCAAGGACGTGAACGACATGCTGGCGCAGGTCGACCGCATCAACGACGACATCGTCTCGCTGCGCAGCTACGGCGACGCGGCGAACGAGGCCGCCGACAAGCGCGACGCGCTGATCCAGAAGATTTCCCAGTACGTCGGCGTCCGCCGGGTGGAACGGCCGGACGGCCGCGTCGCCCTGTTCACCTCGTCGGGTTTTGCCCTGGTCGACGCCGAGCCGGCAAATCTTACCTTCGACGGCGGCAAAATTAACCTGACGGTCGGCAACAATCGCTACGACATCACCGACCACCTCCAGCAGGGCAAGCTGGGCGCCTTGTACAACATGCGCAAGGACGGCTCGCTGACCGATCCGCCCACGCCCGCCAGCGCCGACCCGGCCACCGAGGTGATCCGCAAGCTGCGCTCGCAACTCGACGCCTACGCCGGCATGTTCGTGGCGAAGACGAAGGACGGCGAGCCGACCAGCTTCGCCGACGCCTACAACAACGCGCGGCCCGTGGCGGAGGGCGAACTGGGCAGCCAGTTCTTCACCGGCACCGACCGCTTCACCCTGGCGGTGAACGAACGGCTCCTGTCGGGCGAGCTGAAACTCAAGAATTCCGCCACCAAGGACGTGGTGGTGGCGATGAACGCCGTGGGCCGCACGCTCACGGCCGACGGCCTGACGGCGACCGACACCTCCTACAGCGGCATGGCGCACGCCATCACCGGCCAGCTCATGCAGGCGTCCAAGACCGTGGCCGACCGACACACCTTCGACAAGGAGGCGAAGGAGCAGCTGGTCGAGCGCTACCAAGGCCAGACCGGCGTCAACATCGACGAGGAAATCGCGCAACTCCAACAGCTCCAGACGTCCTACGCCGCTTCGGCACGAGTCATGCAAGTGACGAACAGCATGTTTGACGCGTTGGAGCGCATCGTCGGATGAGCACGATCTCACAAATGGGCAACTATGCCCGGTATCTGGGTCTGGTCCGCAATCTGTCGGCCGGCCAGAACAATGTGGACGAGTTGTCGCGCCAGATGACGACCGGCAAGAAGTCGGTGGATCTCGCGGCGTACGGTCCGGAGACGCAAAAGCTCCTCGACCTGCGCGCCGAGCTGGTGAAGCGGTCCAACTACGTCCAGAACATCGACACAGCACTGCCGCGCGTGAAGGCGACGGACGTGGCGATGACGCAGTTGGAGAAGCTGGCCGGCGACTGGCAAAGCTCCAACCTCATGCCCTTCCAGCCGGGTCCGGCGAGCGTCACCTCGCCCTACAACGACAACCCGAACGGCATGAAGCTGCGCGTCAACCAGGACGTCTCGAAGTTCATGGTGGGCGCGCAGTACACGGTGACCGCCATCCCCTCGGCGACCGGCAAGAACGGCAGCTACGACGTGACGGTGACGGACGGGCTGGGCGGGCGCACCATGCGCACGATCAACCTGAAGACCGTGCCGCCGACCGAGGATGGCGGCTACAACTTCGAGATCTCCGGCGGCCCCGGTGCCGGCGCCGTCCTCAACCTCTCCTTCGACAAGCTGGAAGCATCGGGCAACTCGCGCTTCACCGTGACCTGGCCGAACGCCGACCAGATGCGCGACCGCGTCGAGGGCGCGCTGACCAGCGTGCGCCAGCTCCTCAACGAGCGCTTCGGCGACCGCTTCCTGTTCTCCGGCTCGCGCTTCGGCACCGAGCCGGTCGGCGACCTGCTCGCCACCAAGCAGCACAGCGTGGTCACGCTGAACGGCTACAACACGAACACGGAAGATTACTTCGAGGTCTCGATCGCCGGGCAGACGTTCAGCTACCAGGCGCTCTCCGGCAACTCGTACCGGCTCAGCGCCAACGGGGTGCTCACCACATACACGGACAATGGTGCGACCTACGACGTCACCGTCGACAACGGCATCACCACCACCACCAACACCGTGGCGAGTGCGCTGTCGCCACCCCTGACCAACACCATCACGTTCGTCGCGCAAACGCTGACCAAGCACATCAACGCCAGCGCCACCCCGGCGCTGCCGCTCACGCTGTCGACGGCGAACGGCATCATCCACGCCATTGCCACGGAGCAGGGCAAGCCCTTCGACATCTCGGCCCGCGTGGTGAACGGCGCCACCGTGGACAACACCGTCAACGCGACCGACAGGGTCCGGAACCCAACGGTGGCGCTGACGCAGATTGACCGCATCACGCTGAACGGTGCCAACGTCGACATCGGCGACACCTTCGAGTTCTCGGTGGAGGTCGGCGACCCCGACGACCCCTACAACCAGAAATACTACAACCAATACCCGGACGAGTTGAAGGATCTGCCGCCCTACCAGAAGTATACCTACAAGTACACGGTGACGGCCGCCGACTACGCCGCAGGCACCACCACGGTTACGGCCGTCGCGGCCAAGCTGCAGACGCAGTTCGGCGCGCAGATCCCGACGCCGCCGGTGACGCTGAGCAACGCGGGCGGCATCCTGACGCTGACGTCGACCAACACCCTGTCGGCGGCGCACCCGAACTACAGCACGCTCTTCACCAGCTCGGCCCGGGTGATCGACAGCTCGGTCAACAACACCGTGAGCGTCGCCACCCTGCCGCCGGAGGCCGACGCCCTGACCGACATCCCCTACCAGGGGCCACCCAACCTGCCCTTCTACGATTCGGAGTTCCTGACCAGGAAATCGAACGCCAAGGCGTGGGAGAAGTCGAAGGTCACGGCCGACGACGGGCTTGGCCTCGACTACGGCGTGGTCAGCACCGACCCGGCGTTCCAGACGCTGGTGCAGGCCTTCCGCATGGCCCGCGTCGCCTCCACCAACCCCGGCAAATGGGAAGAGCACGTCACCAAGTCGCGCGAGCTGATGTCCCAGGCGAAGGACATGCTGCGCAACGTCCACGCCAAGGTCGCGTCCGACATGTCAACCATGCAGCAGAGCCTGGACGCCCACAAGGAGGCGATGGCGACGGTGACCGAGCGCGTGGCGTCCATCGAAGGCATTGACCAGACCGAGGTCGCCGCCCGCCTGCGCGCCAGCATGAACGCGCTGGAAGCCGCCTACACCGTGGCCGGCCAAACGCAGAAGATGTCTTTGATCAACTACATCGCATAGCGAAACGTTGAGTCTTCGCTGCGCTGAACCCAACCTACGAAGCGCCCGCAGGTTGGGTCGAGGCGTCAGCCGAAAATCCAACGTCCGCACGGCCAGGAAAAAAGGCGCGCCGGTCGTCCCGGCGCGCCTTTCCGTGTGCGTGCGAAATCGCGCCTCAGATCGAGATGCGCAGCGATTCCCGTGATACCGGCGTGGCTTCGGGCGCGGCCGGGGCCGCCGGGCGCGCCGGCTGTGCGGGCGGCGCGGCGGCAGCCAACGCGGGCTGCGTCGCCTGGATGGCGGCCGCGGCGCCGTTCTCCTTCTGCGCCAGGAGACCGCCGGCGACGTTGCGGTTGATGTTCACCAGCACGTCCAGCTTGCTGCCATCCAGATCGGCCAGGCGGGCCAACGTCTCGCGGTCGACCATCAGCGACAGCGCCGCGATGTTGGTGCGCAGCTCAAGCGGATGGGGGCAGTCGTCCTCGGTCATCGCCGCCTGGAAAATCGTCCACAGGCGCTGGTTGAGCTGCAGCGCGGCCTGCAGAGCCTCAGGATTCTCGGGCTGATGGCCCGCGTCGATGAGGCGGCGCGCCGCCTCGGCCAGTGCCCAGGCCTCCACGTCACGGGGATCGTCCGAGGCCGGTCGGCTTGCGTATTTCGGTGTCGGCTTCATTCCAAATCCTCGTGCCAGCGCGGCGCGGTCAGCACGGCCTACGCCATCGGCCAGCGAACTGTGATTGTCCGTGATCCGTACCGTCTTGTCAACGCGACGGGCCGGTCTCCGCCGGATCCCCGGCGATCGCCCCGACTTCATCACAAGAATCTGACCAAAGTGCAAACATGGTCAACATTTCCTGCGCGGCGCTCGCCACGGCGTCGACGGAAATGCCGTCCATCAGCCCCTGCTGGGACCCGGCGCTCATCCGGCGCAGCAGTTCGTCGTGCGGCACCGTGCCGGTCACCGCGCGCGCGCGCGGCCCCCAGGGCGCGTACATCTCCGGATAACCCGGTCCGAACAGGCCCAGGGTCGGCGTACCGACGGCCGCGGCGATGTGCATGAGGCCGGAGTCGTTCCCCACATAGAGCGCCGCGCGCTCCAGGCAGGCGGCGGCGGCCAGCGGGTCGGTGCGGCCGGTCAGGTCGATGGCGGAGTCGCCCAGCGCCGCCAGCACCGGCCGCGCGCGCTCCACCTCCGACCCGGCGGCCAGCACCGCCACCTTCGCTCCGGGCAACGGCCCTTGCGGTCCGGTCAGGCGCCGCGCCAGTTCGGCGAAGCGGTCGGCCGGCCATTCCTTGCCGGTCCAGTTGGCGGTCGGGCCGATGGCCAGGAAACGGGCCCCGGCCGGCAGCAGCCGCCCGGCCGCCGCGCGGGCGGCGGCGTCGATCCACAGGCGCGGGGCTGGCGGCGGGTCCAGGCCGAGCACGGCGGCGATCTCCACCACCTTGTGCACGCCGGGCATGCGCCGGTGGAACACCGCGCGCCGGTTGGGCACCAGCCGGCCGACGGCGGAATTGCGCAGGTCCACCACAAGGTCCCAGCGCGTGCCGACGCACGCCGCCCACAGTCCGATCCAGTGCCGGGCAAGCGACCGCTTGGCCAGCGGGATCAGCCGGTCCAGGCGCGGCACGGCACGGAACAGCGGTGCCGCGATCGGCCCGCAGGCCACCGTGAAGCGCGCCTCGGGGCAGGCGTCAACAAGGTGCCCCAGCAGCCCGGTGGACAGCACCGCGTCGCCGATCCGGTTGGACGTGATGAAGAGAATCCGCACGCCGCGTCCCTCAACCAGCCGCCGGACGGTGGCGCCTGCGGCGCAGCCCCTGCCCCAGCACCCAGGCGGCCGGGGCCAGTACGACGATGGGCAGCGCGTACATCAGCGGCACGAACGACACCCTCTTGCCGGACAGGCTGGTCAGCCCCAGCATCGCCGCCTCCAGCACGACGACCAGCAGCACCGCCACGGTGACCCGCGCGGTCTGGCCGCGGCGGTTGAACTCGCCCGACAGCAGGCTGGCCAGCGCCACCATGGTGAAGGCCACGGCGAGCAGCGGCGAGGTGAAGCGGTGATGCAACTCGGCGACCATCTGCTGGATCATGCGCTCGTTGCCGCGCACCTCGGGTGGCGGGTTGAACAGCTCGGCCGTGGGGCGTTCGCGCGCGTCCGGCCAGCGTTCGCCGCCGCTGTTGGACAGCACCTTGAGGTCGACGGCGTAGCGGTCGAAGAACAGCTCGGCCAACTGGTTGGTGCTGCGCGTCAGCTCCTGCCGGTCACCATTATAGACGACGAAGCGCGCCCCGGCGTCCCCGGTCACCAGCACGGCGCGCTCGCCCATGATGGTGACGGGCTTGGCCTGATCGCGGGAATCGTGGATCAGGATACCATGGAAGTTGCCTTCGGAGTCGCGCTCGCGCACGTAGACGCTGAGCTTGTCCGACACCTCGTTGAACACGCCTTCGCGCAGGAAGAGCTGCGAATAGTCGGTGCGCACGGCGTATTCCATGCGTACCAGCTCGCGATGCGCCGCAGGGGTCAGCCACAGGTTCAGCACGAACACGATCACCGCCACCGACCCGGCCAGCGCCAGCGCCGGCTTGGCGAGCGCAAACGGGCCGACACCGGCCGCGCGCATCACCACCATCTCGCTGTCCATGGTCAGCTTGTTGTAGGTGAACAGCACCGCCCCCACCAGCGCGATGGGCAGGACGATGCCCAGGAAGGTGGGCACGGTCAACAGCAGCAGCCACAGGAACAGGCGCATGGGCGCGCCCGCCTCGACGACGATCTCGATCAGGCGCAACGACTGGCTGAGCCAGATGGTGACGGTCAGGCCGGCCGTGGAATAGAGCGTCGCAACCAACAGGTTGCGGAAGAGATACCGTTGGAGTCGATTCATCACCGTCGCCGGATCCGCGGGGGCGCGGGGCAGAAGCTGACGGGGTGCGCGCTCCGGGTCAAGAGCTATGCTAGGATGCCTGTGCAAAGCTTCGACCGGGGGAACGACCATGGCCGATCGGCCGCTCGTCAGCATCGTCACGCCCACCTTTCTGCGCGAGGGCTTCCTGCCGCTCTGCCACGCCTGCGTGACCAGCCAGACCTACCCCAACATCGAGTGGCTGGTCTTCGACGACAGCCCTGAGCCCTCCCCCACGCTGCGGCCCCTGATCAGCGACCGGCTCACGTACCTGCACGCCTCGCGCCGCGTGCCCGTGGGCGAGAAGCGCAACGTGCTGGCCGAGCACGCCAAGGGCGAATACATCGTCCATTTCGACGACGATGACTTCTATGCGCCCGACTATGTGGAGACGCTGATCGGCTGGCTGGAGGAGGGCTACGACTTCGCCAAGCTGTCGGCGTGGTTCCTCTACACGGCCGTGCACGGCTGCTTCGGCTATTGGGACTGCGCGCGGGGCGGGCCGCACTACCGCTGGGCGCGCCGCTCGCGCAGCTTCGTGGTGGAGGATGCGCCGGCCAGCGACGACAACGTGGTCGGCTACGGGTTCTGCTACGCCTACCGGCGGGCCGTCTGGCAGGCGATCCCCTTTCCGCCCCTGCCGGCGCTGGAGGACGCGCCCTTCGCCAAGGCGGCGCGCGATCGCTTCCGCTTCACCGCGCGCCCGGACGAGCGCGGGCTGGCGCTGCACGTGCTGCACAACCGCTCGACCAGCCTCTGCCTGCCGCAGCACGAGCTGCCGGATTTCCTGGTGGAACGGGTCTTCGGGGAACAGGCGCGCCGGCACCTGATCCAGCCGGCGTGAGCACGCGTTACGCCAGCACGTCCAGGAACATGCCACGGCGGTAATTGCGCGGCAGCGTCAGGATGCCGTTGACCACAAGGCTGGCCAGCTGGCGCACGGTGGGGATCTTCTGCCGGTTGCCGGCGCCGCCGACCCGCCCGGCTCCGCCCGGCGGTCCGGACGGCGGAACGCGCCCGCCGCCGACGTCCGTACGGACGGCGTCGTTGCCCCAATCAGCGGTGCGGCGTGTCTCGACCATGGATTGAACGTACCGCAAATCCCCGCCGCCGGCAATTCCGGCGGCGGGGATAATTGAAGGGCGTCAGGCGACCAGCAGCAGGCCGGTGGCAGCCACGCCAGCGCCGGCGAGGCGCACGGCCCTGGCGCCCAGGCCAGCCCACAGCGGGTGCCGCGTCGCCATCCCGGCGAGCGCGATGCCGACGGCGTGCAGCAACGCCGTGGCGGCCAGGAAGCCGGCGGCGTAGAGCAGCGGCGACGCGGCCTCGGGCACCTCGGCGCCGTGCGCGTGGCCGTGCAACACGGCGAAGGCGCCGACGATCGCCACACCCAGCGCCAGCGGCGGACGGAAGGCGAAGGCGACGACGCTGCCGAACGCCATCAGCGAGGCGGCGATGCCCAGTTCCACCATCGGCAGCCCGACGCCTTCCAGGCCCAGGTACCCGCCCAGCGCCATCGCGCCGACGAAGGTGGCCGGCATCAGCCACAAGGCACGGCCGCCGCGCTGCATCGCCCACAGGCCGACGGTGACCATCGCCAGCAGGTGGTCGAGGCCGCCGAACGGGTGCGCGAAACCGTGCGCGAGACCGGCGTCGTGGGCGCCGGAGGTGTGAGCCTGGGCGGTACCCGCGAGGGCGACGAGGCCGGCGGCGAGGGCCGGACCGAGCCAGCGGTGGACGTGCTTCATGGGAGGCTTCCTTATCCCCGGTTTGGAAGGGTGCGGCGGTTCCGGACGGCAACCGGCGGCGGAACCGTATGATGCTTTGCGAAAACGTCCTACGCAAGGGGAGCGCAGGCGCGATTGTCCCCGCTATCGACGCAACCGGGCGTCGCCGCCCCCTGTCCACAGGGTGACGGCATGGCGGGGGATCCAGAGTGGATCAAGGAAAAGCGCGCCCGGACAGGTCGCCGGGCCGGACGGGACCGGACGGGCATGCCCGCATGCCCATAGATTTCGCATGGGTACAGGTGGCTTGCGGCCATCCGCCGCCGCTCCATGGTCGCTCTGGTCCACGAAAGCACAGGAGAGACGGCCATGTTGACGCGATTTGCGATTCTGCTGGCATTCGGCCTGAGCGTGGCTGCATGCAACGGTTTCATGAGAGACACCGCCGGCTCATTCTCGGGAGGTCATGCGTCGACGGTTGGATACTGACGGGCTCCGCCATGGAAGGGGCGTTCGTCCCCTTCCATGGCATTATTGGCTTTTCCGAAGGGCCAGGCCGTGCCAGGCACGGCCGGCCGGCATGGCGATGCCCTGGCCACCCTCGACGGCACACGTTCTCAACGCCCCGATCTCAACGCCCCCATCTCAATGCTTCGACTCCGGAACGGAAGGCCCCTATCGGTTCGCTCCCATCCGCTGGTGGTGCGTGCTATGCAGCATCGCGGGGGCGGAACGAACCGGAGAAAGGCACCATGGAACGCGTCACCGTGTCGCTGGACGAGGATCTGCTGGCGCAGTTCGACGAGTTGATCCGCCGCCGCGGCTACGCCAACCGGTCGGAGGCCGTGCGCGACCTGATCCGCGCGGAGCTGGAAACCGAACGGCTCGCGCACGGGCGGGCGCAGCATTGCATCGCCTCGCTCAGCTACGTCTTCAACCACCACGAGCGCGAGCTGGCGCGGCGCCTGACACAGGCGCAGCACGATCACCACGACCTGACCCTATCCACCATGCACGTCCACCTGGACCACGACAACTGCATGGAGGTGACGGTGCTGCGCGGGCCGACGGACGCCGTCCGCGGCTTCGCCGAATCCATGATGGCGGAGCGCGGCGTGCGGCACGGCCAGCTCAACATCGTGCCGGCCGACATCCAGGTGGCCCATCACCACGGCCATCACCATGGGGGGCACGACCACGGGCACGGAGGCACCCCGCACATCCACAGCCATCCGAAGACCTGACGCCCAACCGGCTGCCCACCCTGCGACGCCGCTCACCACCGAAGAGGCTTTGTCCCACGGCCACTCGATCGCCTATCAACGGTGGTCGTGCCGCACGGCGTCGCGGCGGAATCGGAAGGAGGGCGGGCGGATGGCGCATTACCTGGTCACCGGGGGCTGCGGGTTCATCGGCTCGCACCTGTCCGACCGGCTGCTGGCCGAAGGGCACCTCGTCACCATCCTCGACGACCTGTCCACCGGGCGACTGGAGAACAAGCCGGTGGGGGCCCGCCTCGTGGTCGGCGACGTCGCCGACGCCGGCGCGGTGCGCCACGCCATCGACGGCGTGGACGGCGTGTTCCATCTGGCCGCCGTCGCCTCGGTGCAGCGCTCGCGCGAGCTGTGGGCGGAGACGCATCGCACCAACCTGACCGGCGCCGTCACCGTGTTCGAGGCGGCGCGCACCGCCCGCTTCGGCGAACCGGTGCCGGTGGTCTACGCCTCGTCCGCCGCCGTCTACGGCGACGCCCCCGACATGCCGCTGGGCGAAAACGCCCCGGCGCAGCCGCTGTCCGCCTATGGTGCGGACAAGCTGGGGTGCGAACTGCACGCGCGCGTGGCGTGGGAGATCCACGGGGTGCCGACGGTGGGCTTCCGCTTCTTCAACGTCTATGGGCCACGCCAGGACCCGAACTCCCCTTATTCGGGCGTGATCTCCATCTTCGCCCGGCGCGTCGGGCGCGGCGAGGATGTGGACATCTTCGGCGACGGCGAACAGGTGCGCGACTTCATCTTCGTCGACGACGTCGTGCGTTTCCTGGCCGGCGCCATGGCGCGCAAGCCGCGCGGGGCCGGCGTGTTCAACCTGTGCACCGGGCGCCCGACCTCCATCAACATGCTGCTGGAGGTGCTGGAGGAGCTGGCCGGCAACCGCGTGCGCCGCCGCTACCGCCCGGCGCGGGCGGGCGACATCCGTGTTTCCATCGGCGACCCCACGAAGGCCCGCGCGGCCTTCAACATGACCTGCCGCACCGGCCTGCTCGACGGCCTCGGCCAGACGATCAACTGGGCGGCGGCGTAAGATCCGCGGCGATGCGGCGGGCAACCTCCTCCGCCGCGGCGGCGACGGCGGGCGTGAGATCCTCGCCGAAGCCGAAGTCCGCGCCCTCGATGCCCCATATCACCAGCTCCGCCGGCAGCCGGCCCAGCGCACGGGCAGTCTCCACCGCCTCGGCCAGCCCGAACAGGTGGCTGGAATAGCGGAAGAGCCCGCCCGGCAGTTCCTGCGCCGCCGCGTCCAGGCGCAGGATGGTGCCGGGCTCGCGGCCCGACTGCGTGGCGTCGACGACGACGACCCGTTCGGCTTCGCCCCACGCGTTCATCAGGCCCGCCCCCTCGCCGGAATGCTCCCGCACGGCGATGCCCAGCGCCGCCAGCCGGTCGGCCACCGCCGGGCCGACGCCGTCGTCACGGCGGTAACGGTTGCCGATGCCGAGGATGAGCGGGGTCATGCCACACCTTCCACCACCGGCCGCGGTTCCGCCAGCGATTGTTTCAGCATCCCGACGACAAGACGCACGCCGTCGCCGGCATGCGCGGCCGCCAGCAGCGCCAGTTCCGTGTCCGGCAGGGCCGGCAGCCCGTCGGCCGGCCCGAGAATGCGCGCGGAGCCCGGCACCGCCGAGCGCGCCAGCACGCTGACGCCCAGCCCGGCCGTCACCGCCGCCTGCACGCCCGACAGGTTGGGGCTGCAATAGGCCACCCGCCAGCGCCGACCAGCGGCGTCCAGTTCGTGCACCGCGCGATGCCGGTAGACGCAGCCCAGCGGGAACAGCACCAGCGGCAGCGGGTCTTCCCTGTGCACGTCGTCCTCGCGCGGGCCGGCCCAGCACAGCGGTTCCCGCCACACGGCGGAGGCGCCGGAGCGACCGGGTTCCTGCTTCAGGAGGGCGGCGTCGAGGTCGCCGCTCTCGAAGGCAGCGCGCAGGCGCACGCTGATGTCGCAGCGCACATCCAGGCGGATGGCGCGGTTGCGCCGCGCGAAGGCGGACAGCAGGCGCGGCAGCCGGTCCACCGCGTAATCCTCCGGCACACCCAGGCGCACCACCTCCGCCACCTCGCGCCCACCGGACAGCGCGGCCCGTGCCTCGTCGTTCAGCGTCAGCAGGCGGCGCGCGTAGGCCAGCAGCCGCTCCCCCTCGTCGGTCAGCGCCACGGAGCGCGTGCCGCGGTCGAGCAGCGCCACGCCCAGCGATTCCTCCAGCCGGCGCACCTGCTGGCTGATGGTGGACTGCGTGCGGTGGACGCGCTCGCCCGCGCGGGTGAAGCCGCCGGTCTCCACCACCGAGACGAAGGTGCGCAGCAGCGTCAGGTCCAGCTCGGCCATCGGCAATCATCCATTCTTCGAATGAATTCCATCATACCATTTCATTTCCGAATGGAAAGCCCCTCGCCTAGCCTGCCTGCAACGGAAGACGAGGAGGGTGGCGATGACCGCGATGTGCGAAGCGGCGGTGGAACGGCGGACGGCGACGGCGCCCCTGGCGATGGTGGTGCCCTTCTGCCTTGGCTGGAGTTCGGCCTTCGCGGTCGGCAAGATCGGTCTGGCCGACGCGCCGCCGCTGCTGTTCCTGGGTGTGCGCTTCCTGCTGGCCGGCGGAGTGCTGTTGATAGCGGCGGCGCTGCTCGGTCACCTGCGGCGGCTGGACGCGCGCGGCTGGGCGGTGCTGGCGGCGCTGGGCGTGGTCAACACCGCGCTTTATCTGGGCCTCAGCTTCATGGCCATGAAGACGGTGTCGTCGGGGCTGGTCACCATCATCGTCAGTTCCGCCCCAGTGCTGACGGCCGGCGCCGCGGCGCTGCTGCTGGGCGAGACGCTGTCGTGGCGCAAGGCGGTGGGGCTGGCGCTGGGCGTTCTGGGGGTCGGGCTGATCGTGCGCGGACGGCTCGGGGCTGGCGCCGACGATCCGGCCGGCATCCTGCTGGCGGCCGGGTCGCTGGCCGCGATGGTGGCGGGCACGCTGCTGTACAAGCGCTTCGCGCCGTCCGCCGGGCTGGTGGTGAACGGCGGCGTGCAGGCGTTGGCCGGCGGTCTGACGCTGCTGCCCGTGGGGTTGTTGCTGGAGGATCCGGGCGCAGTCCACCTGACGGCGTCGCTGGCGGTGTCTCTGGCCTACATGGTGCTGGTGGTGTCGATCGGCGCGCATTTGCTGTGGTACGCGCTGCTCACCCGCACCACGGCGACGGCGGCCAGCGCCTATCACTTCCTGATGCCGCCGCTGGGCCTCGCCTTCGGCTGGCTGCTGCTGGGCGAAGCCGTGCAACCCTGGGACCTGATCGGCATCGTGCCCGTGGCGGCGGGCATCCGGCTGGTGACGCGGGTGGGGCGGGCCGGCTGACGGCCCGCCCCGCGCGGGGCATCAGGCGATGCTGAGGCGGACGTCCACGTTGTTGCGCGTGGCGTTGGAATAGGGGCAGACGGCGTGCGCCTTGGCGGCCAGCGCCTCCGCCTCCGCACGCGGCAGGCCGGGCAGCGTCACGCGAAGGTCGATGTCGAGCCCGAAGCCGTGGTCGATCGGCCCGATGCCGACCTCGGCGGTCACCGTTGCGCCGGCCGGGACGCTGGCCTTCTCCTGCCCCGCCACGGACTTCATGGCGCTGAGGAAGCAGGCGGCGTAGCCGGCGGCGAAGAGCTGTTCCGGGTTGGTGGCCTCGCCACCCGGGCCGCCCAGTTCCTTGGGGGTGGCAAGCGCCACGCTGAGGATGCCATCGGCCGAGGTGGCCCGGCCATCACGCCCGCCGGTCGCCGTCGCCGCCGTCTTGTAGAGGACCTTCATTTCCTGCTCCTTGCTGTGTGTTTCGCCTGGAGAATTAAATAGCGCGCAATTCACTTGCGCACAATTCTTTTGCCGCGCAGAGCAGCCCTGCGCCGTCGCGCGTCAGGCGCAGGCAGTGTCCAGGGCGTCGCGCAGGCGGACCAGTTCGTCGCGCAATGGCGCTACGTCGGCCACTCCCAGGGTGGTGCCGCACAGCAGCCGTTCGGGCACCGCGCGCGCCTTGTCGCGCAGCGCCGCACCCGCGTCGGTCAGAAAGATGAACACGACCCGCTCGTCGTCGTCCCCACGCTGGCGGCGCACCAGCCCGGCCGTCTCCAAACGCTTCAGGAGCGGCGTGAGCGTTCCGGAATCGAGGCGCAGCCGGGCGCCCAGATCCTTGACGCTGAGCCCGTCGTGTTCCCACAGGACGAGCATGACGATGTACTGCGGGTACGTCAGGCCCAGTTCGGCGAGCAGTGGCCTGTACGCCTTGGTCAGCGCCAGTTGGGCCGAATAGAGGGCGAAGCAGAGCTGGTTGTCGAGCAGCAGGGCCGGATCGCGGTCGGCGGCCATGGGGGGCGCGTCCTTACAGTGGCGGGGGCCTCATCAACATGGCGCCCCCGCCGCCGCAATGCAAAGGACTCTACTCCCGCTCCACCGTCAGCGTGAGGAAGTGGGTGGCGCAGGAGATGCAAGGGTCGTAGTTGCGAATCGTCTGCTCGCAGCGCCACTTCAGGTCCTCGTCGGCGAGATGCAGGTTCGCCTGCACCACGCCCCACAGGTCACGCTCGATCTGCTTCTGGTTCTGCGAGGTCGGCGGCACGATGCGGGCGGCGAGGATGCGCCCCTCCCCATCGATGTCGTAACGGTGCCAACAGATGCCGCGCGGCGCCTCCGTGCAGCCGTGGCCGCGTCCGGCCTGGATCTCGATGGGTGCCGACGGCGGATCCAGCTCCTCGTACGCCTCGGCGAGTTTCAGCGCCTCCTCGCAGGCGTACAGCGTCTCCACCGCACGAACAACGATGCTCTGGAAGGGGTTGCGCACGACGGGGCCAAGCCCGGCCTCCTTGGCCGCCTGTTTCACGAGCGGCGAGAGTTGCTCGTAATTCAGGGCGTAGCGGGCGAGCGGACCGACCATGTACGGGCCGCTGCCGTCCTTCAGCACGCCGTGCAGGGCGTTGGAATGCTTGACGTGTTCCTCGTCGAAATGCTCCTCGAATTCGGATATCGCGATGTCCAGCCCGCGGTTGGAGACCAGCCGGCCGCGCTCGATCGCGTAGTCCTCCGGATGGTGCATCGCCACGAAGGTGTAGTCGTATTCGTAGGCCGGGAAATCCAGGCCGGCGAACAGCTTCACGGTGGCCAGCGAATCCTCGACCGCGCGCTTCAGCGGCTCGATGAGGCCGCGCACCTCGCCCCGGCGCGGAGCCTTGTAGAAGCCGCCGACCTTGGTGTTCACCGGGTGCACGGCGCGCCCGCCGACGACCTCCAGAATCTGGTTGCCCAGCTTCTTGAGCTGCAGCGCCCGCTCGACCACGCCGGGGTGTGTCTTGGCGATCTGCAGCGCGTCCTGACAGCCCAGGAAATCCGGCGCGTGCAGCAGGTAGGCGTGCAGCACATGGCTCTCGATCCACTCGCCGCAGTACATCAGCCGCCGCACGCGGCGGATGGCGTCGCCGACCTCGACGGCCAGCGCCGCCTCCATGGCCTGGCTCGATCCCATGATATAGGCGACCGGGCAGATGCCGCAAATGCGCGCGGTGACGTCGGGCGCATCGGAATACATGCGCCCCTGCAGCAGCGCCTCGAAGAAGCGCGGCGGTTCGAAGATGCGGAACTTCACGTCCTTGATAACGCCGTCCTTCACGCGGACGGTCAAAGCCCCCTCGCCCTCGACGCGGGCGAGCGCGTCCACCTTGATGGTGCGGGCGGTTGTCTTGGCTTGCGGCTCGATGGTCGTCTCAGCGGTCCTCATGGACGTCCCCCTCCTGACGGAAGGCCTCGGCGTTGGCGGTGAAGGAGCGGAAGGCCAGCGCCACGTCGCGGCGGCCGACTCCCAGCTCCAGCATCCGCTTGGCGAGGCTGGCTGTGTTCGGCGCCTCCTTCGGGCCGAAGCAGCCGTAGCAGCCGCGGTCATGGCCGGGGCACAGGTTGCCGCAGCCGGCCTGCGTGACCGGCCCCAGGCACGGCGTGCCGTGCGCAACCGTCACGCAGACGGTGCCGGCTATCTTGCACTCCACGCACTGGCTGTGCGTCGGGATGATCGGCTTGCGGCCGTTCAGGAAGGCGTTCAGCACCTCCAGGAGCTGGTACTTGTTGATCGGGCAGCCGCGCAGCTCGAAGTCCACCGCCACGTGGTCCTGGATTGCGGTGGACGTCTTCAGCGTGTCGATGAACTCCGGATGCGCGTAGACCGCCTTGATGAAGCCGTCCACGTCGCGGAAGTTCTTCAGCGCCTGGATGCCGCCGGCCGTGGCGCAGGCGCCGATGGTGATCAGCACCTTCGACTGCTTGCGGATCTTGCGGATACGCTCGGCGTCGTGCGGCGTGGTGACGGAGCCCTCGACCAGCGAAACGTCGTAAGGGCCCTTGATCTCCGCCCGCGTGGCTTCCAGGAAGTAGGCGATCTCGACGGCGCCGGCCACGGCCAGCAGTTCGTCCTCGCAGTCGAGCAGGCTCAACTGGCAGCCGTCGCAGGACGAGAACTTCCAGACGGCCAGCTTTGGTTTCTTGACCTCGGCCATGGCTACAGCTCCCAGACGGTCAACGCCTTCTCGATCGCGTCGTAACGGTAGACCGGCCCGTCCCGGCACACGAAGGTCGGCCCGAACTGGCAATGCCCGCAGAAGCCCACGGCGCACTTCATGTTGCGCTCCATGGACAGCCACACGCTCTCCCGCGCCACGCCGCGCTCGACCAGCGCCTCGGCGGCGTAGCGCATCATCACCTCGGGGCCGCAGACGAAGGCGGTGCAGTGGTGGCGGTCGAAGCCGCCGGCCTTGATCAGGTTGGTCACCACGCCGACCTTCCCGCCCCAACGGCCGGTGACGCGGTCCACCGTCACCTGGACCGAGGTGTCGAAGCGCGAGCGCCAGCCGTGCAGCTCCTTGGGGAACAGGATGTCTTCCGGCGTGCGGGCTCCATAGAGGATCACCACGTTGCCGAACTTCTCCCGCTCCGCCAGTACGCGGTAGATGGCCGGGCGCAGCGGTGCCAGACCGACGCCGCCGGCGGCGAACACCACGTCGTTGCCGTAGGCGCTCTCCACCGGCCAGGGCGAGCCGAACGGCCCCCGGATGCCCACGCGGTCGCCGGGGCCCAACCGGCCCAGCGCCTCCGTCACCTTGCCGACGGCGCGGATGGTGTGCACCAGCACGCCCGGATCGGCCGGATCGCCGGAGATGGAGATCGGCACCTCGCCCACGCCGAAGGTGTAGACCATGTTGAACTGGCCGGGCTTGAAGGCGAAGGGGCTGCCGTCCTCGGCGATCAGCGTCATGGTGAAGGTGTCGGACAGCTCCCGCTTTACGCGGTCCACCACGAAGAGACGCGGCGTCATCGGGTCTGCCGTCGTGGGGTCCGCCGTCGCGGCGGTCCCCGCACCCGGTTGCAGGAGGGCGGTTGTCATCGGCCGTCTCCCCCTACAGCGCCGGTGTCTTGTGCGGCGCGTAGAGATCCTGCATCTGCAGGCGCGCCGCCGTCAGCCGTTCGGCCATCACCGGGATGAAGCGCTTGAGCAGGCGGTAGCCCAGCTCGTGGTTCTCGTCCATCTTGCGGCGCAGGCACACCGCGTCCAGGCTCACCGCCCGCACCAGCGACCGCGCGCGCGCGTCGAAGCTCCAGCGGTAGGGCGGGATCAGCCACGACCAGCCCGCGACGTCGCCGTCGTGCAGGGTCTGCAGCGTGATGCGGCCCTTGGGCGGGGCGGCGATCTCCAGCGACACGTCGCCGTGCCGCAGAATGTAGAAGCGGTCGGCCGCCTCGCCCTGGCGGAAGATCACCTGCCCGGCATCGAATTTCTCGTTACGCGCGCAGCCGGCCATGAGCGCCAGCGTCTCGGCGTCGAAGTCCTGGAAGAACACGTGCTCCTTGAGGAGGCGGTCCAAGCTGTCGACCTGCATGGGTCACTTCCTCCCTGATGTGGCGGGTCCGGCATCGTCGCGGATGGCGCGGGCCTCTTCGGTGATGTCGATGCCGACCGGGCACCAGGTGATGCAGCGGCCGCAGCCGGTGCAGCCCGACGTGCCGAACTGCTCGTGCCAGGTCGTCAGCTTGTGGGTGATCCACTGGCGATAGCGCGAGCGCGCCTCGCGCCGGATGCTGCCGCCGTGGATGTAGGAGAAGTCGATGGTGAAGCAGGAATCCCACCGCCGCTCGCGCCGCGTCTCCTCGCCCGCCAGGTCGGTGATGTCCTCCATGGTCGAGCAGAAGCAGGTCGGGCAGACCATCGTGCAGTTGGCGCACGACAGGCAGCGCGCCGCCACGTCGTCCCAGCGCGGGTGCTCCAGGTTGCCGGCCAGCAGGTCGGCCACGCCCGGCACCATCTCGCGCCCCATCTGCCGGCGCGCCTGCTGCACCGCCGCCTCCGCCGCGCGCAGGTCGCGCGTCTCGGCGCGCCGACCGGGCAGCTTCTCCAGCAGCGCCGCCCCGCGCTCGCTGCCCGCCTCGACCAGATAGTCGTGGCGGCCCTGGCCGATCAACTCGGTGATGACGAGGTCATAGCCACCCTCGGCCTTCGGCCCGCCGTCCATCGACACGCAGAAGCAGGTGCCCCCGGCGCGGCCGCAGTTGACGGCGACGACGAACGACTCGGCGCGCCGCCGGGCGTAGCCCTGGTCGGTGAACTGCGGCGCCTGGCTGGTGGCGCCGGTATTCGGGGCCACGCCGAACACGCGGTCCTGGACCTCCATGGCCCGCAGCTCGCATGGCCGCACGCCGAAGAAGGCGTAGCGCTGCGGCTCCGCCTGCGGCGTGGTCACAGCGAATCCGTTGCCGTCGCGCTTGGCCGACCACAGCGTCTGGCGCGGCGGGTAGAGGTAGCGTTTCCAGGTGTGCGGGCCGACCGTGGTGGCGAACAGCGCGTCCGCCGGCCCGTCGACGAGCCGGTAGCGCCCGCCGTCCTGTTCGTCGATCTTGCCGACCGGCAGGTCCGCCGTCGATTCGACGGGCTCATAGGCGACCGTCCCGTCCCGCGGGCGTGGGCCGATCACGTCGTACCCGTCGTTGCGCAAAAGGCCGATGAGGGCATCCAGGCCTTCGCGGCCCATCACTCCCCTTCGGTCGATCGTCGTTGCTGTGCGATCCATGGGCTCCGTCCTCGCGAAGCGACCTGATGCGCGGAGTATACGACGCTTTGGGGGAGGGTTTATGCGCTATGTCAGTCGAACCCCCCGAAATCGGGGGGGGCGCGTCGGAATGTCGCCGCCCCATGGCCGACCCATGGCCGACCGGCGCTCCACCGCGTTCTCGTCACGACGGTTGACGCGGCGCCCGCGGCGCGGCAGGCACGGGCATACTGGGATATGGCGAGGGGCGTGGATGATCGGGCGTGGTAAGGGCCCCGGAACGGGGCGGCGGTCGCGGCGGCCCGTGACGCTGGGCGGACTGCTGGTCGCGCTGGTGCTGGTCGGCGGGGCGTTGATGCTGGAGAGCCTGGATCTTCTGCCCGCCGGCACGGTCGGGCGGATGCTCGGCCTGGAGGAGGAGAGGAAGCCGCGCCCGCGCACCGAGAAGCACGACGTGGTGGCGCGCCGCGTGCCGCCGGTGGCGCCGACCGGGCCGCGCATCGACTACGCCCAGGTGGACGCTTGGCTGGCGCGGATCCGCGTCGAGCCCGAACGGCGCCGCAACTATGAGCGCGACGACTGGCCCCATTGGCTGGAACGCCAGGGAAGCTGCCTGAACACGCGGGAGGAGGCGCTGATCCGCGACAGCGTCGTTCCGGCGCAGCTTTCGCCCGATGGCTGCCGGGTGGTGCGCGGCCGCTGGCGAGATCCCTACACGGGCGAGACGTTCCGCGATCCCAAGGACCTCGACGTCGACCACCGCGTGCCGCTGGAGGAGGCGCACAACAGCGGCGGCCACGCCTGGGACCGGGCGCGCCGCGCCGCCTTCGCCAACGACCTCACCGACCCGCGCACGCTGGTGGTCGTCTCCGCCGCAGCCAACCGCGCCAAGGGTGCCAAGGGGCCGGAGGAATGGCTGCCGCCCGACGACGACGAGCTGTGCCGCTACGTGGTCGACTGGGTGGCGGTGAAGGCGCGCTGGCAACTGACCATGGACGAGCGCGAGCGCGTCACCATCGGCAACATCCTCGCCGAATGCCGCAAGCAGGTGCACCGGAACGGTGCGGCATTGGGAAGGCGGTAGGGGGGAGGCGGTAGCAGGGAATCGCCCTCCGCGCTCTTCCGAGGGCACCGCCCCCCGACGCGCCCCGCCCACGTCTACGGCCGCACCGGCAAAGAGCGGTTCACCGCACGAAGAACTGCACCGGCACGACCAGCTCGATCCGCTCCTGCGGCATCTCGGGCGGGGGCGTCGGCAGCGGCGACGCGCGCTCGACCAACGACACGGTCTCCTCGTCGAGGATCGCGTGGCCGGAACTCTTCTCCAGGCGCGCGGACAGCACCCTGCCCTGCCGGTCGAGGATGAAACGCACCTGCGCCACTCCCTCCAGCCGGCGGATCTGCGCCAGGCGCGGATAGCGCTTGTGCCGCTCCAGGTGACCGAGGACGAGTCCTTGCCACGCCGGCACCGCCCGGCTCACCTGCGTGGACGCCGGTCCGGGCGCCGGGGCGGCGGCGACCGGGGCCGGCGGGGCCGGCACAGTGGGCGCCGCGGCGGCCGGCGGTGTGGGCCCGGGCGCCGGGGCGGGCTTCGGGCGCTCGACGCGCGGCGGCTGCGGCTTGGGTTTCTCCTTGGGCTTGGGGGGCGGCTTGGGCGGATCGGGGAGCGCCACCTCGGCCTCGACCGGCGGCGGTTCCGGCAGCGGTTCGGCCAGCGGTTCGGGAACCGGTGCGACGACGGGGTTCGGGACCGGTACGGGAACCGGCTCCGACTCGACGGCCGGCTCCCGAGGGAGGGCCGGCGGCGGCGGTTCGGGCTGCGCCGGCCGCGGCTCCGGCGAGGCCTCCTGCGGCGCGGCCGGCGGGACCTGCGGCATGGGGGCCAAGTCGATCATCACCGCACCGGGCGGCGGCGGCACCGCCTCCACCGGCATCCGCCCCGTCAGCATCGCGGCCGCGACCATGGCGTGGGCACCCAGCACCACGGCGAGGCTGCCGCCCCACCGCGTCAACGCTGGGCCGGGCCGGTCCTCCTCACCCACGACCGCCACCGAATTCATCGCACGCCCGCGCCTTCAAGCCCGACCAGCGCCACCTTCAGGTAGCCGGCGGCGCGCAGCGCGTTCATCACCTCGGTCAGCTCGCCGTAATCCACCGTGCGGTCGGCGCGCAGAAACACGCGGGTGCCCTTGTCGCCCCGGGTCGCACCGTCCAGCGCCGCGCCCAGCGCCTCCCGCGCTACCGGCACGTCGCCCACCGCCAGCGTGCGGTCGGCCTGGATGGTCAGGAACAGCGGCTTGTCGGGGCGCGGGTTGGGCTGCGCGGTCGAGGCCGGCAGGTCCACCGGCACGTCCACCGTCGCCAGCGGCGCCGCCACCATGAAGATGATCAGCAGCACCAGCATGACGTCGATGAAGGGTGTCACGTTGATCTCGTGGTTCTCGGCGAGATCGTTGGAGCCTCGGTCGAGGCGGGCGGCCATCGCGGCTACTCCGCGGCGGAGGCGCGCGGCAGCGCGTGGCGGTCGATATCGCGGCTCAGCAGCCGCAGCACGGCGGCCGAGGCGTCGCCCAGTTGCGCCCGGTAGGTGCCGATGGAGCGCGAGAACGCGTTGTAGATGACCACCGCCGGGATCGCGGCGATCAGGCCGATGGCGGTGGCCAGCAGCGCCTCGGCGATGCCAGGCGCCACGACGGCGAGGTTGGTGGTCTGCGTCTTGGCGATGCCGATGAAGCTGGTCATGATGCCCCACACCGTGCCGAACAGGCCGATGAAGGGCGCCGTCGATCCGATGCTGGCCAGGATGCCGGTGCCGCGCGTCATGCGCCGCCCGGCCGCCGCCTCGATCCGTTCGAGGCGCGAGGCGACGCGCTCCTTCAGCCCTTCGCGCGACGGCGCGTCGGCCGACTGGTGCGCCTCGGCGATGGCGGCGCGCAGCAGCGCGGCCGCCGGCCCCTTGTCGAAGCCCACCTGCTCGGCCGCCTGGGTCAGCGAGCGGGCCTGTTCCAGCGCGGCCAGCGCCGCGACCGCCTTGTGCCGGGCCGACGCCAGTTCCAGCGCCTTGGCGAGGCAGATCGTCCAGGTCGCCACCGAGGCGAGCGCCAGCCCGATCATGACCGCCTGCACCACCGGGCTCGCCGCCATGAACATGCCCCATGGCGAAAGGTCGTGCGGCAGCGTGGCGTTTGCGATCGGGGCCGCCACGGCGGCGGCGTGAGTGGCGCCCGCTTCCTGCGCCAGCGCGCCACCGGCGGACAGGAGCGCGGCGAACCCGGCGAAGAGCGGAAGAAGCGGATTGGGCATCGGCGACGAACTCCCCCGGACGCGAAACGATCCCGCGACTATAGTGCGAGTAATTCGCATTCGCACTCATTTTCTTGGGAGCGCGCGGTCGAGGGGCGAAGGTTGGCGCCAACCTGCGGGCGCTTCGCGCGGCCAACGCCATGGAAAGCGAGACGAACGACAAACGCAAACGGCGGCGCCAGCGTGAAAAACGCGGGCACCGCCGTGCTTCCGGGTGCAACTCTGTGCCGGCCGGCGGCCGGCGGCCGCTCAGCTGAAGGCGACGCCGGGGCGCGCGCCCAGCTTCTTCAGGATGATCGCCAGCGGGCAGAAGCCGGTGAAGGCGGCCTGGAACATGTTGACGCCGACGAAGGCGGTCAGCCACACCCACTGCGGGCTGTGCCACTGCGCCAGGGCGAGGCTGGCGAGGATCACGGCGCCAGCGAAGGCCATCACGATGCGGTCGATGCTCATGTCGAAGACTCCTCTTTCCTGTCTTGTGGGATGGGGGGCAGCGAATTGCCGCAGTACAGCCCGGCCAGTACGTTGATCACCGCCGCTGCTTCGGCGCTGCAAAGCGAATAGAATACCGTCTGCGACCGCCGCCGGGTCTTCACCAGCCGGTCGGCGCGCAGCTTCGCCAGATGCTGCGACAAGGCCGACTGACTCAGACCCACGGCGTCCGCGAGCTGACCGACGCACATCTCTCCCCGGCCGAGATGGCAGAGGATCGAAAGCCGGCGTTCGTTGGCCAGCGCCTTCATGAGGCGGGCCGCGGGCCGGATGTGTCGGTCGCCCGGTTCATTCATTGACACTAAATTAGAAACTACTAAATAATAGGTCAAGCGACAAACGTACCCTCCCCGGCGAGACCACCCACCATGCTCCTGCGAACCGCTCCCCTGGCCGCCCCCCTGATGCTGACCGCGCTTCTGCTGGCCTTCGCATTCCCCGCCCCCGCCCAGACGGCGGAACCTCAAACGGCAACCCGGCTGACCGTGCAGCCCCGTGCGGTCGAGGACCTGAAGGCGGTGTACGCCACCATCGAAAGCGTGCACGAGACGGTGGCCCGCACGCGCATCGGCGGCACGCTGGCGCAGCTTGGCGTAAAGGAAGGCGACACCGTGACCGCCGGTCAGGTCGTGGCATCCGTGCGCGACCCCAAGCTGCCCCTGCAACTGGCGGCCATCGACGCCCGCATCCAGGCGCTGCAGGCGCAGCAGCGGCAGGCCGAGCTGGAACTGGACCGCGCCCGCCAGTTGCGCGCCAGCGGCACCGGCACGCAGCAGCGCCTGGACGACGCGCAGGCGGCGCTGGACGTCGCCCGCGCCCAGATCGCCGCCATGAAGGCCGAGCGCGCGGTGGTCGAGCAGCAGCAGCGCGAGGGCGAGGTGCTGGCCCCGGCCAACGGCCGCATCCTTCAGGTGAAGGCGGTGGACGGCGCCGTCGTGATGCCGGGCGAGCCGGTGGCGACCCTGGCGACCGAGACCTACGTGCTGCGCCTCCACCTTCCCGAACGGCACGCCCGCTTTCTGCGCGAGGGCGACCCCGTGCTGGTCGGCGAGCGCGGGCTGGCGCCCACCGGTGCGCCCGAGGCGCTGAAGCGCGGCGCCGTCCGACAGGTCTATCCCGAGCTTTCGCTGGGCCGCGTGGTGGCTGACGCCACCGTCACCGGCCTCGGCGACTTCTTCGTGGGCGAGCGGGTGCGTGTCTACGTCGCGACCGGCACCCGCGCGGCGGTGGTCGTGCCGCCGGCCTACGTGATCCGCCGCTTCGGCGCCGACTTCGTCCGGCTGGCCGACGGCGCCGAATCGCCGGTGCAGGTGGGCGGCGCCATCCCCGCCATCGCCGACCAGCCGGGCGGCGTCGAGATCCTGTCCGGCCTGAAGCCCGGCGACGTCATTCTGCGGCCGGAGGGCGTGTGATGACCCTCGGCATTTCCGGCAACCTGACGCGGATCTTCATCCGCTCGCCCCTCACGCCGCTGCTGCTGCTGGCGGCCATCGTCGTCGGCACCGTGGCGCTCCTGTCGCTGGCGCGGGAGGAGGAGCCGCAGATCAGCGTCCCAATGGTCGACATCCTGGTGCGCGCCGACGGGCTGAAGGCCGGCGACGCGGTGGAACTGGTCACCAAGCCGCTGGAGGAGATCGTCAAGGGAATCGACGGCGTCGAGCACACCTACAGCCAGACCCAGGACGACCAAGCGGTGGTCACCGCCCGTTTCCTGGTCGGCACCGACGCCGACGACGCCATCCTGCGCGTGCACGACAAGGTGCGCGCGAACATGAACCGCATCCCGCTGGGCATCCCGGAGCCGCTGATCGTCGGCCGCGGCATCAACGACGTTGCCATCCTGACGCTGACCCTGGCACCGAAGCCGGAGGCCACCGGGCGTTGGACCGACAACGCGCTGCACACGGTGGCCGACGAGTTGCTGGCCCGCATCGTGCCGGTGGAGGACGTCGGCCTCGCCTACATCGTCGGCGGCCGCCCGGACCAGATCCGCGTGGAGCCCGACCCGGAGCGGCTGGCGCTCTACGGCGTCACGCTGAACCAGCTCGTCGACAAGGTGAAGAACGCCAACCGCTCGTTCGTCGTCGGTCAGGTGCGCTCCCAGGGCGGCAGCCTGCCGGTGGTCGCCGGGCAGACGCTGCAGGGGGCGGCCGACATCGGCCTGCTGCTGGTCACCACGCGCGACGGCCGGCCCGTCTATGTGAAGGACGTGGCGAACGTCGTGGTCGGCGCCCGCCCCGACGAGAGCAAGGCGTGGCACATGGTGCCGGACGGCAAGGGCGGGCTGGTCCGCGTGCCGGCGGTGACGCTGGCCGTCGCCAAGCGCGCCGGCGCCAACGCCGTGACGATCTCCGAACGCGTGCTGGAGCGCGTGCACCACATCGCCGCGCACGAGCTGCCCAAGGACCTGACCGTCACCGTCACCCGTGATTACGGCGAGACGGCCAACGAGAAGGCCAACGAGCTGCTGTTCCATCTGGCGCTGGCGACGGTGTCGATCGTCGTGCTGATCGTGCTGGCGATCGGCTGGCGCGAGGGTGTCGTGACGCTGATCGTCATCCCCACGACGATCCTGCTGACCATGTTCGCGTCCTGGCTGATGGGCTACACCATCAACCGCGTCAGCCTGTTCGCGCTGATCTTCTCCATCGGCATCCTGGTGGACGACGCCATCGTGGTGGTGGAGAACATCGACCGCCACTGGTCGATGAAGGACGGCCGCTCCAAAGTGCAGGCGGCGATCGAGGCGGTGGCGGAGGTCGGCAACCCGACCATCGTCGCGACGCTGACGGTGATCGCGGCCCTCTTGCCGATGATGTTCGTGTCCGGCCTGATGGGCCCGTACATGAGCCCGATCCCGGCCAACGCCTCGGCCGCGATGATCTTCAGCTTCTTCGTCGCCATGGTGCTGACGCCCTGGCTGATGGTGAAGCTGCGCCCCGGCGACGCCGCCGCGCACGGCGGCGGGCATGGGCACGATTCGGACGGCGGAAGGCTGGGCCGGACCTATCTGGCCGTTGCCCGCCCCGTGGTGCGTTCAAAGCGCACGGCCTGGATCTTCCTGCTGGCCGTGGGCGTGGCGACGCTGGTCTCGACCGGCGCCTTCTACACCAAGGACGTCACCGTCAAGCTGCTGCCTTTCGACAACAAGTCGGAGCTGCAGGTCGTCGTCGATCTGCCGCGCGGCGCCTCGCCCGAGGATACGGAGCGCGTGCTGCTGGGGGCTGCCGCCAAGCTCTCCGACCTGCCAGAGCTGGCCAGCGTGCAGGCCTACGCCGGCACCGCCTCGCCCTTCAACTTCAACGGGCTGGTGCGCCACTATTACCTGCGCAATCAGCCCGAACAGGGCGATTTGCAGGTCAATCTGGCGCCCAAGGACGCCCGCACCCGCGCCAGCCACGCCATCGCGCTGGACATCCGCGACCGCTTGAAGGATCTGCCCGTGCCCAAGGGCACCACCGTGAAGGTGGTGGAGGTGCCGCCCGGCCCGCCCGTGCTGTCCACGCTGCTGGTGGAGGTCTATGGGCCGGACGCCGACACCCGCCGCACCGCCGCCGGTCTGGTGGAGCAGGCCTTCCGCGGCGTCGACTTCGTCGTCGACGTGGACGGCACCGTGCGCGAGCCGGGCGAGCGGCTGCGCTTCGCGCTGGATCGCGAGAGCCTGGAGTTCCACGGCGTCGAGGAGCAGGCGGTGTACGACACCCTGCAGGCCCTGATGGGCGGCGTGCCGGTCGGCTATTCGCACCGCGGCGCCGGCCGCACGCCGATCGAGATATCCGTCCGCCTGCCGAAAGCCGGCCTCTACCTGTCGGAGCGCATCCTCGCCACGCCGGTTCCGGGTACCCGCGGCACGGTCGAGCTGGGCGACCTCGTGACCATGGCGCGCGAGCCCGCGTCGTACTCCATCTTCCGCCGCAACGGCCGGGCGGCCGAAATGGTCATGGCCGACCTCGCCGGCCGGTACGAGGCGCCGGTCTACGGCATGCTGGCGGTGCAGGACCGTCTGGACGCCATCGACTGGAAGGCCGCCGGCCTGAACGGCGCGCCCGAGGTGCTGCTGCACGGCCAGCCGGACGACCAGAGCGCGCCCAAGCTGCTGTGGGAAGGCGAGTGGGAGATCACCTACGTCACCTTCCGCGACATGGGGGCGGCGTTCGCGGTGGCGATCCTCGGCATCTACCTGCTGGTGGTGGGACAGTTCGGCAGCTTCAAGCTGCCGCTGGTCATCCTTGTGCCGGTGCCGCTGACGCTGATCGGCATCGTGCTCGGCCACTGGCTGTTCGGCGCAGCGTTCACGGCCACATCGATGATCGGCTTCATCGCATTGGCCGGCATCATCGTGCGCAACTCCATCCTGCTGGTCGACTTCATCCGCCACCTGCGCGAACGCGGCATGCCGCTGCGCCAGGCGGTGCTGGAGGCTGGGGCCATCCGCTTCAAGCCGATCCTGCTGACGGCCGTGGCGGCGATGATCGGCGCGGCTTTCATTCTGACCGATCCGATCTTTCAGGGGCTGGCGATCTCCATGCTGTTCGGCCTGCTCAGCTCCACGCTGCTGACCGTACTGGTCATCCCGGCCATCTACGTGGTGCTGCGCGACGATGAAGGGCAACCGAACAATGGGGCTGGGCAGCCGGTGCGGAACACCCTAGATGCAAGGGACCCAATCCGAGAGCCCGCATGACCGACAATCCCTTCCTTGAAAGCTGGACCACCCCGTTCGGCCTGCCTCCCTTCGACCGCATCGCACCCGAGCATTTCGCGCCCGCCTTCGACCAGGGCATGGCCGAGCAGATCGCCGAGGTGGCGGCGATCGCCGGCTCGGCCGAGGCCCCGACCTTCGCCAACACGGTGGAAGCGATGGAGCGCGGCGGGCGGCTGCTGTCGCGGGTCAGTTCGGTGTTCTTCAACCTGAACTCCAGCAACACCAGCGACGCCCTGGAGGCCATCGCGCGCGACTACGCGCCGAGGCTGGCGCAGCACCACATGCGCATTGCGCTCGACCCCACGCTGTTCGCCCGCGTCGCCGACCTGTACGCCCGGCGCGACACGCTGGGCCTCGCCACCGACCAGATGCGCCTGATCGAGCGGATGCACCTGGGTTTCGTGCGCAGCGGCGCCGGGCTGGAGCTGGAGGCGAAGGCGCGCATGTCCGCCATCTCCGAACGGCTGGCGACGCTGCACACGCTGTTCAACCAGAACGTCCTGCACGACGAGCGGGAATGGCACCTCGCGCTCGATGAAGGCGACCTGGACGGCCTGCCCGGCTTCGCGCGGGACGCGGCGGCCGGTGCGGCCCGCGAGCGGGGACTGGAGGGACGCTACGTCATCACCCTGTCGCGCTCCTCGGTCGAACCGTTCCTCACCTTCTCCGCCCGCCGCGACTTGCGCCAAGCGGTGTACGAGGCGTGGACCCGGCGCGGCGCCAACCCCGGCGAGCATGACAACACGCCGCTGATCCGCGAGATCGTCGCACTGCGCGCCGAGCAGGCGCGGCTGCTGGGCTACGCCACCTACGCCGACTACAAGCTCGACGACACCATGGCCAAAACCACTGGTGCGGTGGAGTCCCTGCTGCTCAAGGTGTGGGAGCCGGCCAAGCGCAAGGCGGCGGCCGAGCGCGACCTGCTGCAGGCCCAGGCGCGCGAGGAAGGGCTGAACGCCGCCATCGAACCGTGGGACTGGCGCTATTACGCCGAGAAGGTCCGGCAGGCGAAGTACGACCTCGATGAGGCGGAGGTGAAGCCGTACTTCGTGCTCGACAACATGGTGCGCGCCGCCTTCGACACCGCCGGCCGCCTGTTCGGCGTGACCTTCACCGAACACACCGGCCTGCCGGTCTACCATCCGGACGTCCGCGTCTACGAGGTGCGGGACGCCGACGGTGGCCACGTCGGCCTCTTCCTGCACGACAACTTCGCCCGCGCCGGCAAGCGCTCGGGTGCGTGGATGAGCAGCTACCGCGACCAGGAGAGCTTCGACGGCGAGGTCGCGCCGATCATCGTGAACAACAACAACTTCGCCAAGGGCACGCCGACGCTGCTCAGCTTCGACGAGGCGGAGACCCTGTTCCACGAGTTCGGCCACGGCCTGCACGGGCTGCTCAGCCAGGTCCGCTACCCGTCGCAGTCCGGCACCTCGGTGCGCCGCGACTTCGTCGAGTTCCCCTCGCAGGTGTACGAGCACTGGATGGCGGCGCCGGAGACCCTGCGCACCTACGCCGTCCACCACGAGACCGGCGAGCCGATCCCGGAGGATCTGCTGAAGCGCCTTTTGGCCGCGCGCACCTTCAACCAGGGCTTCGCCACGGTGGAATACACCGCCGCCGCCCTGCTCGACCTCGCCTTTCACACGCGGGAGGACCCGGAAGGACTGGATGTCGCGGCGTTCGAGCGCGATGTGCTGGGCCGCATCGGCGTGCCGGCGGAGATCGGGGTGCGGCACCGCCCGGCGCACTTCCAGCACCTGTTCGGCAGCAGCGGCTACGCCGCCGGCTACTACTGCTATCTGTGGGCGGAGGTGCTGGACGCCGATGGTTTCGAGGCGTTCAAGGAGGTCGGCGACGTCTTCGACCCGGCGCTATCGGCCGGCCTGAAGGCCATCTATTCCTCCGGCGACACCCGCGACCCCATGGACCTCTACGTCGCCTTCCGCGGCCGCGCGCCGGAGATCGGGCCGCTGCTGAGGCACCGGGGACTGGTCGAGGCGTAGGTGCAACGCGGGGCCGGCGTTTCGGCTGTCGTCGGACGCCGGCCCCGCGTCACCGCGTCGTTACGGGCGCGTCGGGTAGAGCCCGGTCACCACGATGCAGGCGGTCAGCCCAAGCTCGGGCGGAAGCGTGGACACCGGCGCCCCGCCGCCGGTGTTGGCGGTGGCGCCGCTTACGGTCACGGCGAGATTGGCCACGGCACCCGTGGCCGGTGCGGTGGTCGTGTAGAGGCCCTCGAGCGTGTTGTTTCCTTTGCCGGTGTCGGCGTTGGCCAGATACGCGGTCTGCCCGTTGGTGAGCGTCGGGGTTGTCGTTGTGGGGGTTGCCGTGCTGACCGGCGCGCTCGCCTGCAGCGAGGTGGCGGCGTGGTTGTGCGCCGGAAGGTTGGCGGCGCTCAACGCCACCGTCTCCTGTCCGCGCTTCTGCCCGAGGGCGACGGGGGAGAGGCCGTTGGCCGGGGGCGTGTTCGTTCCCACCACCACACGCCCGCGCAAATCCGGCAGGGCGAAGGTGCTGCTGCTGGTCCCTCCGTAGGTGTTGCCGAGCAGCGAATACAGCGCCTGATACTGGTTGACCGGCAGCACTTGCCCGTTGGCCTGGAGCGTCCCTTCGGGGCAGTAGGCGAACGCGACGAAGCAGATCTGCCCAATATAGGCCCCGTCGCCGCACGCGACGGCCGTGCCCGCCGTGCCGACGATGCCGCTGGCAAGGGCCACCGCCGCCAGGGTGCGCCGGACAAAGGGGGCGAAAGCAGTGTTCATGTCTTAGGATCTCCCGGATCGAGGCGCTTTACTCGCGCTGATTGTTGATAGCCACAATGACATGAACCATGCTTGTGATAATCATGCACAGACAACCGTAAGCTTAAAAAATTCAACGTTCGAAACAAAAAGGGAGGGGAGTCATGCAGTACCGCAAGCTGGGCCGCAGCGGCGTCAAGGTGTCGCCGCTGTGCCTGGGCACCATGATGTTCGGCGGCCCGACCGACGAGCCGACGGCGGCGCGCATCGTCGCGCACGCCGCCGAGGCGGGGATCAACTTCATTGACACCGCCGACGTCTACAATGACGGCCGGTCGGAGGGGGTCGTCGGCCGCGCCATCCGCGCGGAGCGCGAGCGCTGGGTCGTCGCCACCAAGGTCGGCAACGCCATGGGCCAGGGTCCGAACCGGCGCGGCCTGTCGCGCCGCTGGGTCACCCTGGCGTGCGAGGCGAGCCTGAAGCGTCTGGGCACTGACTGGATCGACCTCTACTACCTGCACCGCGAGGACCCCGACACCCCGCTGGAGGAGACGGTGGCGGCGCTGGGCGACCTGATCCGCGCCGGCAGGATCCGCGCCTTCGGGCTGTCGAACTTCCGCTCCTGGCGCATCGCCGAGGTCTGCCGGATCTGCGACAACCTGGGCATCGATCGGCCGGTGGCCTGCCAGCCCTACTACAACGCCATGAACCGCATGCCGGAGGTCGAGGTGCTGCCGGCTTGCGGCTACTACGGACTCGGCGTGGTGCCCTACAGCCCGCTGGCGCGCGGCGTGCTGACCGGCAAGTACGCGCCGGGCGGCGAGCCGCCGGCCGACACCCGCGCCGGGCGCAAGGACGCGCGCATGATGAACACCGAATGGCGCCCCGAGAGCCTGGAGATCGCCCAAGTCATCAAGCGCCACGCCGAAGCGCGCGGCATCACACCGGGCCAGTTCGCCGTCGCCTGGGTGCTGAACAACCGCCTGGTCACCGCCCCCATCGCCGGCCCGCGCACCGAGGAGCAGTGGCGCGACTACCTGGGCGCGCTCAATTACGCCTTCACGGCGGAGGACGAGGCGCTGGTGAACGGTCTGGTGACCACCGGGCACCCGTCGACGCCCGGCTACAACGACCCGTCCTATCCCATCGAGGGGCGCCCGGTTTGGGCATAGTTTTGCCCCCTTCCTACCCCTCCCCCTCGAAGAGGGGGAGGATGGCTGAGCGTCAGCGAAGCCGGGAGAGGGCAAGGACGCCTAGCGCCGACGCGGCCCGAACCGCTTGCGTGGCGCCCCGCGGAACCCCGCCTTCGGCGCCGGCTCGCGCCGCCGGGCGCGGGTGGCCAGCAGTTCCGACAGCCGCGCTCCCACCACGTCGCGCTTGGCGCGGACGAGAGCGCGGTCGGGCAGCAGGTCCGGAAACTTGCGTGCGGCCCAGTGGTACAGGTCGCAGGCGCGCGACAGCTCCTCCAGCGCCTGCGCGTCCAGGGCGTCGACGCGCGCCGGCACGACACGACCGATGGGAAGCGGTTCTCCCGACTCCACGGCGTCGAGAATCGCCGCCAGAATGCGGGCATCACCCGCCTCGTCCAGGTCGGCCGGCGCCAGCAGAAGGTCGAGCTTGGCGCCCAGGTCCAGCCGCCGGCCATCCAGAAGCACGGCCAGACGCCGCACCCGCGACAGGTCGCTGACACGGTAGGGCGAGTCCGCCGTGCGGGCAGCGGCGAAGCTGTCGACCAGCAGCACGGCCGCGTCCGTCCCCACCTGCGCGGCCAGCCGCGCCAGCATGGCGCGCGTCGGGCGCACGGCCAGCGGGGCGTCGGGCCGCAGCCGGTGGTCGGCCTTCTCCAGCAATTGGCGCAACGCCTGCGGCGTCCCCCGGCCGACGACGCCGAATTCCCCGGCCTCGTGCTGGCCGAAGCGGCCGGCGCGCCCGGCGATCTGCTTGACCTCGGTGGCGGTCAGCGCCCGTACGGCGCTGCCGTCGAACTTCTCCAGCGCGGTGAACAGCACGCGCCGGCACGGCAGGTTCAGCCCCATGCCGATGGCGTCGGTGGCCACCACCACGTCCGCCTCGCCGGACAGGAAGCGCGCCGCCTCCCGCCGCCGCACCGCCGGGGCCAGCGCGCCGTACACCGCCGCCACGGAAAGGCCGCGCGCCAGCAGCGTGTCGCGCACCGCGTGCACCTCGCGGCGCGAGAAGGCGATCAGCGCGTCGCCGGGCTCCACGTCATCCCACTCCAGCCGGCGGTCGAGCAGGGACAGTGGCGTCTTGCGCTCCAGTTCCACCACCTCCAGCGGCTCGCCCAGGTGCGCGGCGGCGCGCTCCACGAGATGCCGGGCCTCGGGTGCCCCCAGGATGTAGACCTCCCGCGCCGGTGCCCCCATCAGCGCCGCCGTCCAGGCCCAGCCGCGATCGGGATCGGCCAGCATCTGGATCTCGTCGATCACCGCCACGTCCACCGGCCGGTCCGGGTCCAGCATCTCGATGGTGGAGGCGGTGTGGCGGGCGCCGGGCGTGCGGATCTCCTCCTCGCCGGTCAGCAGGGTGGCCGGCGTGCCTTCGGCGTTCAGCCGCTCCATCACCTCCAGCGCCAGCAGGCGCAAGGGCGCGAGGTACACGCCGTCACGGGCGCCCTTCAGCGCCTCGATCGCGCGATGCGTCTTGCCGGAATTGGTGGAGCCGGTGACCAGCACCAGCCGCCGGCCCATGCCGCGCGCCACCGGGAACAGCCGCTCGAACCGGGCAAAGTCGAAATGCCGGTCGACGTAGGCGCGGCCCCGCGCCTCGGCCCGTTCGCGCCGCCACAGGTCGAACTCGCGCTCCCAGCGGTCCAGCAGTTCGTCCACGCCGGTGCGGTTGCGCGCGGCGCGCGCCAGGCGGTCGGCGAAGGCGTCGAAGGTCCAGGCATCGGCGGCGTCGGCGCAGTCCTCGGCGAAGGCCAGCAGCCGCGCCGCCACCCGCGACAGCGCCTCCTCCATCGCCGACGCCAACTGCGGGTCGCCGTCCAGGCGGCGGGCGAGATCCTCGTCGGCGAGGTCCGCCAGTTCCATGGCGTCGAAGGTGCGGGAGACCCGCAGGCGCACCGGCGCCGGCAGGCCGGGCCAGGGCAGTTCGTCGCTCAGCACGGCGCGCACGCGGGTGCGGTCCTCGGCCGGCTGGAGATCCACATGCCGCCCGTCCAGCGCCCGGCGCCCCTGGGCCAGCAGCGCATCGCGGCGCCGAGCCCGGTCGATCTGCCCGTGAATCTCCATCAGGATGGCGTCGCGCCGGCCGGCCGGCACCAGAAGGTCGCGCCGCCCCTTGGGCAACGGCAGCCCCAACGGCACCAGCCCCCGTGCCTGGGCGTGCTCGACGCGCGTCACCCCCGCGGCGGCGAGGGTCAGCACCTCCGGATGCGCGGTCGCCAGGATGTGGACGAGATGCGGATCGGCGTCCCCTTCGGTCATCACATCCCGTGTGAGAACGGGGTATTCCGGCTCTCGGACGCCGCAGCCGGCACCACCGGCGCCGACTTCACCGGCACCGGCTTGACCTGCAACGTCTTGGGCTGCAGCGCCTTCACGTCGGGCGCCTTCGGCTTCGGCGAGGAGGCGGCTACCGGGGTCGACGCGGGCGTCCCCGATGCGTCGTCGTAGATATCCGGGTGCACGCGCACGGTGCCGTCCGGTTCGACCGACGCGGTCCAGTAGACGAAGCGCACGGCCACCGCCTTGGACAGCGCGATCGTCTTCGTCTCGCCGCTGGCGAGTTGGCGGTCGATGTCCGCCGGGGAGAGCTTCTTCGCCGCCAGCAGCGTCTCGGCCATCACCCGCGCGTCGGCCAGCCGCACGCAGCCGGAACTGGCGGCGCGCACGTCGCGGTCGAACAGCTTGGGGTCGTTGGTGCCGTGCAGGAAGATGCCTTCGCCGTTGGTCAGGTTGAAGCGGAACCGGCCCAGCGCGTTGTCGTCGCCGGGGCGCTGGACGATGCGGATGCGCTCCGGGCTGACCGACCACCAGTTGATCGTCTCCGGCACCACTTCGGCGCCGTCCAGGTAAACGATGGCGTTCTTGATGCCGGTGTTGCCCTTCTTGCGCAGGATCGGCAGCTTGTCCTCGACCAGCACGGTGGGCGGCACGGTCCAGGTCGGGTTGACGGTGACGCTGGTGATGCGGTCCTCCATCAGCGGCGTCTGCCGCGACGGCCGGCCGACGACCGCGCGCATGGCCAGCGCCACCTTGCCCCGGTCGATGTAGGTCACCGTCTGGCTCGGCAGGTTGACCAGAACCGCCGTGTCCGGCACCGACGCCTGGAACGCCCGCATCGCCGCCGACGCGCGGCGCATCAGCGCCGCCGCCTGTGCCGGGGTGCGGTCCAGCGCCAGCCGCGTGACCTCCCCCACCTTGCCGTCGGGCATCAACCCTTCCGAAAGCTGGAAGGCGCGCACCGCCGCCTCGACGGTGTCGTCGTAGGTGTCGCTCCACTGGTCCTCGCGCAGGAAGCCCAGCTCGATCAGCCGCGACGACAGCCGCCCGATCCGATCGGCCGAGGGCGAACGCACGAACATCGGCGGCGCCGGCAGCTCGATGACGAGCGGCGCCACCTCCGGCGGAGTCGCCATGGGGGCGTCGACCACGCCCACGGGCGCGCCTTCCGCCGATGCCACGGGTGCCAACGGAGCAGAGGGAGCGGAGGAAGCTGGCGGCGCGGGCGGCGCCACCTCGATCATGCCGCCGTCGCCCCTCTTCAGAACGGAACCGCCGCCGACGCGCGTGGCCTTCACCTTCGGCGCGTTCTCCAACTCCGCCGCCCGCTCGTCCAGCCGCGCGCTCCAGCCGGCGACGACGTCACGCGCCCCGGCCGCCCAGGACGAGCCGGGGCCGACGATGATCAGGGCGCCGACAAGGGCGGCGATCCACCCGGCGAAGGGGCGAATGGAGGGGCGGAGAAATGCAGGATTCGACATCGGCCATGTGTTCCGAAACAAGCAAGCCGCTCCTCCGCCGTCCTCGGCGGGGAGCCGGAACGGGACTGTTGCGGCAAGCCCGCCACAACTCAAGCGACATTTCCGGTCCACTGGGGTGCGCAAACTCCGCAACCGCGCCGCGCCCCCCCCGCTTTTCACGCCGCCGTCACCATCAGGCCGAAGCTGAACACCCACAGGCCGGCCGAAGCCGCGCCGGTCACGCGGGCATAGCGCAGGTAGGCCTCCTTCAGGGTGCCCATCAGGATGCGCTGGGCGTGCGGCTCGGCCGGGCGCTTGTCCTCGTCCAGCATCATCCACAGCTCGGTCGTCTTGGGCGAGCGGTGCAGGCTCCGTCCGGCCTTCAGCAGCAGGATGCACCCCATCAGCGACGTCAGGATCGCCCCCGACTCGATCGACAGCAGGGGGTCGTAGCTCAGCCCCACCATCACCGCGCCGATCGCCAGACCGCCGAATCCACACCCCCGACGCACCGAAAGATCGGCGCACGCCTCGATGAAACCCAGGGAAGACATGGTGCCGCCACCTCGACCGTTCATGCCAGCGCCGCGAGCGTGATGCCCGCCGGCAGGGAGAGAACAACGGCGCCGGCCAACCATATCCAGAGACTCGTCACATTCGTGTCCGCGGCGCCGGACAGCCGCTCGTATAGCGCGGCCGGCACGCCGCTGACCAGGAGCGTCAATGTCGCAAGGGTGAGCGAACTCACGTAGAACACCGCACCCGGCACGCCCAGCACGAATCCCGGCATCCACAGGGGCGCGGTCCGCCAGAACAGGAAGACCAGCGGCGAGAAGATGCCGTTCACAAGACAGACGGCCAGAAGCGCGAAGACCAGGTGCCTGCGTTCCATGTCACCCTCCCCCCGCCGTGGTGCCCAGCGTCGGCACCATGCCCGCCGCCAGCATGGCCAGCGACGCGCCGACCCGCAGCACGAAGATCCACACTGCCGCGATGGGCGCCAGCAGGATCGGCGGCACCATGCGCGGCGTGAGCGCCGCCGCGACCGCCACGGCCCAGTCCGTGATCCAGCGGAAGGCCCGCCAGATGTACAGCGTCGAATCGGGCGGCACGAAGAAGCTCAGAAGGAATCGGCCCAGACACGTCCATCCCACCGCCGACAGCACATAGGTGACGATCCAGAACGGCAGGTGGCCAAGAAGGAAGTCGGGTTGCGTCATGCGCGCCTGTCATCCAATGGAGGAAACGGCCGGAAAAGAAACGGCGGAGCCCCGGAAGGGGCCCCGCCGCTCCGGGTTCGCTCTCCCCGTTACTCCGTGGCGGGGCCGCCGGCAAGGCGGACTTCGCCGCGCGGAACGCGGATGGAGTCGATGAAGTCCTGCATCTCCCGCGACGGCTGCCGCGTGAACTGGCTGACCACGTAGATCACCAGGAACGACAGCGGCACGCCGAACAGGCCGCCGGAGATGTTGTTGATGCCCCACAGCCGCGCCACGTCGCGGCCGCGCGCCTTGACGACGTCCGCGGCGCCCGACCCGAAGATCGCGTTGGCGACCTCGGCGAAGTTGACGCCCCAGAATTCCGTCCAGATCAGGTAGATGAAGGTGACGCCGAAGCCGACGATCATGCCCCAGCATGCCGCCGCGTTGGTCGTCTTCTTGTACCAGATGCCCATCACCAGCGCGGCGAACAGGCCGCCTGCGGCGATGGAGAAAGCCCAGGCCACCAGGAACAGGATGTTGCCGCCGATGGATCCGGCCACCCACGCGGCGATGGCCGCCACGCCGATCAGCAGGACGCGCGCGGTGATCAGGCGCCGCTTGGCGTCGGCCCTCGGGTCGATCATGCGGAAGTAGACGTCGTGGCTGAGCGCGTTGGCGATCGCCAGCAGCAGGCCGTCGGCGGTGGACAGCGCCGCGGCGAGGCCGCCGGCCGCCACCAGACCGGCGATCACGTACGGCAGGCCGGCGATCTCCGGCGTGGCCAGCACGATGGCGTCGGGATGGATGGTGAACTCGGCGAGCTGCAGGATTCCGTCGGCGTTGGCGTCCTTCAGGGTGACGAGTCCGACGTCCTTCCACGCCTGCACCCAGTAGGGCAGCGACGAAATCGACTGCCCGATGACGTTCTGGTAGACCTCCAGCTTGGCGAACGCCGCGTAGGCCGGCGCCGTGAAGTACAGCAGGAAGATGAAGAACAGGCTCCACGCCACCGACTTGCGGGCGTCGCGCACGCTCGGCGTGGTGAAATAACGCATCAGGATGTGCGGCAGCGACGCCGTGCCGACCATCAGGCAGAAGATCAGCGCGAAGTAGTTGATGGCCGCATTCCACGAGAAGGCGCCCTTGGCGTCGACAAAGGCCGCCACGTGGTTCTTGGCGATGCCGAGCTGCCCCTCCAGCGCAGTGATCTTCTCCAGCGCCTCGCCGTACATCAGCTGCGGGATCGGCACGCCGGTCACCTTGGCCGACAGCAGCACCACCGGGATCAGGTAGGCGACGATCAGGATGATGTACTGCGCCACCTGCGTCCAGGTCACCGCCCGCATGCCGCCCAGCATGGAGCAGACCAGGATGCCCGCGAGCCCGACGAACACCGCGATCTCGAACGAGATGCCGAGGAAGCGGGACGCGATGATGCCGACGCCGACGATCTGCGCCACCACGTAGACGAAGGACGCGGTGATCAGCACGACCACGCCCAGCAGGCGCGGGAAGTTGCCGCCGTAACGCGCCCCCAGGAAATCGGGCACCGTGTATTGCCCGAACTTGCGCAGGTATGGCGCCAACAGCACCGCCACCAGCACGTAGCCGCCGGTCCAGCCCAGCACGAACGCCAGCCCGTCATAGCCCAGCGCGTAGAGCGTGCCGGCCATGCCGATGAAGGAGGCCGCGCTCATCCAGTCGGATCCGGTCGCCATGCCGTTGTAGAATGCCGGCACGCGCCGCCCGGCCACATAATATTCCGAAAGCTGCGCCGTGCGCGAAATAATGCCGATGAACGCGTAAACGCCCAACGTCAGGAACAGGAACAGATAGCCGATGATCCGATTTGGCACGCCCATCTGCTCAAGGATCGCCAGGAGCACGACGAAGGCGGCAAAGCCGCCCGTGTAGTATCCGTAGATCTTTCCGAGGTTGCTGATGAAGTCGCCTTTGGTGGACATGGATCTCCCCTCCCCCTCAATCCTCGGCGACGCCGTACTCTTCGTCGATGTCGTTCTGCCTGCGGGCAAACCAGAACAGCATGACGACGAAGATGATCAGCGAGCCCTGCGCCGCCATGTAGAACCCCAGCGGAAATCCCAAAAACCGGATGCCGTTGAGCGATGGTGCGAAGAGGTGGATGACGAAGCTGGCAAGGAACCAGATCGCCAGCATGATCCACATGAGGCGAGACGTCGCCCCCCAGTAGGCCCTTGCTTTTTCAGGCGTGATGTCCGTCATTGCGTACCTCCCTAGTACCGTTCTTGGCCAGTCGAGGATGAAACGCAGTCTTGGGCACCCATTGTCGTGATCACGCCGGTCTGCTGGGTGCTCACCGTCCCGGCCGGCGCCAACAGCTTGATGCGCGGATTGTTTTTATCAACAATCAATATCATTATGGCGAGACCGACGCAAGTCGCGTGCCGGGTACGTTCCCACGACTAGGAGGAATGGCGTAATGCTGGGCGTCCTACGCAAGTGGTGGAAGGCGGAACCGGAAGTCGCCTCGCTCGACGCGTTCCGTGAATTCCTGTCGATGCAGGCGGTCTTCGCGTCGCAGAAGTCGGTGATGGGCTATTGCGAGGTGAAGGCCGGGACCAATCGTGACCAGCTTTTCGCCGAAGCCGAGTTCCGGCAGGCCCTGGATTTCTGCCGGTGGGAGAGCTTTGCCGCCGTCCTGGCCGACGTGCTGGTCCTGTCATATCGGCTGCTGCGCGCCCACGCGGACGGGCGCGACGCGGAATTGCTCGCGGCGCTGGCCCGCCTCTACCCGGTCATCCTCGACTCCCAGCCGCACCCGGCCCACCGTGCCGCCCACCATACCAACGGCTGGGACGATCTGGTGGCGCCCTTCGCGGCGCGGCTGGAGCAGCTCCGGCTCGACGGCGTCGCGGCGCCGGCCGAAGTGGCCCGCACCGGTGCTCGCCGCATCCTGCAGGTCCTGCCGATCCACGAGAACCACCGGCGCACCGACCGCGAGGCGATCGAGGGCGCGGTGCGCTTCCATCTCGTCGCCGTGTGGGAGGCGATGACGCGGCAAGTCGACGCCCCGGCCCTCGCATCCGCCCTGCTGAAGGAGGATTGAACGGCCGGCCATGGACGCCAACGCGCTGACCCGCCTCGACAGCTTCCCCTACCAGCATCGCCTGGCCGAGGTGATGACGCGTCCAGCGCTGTGCGTGCCGGGCTCGCTGACGCTGGGCGAGGCGGCGCGGCGGATGGACGCGCAGGGCGTCAGCTCGCTGCTGGTGGAGGGCGACCGGCCGGGCAGTGCCGCGGGCATCGTCACCGAACGCGACGTTCTGCGCGCCGTCGCCCGCCACGGCGGCGACGCCCTGGCGCTGCCGCTGACGGCGGTTATGGGCCAGCCGGTTCATGTGTTGCCGGAGACGGCGTACGTCTATCTCGCCCTCGGCCGCATGGACCGGCTGGGCGTGCGCCACCTCGCCGTCACCGGCGCCGACGGGCGCGTGGTCGGCATCGTCACCGCGCGCCAGTTGCTGCGCCAGCGCGCCGGCAAGGCGCTGGCGCTCGGCGATCAGGTCGCCGTGGCGCTGGACGCCGCCGGCATGGGCGCGGTGCGCGGCGCCCTGCCCGCCCTGGCCCGCAGCCTGCTGGCCGAGCGCGTCCCGCCGCTCGACGTCGCGGGCGTGCTGGCACAGGTGCTGCGCGACCTCACGGCGCGGGCGGCGGAACTGGCGGTGGCGGAGGTGGAAAGCACCGAGGGACCGGCGCCGGCGCCCTGGTGCGTGCTGGTGCTGGGCTCGGCCGGGCGCGGCGAGACGTTGCTGTCCGGCGACCAGGACAACGCCCTTGTGCACGCCGGTGGTCCGGCCGACGACCCATGGTTCGCGGCGATGGGCCGGCGCCTCAACGCCCTGCTCGACGCGGCCGGGGTGCCGCTGTGCAAGGGCGGCGTGATGGCCGGCAACGCCGGCTGGCGCCACGATGAGGCCGGATGGCGCGCCGTGGTCGACCACTGGATCGCGGCGGCGAGGCCGGAGGACCTGCTGGCGGTCGACATCTTCTTCGATTTTCACGCAGTCGGCGGCGATGCGGCCCTGGCTGCCGACCTGCGGGCATTCGCGCTGGCGCGCGCGGCGGCCAGCGTCGGTTTCCTGAAGAATCTCGCGAGCCAGCTCGACGACGCTCGCGAGCCGCTCGATCTGCTCGGCCGCTTCCGCACGGTGGAGGGGCGTGTCGACCTCAAGCTGAACGGCGCGTGGCCGGTCGTCGCGGCGGCGCGCGTGCTGGCCCTGCGCAACGGCATCGTCGCCACCGGCACGCCGGATCGTCTGGAGGCGCTGTCCACGGCCGGGGTTCTCAACGAGAGCGATGCGGCCGGGCTGGCCGAGTTGCACGCGGAGTGCCTGGGCCTGATGCTGGAACAGCAACTCGCCGACGTCGACGAGGGGCGTACTCCGTCCTCGCGCGTCGACATCCGCCGCCTCAGTCGCATGCGCAGCCGGCGCCTGCGCGACGCGCTCAGGCGGATCCGTCTCGTGCCGGAGGTGGTGCGCGAGGGGCTGGCGTCCGTGTCCGTGGGATAGCGCAAATCAAAGTCCCGCCGGATCCATCAGGATCCGGCGGGACTTTGATTCGTGAGGAAGGTTTTGTGACCGACGGTTTGGGATGCACCGTGCGCAGGCTTGCCGCTGCGCATGACGTTCGAAGAGGATCAAGCCGATCGAGGGATTAGTACCGGTCAGCTTCAGGCGTTGCCGCCCGTCCACACCCGGCCTATCGACGTGGTGGTCTACCACGGCTCTCGGGGAGTCCTGGTTTAGAGGTGGGTTTCCCGCTTAGATGCTTTCAGCGGTTATCCCGTCCGCACTTAGCTACCCGGCGGTGCCGCTGGCGCGACAACCGGTACACCAGAGGTGCGTCCATCCCGGTCCTCTCGTA
>Ga0196970_1000506_pt1 | contig 43336 bp, 40 predicted proteins | sample S1v_513CmetaG_FD_148672 | JGI IMG/M metagenome (GOLD analysis project Ga0196970, IMG submission 148672) | Soil microbial communities from Anza Borrego desert, Southern California, United States - S1+v_5-13C | ecosystem: Environmental > Terrestrial > Soil > Desert | place: USA: California... | reverse complement strand
GCAACCAGGTCGGAGGGAACGACAGCCTGGTGTTCGATGGATCGAGCCTTGTGCTGGCGCCGGACGGTGCGGTCGTCGCACAGGCTAAGTCGTTCGAAGAGGACCTCGTCCTGTTTGATACGGATATGCTAACCGGCGAAGTGCACGATCAGGTTACCGGAGATGACGCCAGCGCTTATGCGGCGCTTGTGCTCGGAACCCGCGACTACGTCCGGAAATGCGGCTTCAAAAGCGTGATCGTAGGACTGAGTGGAGGGATTGATTCGGCCCTGACTGCCGCCATCGCCGCTAAGGCGCTCGGGGCCGAAAATGTGACCGGCGTGGGGATGCCGAGCCCGTATTCTTCTCAGGGCAGCATTGACGATGCCCGCGCACTTGCGAGCAATCTCGGCATTGGTTTTGAGTTGATCCCGATCATCGACGTTTTTCAGGCGTATCTGCGTACGCTGCAGCCTGTTTTCGCGGGTAGACAGCCCGATGTTGCAGAAGAGAACATACAGGCACGAATCCGCGGCGCGTTGCTCATGGCGATGTCCAACAAGTTCAACTCGTTGGTGCTGACGACTGGTAACAAGTCGGAACTGGCGGTTGGATACTGCACGCTCTACGGAGACATGGTGGGTGGTCTAGCAGTAATTTCAGACGTGCCGAAAACACTCGTTTACCGCTTGAGCGAATACGTGAACTCAACACGGGAAGTCATCCCGAGATCCACGTTGGAGAAAGCTCCGTCAGCGGAACTCCGTCCGGATCAGAAGGACAGCGACTCGTTGCCGCCTTACGATGTGCTCGACCCCATTCTTGATGACTACATCGAGGAGTACAAGACCGCTGAGCAAATTGCTGAGCAACGTCAGGTCGACGAGCGCCTAGTCCGGAGCGTCATTCGGATGGTCGAACGGGCGGAGTACAAACGGCAGCAGGCGGCTCCCGGCATCAAAATATCCGCCAAGGCATTCGGTGTGGGACGACGTTTCCCAATCGCCGCAAAACACCAAGTGTAGCCATCAGAGGCAAGAACTCAGTTTGGAGATTGAAAGACTTTCATGCGCAGACTTATCGCAGGTGTTGTCCTCATCTTCGCGTGCTCTCTCGGAGTTGCCGCACAGGCGTCCAAGCCCTCAGCGGCATCGAAGCCATCGCCCGCTGTCCAGTCCACGGCTGCTGAGCCCGTGACCGAAGCGACCGTCAATTCGTTCCTCAAGCACATGTTTGGCTACGACGCGAGCATCTCGTGGGATGTGCTGGACATTGGTCCGTCACGCGCAGCGGGGGTGACGGAGGTGATCGTACTTCTCAAGAATCCTCAAGGACAGCAGAACGTGCGGCTGTACGTGACCCAAGACGGAAAACACGCGGTCGTGGGCGACCTGATGCCTTTCGGTGCCGATCCATTTGCTCCAGCGCGTGCTGAAATCGCCGCTCGGGCAAATGGCCCAGCCCGCGGCCCGGCGAACGCAGCAGTAACAATCGTCGAGTTTAGCGACTTGGAGTGCCCGAGTTGTAAAGCCGCGCAGGCCACGATCGATCGCCTTTTAGCAGAGGAGCCGGACGTTCGGTTTATTTTCCAAAACTTTCCTCTGCGAGCTCACCCGTGGGCGTTTCTGGGCGCTGCTTACGTCGATTGCATAGGGCGGCAGAACACCCCAGCCGTTTGGAAGTTCATTGAGGCGGTATACGCAAACCAGGAACAGATCACAGCGATGTTGCCACAGAGTGCAACCAGCATTGAAGATGCGATGAAGCAGGCATTTCCCGCGATATCCAAGAAGCTTCAAGAACTCGCTGCTAGTGCCGGAGCGAATCCGCAGAAGGTAAGCGCTTGTGCGGCAGAACCCGCGACCGCCGAACGTATTCGCAAGTCCATTGAATTAGGAGAGGGTCTGGACGTCACCGGTACGCCGACCCTGTTCGTCAATGGCAGGCGAATCCAGAACGTGAATGGGCTTCCGTACGAGGTCCTGAAATCGATGGTTGACGCAGCTAAAACGGCCGGCAAGTAGGCTACTGGGCGGGTACGTCAACGATCGTCGATGCGCTGTTATTGCTCCGGACGATGAAAGGCGTAATTACAACCACCAGTTCGGTGCGCGTATCTTCTTTTTGTTCAGAGGCGCCGAGACGGTTAAGAACGGGGACATAACCGATTCCCGGCAAGCCGCGAAGGCTGCGGTGCTCGCTGTTGGAAATGATACCCGCAAGAACGGCAGGCTCGCCGTTCTTAACGGTAATCATGCCCTTGTACTGCCTGTTCTGGATAACTGGAACACCATTGAAGCTCTGCGAACCGAGCGTCTTCAAGGCTAAGTCCAGATCGAGTGTGACGGCGGAGTCGCCATGGATTTGTGGCTTGGCCTTGAGCGTCAGTCCCAAGTCTTCGTACGTGAATCCCGGAACCGCGCCTACGATGTCGGGCGTTACGCCCGGAACGTTCACGGCGGAGCTGAAGCTCTGAGTCAGCACAGGGAAACGCGTTCCCACGTGGAGCGTAGCCGCGTTCCCTTGGGATGCCTGAAGTATCGTTTCCTGTAGCGTCGTCACACGCGATTCATTCAACGAGAAGTTTGCTGTGAGCGGTGGAATGCCGATTCCGAACAGAGTGATGCCGCCACCGAAGGTTGCAACCGGATTGGCAAGAAGCGAATTCTGCTGATTCTGCAATTGTGCGACAAGCGCCGCGATGGAACCGGCGTTCTCTGGAGTGAGGCCTCCGTTGGCCAGTAATTGACTGATCAGGTTCTGAATGTCGGGCGATGAGAGGGCCGCGAGCGTGGCGGAGTTAATGTTGAACATCTGGAACTGCAAGGGCAGGTCGAGCCCAACCCTGCGCAGCATGGAGTGGTTGACCTCGAAGGCCTGAACCTGCATCGTTACCTGCGGTCGGGCCAGCGCCATGCTATCCAACAGGGCCTCTGCCGCGTGCAGCGTTTGCTGCGGTGCACGGACCGTAATGCTCGAATTCCCAGGTTGTTGCGTTATGAACCGAATCTCGAACAGCGTGCGGAGCATGTTGACCACATCACTGAGTTCATTCGTCGTGGTCGTGTCCCGCAAATAGAAGGTCTTCTGCAGCATTCGATCGAATTCGCGCCTTTTCTGCGCACTATCGGCTGCAACAAAGATCTCGTCTGGCGCGATTGGCACCCAGAAAGTTTTGGTCATGCGGGCCGCAAGTCCAATCGCAGTCTGGAAGTCAGCGTTCTGTAGCCGAAACGCTACACTCCGTGAAGGCAGTGAATCATCAAATTTAACCTTCAGGCCGAAGGCGGATGCAATGCGGTTGTAAAGAGATCGGGCATCTCCCCTTACGTCGAAGGTTTGTGTGCCTTCGCGAGGACGGAGCAGAATTTCAAGTCCCGCATTCTCGTCGAGTTTAGTAGCGCCGTACTGAGCTTTCAGGGCTTCGACTTCTTGCTCGAGAATGCTCTGCTGAGGCGAAGATTCGGTCACAGCGGGCGGGGCGGACGGTGCGGGAACCTGGGTATTGCCCGGCGTGGTTTGGGCCATGCACAATCCGGCTAACAGTGAAAAACCGGCGATGATGGCGAGTACCTGCTTCATCCGACCTGAGATTGTAAGAGATTCTGGTGGGTTTCGCTGGCAATTCTTGAAATCGCTAACGATGGCGCGCCTGCAAGCACGTGTCATCGGTACCTTAATCCTAGAGATGCGCTAACAACTCGGTGCAACATTCAACGCACGCGTCCGGACCGTGAGGGGTGAGCGCTTCGCGGTCGTATATGCCGGTCGCGACAGCGATTACGGGTAAACCCAGTTCTCGTGCGGCCTGCACATCGGATGGCGTGTCGCCAACAAAACACACGGACGCCAACGGTCCCAGTCGCTGGTGCACTTCCGCCACACCGTTGCGGAAGATGTCCGCACGAAACTCTGCCTGGTCGGAGAAACAGCCGAAGTCGAAATACTCGGCGATGCCGGCAGCGCGAAGCTTCAGCCAACCGATCGCCTCAAGGTTTCCGGATACGACTCCCATCAGTTTGCCTGCACTCTTGAGCGAATCAAGAAGATCAGCAATCGACGGGCAAAGTTCGGGCTGCAAAGCGTTCGAGTTTCGACCTACCTCGCTGCACATGTGCTCTCGTGCGTATTGGAGTCGCTCTTCGAATGCGGTATCCGACAACCCGGCGCGTCGCACGACCGCACGTAGTATGCCGATGTCGGTGTTTCCATGCACCGGCACGCCGTCGATCAGTGAGTCGACCCCAAAGACGTGCTTTACGGCGCTGTGGAAGGCGTTGTAGTGCACGGCGTCGCGTGCGTTCAGGAGCGTTCCATCAATGTCGAACAGGTAAGCGTCGCAGTTCACCCAGCGTGGAGGAGTGGTGATGGAAGTGGAACGGCTGATCACAGCCTCATTGCTCATTTATGCGATACCTCATGCTGCATAACCCTCTCGTCCACCATCAAACGTTCGATCTGATGGGCTCGTCCCGTTTCAGGATCGCAGTCGATAATCGCAGCGCACAGGCGAACATCGCCGCTGGCCGGTTCGAAACGGACAGGCATATTGGTCAGGAACTTCTGCAGAATGCACTCCTTCGCCACGCCTATGACACTATCGTACGGTCCAGTCATGCCGACGTCGGTCTGATACGCTGTCCCACCCGGGAGCACTCGTTCATCGGCAGTGGGGATATGGGTGTGCGTGCCCAGAACTGCCGTCACTCTGCCGTCAAGGTGCCAACCAAGGGCAATCTTTTCTGAGGTGGCTTCGGCGTGAAAGTCCACAAGGATCACTTTCGATGTTGTTCGACTGATCAAATCATCGGCGTAGCGAAAGGGATCCTCATTTGTGCCCATGAAAACCCGGCCCTGAAGGTTGATCACTGCGTAGGGGATGCCGGATCTCGTTCGCCCCTCATAAACGCCCCAACCTGGGGTCCCGTCGGGGTAGTTGGCCGGCCGCAGCACGCGTCGCGCGGGACTGTAAGGGTTGTCGTCGGCCATGTGGAAGTATTCGATGATCTCGCGTTTGTCCCACACGTGATTGCCGGTCGTAATTACGTCGATGCCGTAGTCGAACAACTCCTCAGCCAAGGCCGGAGTGATGCCGAATCCTGCGGCCGAATTCTCCCCATTGGCGATTACGAGATCGATGCTTCTGGCGCGGACCAAATCCGGCAGCAGTTCGCGGACAATGTGTCGGCCTGGTTTGCCGAATATGTCTCCGATGAAAATGATCCGCAATGTTCTCTCCACGTTTAATCTTCTCTGAATTCGATGCTATCAGCAAACGAATGGGCGTACCAAAGTCGAATATCCTGACTTCACCCTCGCCAGGACGGCATAGAGTCAGATCAAGCAGGCCGTGCTCAGTTGGGCCGCAACTCCGCCGTGGTCAAGAAATCATAGTTCCCGGAGTGACTTGCCGCGACATTGGTAACTCGTCGCGAATGTACCAGCACGTTATCCAAATACCATAGATTGATGTACGGCAGATCTTCCGCCAGAATCTGCTGGATTTCGCTGTAGATCTGCTTGCGCTTGCCCTGGTCCAGTTCGCGCCGTCCAGCCTCAATAAGTTCGTCGATCCGAGAGTTCGCATAGTAGCTGCGATTGGCTCGCTTCGGCGGAACGCTCGTCGAATGGAAAATATGCTCAAAAATGTCGGGATCTTCGTTGCCGCCGATCCAACGAAGTGAATACATCTGAAACGCGCCTTTCTGCACATCGGCGTAGAAAGTGGCGAACTCGAACGTGCGAATGTCCAACGCAATACCCACTTCTGCAAGCTGCTGCTGAAGGATCGCTGCAAGGAGTCTGGTGGATTCCTCGGTGGAGGTCTTCATCGTCAGATGAAAGCGCGTGCCGTTTCGCAGCGGATATCCGGCCTCATCGAGAAGTTCACGTGCTCGCTGCGGGTCGTGCGGGTAAGTTCGCACATGCGGATCGTACGCCCAATGCTGGGCGGGCAAGACGCTTGAGGCTGGCTGCGCCAGGTCGCGCCACAAGTAATGCAAGATGGGCCTGCGGTCGATCGCGTATGCGAGTGCCTGACGCACTCGGCGATCCTTGAGGATGGGGTCGCGAAGATTGATCGCCAGGTAAGCGTAGATCGTGCCTGGAGTGGTTTGGATCGCGATAGTGCTGTCGTGTTTTAGCGCCTCGATCATGTCGGCTGTCAGTGCGTTGATGGCGATGTCGGCGCTGCCTTTTCTCAGTTCTAATGCCCGGGTGGTAGTGTCGGGAACGACGAGGAAACGAACGCGAGGAACCCGGGAGTGGGTGCCCCAGTAGTGGTCATTGCGCTCGATGATGACCTCTTTGTCCTGCGCCTGGCTTACGAAGCGGAATGGACCCGTTCCGACAGGATTTCGGTTGAAGTCTTCCGCAGCTCCAAAGGGAACAATTCCGATTGCTCCATCGCTCACGTTCCACAGAAGTGTTGAATAGGGTTCTTTCAGGTGAAAGACCACCGTGTAGTTGTCAGGCGTGTCAATACGGTCCACGAACTTATAGGTGCTTGCCTTGGGAGTTCGCAACTTGCCGCTCATCACGGAATCGAAGGTCCACTTCACGTCACGAGATGTGAGCGGTCTTCCGTCGTGAAAGCGAACGTCCCGGCGTAGATGAAACACGTAGGTCAGTGGATCTGGAATGTCCCAACTCTCGGCTAACCATGGCCGAAGGTTGAAGTGTTCGTCGCGGCGTACGAGCGAGTCGAAGATCAGTTTGTCGATGCGTTCGGATTGAGCGTCAGTCCCCACGCGTGGATCCAGATTCGCCGGACTGCTCTCAATGATCATCACGAGCGTGTCGGGGGATGGCTTGGACGAGCAGGAGGTCAAGAGGAAAGCTAGGCCAATGGTGAGAACCACCAGCAGAATTCCGAGTTTCGAGTTTCGAGTTTCGAGTGCATCTGTCGTTCTGGCGGAGCTGGCTCTCGAAAGCTGAAACTCGAAACCCGAAACATCTTTTCTACGCATAGCTGATTTTGCCCAACACGGTCGGCCGTTTTGCGCCTGTTGCAGACGGAACGTTAGAAGCTTCTCTGCGCCAGGTTTCGTAGGCAAGCAGGGCAAAAGCCACGGCTTCCTTCGCGTCCGACGCGAGACCTACGTCATCCGACGTGCGAATCTTCAATCCCCATGGCGCCAGTTCACTGCCGATCATGCGCATGAGGGTGCGGTTTTTCGCTCCACCACCTGACACAATGTAATCGTGATACAACTTGCCATCGCGCTGGCCGTCCTGCTGTGTGGCCGGCAGGAGCGAGCGTACAGCTTCGGCGATCGAGCGCGCAGTCAGGGACGTGGCGGTTGCAACGATGTCTTCGTTTCGGGCACGGCGGCACTTGCGCAGAAACTCGGTGACGAACTCCCGTCCGAATTCCTCTCGCCCGGCGGTTTTCGGTGGCTTGCGGTGGAAGAAGTTGGCGCGCAGGAGTTCGGAAACTACTGTGTCCAGGACCTTGCCGCGTGAAGCAACCTGGCCATCCTTGTCGTACCGTTTGCCGAAAAAGCGATCCATCACCTGATCGATCACCATGTTGCCGGGGCCGGTGTCGAACGCCGAGACCTGCTCTGGCGCTGCTTTCGGAGGAATGGAGGTTAGATTGCCGATGCCGCCGATGTTCTGCACGATACGGCCACGCCGTGGATGCCGAAACAAAACGTAGTCGAGGAACGGTACCAGCGGAGCGCCCTTACCGCCGTTCGCCATATCGGCTGGTCGGAAATCTGTTACCGCTGGAACGCCGCATCGGGCCGCTATGATCGAACCTTCACCGGTTTGCCATGTGCACGCAATTTTTCGGCCTAGGTAATTTGCCGCTTCGCCTTGGTGGTAAATGGTCTGGCCGTGGCAACCAACCAGATCGGCCTTGAGCGAGGCGCGGCGGCAGGTTTCGTTGACGGCCTCGGCATAAAGTTCGCCTAGCAAGAAGTTCATCCGCGTCATGTCCGCCACGCTGACGGTCGCGTTCATCATCGAGAGCACCGTTCGACGGACGTTGGCGGGAAAGGGGTACTCATCATGCGCGAGCAGTTCCAAGCGAGTGCGGAAACCGCGTCCCATCAGACGAACCAACGCAACGTTGATACCGTCGGCGGACGTTCCGCTCATTACCCCTGCAACGATCACAGTTCTTCCTCTTTCGACAAGAATTACACACAACAACTAGAGTCTGAATTGCACAAATCACCTACATCGAGACTTTTACTAGCCTGACTTCTTCTGACAGTTCCCACAACTCGCGGCGAAGCTTATCCATTACAGCTTGCGTCGGAGCAGGGCAGCGCCGGGTGGCGAGCTTCGCCTTCTTCTTGAGCGCTAGCACGCGTTCGGTCGAGGCGCGGACCTGCGCGGCGAAGCGCGTGTTCTGCTCGGCATGGTGCAGCACGGCGTGAAACGCAGAAATTACGTTCTTCTCCTGGCGCGAAACAAGGTACATGTCACCGCCGGCTTGCAGGTGCGCCAATGCTGCTTCGCCGACCAGCGTGGGTGCGTCGCTGCTGTCGAGGCGAGATGCGGCGGCTTCTTTCGCAGCGCCCATTTCCAAGTCGTCGGAGACGATCACGCCCTTGTAGCCGAGCTTCCTGCGGAGGACGTCGGTGATCCACTTTTTGGACAGGGAAGCGGGCAGCGCGTCGACCGCCGGGTAGGCCGCGTGCGACACCATGATGAATGGCATCTGCTCGTGCAGTTCGCGGTAGGGAACCACGTCTTCATTCCACAGTTGCTTGAACGTTCGGTCGATCGGGGCGATGTTCTTGTGCGTGTCGAGCGCGCCGCCGCCCAGTCCGGGGAAGTGCTTGCCGCAGCCGAGAACGTGGGCTGCTTTCAGTCCAGCCAGGAATTCGCGAGCGTAGGCTGTAGCCTGCTTGGGGTCGGGCGAAACGGCTCGGGAGGTCAGCACTTTGCGGGCTGGTTCAAGAGCGAGATCGCAGACGGGCGCGAAGTCGACGTTGAATCCGAGCGCGCGAACCTCGTTGGCGATGACATAGCCATGCAGGCGGAAGAGCTTGCGGACGCCGGTTTCGAACACGTCGGCGGCCGAGGGTGCGGGGCCGATGACGTTCTTAAAGCGATCAACGGTGCCGCCCTCCATGTCTACGCAGGTGAAGAGCGGGGTGCGAACGCAGCGGCGAAGTTCGCGCAGAAGTTCCCATGTCTGGCGCGGTTCGGCGATGTTACGGGCGAACAGCACGACGCCGCCAGGTTGAAGCGCACTCACCATCGACAGCAGTTTCGCCGTGGGCTCCGTGCCGTCGAAGCCCATGACGAGAAGTTGGCCGACCTGTTCTTCCAGGGTGTGTTTAGGCATTCAGCACTCAGCAGTAACCAGTCATTGGCTGTACGCAGTAGCGTAACAAGGTGAGGGCGATTGCGGTAGGAGTTCTTGCAATTGTAGATTCCGGAATTCGCAACAAGTGCGTCGGTCAGCGGTGCATCGGCATCTGAACACGCGCAAGGAGGTCAACATGAACCGAGTCACCTTTTCAATCGTCATTGATGCCCCAAAAGAACTCGTATGGCGGACCATGCTTGAAGATGCAACCTACAGGGAGTGGACGAGCCCATTCGCCGAGGGTTCGTATGCGGTCACCGACTGGAAGGAGGGCAGCAAGGCGCTGTTCCTGACGCCCTCGGGCGAGGGCATGGTCAGCAAGATCGCGGCGCATCGACCGAATGAGTTTCTGTCTATCAAGCATCTTGGAACGGTGAAGAACGGTGTTGAGGACACGGAGAGTCAAGAAGCAAAGGGATGGGGCGAAGCGCTGGAGAATTACAGCATCACCGAGGCGAACGGCTCCTCGACGTTGAAAATCGAAATGGATGCGACCGACGAATACAAGAGCTACTTCGAGGAAACGTGGCCTAAGGCGCTCAGCAAGCTGCAAGAAATAGCGGAGAGGGAAGCGCAGGCTGAACGGGGAAGAAGGCAGTCCGCGTGAAGGACTGCAGCCGTGGTGCAGGGGGCTCACCAACCTCAAGCTTGGATGCGAATGGTCATCCTGAGAGCGGCGACGCGCCCGTGTGCATTAATCGTGGTGCGCGCAAGTGCATAGATCCTTCGCGGCACTCAGGATGACAGGTTCCTGAACAAGGAGACCATAGCCATGACGAAGCACATGACCGGGACACGTGAAGAGTGGCTTGCAGCGCGGCGCGAACTGCTCAAGGCGGAGAAGGAGCTAACGCGGCGCAGCGATGAACTGGCGCGGCGGCGGCAGGAACTGCCGTGGGTCCGAGTCAATAAAGAGTATCGATTCGAGACCGACGAAGGGGACGCCTCGCTGGCGGACCTCTTCCGAGGGCGCTCGCAGCTCCTTGTCTATCACTTCATGTTCGGGCCCGACTACACGGCGGGATGCCCGTCCTGCTCGGCGATCGCGGACGGCTTCAACGGGTTCGTGACTCACCTGGCCAACCATGACGTGATGCTCTGGGCGGTGTCGCGCGCGCCGCTTGATAAGCTGCAGGCGTATAAGCGGCGAATGGGCTGGACGTTTTCCTGTGCGTCTTCATTCGGCAGCGACTTCAACTCCGACTTCAGCGTCGGGTTCACAGAGGAGCAACAGAGCAAGGAAGGTATCGAATACAACTACCAGCGCGAGCCCGCGTGGCGCCAGCCGGCGGAGAGTTCCGGCGACGTCAAGTTCGCGGCCATGTCCGGAACGGACGCGGCCACGTACACGCGAGAGAGGCCGGGCATGAGCGCGTTCGCACGCGAGGACGGGGTAATCTACCACACCTATTCGGCCTACGCGCGCGGACTGGACGTTCTCTGGGGCATGTATCAGTGGCTCGACCGCGCTCCCAAGGGGCGCAATGAGACGAGCGCCTGGTGGCGCCGCCACGACGAGTACGGCAAGGGATGAGCGACAAGGACGCGGCACCCGCCAACACGGGCAAGATCATCCTCATGCTCCTTTTAGCGGGATTGACAGTGCATTCGCAGGTGAAGCCAACTGCCGGAGAGCGCCTGAAGGCACAACATCCAGCCGTCGAATGGAACCTTGCGTCGGCCGTGACGGTTGACATCGATTGCGATGGCAAGCCGGACTCGTTTCTCTGGGGCGTGGATAAACACGTCACGCGCGAATTCGTGATAAGTGACAAGCCGGTGCGACAAATCCGGCAAGAGATCGTCTTAGGCCTCGAGCGCGGCGGTTCGCCCAGGACTCAGACGGAAAACATCCCCTTCAGAAAAGACACCGGCTACTACGGCTTCTGTTCTCTGCCAAAGACCATTGAAGTAAAGCCGTTATCGTGCGACTGGGAGCAGGGGCTGCTTCCGGGCTGTAGTGCCAACAACCGATGCGAGGCACTCTGGATTCGCGATGATGAATGTGGCGAGTTCTTCGTGTTCTGGGACGCGTCGAGACGACGGATGATATGGGTAAGGCACTGAGCCACATCTGGCGAATCGGGTGATCGAGTGATCGGGCCATCGGGTGATCGGGTGATGGGGTGATTGGGGGAGGCGCTGCTCGGGATGATAGCGGTGTGTTGAATTTGATGATTGGATGATTTGACGATTGGATGATTGAAAACCGTAACCGCAGAGGGCGCCGAGGACGCAGAGGAAGCGGAGAGGATCGGGTCATCCGGGGATTGAGCCATCGAGCGGCCGTCCGTCTGCGAGTCTACTTCGGCGGTGTGCGGTTCAAGTCGGTCATGGGCGGCCCCTTTGCGCTCCTCTTGCTTGGTGCGCAGGTCGTTAAGGATGCGGCGCTCTTCTTCTTTTTGCTTGAGTTCTTCGAGTTCGTAGTCGGGGAGTTGGGTGACGGCCTGGGACATGTGGAGGCGGTTGTCGAAGGCGAGTTGGCGGCTTTGTTCGGCGGCGATCTGGAGGGCCCAGAGGAGCTGCGAGGCACGGCGCTCGTCGATGCGGCGGTCGATGATGGCGAGCATGACGTTGTGAATGCCGACCTGAATGGCGGCGGCGTTCTCGGGGAACGGGATTTGAACGACCCGAGCCTGGGTGCGCGGACGATGGTCGGGTGAGTGGTGGTGGAAGTAGCAGAACGACTGCCCGCGGAGCGCGGGCGAGCCGCAACGGAGGCCGTTGGCCTTGACGTGGGTGCAGGATTTGAATGGCATTGGGTATTGGGTCTTTAGTCGTTAGGTATTGGGTAACACCCCCGCCCCCTGGATCTCGGGGAGCCGCTGAAAATGCGGGTTTGCGCGAGGGTGATCTCTCAAAGTCCTCATTCCAGAGGAGTTGAGGTTTGATTCGAGTTTCTGGTTTCTAGTTTCTGGTTTCTTGTTGTTGGTTCTACTTCCAGTGTAGCGAGACGGGAGGGGTGAACCCGCCACGTGTGCCGGGATTATTTCTCGTTTGGCGTGAGTGGGTTGCGGAGATTTTAAGGTTCCGTGCGCTTGACAGGTTTTGAAACCCATCACAGAGGACACGGGGGACGCGGAGGAAAGGCCGAAGGAGATCCAGAGGTGCGCGAAGGTCACGCGGAGGATTAGACGGAACGCAGAGGAAGCGGAGGAAGCAACGGACTCTTGTATTACAAAGTAATACTGGATATAGTTTCCGCATTATGTCCAGTCCCGAGAAGACTATCAGCTTCCGAGCCGACGCTGAAAAGATGAAGGCGCTCGATGAACTCGCCGCTGCGCAGGACCGGTCTCGAAGCTACCTGATCAACGAGGCCATCACCAACTATCTAGAACTGCATGCTTACCAGGACGCGCTGGTGCGCAAGGGTATGGAAGAGATGCGGAAGGGGCGCGTCGTAGGCCATGAAGAGGTTGTAAGGCGGTTCAAGAAACGGACGAGACGCGCAAGTTGATGATCGAATGGACGGAGCAAGCTGCGCGTCAACTGGAGCACGCCTACGACTACATTGCGCTCTCGAACAGCGAAAGCATTGCCGAGCGGATTACGACGCAGATCCTCGCCTCCGTCGAACAGCTTGCCACTTTCCCCATCTCGGGCAGGTCGGGCCGGGTGCCGGGTACCCGTGAACTGGTCATTGCGAACACGCCTTTCATCGCCGCCTACACCATCGACCAGGCCCGCATAGTGGTCCTTGCCGTCTATCATGGGGCGCAGCGGTGGCCGGAGGAGTTGTAGGCTGAATATTCAGAGTCTGGGTGCCGCACCCTTCCCCTTTAGGGGAGGGTGCGTCTGGACGACTCGTCGAACTTCACGGTCAAGTGAAGTCCCATCTGTTCCCGTTTTCTCGCAGTCCACTGCGACTCGATCTCCACCACGCTGTCCTCTCCTGTCGACCAGTGTCGAAAGCTGCTCCACGCCCAATCTTCCGGCCGTGAAACCAATCCACGAGTCACCGGGTTTCGATGGAGGTATCTCAGCTTCTCCAGTCGTTTCTCTTCCGACCAGACGTTGAAGTCGTAGTAACGGCGCTGCCAGAAGCGCGGTAGTTCGTCGGAGTGGCCGAGTTCGCGCGCTACGTTCTGCTTCAGCATCTGGATCGCGACCGCGAGTGTGCTGCGCTCGGGTTCGCCGACGAGCAGATGAACGTGCTCCGGCATGACGACGTATCCGGTGATGAACATCCCGTACCATTGGCGGACGCGCTCCAGAATCTGCTCGAACGTTATACGGACGTGTGGTGTGTCGAGTAAGGGTCGCCTTTCAAAGCAACTGAACGTGATGAAGTGTAGATCACGCGTTCCGTGAAATCGTGGTGGTGCTGGGGACATGAGGAGAGAGTAAGGTCAGGAGTGATTCGCTGCGAAAATTCCGTTTCTTGTTCCGAAAGTGGAACTGCAGGCGTCATCGTGGCGCACCCTCCCCTAAAGGGGAAGGGTGCGGCACCCCAATTGTGGTGAGGTGGAAAGGGTGAGCCACCCGCCCATTGAATGTGACGATTCTGCCGAAATTGTGTAGCTCTGTGATCAGGTCGACAGCCCTAGGCTCAAGCCACGTTCGGTAATTGTTCCGCGCGTCCCAAGTAACAGCAACGGCCATACCGAATGACTTGATATTCGACCATCCGCCCACAACCTCGTTCGAAAGCCGTAAAGTTTCAATTTCCAGGTATATCTCGTCGCTAACCTCTCGTGCATCGACAGAAACTGGTGTTGAGAGTAACTGCTTCATGGCGTACGAGCTTACGCGCGCACGCTTGCGGCACGAGTGCCTAGTTAGTCAATAACCTACATTGGATGTGATAGCGATTTGGTGCCCGTTGTGAACCGCCCCTACTCCAACTGCTTCTTCAACTCATAGAGCAAATTCAGCGCCTGGATCGGGCTTAGGGCGTTCAGGTCGGCTTCCTTGAGGCGGTCTACGATCTGCTGCGACAGCGGAGTGAACATGGTGAGTTGGAGCGATGGTGTGGACTCGGCGCGCTCGAGGTGGCGGCTGGTGCTGGTTTCGGCGGATTCGTGCTCTTTCAGGACTTCGCGCGCGCGGAGGATGAGTTCGGCGGGGAGTCCGGCGAGCTTGGCGACCTCGATGCCGTAGCTCTTGTCGGCGGCGCCGGCTTCGACCTTGCGCAGGAACACGATTCCGCCGCTGGTCTCTTTCACCGTGACGTGGAAGTTCTTGACGCCGCTGAGGTGTTCGTCGAGCACCGTGAGTTCGTGGTAATGCGTGGCGAAGAGCGTCTTGGCACGCACGCGGGCGTGGATGTATTCGACGGCGGCCCAGGCGATGGCGAGGCCGTCGTAGGTGGCGGTGCCGCGGCCGATTTCGTCCAGCAGGATGAGCGAGCGCGGCGAGGCCGTGTTGAGGATGGCGGCGGTTTCCGTCATCTCGACCATGAAGGTCGAGCGGCCGCGCGCAAGGTTGTCGGCGGCGCCGATGCGGGTGAAGATGCGGTCGACGATGCCGAGGCGCAGCGAACGCGCCGGAACGAAGCATCCCATTTGCGCCATGATGACGATGAGCGCGGCCTGGCGCAGATAGGTCGATTTGCCGCCCATGTTGGGCCCGGTGAGCAGCAGGACATTGTGCGTGGTCGCGTTCAGGAACAGGTCGTTGGGCACGAAGCGGTCGGAGCCGCCGGTGAGTTCGAGGCGCTCGACGACCGGGTGACGGCCTTCGACGAGTTCGATGTCGGAGGCGTCGTCGAACTGCGGACGGCAGTAGTTCCGCTCGACGGCGAGGTGCGCGAACGTGGTGAGCACATCGACTTCGGCGAGCGCGAGCGCGGTGTGACGAATGCGCCGGGCTTCGGCAGCGATGGCGGCGCGGAGTTCGGTGAAGATGCGGCGCTCGATTTCGACGATCTTCTCCTGCGCGTCGAGGATCTTGGCCTCGTACTCCTTCAGCTCGGGCGTGGTGAAGCGCTCGGCGTTGACCAGCGTCTGCTTGCGTTCGTAGTCGGCAGGGACAAGGTGGAGGTTGGCCTTGCTGATTTCGAGGTAGTAGCCGAAAACGTTGTTGAATTTGATCTTGAGCGAGCCGATGCCGGTGCGCTGACGTTCTCGCTCTTCGACGCGCGCGAGGTACTGCTTGCTGTTGCGGCTGAGTTCGCGGAGGTCGTCGAGCGCGGGGTCGACTAAGGGGGCGATCACGCCTCCGTCTGAGAGCGTAAGCGGCGGTTCGGGCGCGATGGTGGTGTCGATGCGGGTACGGAGGTCGGTGAGTTCGTCGATGGTGAAGTGGAGGGTGGACAATCTCACAGCGCCGACATTCTCAACCGCCCCACTCAAGCCAAAACCGGGCTTGAATGGGCCACCATCAGGTTTTTCTCCGAATTTTGTGAGTGCCGTGCGCACGGCGGGGATGCGGCCGAGCGAGGCCGACAACGCCAAGACGTCGCGGGGATTGGCGGTTTCGAGCGTGACGCGGCTGAGCAGGCGTTCGATGTCGAGAATGCCGTCGAGCGCGCGGCGGAGTTCTTCACGCGAGATCATGTCGCGCGTCATGGCCTGGACAGCGTCGAGACGCGCTTCGATCTCGGCCGGGTCAATGGACGGGCGGAGCATCCACGAACGCAGCAGACGCTTGCCCATCGGGGTGATGCTGGCGTCGAGCGCGCGGAACAGGGTGATGCCGTCGCCAGTACCGGCGAAGATGGGCTCGATCAGCTCGAGGTTACGGACGGTGACTGCGTCGAGCACGAGGCAGTTCTGGCGCTCGTAGAAGCCGATGCGATCGACGTGTTCGAGCGAGCCGCGCTGAGTTGAGCGGATGTAGTGGAGGATCGCTCCGGCGGCGCATCCGGCGGCGGTGCGGCCAGCGAGACCAAAGCCCTCCAGCGAGAGCACACCGAAGTGGTTCTCAAGCTGGGGAAGAGCGTAGTCGGGAGCGAAGACCCAGTCGTCGACGGGAGTAAGAGACCAGGAATGTCCGTTGAGTCCGGAGGGGAAGTCAAAAGACCCACCCTTCGCTGTCGCGAAGGATGGGGCACCCGCAGAGTTCTTTTCACCCGCCGTTTTCTTCTCACCCCTCGGCTGGGTTTCAAACAGCGGGGCCGAGGAGGCGAAGAGGACTTCGCGGGGGCGGAGTTGCTCGACTTCGTCCCAGATGCGGCGTTCGGCGTCGGGGCCTCGGAACTCGGTGGCACGGAACTCGCCGGTGCTGAGGTCGATGGCGGCAAACCCGACGGCGGTACTCTTGCCGTCGGACGCAGAGCCGTCTTCCAGGTGCGCGATGGCGGCGAGGAAGTTGTTTTCTTCGGAACCGATGGAGGAGTCGAGAGCGGTGCCGGGCGTCAGGACGCGGGTGACTTCGCGGCGGACGATCTTCTTGGCTTGCTTGGGGTCCTCCATCTGTTCGCAGACGGCGACCTTGAAGCCTTTGCGGATAAGCTTGGAAATGTAGTTGTCGGCAGCGTGGTAGGGCACGCCGCACATGGGGACGGCGATGCCTTTCTCTTTGTTGCGTGACGTGAGGGTGATCTGAAGCTCGCGGGCGGCGGTTACCGCATCATCAAAGAACAGCTCGTAAAAGTCGCCCAAACGAAAGAAAAGGAGGGCACCGGGATGTTCCTTCTTGATCGCGGCATACTGCCGCATAAGGGGAGTGGAAGCCTCTGTCATCGCTCAATGTACGCCGGAATCCGGAGTATAACCTATTTGCAATCGGTGGTTTGCAATTTGTGAGTAGTGACTGATCGGGGCGCTTTCAGTCCGAAAAACCGGTTGCGTTACTCGACCGTACGCTTCTCAGTATTGACTCATGCGGCAATAATCCCGTTAACTATCTCGTTCATGGAACTGCGCAAGGATCCAATCACGCGTTCGTGGGTGGTTACGGGCGATGATGTGCCTGCTGCGTCGCAACATGCCCCGTGCGTGTTGTGCGCTTCGGGCAATTCGAACCTGCAGGTTGTCTCCACCATGCCGCCGGTAGACGACGGGCCGTGGTCGGCGCGAGCCGTGGTACATCCGTCGCCACTGTACCGGATCGAAGGCGATCCTATGCGGCGTGCGGAAGGCATATACGATCGCATGAGGTCCGTCGGGGCGCACGAATTGCTGGTCGAGAACCATCACCATGACCGGAATCTTTGGAACGCCTCAGATCAGGAGGTCGAGCGCTTCCTGATGCTAGCTGCACAGCGCGTCATCGATCTGAAGCAGGACCGACGCTTCAAGTACGTGAGTGTCTCCAAGGATTACGGGAGTTCAGCGGGGCAGGAGGTCGAGCATCCCGCTTCGCAGCTGACGGCGACTACGTTTGTGCCCAGACGTGTTCTGTACGAACTGCGGGCCGCAAGGGAATATTTTGCACAGAAAGAGCGGTGCGTGTTCTGTGACATTCTGGCACAGGAAGAGCGGCAAGCACTCAGGGTCGTAGAGACGATCGGCGAGTACATCGCGATCTGTCCTTACGCGCCTCGCGTGCCTTATGAAACGTGGATTATGCCCCGTGTACACGAATCTGCGTTTGAGCGGGCAGCGGTTGCCAGGCCGGGTGCTCTACGTGATCTCGCCACGCTACTTCGCCGGACGTTGAAACGTATTCTCACGGTCGCGAAAGACTTTCACCTGGTGATACATTCATCTCCAAATACGCTGCACCGGTCCGTGGTTCTGGGCTACTGGAAGACGATCGAGGAGGATTACCACTGGCACATCGAGGTGCTGCCGATCCTGCCCGACAAAATCAAGTCTTACACCGTTAAGGAGACGTACTTCACTCCGGTCAGTTCCGAAACGGCAGCACTTCGGCTGCGCGAAGCGAACGTGGACTGAAACAGAGTGCGCGCCATGACTGTTCGAAGAATGAAGTCGTACACGGGGCAGACCGGGTACGTCTATCAATACTATTTCGTTGGGAAACGGCCTGCTCTGCCGAATGCGCCGGAAAGCCCGGCTTTCGAGTACGTCTTCGACGTCACGGCTGACCGAGAGAAATTCTTTGCCGTCAGCATCTTCCTGCGAGATGAAGCGCTTTCGGCATGGGCAACGGCCCATGGCCGGGGCCTGTCGGATGCGGAACAGTACGCCGCCGTGAAGCTACGGTTGTTTGCTGCCTTCGATGATGTTGATCAGCTTCAGGCATCCGAGAGGCGATTCAGTGTGGGTTCCGAAAACATTCAGGACTTGCTGGACAGCCTTGATCTCGGGTGACCAGTGCAGTAGAACTGACTGTGATAGAAGTCACAGATTCCTGTGACTTTGATAATTTGGGTTGCCTAGGCTGATTGTATAATCAGCTTACCGTCATTGAGTGCTTTGCTTGGGGTCAGGCACCTGCGCGGCGGAATCCGAACTTATGCCCTTGCTTTGGCTGCGAGTCGCGGTTGTCTTCTATGCTGTAGGCCTGCTGTATGCGCTGGCTCTGCTGCATCGGCGCAGCGAATACTTCTCGCGCGAAATCATTCTTCCATGTGTCGGATTGGGGATGGTGTTTCACTTCGTCTCACTTGTTGAGGCGGCTATGCTGGAACATCTCAGCCTCGCATCGGTACATCACTCGGAGTCGCTCTTCGCGTTCCTGATCATGTTTGGATTCATGGTCGTCCGGGTGAAGTACAAGACGACATCGCCCGGGATCTTCATATTCCCACTAGTGTTTTTGCTGACGTTTGCCTCGGCCATCGCACAAAGGCCACCGGAGTTGAACAGCCCGGTGCTGCGCAGCGGGTGGGTTTTCGCACATATCGCGTTGATTTTTACGGGTTACGCGGCCCTTTTTCTGAGTTTTGTCGCCAGCCTGCTTTACCTTGTGCAGGCCAACAATCTCAAATCGAAGCTGAAAAATCCGACTGACGGCGGTTTCTTTTCACGGCTGCCCGCTCTGGAAGTTATCGATGAAATCGGGTACAGGGCTCTTGTGCTCGGGTTCCCGTTCATGACGCTCGGTCTGGTAACGGGAGCTGTGCTAGCGCAGCAGAAGTTCGGGTCCATGTACTTCGTTGATCCGAAGGTGACGCTCTCGCTGCTGATGTGGGTAGTCTACGTCGTTCTGCTCTATACCCGCTGGAACTCAGGCTGGCGCGGACGTCGCGCTGCATACCTGGCAACGGTTGCGTTCTTGACGGCCATTGGGGCGTGGGCGGCCAATTACTTCAGCGGAGTTCACAGGTTTATTGCGCCATGAACTTCTTGCTTACAGGGGTGAACCACAAGAGCGCGCCGGTTAATGTGCGCGAGCGGTTTGCCATTCCTGAAAAGAGATTACCGGAGGCTGTTCAGCGGTTTGCGGAACACCCTGGCATTGAGGAAGCGCTGATCGTTTCCACATGCAACCGTGTGGAATTCGTGGCGCGAACGACTAATGGTACGGCCGACCTGCATGGGTTCTTGGCCGAGTACTTCCAGATGTCGCGGACGGAGTTTGAGAACTACCTGTACGACTACCGGGAAGATGAGGCCATTCGCCACATTTTCCGCGTTGCATCGAGCTTGGACTCAATGGTCGTAGGCGAGCCGCAGATTCTCGGCCAAGTCAAAGAAGCATATGCAGTCGCCAGAGCGGTAGGGGCCGTACACTCGCAACTCGATGCGCTTTTCACGCGCTCGTTCGCGGTAGCCAAGAAAGTTCGAAACGAGACGGCGATTGGCACCTCGGCAGTCTCCGTTGCTTCAGTCGCGGTCGATCTTGCTAAGAAAATCTTCGGATCACTTGCTGGCAGGCATGTGTACATGGTCGGGGCCGGCAAGATGATTGAACTTGCGGCACGGCATCTGCTGGCGCATGGCGCCGGATCGATTTTCGTGGCCAACCGCACCCATGAAAGAGCCAGAGCGCTGGCGGCAAAGTTTAACGGTCAGGCAATCCGGTTTGAGGAACTCTACGACACCGTGGACAAGGCCGATATCGTAATTACCTCGACCGGAGCTCCACACGCGATATTCCGGCGCGAGCACGGTGAGAAGTTCCTGAAACAGCGGCGCAATCGGCCAATGTTCTTCATCGACATTGCTGTTCCGCGCGACGTTGACCCCGCGATGAACGAGCTCGACGGGATCTTCGTGTACGACATCGATGATCTGCAGCAGGTCGTGAGCGCTAACCTGGCTGATCGTTCGCAGGAGGCACGCCGCGCCCAGCAGTTGATCGATGAGGAAGTCGAGCGGTTCACGGCCCGTCTTCAAACGCTGGACGTTGTCCCCACCATTGTGTCGTTGCAGGAGCAGCTTGAGACTATCCGGCAAGCCGAGATCGACCGGGTACGTGGCCGTTTGGGCAATCTCACGCCCGAGCAGGAAATGGCTGTCGAAGCGCTCTCGCGCGGAATTATCAACAAGATCATGCATACCCCCATCACGACTTTGAAAACCGCAGCACGCCAGTCGGAAGCGGCCAGTGTGGTGGACCTCATCCGGCGCATCTTCAACCTGCGCGACAGCCGTGCTGCGGCTGCTTGCGACTCGAAGAGCGACCAGGGAGCAGACTCGTAGATGGCAAAGCTCCGCATCGGTTCTCGCGGTTCCCAATTAGCTCTGTGGCAAGCGAATCACATTGCGGCACTGTTGCGCGAACGCGGCCACGAAGTCGAAATCGAGATCATTAAAACCACCGGTGACAAGATCACTGATGTTGCCCTTGCGAAGGTCGGCACGAAGGGCATGTTCACGAAGGAGATCGAGGAGGCACTGGCCGAAGGCCGTGTGGACCTTGCTGTCCACAGCTTGAAAGACTTGCCGACGGAGTTGGCCGCCGGCTTCGAAATCGCTGCGATCACTACGCGCGAGCATCCGAATGACGTCTTCCTTTCCGTGAAGTACGAGAGCATCAAAGCACTGCCGCATGGCGCCAAGGTCGGAACCAGCAGTCTAAGACGACAGGCACAGATAAAGGCAATCCGACCCGATCTCGAGATATTCCCGCTGCGTGGAAACGTAGATACGCGGATTCGCAAGTTGGAGCATGGGGAATACGATGGAATCGTCCTTGCTGCAGCGGGGCTCAACCGACTAGGGAAAACCGAGCTTGTGAAAGATGTGATCTCGCCGGATGTGATGTGTCCGGCTGCCGGCCAGGGCGCGCTCGGAATCGAAATCCGCGAAGGCGACAGCCGCATGCGCGAGATGCTTGCGTTCCTTGATGACAAGAGCGCCCGAACGACGACCATTTGCGAGCGCGCGCTGCTGAATCAGCTTGGCGGTGGATGCCAGGTGCCGATTGGGGCACATGCTGTCGTCATCGACGGAGAGATTTACCTGCGCGGCGTGGTCGCCAAACCGGACGGTACGCTGGTTCTTCGCGAGCAGATGACGGGAACAGACCCGGTAGGACTTGGTGAAACGTTGGGTAGGAAACTCCTCGTCAGTGGCGGGCAGGAGATTCTGGACGAAGTATACGGCGAGACCGCTACGGCGCCGCAGCAGCCGTGAACAGATTCATGATTGGATGATTTGATGATCTGACGATCTGGAAGGGGTCGTCAGATTCGGTAGATGTTCCGATCACTGACCTTCAGAGGAGTCCGCGGTGATGAGGCGAGGGCGGGGCGCCCTCGCGACAGCCGGCGAGCCGCCGGCGCTACATCCGATAGCCGAGGTCAACTTGAACGCATCTTCGGCAGTACAGTCTAAGAACAAGACATCAGGTTCCAAGACGAAGGCGAAGCCACTTGCAGGCAAGCGCGTCATCATCGGACGTGCGAAAGCGCAGGCTGCAGCGCTTGCCAAACTTCTCAGAGAGCAGGGTGCAACAGTCGCGGCTATCCCATTCATTGAGATACATAAGCCTAAGTCTTTCAAGCCGCTGGATTCAGCACTTCAAGAGATACGTGAATACGATTGGCTCATTCTGACCAGCGTCAATGGTGTTGAGGCGCTGTTCGAGCGTATGAAAAAGCTGCGAATGGAGCCGGGATGGCTGGCTCATCTGCGCATCGCGGCCATCGGCCCCGCAACAAAGGCGGCCATAGAGAAGAGCGGGCTCGACGTGGCGGTTGTTCCCAAGGAATATGTTGCTGAGTCGGTAGTGTCGGCGCTTCGCAAGAAGGTCGAAGGCAGGCGCGTTTTGCTCGTTCGTGCCAAAGTGGCTCGCGATGTCATCCCCAACGAACTTCGCAGGGCGGGCGCCGCAGTGGACGTCGTCGAGGCGTATGAGACCGTGTTGCCGAAGGCCTCGCGGGCACAGCTCCTGGCTGCGCTGAACGACAGTAAGAAGCGACCGGACGTGATCACATTCACAAGTTCCTCGACGGCGAGAAACTTCGTCGATCTGATCGGCGCGAAGGTGGCTTATTCCGGTCTGCTGGATGGAATTGCGCTCGCGTCCGTTGGTCCTGTGACTTCCACGACTCTGAAAGAGTTGGGCCTGAAGGCGGACATCAAGGCCAAGGTGTTCACGATGCCCGGCTTGGTAGAAGCGATCGGACGGCACTTCGCGCGTTGATGCTTGAGTGCCGCCACAACGGGGCTGATGGTCGTCTCGCTTTATACCCCAGCCCTCCCGGGCTGGGCTAATGTATGTCGCCCTACGGGCTCGTGGTCTCTACGCGAAGGAATTCCCGCTGGCGTGCACTCCGATCGTGATCTGCCTCGGTCTAGGGCTGTGCGTTCTTGTGAATGTCGACCGTGGACCACGTTTTGTCGGCGGCGTGGCAGATGTTCTCAAGCGGGCAGTCGGCGCACTTAGGTTTCCTCGCGATGCAAAGCGCGCGCCCATGCAGGATGATCTGGTGGGCGAAGCTTATCCAGTGCTCCCGTGGGATGACTCGCATTAAGTCCTGCTCGATCTTCTGGGGCTCATCATTCGTCGTGAGTTCGAGACGGCGCGATATGCGGTGGACGTGCGTGTCAACCACGACCCCTTCGGCTTTGCCAAACCACGTCCCAAGAACCACGTTTGCGGTTTTGCGCGCTACGCCGGGCAGCGAGAGCAGTTGATCCATGTCGTTGGGTATGTTGCCACCGAACTCGCTGACAACTTTTCTTGCAGCTCCGACGACCGATTTCGCCTTGTTGCGGAAGAAGCCCGTGCTCTTGATGTCTGGCTCAAGCTGCTCGGGGTTGAGGGCGGCGAAGGCCTCTGGAGTGGGATATTTGCGGAACAACTCCGGAGTGACCATGTTGACGCGCACGTCTGTGCATTGAGCCGAAAGGATCGTCGCCACGAGTAGTTCCCAAGCATTCTTGTGATGCAGAGCACAGGTTGCGCCGGGATAAGTTGCGTCAAGCCTCTTGACGAGTTCGGTAATGCGGTCAGGCGCGGTCGAGTTGTACCCAGAGGAAGCCTTCGCTGACTTCCCAAGCTGCGAAGTTGCAGCGCTCTTTGCTGGCGGTTTGGGTTTGGGAGCCCTGGGTTCAACTTGGCTCGCACTCAAGGGGGAGGCAGGCCCATTCTTGGTCCTGGTTATGACCATGCTCCGTGCGGGTTTCGCTGCCGACGGGGCGGGCTTTTGCACGCCTGCTTGCCTTCCAGCTTTGCCGGGCTGTCGCGGAACAATTCCTCTCGCCATGGAGGCATTCTCGCATATCGGGACCGGGTGAGTTCTAGCCCAGTTGCTCCAGCATGTGATCCAGTCCGGTCTGCACACAGGTGAAACTAGGGGTGTCGCTCTGCACATAAGGGCCGGAGTCGGTTTCCTTGAGGCGCATCGTTCTCTCAAGAAAGTCCTCTGGCCGATCACCTTCAAGGACGACGATGAAGTCCTGCTCTCCGAGGCCGAACGAGTACGCTACGTTCACACGAACATCGGGGAACTCATCATGCAGCTTTGTGATCTCGTGGACCATGCGCTGGCGTTCCTGGAAAGGCAACAGATACCAGGGGCGGGTGCGCACCAGGGGGTAAACGTGGAGGTATCTCGAGCCGCCAGCGTGCAGGGCGCCGCGCAACTCGCTGCGAGTTTCATCATTCATGGCGTACACGGAGCGGCGCGTCATGCCGAGCAGGTTGTGGCGCAACTCCAAATATCCGCCAAGGCGGGTGCGCGAGACGTCGGCCGCCATCTCCTGCATGCAATCGAGCGAATAGCAAATGCGCCACAGCATGAAATCGCAGTCGGCTCGCAGACCAACAAGGGAATAGGTAAGAATCTTCATGGAGCCGCCGGCTTGCCACTTGCGAATGGTCTCAGCCATCTCTCGTCGATGAATCTCGCGGTCGACCAGAGGAGTCTGCGCCATTTAGGTGCAAGTTTGTAAAAGGAGAAGCAGACGTATTGGCGACGGTGGTTCTCTTCGTTTCTGGGCATATCTCAGATACTGCGATGCAGGATGCAGGCAGCTGATCTGCCTGTCCCATTCAAATGAGACGGATGAAACCGGGCCGAGTTTTCGCTGTATCGCTTCGAAAGGCGAGATTCGAACGGGGGTGGGAGTAGGCGGCTGGGAATGACATGTGGTGTCGCGCCACACGTGAATCGCCGTTGGTCGGATACAATTACTTGTTCTCGGGGTGAGATCGCGAGTTCGAGGATGGTGATGACGAGTAACGCTCAACCGCAAGTGGCTGTTACGGAACTTCAGGCGGTACCGCTAACGATCGAGGGCTACGGAGTCCTGCACCAGATGATGCGCTTTCGTTGGAGTGCCTGGCGCAAGCTCTCGGAAGTGCAGAAGGCCGAAATTGTGCGTGAAGCCTCCACGGTGCTGGGCGAAATGGAAGCCTCTGGATTGACGGCGTTGTTCTCAGTGCTGGGACACAAGGGCGACCTGATGCTCGTGCACTTCCGGAACAGTTTTGATGAGTTGAACTCGGCGGAACTGCGCCTCAATAAGCTCGCTTTCAGCGATTATCTTCGACCTACTTCGTCGTACTTGTCTGTTATCGAACTCGGCCTCTACGAATCAACGATAAAACTCTACCGTTCGTTGGCGGAGCGAGGAGTTGAGCCTCACTCCGAACAATGGAACAGGGAAGTGGCGGAGACGCTGGAACGACAGAAGCAGGCGATGTCGCCGCGACTGTTTCCGAAGATCCCAGACACGCGTTATGTCTGCTTCTATCCAATGGATCGCAAGCGCGGCGAAGACAAGAACTGGTACACGCTGTCAATTGAGGACCGGGGCCGCCAGTTGAATGAACACGGTACTGTCGGGCGGCGATATGCGGACACGGTGAGGCAGATCATCTCAGGATCGATTGGGTTCGACGATTGGGAGTGGGGCGTTGATTTGTTCGCAAATGACCCGCTGGTCTACAAGAAGTTGATCGCCGAAATGCGCTACGACGAAGTAAGCGCCGTTTTCTCGAATTTTGGCACGTTCTACGTGGGGATTCGTTGTCCGGCATCTCAACTGGGGGCGCTGCTTGAGGGAAACCCGCCGGTGAAGTAGACCGGAGCCCCACTGAAATCCGAGAGTTGTCTTCAAGGTTTCACTGTATTGACGTTGTTAACACGTGCCGTTAGTCTTGCGGCGAGAACGAATATGTCGGTGAAGGCGATTCAACTCGGACAGGTGTGGCGCAAGGACGATACCGGAGAAACCTTCCTCGTCACGAAGCTGTACAACGAGGTGTTCGCACAATATGCGATGTTGCGCGCAGCCAAGTCCGCAGCCAGTTCCGAGACAATCCGGCTGAAAGTGCAGCGAACCTCGGATGGAGCGACGCTGCCAGGCTACACGTTCACGCAGGATTCGTCGGAGTTCTAGCAGAACATCTTTGATGTGCGAGCGTTCAGGCGCAAAGCTCAAATGCGCCTTTCCAGGGGGGAATCATGCCTGAGAGAAGGCGCTGATGTTGGGGCAGTGCGCACGACAGCCAGTAGATATGAGCGAAGGAGGAGCTACGGGTGCTCGGACAAAGCCGTGGCGGTGGCCTTCAATTGAGCACGGGACAGCATCTTAGAGGTGGAAGTAGAAGACATTCATGATCGAACAATTTTTTGCGCTCGCATTCCAATTCATCCGTTGGGTAATCGACAGTACAGGCTACGCGGGAATCGTCATCCTGATGGCGATCGAGTCGGCGTGTATCCCGCTGCCGTCGGAACTGATTATGCCTTTTGCCGGTTATTTGGCCAGCGAAGGCCGGTTCAACCTATGGTTGGCCGCAACGGCGGGCGCGATTGGCTGCAATCTGGGGTCAGTACTTGCGTACGAAATCGGCTACTACGGCGGCCGCCCTCTTGTTGAAAAGTACGGCAAATACATTCTGCTGAACAAGCGGGACATGGAACACGCCGAGAAGTTTTTCGGACGCTATGGCGACGTAGCCATCTTCGTCGGTCGGCTCTTGCCGGTGATCCGCACGTTCATTGCACTTCCCGCTGGTGTTTCAAAGATGCCGCGCGGGCGCTTCCACCTTTACACGTTCATAGGATCGTGGCCGTGGTGTTACGGTCTGGCATGGATCGGTCAAAAGATGGGCGAGCGCTGGATGGAGATTAAGCCCTACTTTTTGCAGTTCAAGGAAGTCATCGCCGTTCTGCTGGTTTTAGCCGTGGTTTGGTTCGTGTGGACGCACTGGAAGTACCGCGTGCGCGAAACTGTCGGAACGACGGCAGAGTAGTCCAGCAAACGTGTACTTTCTTTTGATTGCAAAACTCTCCTTAAAGAGAGAGACTAAACCGTCTCACACGACAACATATCTTCCTAAGTTGGAGCGGACGAAGCACAATGGCGTCTCAGCAGAAGAACGTTCAAGGAACGGAGACCGCGGCGGCACGGCAGGGAAGTGACATCGCCCCGGCCAAGGGCAAACTCGGTGTGATGATTCCCGGCATGGGGGCGGTCGCGACCACATTCGTTGCCGGTGTCGAAGCCGTACGTAAGGGTTTGGCGGCACCGATCGGTTCGTTGACCCAGATGGGTACGATTCGACTCGGAAAGCGGACCGAGGGGCGATCCCCCAAGATCAACGAATTCGTGCCACTGGCTACGCTGGACGACATGGTGTTCACCGGTTGGGACATTTTCGAGGACAACATGTATGACGCTGCCATGAAGGCGGGCGTTCTCGAAAAGGACCTACTGAACCAGATCAAGCCGTTTCTGTCGTCGATCACCCCGCGCAAGGCCGTTTTCGATCACGAGTACGTCAAGAAGATCGACGGGCCGAACATCAAGAAGGGCAAGAACAAAATGGACCTCGCCGAGCAGGTGCGCGAGGACATCCGTGAGTTCAAGAAGACCAGTGGCGCAGAACGCCTGATGATGATCTGGTGCGGCTCGACCGAAAGCTTCATCAAGCCGACGGAAATTCACCAGACGGTGAAGGGTTTCGAGAAGGCGCTAACCGATAGCGATCCGAACATCGCGCCGTCGATGATTTATGCGTATGCGGCGCTGATGGAAGGTGTGCCGTATGGTAATGGTGCACCGAACCTCACCACCGATATCCCGGCCATGCACGAATTGTCGCGTCGAATGGAAGCTCCGATCTGCGGCAAGGACTACAAGACGGGACAGACGCTCATGAAGACGATCCTGGCCCCGGGCTTCAAGGCTCGCATGCTGGGTCTGAGTGGCTGGTTCTCGACGAACATTCTTGGTAACCGCGATGGCGAAGTTCTGGACGATCCGGGTTCCTTCAAGACGAAGGAAGAATCGAAGCTGAGCGTGCTGGAACACATCCTGCAGCCCCAGCTTTATCCGGAGCTCTACGGCAATATCTGCCACAAGGTCCGCATCAACTACTATCCGCCCCGCGGCGACAACAAGGAAGGTTGGGACAACATCGACATCTTTGGTTGGCTCGGATATCCGATGCAGATCAAGGTCGACTTCCTGTGCAGGGACTCGATTCTGGCCGCCCCGATCGTCCTTGACGTCGTGTTGTTGATGGATCTGGCGAAGCGTAGCGCGGAACTGAAAGGCCTGGGCATCCAGGAATGGCTCAGCTTCTATTTCAAGTCGCCGATGACAGCTCCGGGGCTCTATCCTGAGCACGATCTGTTCATTCAGATGATGAAGCTGAAGAACACCCTGCGTCACCTTAAGGGCGAAGAACTGATTACGCACCTCGGCTTGGAGTATTACGACTAAGGCCATTACAAGTTACGAGTAACTAACAATCAGCAAGGCAGAGCGCGATTGGTGCTCTGCCTTTGCTTTTAGGACGATGCTCGGCAGGTGGGCGGTTTCCGATCATGTCAACTCACCAGCGTGTCCTGACTGCCCAGCCTCGGTTTACCGCATCCAAAGCCGCATGAGTTTCGGATGGCGCGTTTTTGCGGTTCTCCTGCTTTCTACTGCTGCTTATGCCGGTACCCCCGGCACGTTTCGTGGAATCGTCTACTCGGGGCAGGACACAAGGCCGGGTTGGGTTTATGTTGTTGGGCGGAACGACACGCTCAGGCTCGTCCACATCAAGAACGCCAATTTTACGTACGCGGAAGAGTTTCCAAATCGCCTGAGACGCGCAAACCCAGCAAAGTCTTTGAAACCCGGTGCTGATGTTCGAGTTACGGCCGAACAAGACTCAAACGGCCACTGGCAAGCGACTGATGTTGAGATCATCGCATTAGACGCAGGTCGACGCGACCGCAAGCGAGGCGAGATTCCTGAACCGTCTCAGCGTAGGCCGGAACTGCAGACACGAAAGAACTGACGAAGGTCTTTTCGTCAGCGCTAACGATAAATCACACTCCGAATCTTTCAATTGACCGCGCCTTCGCTTTAGCGGCTTCTTGCTCGCGGTTCTTGGGCGGGGCGGTCGTTTCGAGTGAACGCAGCAAACGGGTTGAGACAGCTGCAACTTCGTCGACAGCAGCGTCGAACGCGGCTTGGTTTGCTTTCGAAGGCCTGTTGATTCCGGTGATCTTTCTGACAAACTGGAGGGAAGCCGCGCGGACTTCTTCGTCAGTTACCGGCGGATCAAAGTTAAAGAGTGGACGTATGTTTCTGCACATGATCAAAACACCAGCATTCCGGTGTCGTGTCTAATGATGCTCTTGGCAAAGAAACGACCCTTGGGTATCTACCCGTGAGGTGAAGCGTTCAACGCACTACGGCTTTTGAAACAGGAGGCAGTACATCGAACCCGGCCAGTTTATGGCCGGATGTAGAAGGCGAAAGCCCGCACGCGTAACCTCGTCGATCACGATGTCTTCGCGGATTCCGTGGCCGCCGCGGTTTTCGGGTATTCCCTTGGGTGTCCACGGGGCGAGTAGCCAGAGGGGAGGGAAGTCGATAATGGCCAGCACGCCACCCGGTCGAAGGGCCGCGAACAAGCTTCGATTCATCTCGCCTGGTTTAGTCAGATGGTGGTACGCACCGCGCAAGTAAACCGCAGTGACAGAGCCTGGCGGCAGTTCCGATCCCTCCGGGGTTCCAGGCAGGACGGTGATGTTCTTCGGCGTGAGCTTCCTCGCCTTCCTTTGAAGACCGCGCACTCTGGCCGGGTCAGAGTCCGTAGCGATCAGGAGTCCAGTGGGCCCAAGCCGCTTCGCGACTCGGAAGGCCATGGCGCCCCTGCCCGCACCAACCTCAGCCACTCGAGCGCCGCTCAGGGCACCGACCAAGGCCGCCAGCTTGGCAGCTTCAATGTTCAGCCGGTTGCTTCGGTATCGCAGGGCGTAGATGGTGGCCGCTAACCCAAGCGATGCAACGACCGCCAGCGCGCCCGGCCGGATTGGAAATGAGTCCTTTGCTCGAATAGCCGATCTGCAGTTGAGCACGACGCAACTCCCGATGAGAACCGGTGTTACAGAATAGGTCGGGGCCGCCGTGATGAGATGCTCGCGTTGAAGTCGATGTTGCTGACGCAAATCTTACGGCAGCATGCGTCCGTACCGGTAGAAGACGAATCCAATGAAGGGTGGGCTTCGTGCCGATGCCGGTGTAGAACGGAGATGTACGCCCTTTACGGCGTATAATTGAGGTATACGGGAAGAGGCCCTTCCGGTGGTCTTACACTGGGAAATGTAAAGGGAGAAGTGTTATGAGGTCTCGCGCGCTTTCTGCAGTGGCGCTTCTGCTTGCTTTTGCGCTGAGTATAGTTCCTGTCGCCAGTGCGCAGCAGAGCCAGTCGTCCACGCCCGACAACAATGCCCCTAATGTTGCGACTGACCCGTCTGCAGTGCCCTCTGACAAGGAGACCATGAAGGCCGACAAGGCCAAGAACGACGGGTCGAAGAACGACGTCGATGCGATTGGTAATCGTAAAATCGGGGGCGGCAAGGGCCTTGGTAACTGGTACTCGCTGGAGAAGGAAATCCGGATGGGCAAGGAATATGCCCAGCAGGTAGAAGCGAGCGTGAAACTCGTGCAGGACCCGGTCGTGAACGAGTACGTGAACCGGGTCGGGCAGAACCTGGTACGGAATTCGGATGCGCGTGTGCCGTTCACGATCAAGGTCATAGATTCTGACGAACTTAATGCGTTCGCACTGCCCGGCGGGTTCTTCTACGTCAACTCTGGACTTATTCTCGCTGCCGACGAGGAAGCCGAATTGGCCGGCGTTATGGCGCACGAAATAGCGCACGTCGCCGCGCGACATGCCACGCGTCAGATGACGCGAGGTCAGTTGGCGAATTTTGCTACCATTCCACTGATCTTTGTGGGAGGCGGGATTGGATATGCAGTACGTTCGGCCGCTGGGATCGGCCTTCCGCTCACGTTCCTGACTTTCTCGCGCGGCTTTGAGGAGGAAGCGGATTTCCTGGGGCTCCAGTATATGTACAAGGCTGGCTACGATCCTCAGGCGTTCATCAGTTTCTTCGAAAAGATACAGGCGAAGGAGAAGAAGAAGCCAGGTTCGCTGGCAAAGGCGTTCAGCACGCACCCGCAGACTCCTGACCGGATTGAGAAATCGCAGGAGGAAATTGCACACGTCCTGCCGGCGCGAGATCAGTACGTGGTTAGCACTTCCGAATTCGACGACATCAAAACCCGGCTGGCATCTATAGAGAATCGCCGGAAGCTGGACGACGACAAGGAAGGCAATCGACCTACGCTGCGTCGAACAACGCAGGCTGACAAGGACGGCAAAGACGGAAAGACTGCCGATGATGATCGTCCGACTTTGAAGCGGCGGGACAACGAATAGCTAGCAAGTAAATTTTCAAGAATTAGCGTGCGCCGGGCTCAGGCCCGGCGTTTCGTTTTGCGAGGAAGAATCTGGCCGGTTTCCCCGAGATCGAATCTGCCTACCTGCGTTGCGGCTCAGACTGGAGCCTCTGCATCTTCATGGCATTTAATTCCAGGCTGTCACGGAAAAGCGTCTTGATGAGTTCCTGCTGGCTGGCAATCGTCCGGTTCTGCTCGAAAGCGACAGCACACATCGCGATACATGCGAAAAGCAGGAGAGCGACGATGCTGTTTCGGCGCATCCAGCCCCGGCTGTCCTGCACGACTTGAGTCTCTGGAAACAGGCGCATAGGACTGCTTGGAACTCGACACGCCGTCTGGAGTTGTTCCGGGTGCTACCGGGAATGTGAAAAGCGCCGAGGTACTAACGCGGCACTACGCGGCTTTAGCCTGCACGGCCGTGGTCTCCGCTGTCTTGCCGATGTTCTCGCCAGGGGCGGTGATTACCTTCATGCGGGCCCAGTCGTACGCGAACTCTCTACCGCAGTCCAGGCATACGACATAGGTGCCAGTAACGGAGGCCGCTTCGGACCGGCGCGGCCCCGGCTTAGCAGTGATTGGAAAGCTATAGCGCTTATGCGAGCATCCGAAAAGGACGTCAAAAAATCCAGCTAACACGGCCCACCCCCGATCCTGGCGACTCTCCGTTTGCCTGGGAGGCTGAAACATGCCTCAGCTACTTAGATTCGTTTCGAGGTGAAAAGGTGGCGTGGAATGTACCAAAGGGAAAAAGAGGGCGGTAGGCGATGCGGGGCGACGGCGATTATCGGCTGGAGGTCCGCTGGCCGACGCCCCGAAAAAAACCACCTTAAGCTTCGTTTTTCTTGGCGACCTTAGAGGTTTCGCACTTTTTCAGGATGGCAGAGCGCAGGCGGGAGCGAAGATCGTCGGGAAGCTCGTACAATTCGGTGCCCCGGTAAATCTCGATCGTCTGCTTCGTGGTGTTGCAAACGACGTAACAGTTGTGGCACCAGGCGAGGTGTTCGTCCAACTCGGCCTTTGTGTCGGCATCGATCACGCCGTCCAGGTAGTCAGTAAGCTCTTTGAGAAAGTCAGAGCAGTTCACTTGTTCCCGTCTCCGTTGTCCCGACGTTTGAAGTACTTGGTCAAACGCTCCCGCAATTGCAACCTGGCCCGAAGGAGCCTCGATTTCACGGCCGGGATGCTGAGGTTCAGTGCATCAGCAGTCTCTTCGGTCGAGAGGCCCTCCACGTCGCGTAGTACGAACACCGTGCGGAAGCTGGGAGGCAGACCGTTGATGGTCTTGGTCAGGATCTGCTTCAGTTCCGCCTGCGTGTACTGCTGCTCCGGGTTCGGCGACCAGTCAGCTATCTCGCGAGGAATCGAGTCCTCTTCGGTCTTGACATCCTCGTCGAGCGATACCGTTCTTTCCGGGCGGCGACGGCGCAGTTTCATGAGCGCCTCGTTCACCGCGATCCGAACCAACCAGGTGTAGAACTTCGACTGCTCCTGGAATTGGGTCAGATTACCGTAAGCTTTCATGAACGCGTCCTGCACTACGTCTTCGGCGTCTTCCCGGTTTTGCGTAATGTGCTGCGCAATGCGGAAGACGTTTCGGTCGTATCGCCTGACGAGTTCTTCGAAAGCCCCGATGTCACCGCCTTTGGCGGCCCGGACAAGTTCCAGCTCATCGCTGGGAGGCTCGTTCACTTTTGTTTGGATGGTAGCCATGTACTCGTCGATTCAGGAATTCGGGGACAGAAACGCCCGCTCCTGTTTCGTATTGTAATGGGTTCGCGGAAGTTCGTGGCGAGATTTTGACGTAGGCGAACATCACGTTTTCAAGTCACGAAAATAGTGCTTATCGGCGCATGTATCCTGATCCGAAGCTGCACGAAGGTAACCTGAGCCTGAGGTAATCCTCTTTGCTGGCCGTTGCACAGCCCCTATAATCGCGCAAGTCTCAGGAATGCTGTCCTGCTGCGATGACTCAGAACGGTGAACTTCGCGAACTCGTAGAAGCTGTGGTGGCGGAAGCGCTGGATACACACGTTCGAGCGCTGCACGACGACATTGTAGGCCGTGTCGTGGACCGTCTGGCCGCGACCGTCCGGTGTGACGACGAATCGAGCACGTCACTGAAGTCTGCGATCGCGGCGATCGAGACGGGCACACAGCAGACTGAAATCCTGACAGCAATGGTCGATGGCGCAGCGGTGTTCGCAGCACGTACGGCGCTGTTCGTGCTTCGTGGCACGACTGCGGTCGGATGGCAGGCGCGCGGCTTCAAGGACAACGAAGCGATCAAGGTGCTGAGCATCGATGCGTCGACGGGACTAGCTAGCACCGCACTGGAACACAGAAGCACGGTAACAGGATCTGCAGCGACGTTCGATGGGAGGTTGAACTCGGGGCTAGGTGTCTCTCCGAGCGCTAGTTGTGCCGTCATGCCGCTGATTGTTCGTGACCGAGTCGCCGCACTTCTATTCGCAGAAGGCGCAGCGGCCGGCCAGCAGCAAATCGATCTGCCCGCAATCGAGATCCTGGTGCGTGCGGCAGGTCTGTGGATCGAGCTAACTGCACTGCGAAAAGCCGCCGGAGTGACAGTCTCGCCTGTGCGTCCCCCAACGCAGGCTGCTGCAGGTGTGCCTGCAGGCAATGGCGCGGCGGCCTGCGGACGAACGACAGCATCGCACCTAGATACAACGACCAGCGAAAACACTCCGCAAATCGCTCCGAGAACGACTGCACCAGAGGTTTCGGTAGCCTCTCGTGTGGACAGCGTTCGAACGATCACTGAACAGGCTCCGAATTCCAATTCGATGGGAACACCAAGCAGCTCCGACCCCGGTCACGCCATGCCCCCCGTTGCGGTAAGCAATTTAGAAAACGATGAAATTCACAAGAAGGCGCGTCGATTCGCGAAGCTGCTTGTCGACGAAATCGTCCTTTATAACCGGGACAAGGTTGCCGAGGGGCGTTCCAATCGCGATCTCTACGACCGATTAAAAGAGGATATCGATAAGAGTCGCGCCACTTTCGACAGACGCTACGCAGGGACTCCCGTGGCGCCACGCGACTACTTCACTGAGGCGCTCATCTCCGGCTTGGCGCAACAGAACGCCGATTTGCTCGGGCCGAACTTTGAGCGGTCATAGCAGTAGCTATGGGGTGGCGTGGGTGATCGTCAGATCCCAGTCGGGGCTAGTCCGGACAATTGCTGATTACCCGATTGCTACTGATGTACTCTGTCGCTTCTCCCGTCATCTAATTTTGTTCGACCTTCTCTGGTGATTCACAGTGATATCGCTGATTGACCTTGGGTCGAGAGGCGTTACACTGAAAACACTGCCGTGAGTATCCGAAGACTACTGCTTGCTCTCGTACTAGTGTCATTGATCGCCGGAGTTGTTCCGGCGCAGGCCGCTGCTGCCAAGACGTCGGCAAAAAAGGCTGCTAAGCCATCCCCGAAATCTAAGCGATCTAAGGCGGGAAAAACGAAAGCCGCGACAAAAAAGCAGAGTGCTGAAACATTGCCGCGCCTACGACGCATGAACGAGGCGTTTGTCGCGTCGGTAGACCTGAAACCGATGGCGCGACAGTTGCTCCAGGCTCGAACGCCGGCAGCCTATAGGGGCGTTGAACGATACGCGACAAGGCATGCGGGGACGGACGCCGGATCGATGGCCAACCTGGTGCTCGGATACGCTCGAATTCTCGACCGAGACTACGCAAACGCGGTCGCTCCGCTGAAGAAAGCGCGAAGGGGAGAACTCGCGGACTATTCCGACTATTTCCTCGCATCTGCGTACGCCGGCACCGCTCAAGCTGAACAAGTCATTTCCATTCTGAAGGATTTCGGATCTAACCATGGCGATTCGCTGTTTCTGCGCGATGCGATCGTAATCTACGCCGAGGCACTGACAGCAGTAGGACGCCCACAGGACGCCATCGCGGAATTGGAAGGGTTCAGGCAGCCAGAGCGAGCGGACGTGAACCTGGCGTTGGCGCACGCACACATGAAGGCTGGTGATGCGAGCAAGGCGTCTGAGTTGCTTCGTCGCATTTACGTCTATATGCCGCAGGCGAGCGAGACGGTCGACGCTCGCGTGAACCTGGATTCATTGACGTCCGCCGGGGCCGCTGCTTCGCTTAGCTTCGCGGAGCGCAAGATGAGGGCCGACCTGCTCGCGAGATCAGGCCGCTGGACAAGTGCAGGCGATGAATACCGCGCGTTGGTGAACGAGGCATCTCCTGAGGACCGCCCAGTGGTCCAAGCCGCGCTTGGCATGGCTCTCCATCGCACAAATAGGGACGAGGAAGCCAGAGCGTTGCTGGAGTCGATTCCAGAATCGACCGGTGAACACAACGCTCAGCGCCTGCTTGCTCTTGCAGAGATCGCCCGAACCGATCGCGATGAGGATCGGTTCAAGGACATCCTTTCGCGAATGCGGCAGAACCACAGCAGGAGTCCGTATTTCGAAGACGCACTTTTGCTCGGCGGAAATATGTACTTGCTGAAGCCGGACTATGACCGCGCGATCGATTACTACCGCGAGTTGCAGCAGAGGTTCCCGACGGGTAAGCGAGGCGCCTACGCACATTGGAAAGCCGCATGGCTGAGCTTTCGGCAGGGGCGAAAAGACGAAGCAAAAAAGCTTTTCGAACAGCAGTTGGAGTGGTACCCGACATCACCCGAAGTCGCTGCTGCTATGTATTGGCGCGCTCGCCTCGCCGAAGATGATGGCGATCACGCAAAGGCTAAAGCTTGGTACGCGAAGCTGGCCGATGTGTTCAAGCACTACTACTATGCTGAGCTTGCACGTGGGCGCCTGCAGCAGTTGGGAGCGGCCACCGACGATGAACCAAACGACGCCACTTTGCAGAAGATTCCGGTCCCGATACCGCCTGCTCAGTTCGTCGGTGGCACTCCTGCAAAGGATTTCCGCGCACAACGTGCCCGGTTGCTCGAGAATGCAGGCATGATCGACTTTGCGGCGCGCGAATTGCGAGCCGCTGTGGAGGATGGCGGTGCCGGATGGGCGACCCGGGAAATTGCGCGAATGTATCGCGAGTTAGGCCGCTATGATCGCGCACTTCAGACACTGAAGCGAGCAGTGCCGTCTTATTACGCGCTGGAGATAACGTCGCTTCCGAGGGAGGCATGGGAAGGCCTGTTCCCGAGACCATACTGGACCGACTTGCGCCGCTATTCGATGGTAAACGGGCTCGATCCTTTTGTGGTTGCTTCGCTGATCCGGCAGGAATCCGAGTTCAATCCTGGAGCGCTTTCGAAGGCGAATGCTTATGGCCTGATGCAGTTGTTGCCGGGAACGGGGCGGTCCGTCGCGCGATCACTGGGAGTGCGCCGATTCCAGACTGCCAGCCTGCTGTCGCCCAACATGAACATGCAACTAGGCACGCGTCATTTCCGTGAACTCGTTGACCGGTACGACGGAAAGCTGGAGTATGCGCTTGCGGCTTACAATGCGGGGGCGCACAGGGTCGATACTTGGCTGACTAACGGCACTTATCGGGACACCGAAGAGTTTGTAGAGTCGATTCCGTTTACGGAGACGCGAGAGTATGTGCAGGCCATCATGCGGAACGCCAGCATCTATAAGCGCCTTTACGCCACGCCCTAACCGCTACATATAGCATGCAGAACAAAGGCGCGCTGCGCACAGCGCGCCTTGTTCGTGCATCGTGATCAGCGGGGGTGAGATGCAGAGCGGCGTTTATGGACGGGTCTGTGCTGTAGGTCTGCCGCGATTCGGCTGTGATGCCTGCCAGATGGCTGATGAACCCGCGCCGATGAGCGTGCCGGCAACTAAGCCGTCATCACATCCACAGATAGTCCAACCCAAGCCGCTGCCAAGGGCAGTATGGCCCAAGAGCATAGTCCAAGGCCGCCATGCGCCACCGGCATTTCTGTTGGCATGAACGTAAGCTGTAGAGGCGGCTCCTCCGCCGATCAGCATTCCCTTGGTTACGTCATTGCCGCTTCCGACCAGAACACCGACGGCCGCTCCAATTGCCGCGCCACCTGCGACCGAGAACAAGTACCGGTGTCGCTTGGCATTGATGCCCTGCAGGTCTCGAGCTGTAACCTCCCTGTCGGCGGCGAATGCGGCAGGCGCAACGAACGTGACCAACAGGCACAGTGGCAGCAATATCCCCAAGAATCTCTTCATGTGTTGTACTCCCCTGTCCCCTTGAAACGGCTGTGAGCCAGGTTGTATTTGCTGGATTCGATGGTGCGGAACACCGCCGAGATGTCGGCCATTGTGCCGGAGTGCTCGAATAGGGCAGCTTGCGCCAGCTCACGCGAGAACCACGTGAACAGAACGCAAAACGGTAGGGTGAATTGTCGTCAGAAGCAATAGGCGAGCGCTATGTCAGGAACTAAGCTGTTTCCTGGTTTGGGTTCTTCTGAAATAGGATTTCGCCAACCAGCAGGAAGGCTCCCACCACGATCGCCATGTCGGCTACATTGAACGCAGGCCAGTGATACGAGCCGATGTAGAAGTCGAGAAAGTCAACTACGTAGCCCGCGATCAGGCGATCGCACAAATTCCCAATTGCTCCACCCAAGACAAGGGCCAGTCCTATGCCCGTAGCGGTGATGACGTGACCGTTCTTCCAGAGCAGGGCGGTTACAACAACTAGCGCGACAACTGAGACTACAACGAGTACCGCGATCTTCCACTCGGAAGGGGAGTCGTCGAACAGTCCGAATGCCGCTCCCCGGTTCTGCACGTGGGTAAGACGAAACAGACCGGGGATCACGGCGATGGTGTCGTGAAGCGGGATATCCTTTGCGACAAGCCACTTCGTGAACTGGTCGAGCACGAACACAGCGAGTGAGATCAAGAAGTGATACTTGCGCATTACGTGTTTCTGAGACATTAAGCTGTTTCCGCGCTCCCTTGCAGGGCCTCGATTTGCTTAAGCGCGGGGCTGCATCGTTCGCACACTGTCGGATAGTTAATGTCCTCGCCGACGTGTTTCGAGTAATTCCAGCAGCGTTCGCACTTCTCGCCAGAAGCCCTGCTCACTTGTACGCGAATTCCGGTACTTTCGTTTCCAGAATTCTCGGCCGCGGCAGCCGCGAGTTCCACACCCGATACGATGAACAACGCTCGCAGTTCGCTCTCGTTTCTTTTGAGCACGGAATAGAGCGGCTCACTTGCAGTGATGCTGATCGCAGCTTCGAGCCCAGAACCGATGACCTTGCCCTGTCGAGCCTCCTCCAAAGCCTTCAGCACGTCTGGACGAACCGTAAGCAGCGCTTGCCAGTCGGCTTTCGTCTCGGCTGCAAGGTCGCCGGCGAGGTTGGCAGGATCAGGGAATTGAGCAAGGTGAACACTAACCTCGCGGCTTTGAACGTGCGGCAGGTAACGCCAGACCTCGTCCGCCGTAAAGCTCATCATTGGTGCGAGCAGTCGCACAAGAGCTTCGCCGATTTTCCAGATGGCGGTCTGAGCAGACCTGCGCGCCGCGTCATTCGGGGCAAAGGTGTAAAGGCGATCTTTCAGCACGTCGAAGTAGATCGCGCTGAGGTCGACAACGCAGAACTGAATCATGCGCTGATAGATCTTGTGGAATTCGATAGTTTCATACCAGCCCAGGACCTCTTTTGCCATCTCTGCCGTCTGGACGAGCATGTACTGATCGAGCGGCGACATCTCTTCGAAAGGCACTGCATCGGCTGCTGGATCGAAACCGTGGAGGTTCCCGAGAATGTAACGGAAAGTGTTGCGGATCTTCCGGTAGTTCTCGGCGACGCGCTGCATGAGTTCTTCTGAAGCTCGGACATCCTCACGAAAATCAACGGAGGCCACCCAGAGGCGCACGATTTCTGCACCTAAACGGTTGGCGATGTCAACGGGATCCACGACGTTTCCAAGCGACTTGGACATGGCGCGACCGTTGGGATCCAACGTCCAGCCATTCGTTGCGACGCCGCGATACGGGGATGATCCCTTCACGCCTACCGCGCATAGCAGGGAAGAGTGGAACCAGCCGCGGTACTGATCGCCGCCCTCGAGGTAGAGGTCAGCAGGCCAGGGCAGGTTGGGCTCTTGTCCCAGCACTGCTGCCTGGCTTGAACCGGACTCGAACCACACGTCGATGATGTCCATTTCCTTGCGGAAATCGGACTTGCCGCACTTCGGGCATTTCGTACCGCCGATGATCTCGGAAGCCTCGCGTGCGTACCAGGAGTCGGCGCCTTCGCGCCGGAACATCTCGACTACCTTGCGGTTGATCTCAGGCGATTTCAGCACCTCATTGCAGTGCTCGCAGAAGAAAACAGCAATGGGAACGCCCCAGATGCGCTGGCGTGATATACACCAGTCCGGACGCGTGGCGATCATGTTGGCGATGCGTTCCTCGCCCCAACTCGGGTCCCATTTGACCTTTTTGATCTCGTCAAGGGCACGGGAACGAAGCGTGGCTTCCGGTGCGGTCGCGTTGGCGGCGAGTTTGCCTTCCATGCTGATGAACCACTGCTCGGTTGCGCGGAAAATCACCGGGTTGTGGCAACGCCAGCAGTGGGGGTAGGAGTGTTCGATCTTTTCGTAACCAAGGAGAACGCCCCGCGTCTTCAGCAGTTCGACAATGTTCGGATTGGCCTTGAAAACTGTCTGGCCGTCGTACTCCGGCAGACCCTGGCGAAGGTGGCCACCCGCGTCAACCTTACATTCCTGCGAAATGCCGTAGCGCACGCCCGTGTAAAAGTCGTCTGCGCCATGCGCCGGCGCGGTGTGAACGGCTCCTGTGCCCTGATCCATGGTCACGTAGTCGGCCAGAACACCGAGAATCTGGCGATCGAGGAACGGATGGGCAAACGTGGCGTACTCCAGTTTGCTGCCCCGAAAACGCGCGACAACCTGTCCGGTGATGCCGGTTTTCTCGCCGGTCTGTGCGGCGAGCTTTTCCGCCACGATATAAAACTCACCGTCGGATGCATTTTCGAGCGCGATATATTGCTCATCAGGATGGAACGCGACGGCCATAGATGCGGGGAGCGTCCATGGGGTCGTGGTCCAGATGATCGTGGAGACCGTCTTGCCAGCCAGGGCGGCATCAAGTTTTTCCGGCTCACTCGTGAGGCGATACTTGACCCAGATACTCGGACTGGTATGCATCTCGTACTCGACCTCAGCTTCGGCGAGTGCTGTACGGTCGTGGATGCACCAGTAAACGGGTTTCAGACCCTTGTAGACCATGCCTTGCTCGAAAAAGCCATAAAACTGCTCCAGCACGACAGACTCGTACTGGTGCGTCATGGTGAGGTACGGATCCTCAAAGCGGCCGAAAACACCGATGCGCTGGAACTGTTTGCTTTGCAGGTCTACATACTTTTCGGCGTATTTCCGGCATTCCTGGCGAACCTGAAGAGGCGCCATTTCAAGCTTCTTGCGGCCCAAAGCGTCGTCAACTTTGATTTCGATTGGCAGGCCATGGCAGTCCCAGCCCGGGACATACGGAGCATCAAATCCAGCCATAGTTTTTGACTTAACGACGAAGTCCTTTAGGCACTTATTCAAAGCGTGCCCGAGATGGATCGGACCGTTGGCGTAGGGGGGGCCGTCGTGCAGCACGTAGTTGGGCGCACCCTGCCTGGCCTCGCGGATCTGGTCATAAATCCGGATTTCCGCCCAGCGCGCCAGGGTCTTCGGCTCGTTCTGGGGCAGGTTGGCCTTCATGGGGAAGTCAGTCTTGGGCAGGTTGAGCGTGTCTTTCAGCGTAAGCGGCACCCTAAATATTTCTCCAGACTAGGAAATATCTACATTGTAATTTGACCGTTAACGTCCGTCTATCCAGCCGTGCTGCAAGACTTTAAGTGAGTGCGCTTTCCACGCAGCACTGGCAAAGAGTGGCGCGCACCTCGTCCCGAGAGCAAGCGATATCTCGGAGTGGGTGAGGGAAGCGCGGGAGGGCCGCATGAAATCGGAGCTGGAAAGGGAATCTCCGCATCAAATCTGTGTACGGAAGAGCCCAAGAGTGGTGAAAACAACCGCATCGGGGGTTCACTTTCCGCGTGCATTTACGCCGATGCTCCGCGTTGTACGCACTCGAATGCAACTTGGCACCTGATGTGCTCATCTTTGCTCGGTAGTGACTCCGCAGTCGGAGCTTGAGAAGGGGCCGAACCGGCAAAAAGTATGGAAAACAAGGTTTTGACACCGCGTCCCGATGTAAAGGACGACTCGTTCCCCGAGCCCGAACTGGATCTCCTATCGGTACAGAAGACGACCGAGAAATCCACTTGGGGCTCCCTGGTGGAGAACTTTAGAGACACCTTTTTCCCCAAAAAACTCCCGCCGCTCGTACTTACGTCGAAGCCGGTCAAAGTCAAGAACATTTGGGGCGACTACAACTACAAGAAAAAGGGTGCGACAGGATCCCTAATCTTCCACGTGGTGATGATTGGGGCTGTGGCGTGGCTGTCCTATGCCGGCTATAAGACGGTCAGGAACGAACAGCCGAAACAGACTGTAACGCTTCTGACACCGGACACCGATCTGTATATGCCGATCACCCAGAAGCCCAATGACACGCTTGCGGGCGGCGGCGGTGGCGGCGATCGCGACAAGTTGGAAGCTCCGAAGGGAAAACTACCGAAGTTCGAGATGCAGCCCATTGCACCGCCAGCGATGGTGATTCGAAATGAGAACCCTAAGTTGCCGGTGGAACCCTCGGTAGCTATGCCTCCGGAGGTGAAGTTGCCGGTTTCGGCCAGTCTGCCGAATCTTGGCGACCCGCTTTCGCGTATTCCGTCCGGACCTCCCTCTAACGGCACAGGAGCCGGCGGTGGTATCGGCTCTGGTGTCGGCGGCGGCGTGGGCGCGGGCGAGGGGCCTGGAGTTGGGCCAGGTAGGGGAGGTGGCTACGGCGGCGGCGTTTTCCGAGTTGGCGGCGGCGTGTCCGCTCCCAAAGCGCTAGCAACGCCCGATCCGGAGTATTCGGAAGAGGCACGCAAAGCTAAGTACCAGGGAACAGTCATTCTTTGGCTCATCGTGGACCAGAACGGGTCGCCACGTGACGTGAAGATCGCACGCAGCCTTGGAATGGGGCTGGACCAAAAGGCCATCGAGGCCGTTAAACAGTGGAAGTTTGAGCCTGCGCTGAAGGACGGACGCCCCGTCGCCGTGCAGATTAACGTTGAGGTCAACTTCCGGCTGTACTAGAGAGTTTTTAGTTCGGAGCGCGACAACCAACGACGTTCCGGTGAACTAAGGCAAAGGGCAAGGCTAACCGGCCTTGCCCTTTTTGTTGCCGTGTGAGGGCCGATCCTGATTGTTACCAGATGCCCTTGTCGTCTCCGGTTACCCTGAACGCGACAGCGGCGACAGAGGCAAGCGGGGGGAGAAGCGTTAAGCGAAAAGTTGCTGGAACGTCGCCGCGCATGGCTGTTGCCGCAACCTGCTTTGTATAGAGCCCAGCCCCGTCGGGCATAATCGGCACACGAAGGAAGCGCCGTTGCACGTAGAGCTTTTCACCGCCGAAACGCGCGGATCGCATCACGTCTGCTGGCAGATTGAGACCGATTCCGCGGTAACGAGCAAGGTAGTCAGATACGATTTTCAGACAGGTGGCAACACCCGGCCAAATTCCGCCCAGATCAGAAGTAGTTCGCAGCTCCCTGAAGTTCAAAGCTCCGGACTCGACTAGGCCTCCGCTGTTCACGATGTCGCACACACGAAAGTAGAAGTGGCGGTACATGCGCTGAAGTGTGGCGACGACGATTCGCTCTTCGGGCGCGGGCACGAGGAAGGTGTGGTTTTCGATCTGTTGCGCCATACGGCGGGAGATAAAGCGTCTCGCAAGTGCAATGTGTTCGCCGGTTTGGCCAAGCCGCTCCGAGTGCACTTCAACGGACTCGCGAAGGCCCGGGATTGCGAAGTTCCACTTGTGAGCCAGGCGGTCTCCCCAACTGCGTGGCTCGATTGTCGCACCTAATTTCTCGGTGAACACGCGCACAACGTCGTGCTCCGGTGCGGTCGTATATAAGTCAAGATCGTTACCGAGATCCGGCCAGTGGTCGAGCGACTTCATCACCACGACGGGGCAGCCCGCGGTT
>Ga0196970_1000505_pt1 | contig 43338 bp, 33 predicted proteins | sample S1v_513CmetaG_FD_148672 | JGI IMG/M metagenome (GOLD analysis project Ga0196970, IMG submission 148672) | Soil microbial communities from Anza Borrego desert, Southern California, United States - S1+v_5-13C | ecosystem: Environmental > Terrestrial > Soil > Desert | place: USA: California... | reverse complement strand
CTTCGACCGTGATGCTGAAGATGTCGCCTTCTTCGACGGTGCCCTTGACGTTCACACCCGATGTCTGCGGGTTGCCAGCCGTGGCGGGCGTCGCCAGGTTGGTCGTCATCGTCTGGGTGTTGTCGAAGTAGGAGATCGTGCGGCTTTCGTTGCCGTCCGACACGATGAAGTCGCGGGTGCGGCCGTTGGCGCCGCGGACTTCGATCTGGACGCCGGAGAAGCTGCCCGACGTGCTGGACATCGTGCCCGACAGCTTCAGGCCGGTCAGGCCATGGGCGTTCTCGGCCTTGCCGATGTCGGCGGTCTTGCCCTCGATCGAGCCGTCGCCCTGGATGCGGATCGAATAGGTATCGGCCCGCTGGACGTTGGTGACGCGGGCGTTGTCGACGCCGGTGATGGTGTTGACGGCGGCACGGGACTCGCTGGTGCTGTCCATGCTCATGCCGTTGCCGGCGATCAGGTTCTTGCCGCCGTAACCGCTGTCGGCGGCCAGCTTGTCGATCTGCCCGCGCAGCGTGTTGAACTGGGCGGCCAGCGACTTGCGGGTGGCCACGGAGGCGGCGTCGTTACCCAGTGCGGCGTAGGCCGCGGTGGTCAGGCCCTTGGCCTGGTCCACCATGGAGTCGATCGAGCTCAGGCCCTTGTCGGCGGCCTGGATGGTGCTGATCGACTGGCCCATCGCGTCCTTCAGCGACGTCAGGTCGCCGGCGCGCTGGTTCAGGCCCTTGGCCGAGAAGAAGGCGGTCGGGCCGTCGAGGGCGGTGTTGACCTTGTTGCCCGTCGACAGGATGTTCTGCTTCTTGTTGATCTGTTCCTGCGTGCTCTGCAGCTGCAGCAGGTTGGTCCGCATGGAAGCGGAGAGGGTAACGTTGCCAGCCATGGTAGCCACTCCTTTTGGAGGATCAAAGTCCGGCGGCACCCCTCTTTGGAGGCGCCGATTGCCGGAAGGGGACTAATTCCCCCTGCCAAAGGGGTAGGCAAGAAGCGGGCCAGTTCAAATTTGCCGGGGTTCCTTGGTAATCCGTACCGGTAGGCAGAAAAGCACCCGGCAAAATTTGCCGACCTCCCGGCAGAATCTGCCGGTCAGGCGGCAGGGCTTGCCGGGGCGGCAGATTCTGCCGGGTATTTCCTGCCGGGCAGGACAACCGTTTCGCACATCGCGAGCGGCCCGACGGCGATTGCGGCACTGCCCCAGGACCAGCCGACGCCAAAGCCCGACAGCAGCAGCCGGCACGTCCCCGCCGCAAGCTGCGTCGCCAGCGCGCCGGCGATCGCCAGTGGGATGGAGGCGGAACTGGTGTTGCCGACATCCCGCAACGCCACCACGGTTCGGTCGGCCGGCACCCCGAGCTTTTGGCCGAGATGGCGGATCATCTGCGCGTTGGCCTGATGCAGGACGAGGTGGTCGACCGCCTCCATCGTCCAGCCGGCGGTATCGAGCGCAGCCCGCAAGCTGCCGGGCACTTCGCGCAGGGTGAAGGCGAAGACCTGGGTTCCGTCCATGAACAGGCGCGCCGGCCGGTCGGGACGGCGCATCGCCCCGCCCTCCGCCGTCAGGTAGGGAGCGCCGGCACCGTCGCTGCCGAGGTCGAACGCCATCGGCGCCGCGGTGCCGTCCAACTCCAGAGCGGTCGCGGCGGCGCCGTCGCCGAACAGCGGCGCAACCGCACGGTCGTCCGGATCGACCAGACGGGACGTGGTATCGCCGACCAGCAGAAGCGCCCGCCGCCCGGCGGCCTTCAGCAGCCCCGCCACGGTCCACAGCCCATAGACGAAGCCGGAACAGCCATGGGTGAGGTCCAGCACGGCGGCCCCCTTCCGCAGCCCCAGCCGCCGATGCAGGAGCGATGCGGTGCCGGGAAGCATGTGATCGTGGGTCTGGGTCACCAGAACCAGCAGATCGATGCTGCCGGGCTCCCAGCCCAGCCCGTCGAGCAGACGGCGCGCCGCGGCTTCGGCAAGATCGCTGGTGCATTGGCCGGGGGCGGCGATCCGCCGTTCCTCGATGCCGGTGGCGGCGGCGATCCGGCGCGCCGCGTCCTCGCCGAAGCGGCGGGCGAGGTCGTCGACCGTCTCGCGCCCTTCCGGCACGCAGCCGACGATGCCGCGCACGCACACTCCGTCGATCCGGCTGGCGACCATCTCCGCCTCTCCCCTGTCACTTGCGGCTGTCACCCACGGCCTGAACCGGCCACGCCTCAGCAGGTGATGCCGCCGTCCACCGTAAGGGTCTGTCCCGTGATGAAACCGCCGCCGTCGCCCAGCAGGAACCGGACCAGCGGCACCACGTCCGCCGCGGTGCCGAGCCGGCCGAGCGGCGTGCGGCGCACGATCTGGTCGCGCTGCCCGTCCGACAGGGTGCCCGACATTTCGGTGTCGAGATAGCCCGGCGCCACCGAATTGACGGTGATCGCCCGCCGTCCGACCTCGCGCGCCAGCGCCCGCGTCAGGCCGTCGAGACCCGCCTTCGACGCCGAATAGGCCGCCAGCCCGACATAGCCGCGCTGCCCGATGATGGAGGAGACGTTGACGATCCGTCCACCCTTCGCACCGGCGCCGCGCTCCACCAGCTTGGCGCGCAGGAAGGCGCGGGCGGCCTGGAGCGCTCCGGTCAGGTTGGTCTGGATCACCGCCTCGGCATCCACCTCCGGGAAGGTCGCCAGCACGCCTTCGCGCGCGATCCCGGCATTGTTGACCAGCCCCCACAGCGGCGAAGCGCCGCCCCAGGCGACGGTGGCGTCGAAGAAGGCGCGCACCTCGTCGCCCTCGCCGATGCGGCAGGACCGCCAGAACAGGTCGGGGCCGGCCAGCCGCTCCAACGCTTCGGAGGACGACCGGCTGCAGGTGGAAACCCGGTAGCCGTCGGCCAGCAGCGCCTCCACCAGCGCAAGGCCGAGGCCGCGGCTGCCCCCGGTGACGATGACGTGACGCTTCGGTTCCATAAATGCGGCTGCGGCTGCGGGCGCGGTCATGCGGCTCCCTTTCGGCTTTTCTTGCCCGCCGCACTCAGCGGGATATGGTCGGCGAAGGTCAGGGCGCGCGGGCGCGCGGCCGGCGGCAGGTCGGCGGTCGCCGCGCGCAAGGCGGCACGCAGGGCCTCCCCGTCGACACCCGGCGCCGGCACGATGGTGGCGGTCAGGAGATGGCCGGTGATCGGGCTCGGCACCGCCGACACGGCGGCATCGGCCACCCCGCCGACAGCCAGCAGCCGGCGCTCCACCGCTTCGGGCGAGACCTTCACCCCGCCGACATTGACCAGCCCATCGAGCCGGCCGGCGAACAGCACGCGGCCGTCCTGCCGTTCCACCAGATCGCCGGTGGACAGCCAGCCTTCCGCATTGGCGATGCCCGGTGCCGCACGCGGGCTGCGCACCTCCAGCACGCCATCCGCGATGCGCAGGGCAAGCCCGTCCGGAGCCTCCTCCAACCAAGCCGCCGGGAAGCCGGCGCGGCCATCGGCGACGGCGAACAGCGCCCCCGCCTCGGTCGAGGCGTAGATATGGCGCAGGCGCGCGCCGGGAAAGCGCTCCGCCAACCGGTCGAGCAGCGGCTGGTCCGCCGCCTCCCCGCCCAGCGTCACCGCCCGGAGCGGCAATTCGGCATCGCCCAGCGCCATCAAGAAGGCGCGCCAGAAGCTCGGCGTACCGCTGACATGGGTCACGGCATGGCGCCGCGCCGCCTCCGCCAAGCCGGTGATGCCGCTGGACGCTCGGGGAGGCACGGCGATCAGCGACGCCCCGGCCGCAGCCGCGGTCAGCACCACCTGCAGGCCGGCGAAGGCGCCCGGATCATAGGTCAGCAACCAGCGCGCGCCCTCCTCCGCCACGCCGCGCAGTCGGCCGCGCAGACGGTCGAAGTCGTGGCACAGGCGCTTGGGCGTCCCGGTGGTGCCTGAGCTTTCCAGCGTGACGGAGAACCCCTGCCCCTGCTGCCAGCCGTCCGGATCAGCGGCACCGCGGGCCAGCAGCAGCCCCCGGCCCGCCTCCTCGGCGGCGGCCAGGGCCGCCAGCACGCGCGACGGCCGGTCGGCCTGCACCACGCCGCCCGCCGGCACCGCCAGCCCGGCAAGCTCCGGCCAGCCGAACCGCTCTTCCCCCTCGATCAGGCGGAAGGCGGGATGGATCCAGGCGGGGCGGCGCCCGGTCATGCCGGGACGGCGTAGAGAGCCACCAGTTCTCCGACCGTGGTGAACTGGCGGAAGCCTTCGCGGAAGGGATCCTGGCCGGTCCGCTGCTCCAGCACCACCAGCAGCGTCGCAAGGTCGAGGGAGTCGATGGGAAGGCCGCCATCGAGGAACCGGCTGTCGGCGGTCAGCGGCGGCAGCACCTCCCCCTTGTCGGCGGCGATGCGGCCGAGTTCCTCGGCGATCAGGGCGAAGATGGGGCTGGCGGCAGGATGGTTGGCGGCGGGATGGTGGGTCATGGAAGCTCAGCTCTGGCTGGGGGCATCGTCGCAGCCGTCGAGGAAGGCCCGGATCGCGGCGGTCACCGGACTGGCGGCTTCGATGTGCGGCAGGTGTCCGGCGGTGTCGAAGACCCTGAACGGGGCGCCCGGCGGCAGCCGGTCGGCGGGCGGCAGCGGGATGATCCCGTCGGCGCGGCCCCACAGGACTTGGATCGGCATCGGGTAGGCGCTCCAGTCCACCGGCGGGCCGCCACCGTCGGCGTGGGCGGCGAAGGAGACGTCAATGATCCGTTCCAGCCCTGCCCGGCGGACCGGGTCGGCACCCTGCGCGTACAGCACCTCGCCGAAGCGCGGAATCAGCGGCGACGGGCCGGCGAACAGGCGCGCCGCGCAGGCCCGCCCCTCCTCCACATCGGCCGGCGCGATGGCCCGCCTGAGGAAGCCGAGGTCGAAGGGTGTACCCAGTCCGGCGCTGGCCAGCAGGGTGAGGCTCGCCACCCGGTCCGGCGCCAGGAGGGCAAGCTCGCGCCCCACGTAACCGCCCATCGAATGGCCGATCACGTGCACGCGCGCCAGTTCCAGCGCATCGAGGAATTCGACCAGCCAAGGGGCGAAGTCGGAAACCCGGCCGCTGCCCACGTCGGGGGTGGAACCGCCATGGCCCGGCAGGTCCACCGCAACCGCACGCCGCCGGGACGACAGGGCCGACAAGTTGAACTGCCAAGTCAACCGGTCGCCGCCGAAGCCGTGCAGAAGCAGGACGGGCACGCCGCCGCTGCCGACCGACAGGTAGGCCGCCGGACCGCCGGCGACGGTGGCGACACCGGCGCGCAGGCGGCTGCCTTCCGAAACGGGCTTGGAAACAGGCACCGGTCAGGCCGCGACCGGGGCACCCGCCAGGGCCAGCAGATCGGCGACCGTCTTGGCCTTGGCCAGCTTCTCGCCTTCCACCACCACGCCGGTCTTCTCGTCGACCAGCGCGATGAAGCTGATGACGGCCAGCGAATCCCAGGCCTCCAGTGATTCCAGGGCCTCGTCGCCGGTCAGCGTGCCGGGATCCAGTTCAAGCATCTCGTCAAGAGCGAGCAGGAAGTCTTTGCGATCCATAAGCTGATCTCCTTGATGGGCCTAGTGTAGCCGGATCGGTGGGTTCCGGTGGTGGGTTCCGGTGGTGGGTTCCGGTTGGGCAGCCCCTTCTTCCGGACGGGCGTGTCTCGTCAGTGCAGCGTCTTTTGCCGGACCGCACGGTTGATGTCCATCCAATCGGGGTGGTCGCGAAGCAGTTTGCAACAATCCTGCCAGCCGAAGGCGGGATTGGAGGGCAGCAGAGCCTCGAGAATGCGGCGGACCAGCTCATAGTCGGCGGGCTCGTCGACGCACCAGCGCTGGTCGGGCGGCTCGACCGGCTCGACCGGCACCAGTGCGGTCCCCAGGCGGAAACGCTCCGGACGGCGGTAGATATAGGGGGTGACATGCTCCCGCTCGGCCGGATCGGTGGCGTTGGCTGCCGCCTCGTCCAGCAGGCGGCGCGGGAAGACCTCCGCATCCAGTCCGCGCGGATACCGGGTGCTGTCGATCGACAGATAGTCCAGCGACGGATCGTCGCGGAAGGCGGCGATGAGGCGGCCGACCAGCACCGGATCGATCAGCGGGCAGTCGGCGGTGACCCGCACCACCTGATCCGCCCGCGCCAGAGCCGCCGCACCGGCGAATCGGCCCAGCACATCCTGCTCGTCGCCCCGGAAGACCGCGACGCCCAGGCTCTCGGCGCACTCCGCCACCGGGTCGTCGGTGGCGTTCACCGTCGTCGCCAGCACCACGGCATCCAGGCCGGGCGTCCGGGACAACCGGTCCAGATGGTGGGCCAGCAGCGGCCGGCCGGCGGCCGGCATCAGCACCTTCCCCGGCAGGCGGGTGGAGGTCATGCGGGCCTGCGATATCGCGACGACGCGCGGCTTATCCATGCGGATCCTCTCCTCGCGGCGCCAGCATGTCCCAGCCCAGCGGCTCCCCCCGGCGCAAGCGGCGGGCAGCACACCGGCCCAGCACGTCGGGCAGGTGTTTCGGCGCCATGCCGAAGCCGGGCCGGATGGAGCGGACATTGGCGGCGGTCAGCGGCTCCCCCGCCTCGACGTCGGCGACGACATAGAGCGAGCGGCGATAGTCGCGCCCACCGGCCTCGCTGGGCTTCACCGTGTAGTCGACCCGGCCCATGGCGGCGGTCGCCGTACGGACGGCCTCGGCCATCGCCTTGAATTCCGCCGGCTCCAGGGAAAAGGCGCTGTCTACACCGCCGTCGGCGCGCGACAGGGTGAAGTGCTTTTCGATCACCGAGGCGCCCATCACGGCGGCGGCGACCGGCACGGCGATGCCCTGGCTGTGGTCCGACAGGCCGGCGGTGATGCCGCCGAAACATTCCGCCAGATGCGGGATCGTCCAGAGATTGCAGTCCTCCGGCGGCGTGGGATAGCCGCTGACACAATGCAGCAGGGCCAGCGGCACGTCGCCGGCGGCCGTCACCGCCTCCTCGATCTCGCCAAGCGTGGCGAGGCCGGTGGACATGATCAGCGGTTTGCCCGACCGCGCGGCGCGGCGGATCAGCGGCAGATCGATCAGCTCGAAGGACGCGATCTTGAAAGCGGGCGCGTCCAGTTCCTCCAGCAGTTCGACGGCGGTCTCGTCGAAGGGGGAGCTGAAGATGGTCAGCCCCAGCGCCCGCGCCCGCTCGAACAGCGGGGCATGCCACTCCCACGGGGTGTGCGCCTCGCGGTAGAGGTCGTGCAGGGTGCGTCCGTCCCACAACCCGCCCTCCAGCCGGAAACCGGGACCGTCATGGGCGATGGTGATGGTGTCGGCCGTGTAGGTCTGCAGCTTGACCGCATCGGCCCCCGCCTCCTTCGCGGCCTCCACCAGCGCCAGGGCCCGGCCCAGGTCGCCGTTGTGGTTGCCCGACATCTCCGCGATCAGATAGGGCGGATGACCCCGCCCGATCGGCCGGCCGGCGATGGACATGGGGGGCCGGGCCATTGAAGGATCGGCCTTGGGGGGATGGGCGGAGCCAGTGTTCGGCAAGGGTCGGCTTTCCAACGGGATACGGGGCGTACTGGATCAGTCTTCCATGAAAACGTGAAGGAAGGTTAATTCGTGCCGGCGCGTTCGGCGCGCAACAGCGCCCGCACCTCCTCAGCCCTCCCGTGTGTACTGCCGCCGCCCGCGGCCATGCAAGCGGGCCTTGCCGGAACGCGAGAGCACCCCTCTCATTGTGCGGCGCAGCAGAAGACGTTGCGCCGCAAGCAGGAATGCGACACACTCGCCAAAGACCACAATTTTATAATGGATGTTCCCATGGCTGGTTTCGACAGCGCCGCCGGCCCTGCCGGCGTGGTGACCGGACTGATCGAGAAGGCGGCGGCGGAGTTGGACGCGATGTCCGATGCGGCAGGGGAGATCGCTCCTGAAGTCGGGGATCTCACCGGCATTCTGGTGGAGGCGCAGCGCGTCGCCGACCGCGCCGCGCTGGAACTGCGCCGGCTGGCCCGGAAGGTGACGCGCGCGACGGCCTGATGCCGCGCAAGCCGCCTACAGCTTCAGACCGGCAACCCCATCCAGGATCGCCCCCTCGGCCAGCGATCGGCGCTCCAGCTTGGCGCCGAACAGCTTGGCGCCGGTAAGATCCGTGCGGGCGAGGTCGCAGCCGCGCAGGTTGGCGAAGGACAGATCGGCGTTGCCCAAGTTGACCGAACGCAGGCAGGCGCCGCTGAGGTCGGCGTAGCGCAGCTTGGCCCCCGACAGGTCGGCGGGGCGGGAGCGCTGCTCGTCGAACACCAGAGGCCGAAGGTTGACGTTGCGCAGGTTGGCGTTGTTCAGCTTCGCATGCCGCAGGCTGATGCCACGCAGGTCGCCGTCGGCAAGGCTGGCGCCGCGCATGTCCGCCTTGTCCAACACCGCCGCCTGCAATTGAACGCCCGACAGGTCCAGGCCGTAGAGCGTCGCCCCCTGCGCCCGCAGCATGGTCAGGCACAGGTGGGCCAGCGACGGCGCATGACGCAGGTCGAAGCCCGACAGGTCAAGCATCGCTCCCTGTGCCCCGCTCGACCCCACCCATGCCATGTGGTCGGCCAGCAGATCCTCCAGTGACCGCCCGAGTTCCGCCACCACGCGGCCGACGGGCTTGTCCGTGAGCGCTTCCTCCATGTCGGCATCGGTCAGGTCGGTCATCACCATGGTGGCGCCGGTCAGCACGGCCCCGCGCAGGCAGGCGCCGCGCAGGTCGGCGCCGGACAGGTCGGCGCCCTCCATGTTGGAACCGGTGAAATTGGCGCCGCGCATGGTGGCCCGCACCAGCTTGCAGCCGCGCATCACCGCGTCGGAAAAATCGGTGTGGATCGCCATGATCCCCGACATCCGGGCGTTGGTCAGGTTGGCGCCGGACAGGTCCGCGCCATCGGCTTCCGCCGGGCTGGTGTCGATCTGCACCATGTGCAGATGGCCGGACCGGTCCTTCTCGGCCAGGGAACCGTCGCGCAGATCCGCCTCGAACAGGTTGGCGCCGACCAGGATGGCGCCGCGCAGACAGGCGCCGCGCAGGTCGGCCTTGATCAGGCTGGCGCCGTCGAAATTCGCCTGCCGCAGATCGGCGACGAAGAAGGAGGCGCAGTCCAGCCGCGCCCCCGCCAGGTTGGCGCCGCGCAGGCCGGCCCCGACGAAATCCGCATGGGCAAGGTCGCGGCCCGACAGATCGAGCCCGGACAGATCGCAGAAGGACAGGTTGGCGCGCGCACCGCCTACCCGGGCATTGCGGAACATCTCGTGCCGCCGCACTGCCTGATCGAGTTGCGTCTGGTCGAGACGCTTGAGAGTGCGATTCTGCACCATGGCCCCATGAACTCCCTTTCCGGCACCAGTTTGGCAGCGTCCGGCTTCAGAAAGGGTTAATTCAGGCCACCGACTGGTCTTCCAGCGTCTGTTCGCCGCCGTCGGCCGGCCGGCCGGCCGGCCGTTCGGACAGGATTGCGGCGATGGCGTCCCGCAGATCGTCCGGCGTCACCGGCTTGTGCAGCAGGCGGCAGCCGGTCGCCACCGCGTCGCGGATGCGCTCCGGCGCGGTATCGCCGGTCAGGATCAGGCCCGGAACGGCACGGCCCAGCCGCTCGCCGACTTTCGTCACCGTCTGGACGCCGGTGTACCGGCCGGGAAGGCGGAAGTCGCTGACGATCATGTCCGGGTTCGGCATTTCGGGCACCTCCCCGGCACTTCCCGCGAACAGGGATAGCGCCGCCTCGCCGTCGACCGCTTCGATCACGCGGTGCCCCCAGCTTTCCAGCAGCAGGCGCACGGCGTCGCGCTGGACCGGATCATCCTCCACCACCAGGATCAGCCGGTCGCCGGTTTCGGCCGGGGCGGCTTCCTGAACCATCACCTGCGCCTGCAGCCGCTCGGTTCCCACCACCGGCGCATTGACGGCAAAGACGGAACCGCGGCCGGGAAGCGACCGCACCTCCACCGCATGGCCCAGCAGCGCCGCCTTGCGCCGCACCTTTGCAAGGCCGAGGCCGAGCCCCTGCCGACGGTCGCGCTCGGGATTGCCGAGCTGCACGAAGTCCTCGAAGATGTTGTCCAGCTGTTCGGCCGGAATGCCGGGGCCGGTGTCCCACACCTCGATGCGCAGCCAGCGCCCCCGATGCCGGCAACCGATGGTGACGCGCCCGGCGTCGGTGAAGCGGATGGCGTTGCGCACCAGATCGCCCAGCATGCGGGTCAGCAGCGTCCGGTCGGTGCGGATCACCATCCGCGCCGGGATCGCGCGCAGCACCAACCCCTTTTCCGCCGCCATCCCGCGGAACTCGTTCGCCAGATCCTCGAGCACGGCAGAGACCGGCACGTCGGCCAGCTGCGGCCGCACCACGCCGGCATCGAGCGTCGCCACTTCCAGCAAGGCATGCAGCAGCTTTTCCCCGGCATCCAGCGCCTCGCCCATCTTCTCGGCGATTCCGCGGTCGCGGGGGTCGGCCAGGCGTTCCATCAGAATGTGATGAAACAGCCGTAACGCCTGGAAAGGCTGTCGTAAATCGTGATTGGCGGCGGACAGGAAGCGGCCCTTGGCCTGGTTCGCCCGCTCCTTCTCCTCCAGCGCCCGGCTCAACTTCAGATTGGCGGAGCTGAGGGCGGCCGTGCGCTCCTCCACGCGCTGCTCGAGCTGAACGTTCGCCAGTTCCAACTGGGCGTTCGCCTCGGTCAGCGCATGGCGGGCGGCGGCCTCGCGCCGCAGGCTGGCCACCCCCAGCAGGGACAGTCCGGCAAGCGCCGCGACACCGGCGACGATGACCACCAGTCCCCGTTTCAACCGGGTATACCACGGAGCCAGCACGGCCGGCCGCGGGATCGCCACCGCCGACAGGACCGGCAGGCGCGTCATCCGCTTCAGGCCGAGGACCGACCGCTCCCCACCGACCGTCCACTCCGCCTCCACCCGCTCCGCCCCCGGCTCCAGCCGGGGCAATATGCCGAGCGACCCGGCAGACTCGCCGGCGAGCCGCACGCCGTCCGGACGGTACAGCCCGACCACGCGCTGGGTGTCGTCGGCGAAGGCGTTCAGCACGGGAGTCAGGGCCGACACCGGCACCGCGACCAGCAGCGCGCCGTCGAGAGCGCCCGTCACGCCGTGGATGCGGCGGGCAAGGAGAATGGAGGGCTGGCCGGCCATGTGACCGGCCGCCGACTGGATCGCATGCTCCTCATCCGGGGGCAAGGGACGGACCAGCAGGGACAGGCCGTCGGCGGTCTCGGGCTCCGCGAAGGCGACGGAGTGGCCGAACTGCACCGACCCATCGGCGCCGATCAGGGTCATGCGGCCGAATCGTTCGACCGCCATCGCTTCGGCAAGGCTGCGCTCGGCCCAGGCCGCAATGCCGCGGCCATCCATGCGGCCGGCGACGCGCTCCAGCAGATTGACGCTCGATTCCAGCACGCCGCGCGCATGGCTGTCGAACAGGACCGCGGCCTGGCGCGCGTCCCGTTCGGACCGCTCAAGCGTATCCTGGTAATCGAGCACCGTCACGGTGGCCCAGGAAGCGGTTCCCAGCAGCGCCAGCGTCGTGCACAGAACGGTCAGCAGCGCACGGGGGGAAGAGGCGATCCGGCGTAGAAGCGTGGAAGAGCGCCGCTGACTGTCGGCGGCACCCTCGGGAGATGGCATGCGGAGGTCGGACATTCGATGTGATGACCCGACCCGGTCAGGCCGGCGCCGGCAGGACCGGCGGAGCCTGCCGGCGCTGCCTCGGCAGCAACGGCTTCGGGTGCGGAAAAGTCATCAGGGAGCGGTCCTCGACAATGGCGTGGGCAGGCTGCGATCCGATCTGGATCAACAATCAAAGGTTCAGCTGAAGAAAACCGATCCCGACAAGGTGAAGCTTACGTTCTCTCGAATGTTCGACAGCCAAGCCGGCAGAGCGTCACCCATTGGTCGAATGCTTTCGGAACAATAGCTTAGCTCTACCGGACCAGGGAACAATATCACACGAAGAAATGCAGTGCGATCCACCTTGGCGACTATGACCATCATCATAACCGATGCATCCATTGAGTGAATGCACCGTCGGTCCAGCTTTACCTTTGGGAAAGCCCCAGAAGGTGCTGCGAGGGAAGGCAAAAAAAGCCGCACGCGCAAGATGCGCGGCGGCTTCCGACAGGGACAGGCCATGTCCGGTTGGGAGAAGGTGAACCGGAACGATCACGGTTCAGTAGGACTGCGGCTCAGGGCGGCGGGGCGCTTGTGGCGGTTTCGCCGCGCACGATCAGGATCAGTCCGTCGTCGGCCGCCTCGAGCTCCTTCCCGGCGTCGCGGGGAATGGGAACCTTCTGGCGGCGGCAGAACAGCAGAAGCAGCGCCAGCGTCTTGCTGGGCGTGAAGACGACCTCCCGCGACTTGGAGGCGCCGCTCTGCTGGATTTGTACCGACAGTCCGCCGTCGGGCTTGGGCGCCACCGAAGTGACGACGCCCAGAGGCAGGTCCGTCTGGTTGGGGGCCTTCTGGTACCAGGCGATGGCTTTCTTCAGGGCGGAATTTGTGAAGAACAGTTCACGGGTCTCGACGATCATTCCATCCCTGACCAAACACTCAGGCCCGGCCGCCCTCCAGTCCCGGATTCAGCCGGAACGTGATCGCGCGCCCCAGTTTGGATTCCCGCAGAAGGATCTGCTTGGTTTCCAGCAGCTTGATGGCCCGGTTCACATTGGGCCGCTGCATGCCCAGCGCATCAGCCAGTTCGGACTGGAGCACCGGAACGGAGCGATCGAAATGGAGCCTCCGGCTCAGATAAGTGAACACACGAAGCGCCTCCAGAGTGATCTCTCGGTCGGTCGACACAGCTCTGGAGATGACGTCATGATGATGCAGCATCGTGGCCTCGGTACGCAAGGTTGTCAGGTTGCTGGTGCGATAATCGGAAAGCGTGGGCGCGCCCCGCAGGCCCGCTGTGCGGCACGAGGAGAGCTGCGTTCCGGCATCCGGTTCCGCCATCGTCCCTTTTCCTTCCGCAGGGGCCGGCTGGGCCGGCAATTTCGACAGCACAGACGCTACCGCACGATTATTGTCCGAGTATGTCGCCATGATTTCGCGGCTGACATAATTGGTGTCTCCGGAAGCAATCATGAAATCGGACTGAAACGGACCCCGTTCCGGCCACCCCAAGCCGAACCGCTGCGGCGATCCGCCGCGGGAACCCGCGTGTTGCGGCCCCGTTTCAAACCGGATGCGTCCGGCCGCGGCACGCCGCCCGACATGCCTGCCGAACTGCCTGCCGAAGCAAGGGAGACCCGCCATGCACCGACTGATCCTGCTGCGCCATGGCCAGAGCGTCTGGAATGCGGAAGACCGTTTCACCGGATGGACCGACGTCGGGCTGACCGACCGCGGCATCGCCGAAACCCGTCAGGCGGCCGAACTGCTGAAGGGCGCCGGCATCGATGTCGACGTCGCCTTCACCTCGGTGCTGAGCCGCGCCATCGAGACGCTGCACCTCGTCCTGCGCGACATGGACCGGCTGTGGCTGCCCGTGCACAAGCACTGGCGCCTGAACGAACGGCATTACGGCGCGTTGCAGGGATTGAACAAAGCGGAGACGGCCGAACGCCACGGGGCGGAGCAGGTGTTCCAGTGGCGGCGCAGCTGGGACATCCCGCCGCCGCCGATCGAGCCGGACGATCCGCGCTCCGCCGTCACCGACCGCCGCTATGCCGGACTAGCGCGGTCGAACCTGCCGCGCGGCGAAAGCCTGAAGGACACCACTGCCCGCGTCGTTCCCTTCTGGACCGAGGCGATCAGCCCGGCGCTGCGGCTGGGCGCCCGCGTCCTGGTATCGGCGCACGGCAACAGCCTGCGCGGGCTGGTCAAGCATCTGGACAACGTCGCCGACCACGACATCCCGTTGTTCGAGATCCCCACCAGCCGCCCCCTGGTTTACGAACTGGGCGCCGACCTGACGCCGCTGCGCCGCTACTTCCTGGGCGAAAACGGAGCGGTGGAGGAGATCACTTGGCCTAAGCACGAGACGGGTCGGGATAGCAGCGCGGCGGCGTAATCCCCCTCTCCCCCCGGGGAGAGGGTCGGGGTGAGGGGGATGCACAGGATGGATTCTTGATGGAGGGCCGCCGCGCGCCCCCCTCACCCTAACCCTCTCCCCGGGGGGGAGAGGGGACTCCGCTTCGTCGCTTGGGACCGCCACGACCGGTGCGGGGACCACCCCGCCCGGCATCGCGGCCCCCCTCCTTCGCCACCGGGTGGTGGAAATGGTGCTGGTGACCCGGTGCCTTCTCGCCGTTGCCGCGCGCCGGCCCGCCGCGATGGCCGCCGCGGCGTTCCTCGACGCGGCTGCTGTAGCAGTTGTCGCAGACGCGGAACCGGTGGTTGGCCTTCAGCCGCGTGCCGCAGACCGGGCAGGCGCGGGCGAGCGAGCGCTCGGCGAGCGTCCGCTCGATGAAGGCGTTCAGATGCGCCCGGCGCTCCTGGCACAAATCCATCTCGGGATAGGCGTCGGGGAAGCGGTAGGCCAGCCAGGCGTAGGCGGTCAGCTCCTTCACCGCGCGCTCGGCCTTCTCCAGTTCCACGTCGGTGCCGACGCTGTGGCGGAACCGCTCGGCCGCGTCGGGCGCGGCGTTGGGGATGCCCCTGCCCTGGTTGACCGCCCAGCCGCCGAGAAGGCGCAGGTTGTTCTGGTCGCGCGTGTCGATCGGGCAGCGGGCCAGCATGTCGCGCTGCGCCAGCGGCAGCTTGGCGCGGTCCACCGCGGCGGCCGCCTGGATGCGCTGCTCCAGGTCGGTCATGCGGAAGGTCTGGTTGGCGCGCAGCAGCTCCTGACCCGCGGTGCGCAACACCTTGGCGAGGCTGTCGGTGTCCAGTTCCTGCGCGATGGCCTCGACATGGCTGAGGTTGGGCGAAATCCACGAGCGCGGGTCTTCCGGCGGCACCGGCGGCGAGGTCAGCGCCCGGCGCACCGGGTTGATGTTCTCGCCGTCAAGCACGGCGACGCGGCCTTCCTCATGCATGCCGAACCGGCCGGCGCGGCCGCCGATCTGGCGGATCTCCGACGCGGTCAGCTCGCGCTCCTCCCGCCCGTCATATTTGCGGGTGGTGGACAGCACGACGCGGGCGACCGGCAGGTTCAGCCCCATGCCGATGGCGTCGGTCGCCACCAGCACGTCGGCGGTGCCCTCGCGGAAGCGGCGCGCCTCGGCCCGGCGGACCTCCGGCGACAGGGCGCCGTAGATCACCGCGACATTGTGGTTGCGGCCCAGCAAGTCGTGGCGGAGCGCCATGACGTCCTTGCGCGAGAAGGCGATCAGCGCGTCGCCGGACTTCACCTCCTCCAGCTTCACCCGCTCTTCCTGGACGCGCAGCGGCGACTTTCGGGTGAATTCGACGACCTCCAGCTCCTCGCCCATCGCGTCGGCCAGACGCTTGACGTAGGGGATGGCGTCGGCGGAGCCGGTCATCAGGATTTCCGGCGCCGCCACGCCGGCCACCGCCTGGGTCCAGGCCCAGCCTCGGTCGGGATCGCCGATCATCTGGATTTCATCGATGACACAGGCGCCCCACACCTTGCTGGTGTTCACCATCTCGATGGTGGAGGAGGTGAAGGCGGCACCCGGACGCACGTCGCGCTCCTCGCCGGTGACGAGGCTACAGGGCCGGCCGCGCGTCTCCAGCGCCTCCTGCCCTTCCAGCGCCAGCAGGCGCAGGGGCGCCAGATAGCAGCCGCTCTCCGCCTCGGCCAGCCGGTCCATCGCCGCGTGGGTCTTGCCCGAATTGGTCGGGCCGACATAAAGCCGCAGCTTGCGGATCATCGCGCGGGCGGTGGTGAAGCTGTCCAGATAGACGCCCATGCCGGACGCGTCCTCCAGCCGCTCCCGCCGAACCTTCAGGCCGGCGCGGGATGCTGCGGTGGAGAATGCCTCCTCCATCGCGTCGAGCAGGGTCTGCAGGCGCGGGATCCGGCCGCCGAAGCCGACGACGCGGCCTAGCTCGTCGGCGAAGCCCTTCGGCCGCCAGGATTCGCCGAAGCCGGACGCCCGCTGCTCCATCGACGCGAACCAGCCGTCGACCCGGTCCCTTGCCTTGGCGATGGCGGGGGAGGACAGGCAGGCGCCCTTCACCCGCTTGCCCAGCGCCTTGGCCTGCGGCCGGCCGACCCCCTCGTCGGTGGTCAGCAGGCCCCACAGGTCGGCCTCGATGTCCGGCAAGGGACCGAGCGCCACCTTGAAGCGCAGCTTCAGCTTCCGGTCGGTGCCGGGGATTTGGACGACGTGGTTGACCGCGACCGACCAGCGCGCGGGGGTGCTGTCGGAGTCCACCTCGATCCCGTCGCCGCGCACCACGGCGGCCACCGCGCGCAGGGCGACACGGCGGTCGAATTCGTCGGCAGTGCCGGGAGTACGGCCCGAGCGGGCGTTGTCGGAAGTGTCGTCGGTCATGATCGTCTTTTCTTGGATTTGCCCTGGTCATGCAAGCGCTTCACCCGGCCACATCGGCCGGGCGGCCTGTCCGGCAGGCCGGGGCAGAGGCGCCCTCCAACAACAGCCATAGAGCGCCAGGGTCTCTCTTTATGGCCGGGGTCTCTCTTTATGGGTCGGACCGGCCGATTCGGCAAGCCGAATCCCCCGAAGGGAGCAAGCCCGGGCTAATTCGAATCCGTCGCCGTTTCGCCGATCTCGCCCGTGCGAAAAGGGGGGAGCACCGGCCACATAGAGCCACGCAGGTTTGGTGGTCCGCCCCCAACGGGTTAGCCGCCGCTCACCGGCAAACCGGTTGGCCGGATCGACAACAAGATCCGGCGCGAAACGATCAACGCTTTGCTCTGATTAATTTTCTGGGAGATGCGCATGCCGAATCCTCGTGAGGTCCTGGAACTGATCGAGCGCATGCGGTGCATTTCGAACGACGGCGAGCGCCGGGCCCTGGTCGATCGGCTGGGCGCGGTGGACCGTCCGACGGTGCTGTCCTTCCTGAACGCGCACGGGCTGAACGTCTGCATGGGGTCGGACGAGGCATTGGCCGCGTTCGCCGCCTCGGACGTGCTGCTGCGCGACGGGATCGGGCTGCAGGCGGTCCTGCCGGTGCTGGGCATGCCGGCCGGACTGAACATGAACGGCACCGATTTCATCCCGCTGCTGCTGAAATCGCTCACCCCCCGCACCGTCGCGATCTACGGCACCGCCACCCCTTGGCTGGACCGCGCCCGCGTCGTGCTGGAGGAGGCCACGCCGCACCGCTACGCCGACCTGCAGCACGGTTTCCACCCGGTGGAGCATTACATCGCCCAGGCGCGGGCCACCCGTCCCGACGTGATCCTGCTCGCCATGGGCATGCCCAAGCAGGAACAGGTCGCGGCGGAGCTGAAGCGCGCGCTGGACCACCCGGTGCTGATCGTCAACGGCGGCGCCATCGTCGATTTCCTGGCCGGCCGCTTCAAGCGCGCCCCGGAAGCGGTCCAGCGTTCCGGCATGGAATGGGCCTTCCGGCTGGCGCAGGAACCGCGCCGTCTGTTCCGCCGCTACTGCATCGGTGCCTTCGGCTTCGCCTGGTGCACCCTTCGCCTTCGTCGTGCCGCATCCCTCCGCACCCGCGAAACGGGCGCCGCAGCGCCCGATCAACCCCGGATCCCTCCGTCGCCGATCCGGCGGTCGCCCATCCAGAAGGAGCTTTGAGACGTGGAAAATCTTCCCCAGATCAATAACGGAGGCCATGGTGGCCCGCCGGCTCCGGCGTGGCCCACCCAGGTCGGCCACCACATGCCGCGCGAGTTCGACGGCCCCGCTCCGGCCATGGGCCCCGACTTCCGGTTCATCCTGCGGGTGCTGGCGGCGCACAAGACGCTGATCGTCGTCATCGTGCTGGCGCTGACGGCCCTGTCGGCCTTCGCCGTCTCGCTGATGAAGGACAAGTACACCTCCGAAGCCCTTCTGCTGGTCGACAACCGTCAGGTCCGGGTCGTCCGGGCGGAAGACCAGGCGCTGAACGCCATCACGCCGGAAGACGGCGCGATCCTCAGCGAGATCGAAATCCTGAAGTCCACCGCCGTGCTGAGCCAGGCCGTCGCCGACCTGAAGCTGGCGACGAACCAGGAGTTCAACCCGCCGGTCCAGGCCGACGAGACGAAGCCTTTCGTCGAGCGCGCCACCGCCTGGACGCGCGAACAGGCCCATGCCGTGTTCGGCCCCGAGCTGCCGGGCGTCGTCCAGGCCGTGCTGGCCCACGGCGACGACATGACCAAGGACACCCAGCTGCGCGAGACGCGCGCCGCCGACAGCATCGACGGCGTCCTCGACCGCGTCCGCCGCAACCTGGAAGTCGGCGTCGTCGGCCGGTCGCGCGTGATCCAGGTCCGCTACACCGCCCGCGAACCGGAGATCGCCCAGAAGGTGGTGGACACCGTCGTCCGCCGCTACATGGAAACCCGCCAGCAGATGGACCGCGACCTGTCCACCAGCGCCGTCGCCTGGCTGGAAGACCGCATCGCCACCCTGCGCCGGGAAGTGGCGGAGGCCGACACCAAGGTCGATGCCGTCCGCTTCAAGGCCGGCCTGGTCAAGAACGGCACCAACGGCCTGATGGCCACCACCGAGCTTGAACAGGCCCGCTTGCGCCTTGCCGAGGCCGCGGCGCTGCGCGCCCGCGCCGTCGCCCAGGCCCAGACGCTGGAGCGCAGCTCCGGCAACGGCGGCAGCCTCGCCTCCCCGGTCGTGGCCCAGCTGCGCGCCACCGTCGCCTCCATCTCCACCGAGCTGGCACAGCTGTCGCGCCAGTACGGTCCGAAGCACCCGCGCATCCAGGAACTGCAGGCCCGCCTGAACGAGGCCAACTCGTCGCTGCAGCAGGAGGTGCGCCACGAGATCGCCGGCGTCCGCGAGGCGGCCAACGTCGCCATCGAGCAGGAAAACGCCCTGAAGAGCATGATCGCCAAGCTGGAATCCGGCTATCAGACCATGGCCGTGGAAGCGGTGCCGCTGCGCACGCTGGAGGCCGAGGCCCAGGCCAAGCGCCAGCTGCTGGACAGCCTGCTCGGCCGTCTGGAAGAGGTGCAGGCCCAGCAGGACAACCGCGCCTTCCCGACCGCCGTCAAGCTGGTGTCGGCGCCGCAGGTCCCGCATGAGCCGTCGGGTCCGTTCCGCATGCTCCTGCTGCTGGCCGGCTTCGTCGCCTCGCTCGCCGTCGCCATCTTCATCGTCTTCGGCATCGAGCTGTTCCAGCGCCGCATCCGCACCCCGGACGCCGTCCGCCGCATCCTGGGCGTCGGCACGGTCCACATCGTCCCGCACCACTCCACCCGCGGCACCCGTGGCCGCCTGGACCAGATCTTCCAGAACCACCCCTTCTCGCTGTTCTCGGAATCGATGCGCGCCCTGTTCCGCAACCATCTGTCGGATCTGGGTCCGGTCGGCTCCATCGCCGTCACCTCGGCCCGCCCGCAGGACGGCAAGACCTCGATGAGCCTCGCCGTCGCCCAGGTCGCGGCCCAGGCCGGCCGCCGGGTGGTGGTGGTCGACACCGACTTCCGCCGCTCGCGCATCGACGGCCTGTTCAACCTGTCGGCCAAGAAGGGCCTGTCGGACTGGATCGCCGGCACCGCCACCCTGGACGAGATCGTGCACAGCAGCGACCAGGCGCCCTACGCCATGATCCCGGCCGGCCGCCTGATGCCGGAGACGCTGGACCGCTTCAACGTCGACGGCCTGATCCACCTGATGGCCGGCCTGTCGCCGCACTTCGACCTGGTGGTGTTCGACACCGCCCCGGCGCTGGCCGTGTCGGATGCCCGCATCGTCTGCGGCGCCGCCTCCAAGGTGCTGTTCGTCAGCCGCTGGGGCCACACCACGGCCAGCGACCTGCAGGCGGTCGCCGACCTCGGTCCGATCGACCACTCCAAGTTCGTCGCGGTCATGACCGACGTGAACCTGAAGAAGGCGGCGTCCCGCGGCTACCAGGGTCCCTACAACAGCTACATGGCGACCCGGAAATACTACGGCGACACCACCCTGCGGACCGCTCCGTAAGCGGCACGTGGGCTCGGTGACCCGAAAAAGGTGACCTGAAGCTCCTTCGACCCCGAGGCCCTTTTCCTCCGGACGCTGCGGCGCCCGGAGGAAGGGGCCTCTTCATGACGGGAAACCGCGACCAGAAGAGAAGCCCTCCCTATGATCACGTTTCCGAAGCCCAGCCTTCCCAAATGGCGCCCCTCCCGGCGCGAGCTGCTGTGGACCGCCGCCGCCGGCGCCGTGCTGGCCAGTTGCCGCGGCGCCTCCGGCCCGACGCCGGCCGAGGCCGCTTCATCCCATGCCGCCGGGGCTGCGGAGCCGGCGGTGACGCTGCGCGACGCCTGCCGGGCGCTCGGCATCCGCCACGGGGCGGCGCGCGACCACTACATCGATCCGGAAGACCCGATGCTGGACCGGCTGATGGCGCGGGAATGCGACGTCGTCACCCCGGAAAACGGCGGCAAATGGGGTCTCTTCCAGCATACTGAGGGCAATTACGACTGGCGCCGCTTCGATGCGGCGGTGGAACTGGCACGCTCCATCGGCGCGGCGCCGAACTGGCATACGATCATCTGGCAGCATATGGGCATGCCGCCCTACATGAAGCTTCCGGCATCCCGGCAGGCGGAGCTGGGCATCTCGGAAAGCGCCTATTTCTCGCCCGAGGGCACGCTCAGCGAAGAAAACGTCTGGCCGCGCTTCACCGGCGTGGTGGAGGCGGTGCGCCAGCGCTACGGCGACATCTTCTACCGCATCGACGTCGCCAACGAGGTCTTCTTCTGGGAAACGGTGGAAAGCCACCCGCGCCAGCAGGACCGCTACGGCTTCCGCCGCGGCATGTGGTGGGTGGCGGCCGGCGGCGCGGAGAAGGGGCCGGAATGGCTCGACCCCTTCTTCCATCACGTGCACAAGGCCTTCCCCAAGGCGAAGCTGGTTCTGAACGAGTTCGGCATCGAGATCGACGAGGGCTGGCAGCAGCGCAAGCGCGCCTATCTGCTGGACTGGCTGACCGGAGCGGTGAAGCGCGGCGTGCCGATCCACGGCCTCGGGCTGCAGAGCCACCTGATCGGCGGCAAGCCCTATGACAGCGCCGGCATGCGCAAGTTCCTGCGCGCGGTCGACAAGCTGGGCCTGTCCGTTCACATGACGGAGACGGACGTCGACGAGACGCGCCTGCCCCGTTCCTGGTCGCGGGCGGAGAAGGACCGGGCGATGGCCCTGCTGGCCCGCAATTATTTGGCCGATGTGCTGGACAATGCCCGGCTGGATGAGTTGTGCTGGTGGCACCTGCGCTCCGACCTGAATTTCATTGCCAGGGAGCATGCGGAGCTGAAGCCCCACCCCTCCCCCTATGATGCGGATTCCCGGCCGTTGCCGCTCTATGCGGCGGTGGTGGACACGTTGCAGGACAAGGCGCGGACCGGCAGGGCGCGGTCGGGCTGAGCCGCCTGCGACCTGAAGCGGTGCGGTGCGCAGCGGGGGTACGCCCTTCTCGGCTTCCACCCCCTCCGATAGGCCCGCGCTCCCGCCCCTTCGCGTGCGAGCGTCCGCTTACGCTCCCGTTTAGAGTCCCTCAAAGCGTCCGGCACCCCCCTGAAGGAGAGGTCGATCGTGCAGAACACAGCCGACACATTGCCGATGGATCGCCTGCCCGCCGACCAAGCGGGCGGAGACGCCCTCGTCGAACGCTACCGGCGGAAGTTCCACCTCTCGCCGACCTATCCGCTGACGGCGGAGATGGTTCACCGGCACTGGGACCTGGAACGGCGCCTTGCCCGCGAATTGCTGGCGACCAAGCCCGAAGAGCGCTGGGACGCCTTCGAGCAGGCCTACACCACGCTCTACAGCAGCTGCCCCTGGCTGAACGAGGCGGAGGACGACGCCCACACCCGCAACGACGAGTTGGACTTCCGCCACTTCCTGACCCTGCTGGGCGGGCCACAGGACGTGTACGAGGTGGGTTCGGGCAAGGCGCGGCTGCTGCGCTATCTCGCCCGCCACGGCTATCGCTGCGTTGCGACCGAGGTGACGCGCGAACGCGGCGCCAGCTGGATCGAGCAGGACTCCAACATCACCTGGAAGAACAGCGACGGCGTGCATCTGGCCCGGTTCGAGCCGGCCGACCGCTATGACAGCGTGATCTCCACCCATGTGGTCGAGCACATGCATCCCGACGACGTCGTCACCCACATGACGAACGTCCAAACCATCCTGAAGCCGGGCGGGAAATATGTCCTGAGCATGCCGCACAAGTTCGCCGGCCCGGCCGACCTGTCGGAGGTGTTCGGCCTGGACGAGCCGGTCTGCATGCATCTGCGCGAATACCGCTGGGCCGAGACGGCGGCGATGCTGCGCCAGGCCGGCTTCGACCGCGTCGAGGCGGTCTACGTGGTGCCGATGGCGGTGCGCCGCCGGCTGAACCTGCATTTCGCAAGCCGCGCCTATTTCGGCTACGTGCGCTTGGTTGAGGCATTTTTGGGACGGCTTCCATTAACCCTTAATCGCAAGCTCGGAAGGGTTGGGCAGCTCTTTATGTTCCGGCCAGAGGTGTTCGTGGTGGCGCACAAGCCCAAGTGACACCTTTTCGCTCGCCGCTAAAGCACTGAAAAGCAAAGCGCCAGGGACACGATCTACCCCTTTGTTGCAGCAATGCATCGACAAAGGGGTTTTTCGTGTCCCTTTCTTTTCACAGGAGACAGTGGCATTAGAGCCGCATTTCCCTAAAATTTGAAATACCTCGTTAACCTTTTCCGGCCAGTCTGGGCTCCAGCGAAAACACGGAAAAGAGGATACTTCCAATGGCAACGAACCCCGTCGATATGACCTTCGTCGTCAATGCCTCGGGTGTGGCTGCCGGAGGAGTCTGGCCGCACTTCAAGTTCCTCGTCGACGGCGTCTCCGTCGGCCAGGCGACGGTCAATTCCACCAGCGCAGGCAAGTACAGCTTCACCACCAAGGTGGCGCCGGACGCCGCGCACAAGGTTCAGGTCGTGTATGACAACGACTGGCTGTCGACCGACAAGGCCGGCATGTACCGCGATCTGATCGTCAAGTCGATCGAAGTCAACGGCAAGACCATCGCTTCCAACAGCTCGACGGTCTCCTACGCCGCTGATGGCCAGGGCACCCTGTCCGGCCGCGAAGTTCTGTCCTGGAGCGGCTCGCTCGACTTCAACATGTCCAAGGACGTGTTCGCCGGCGCCGCCGGGACCCCGACCACCCCCACCACGCCGACCACCCCGACCACCGGCGGCACGCCGATCGTCGTGAACGCCTACGGCAATGCGGCCGGCGGCGTGAACGCCCACTTCAAGGTCCTGGTCGACGGTAAGGTGATCGGCGAAGCCACCGCCGGCACCGCCGCGAAGGACTTCACCTTCAAGGCCAACGTCAGCGCCGACGTGGCCCACAAGGTCCAGATCCAGTACGACAACGACGGCGTCGTCGGCGGCATCGACCGCAACCTGCACGTCAACAAGATCACCATCGGCGGCCACGCCGTCGCCCCGACCGACAGCGTCGTGTCGATCGACAAGGGCGCACTGGACGGCAAGGACATCATCGCCGGTCAGAAGTCCCTGTGGTGGAACAGCACCATGGAAGTGAAGGCCGACAAGTCCTGGTTCGCCGGCAGCACCTCCACCCCGACCAACCCGACCGAACCGGCGACCAAGCTGACCCTGTCGGTCAACGACGTGTCGGTGACAGAGCCGACCGGCAGCACCACCTCCGGCGGCATCCAGGGCTTCCTGAGCACCAAGGGCAACCAGATCGTCGACGAGGCCGGCAACACCGTCCGCCTCACCGGCATCAACTGGTTCGGCGGCGAGGGCTACAACTACGTGCCCGCCGGCCTGTGGGCCGACAGCTACCAGGGCCACCTGGAAAAGATGAAGTCGGTCGGCTTCAACACCATCCGCCTGACCATGTCGGACGAGATGTTCGACAGCTCGGCGGTGACCAACGGCATCGATTATTCGAAGAACCCGGATCTGGTCGGCCTGACCCGTCTGCAGGTCTATGACAAGGTCATCGACCATGCCGGCAAGCTCGGCATGAAGGTGATCCTCGACCACCACCGCAACGACGGCGGCGCCGGCACCAACGAGCACGGGCTGTGGTACACCAGCCGCCACCCGGAATCGACGGTGATCGCCAACTGGAAGATGCTGGCCAAGCACTATGCCGGCAACGAGACCGTCATCGGCGCCGACCTGCACAACGAGCCGAGCGTCACGGCCACCTGGGGCGGCAGCGCCGCCACCGACTGGGCCTCGGCCGCCGAGCGCATCGGCAACGCCATCCAGACCGTGAACAAGGACTGGCTGCTGTTCGTCGAAGGCACGGAGTGGAGCAGCACGCTGGCCGGTGCGCAGTCCCGCCCGATCCATTTCGACACCCCCAACAAGCTGGTCTATTCCCCGCATGCCTACGGCCACAGCGTCGGCAACTTCAGCTGGCTGAACGACCCGGCCTATCCGAACAACCTGCCGGCCCAGTACGACAAGATGTGGGGCTACCTGTACAAGAACGACACCGCGCCGATCCTGCTCGGCGAATGGGGTGGCCTGTTCAACAGCTCGGCCGAGCAGACCTGGGCCCGGACCATGGGCAAGTACCTGAACGGCGACTGGAACCTGGACGGCAAGAGCGACATCGCCGCCGGCGACAAGGGCATGAGCTGGACCTTCTGGGCCTGGACGCCGGAATCGGGTGACGTGGGCGGCATCCTGATGGACGACTACAAGACCATCAACCAGTCCAAGATCAACCTGATCAAGCCCGCCATGGAAGGTGCCATCTTCGATACCGCCGGCGGCTCCAGCACCCCGAACACCGCCAACGCCACCTTCACGGTGAAGCTGTCGGCAGCCTCCGGCACCCCGGTCACGGTGGATTACGCCACGGTGGACGGGACGGCCAAGGCCGGTTCGGACTACGCCGCCACCAGCGGCAAGCTGACCTTCGCCGCCGGCGAAACCACCAAGACCGTCTCGGTCAAGGTGCTGAGCGACAGCGTGACGGAAGGCAACGAGACCTTCAGCCTGAAGATCTCCAACTCGACCGCCGCGACCATCGCCGACGCCACCGGCACCGGCACGATCACCTCGGCCGCCGCCAAGGCCGCCGCCGCGTCGCTGAGCTCGGCCGACCTGCTGGCCCACTCGCTGACCACCGCGAGCAGCACCGCCGCCGACCTGCCGACGGCGTCGGTCGCCAGCATCGACAGCTCGGTCACCGACCTGTCGCACGCCGCCTACGACACCGCTTACCACGGTGCGGAGTGGCACGACCCGATGGCGCACGCCGCCTGACGGTCGGTCCTTCGGGGCGAACCACGGTTATGGGAAAGGGCCGGCAGCATAGCTGCCGGCCCTTTTTCCGTGTGAGGCGTGCTTCAGCTTCAGCCCGGAACCGGCGAGGCGGCGGCGGTTGCCGCCACCGTGGCTGCCGGACCGACCGGCGCCGGATGCGGGATGTCGGGGATGGTGACCTCCGCCACCGCCTTGCCCGGATTGCCGGCGACGACGGTGCGCCGCGGCATCGGCTTGGTGACGACGGAGGACGCCGCGACGATGCATTCGTCGCCGATGGACACGCCGATCACCACCGCATGCGGCCCGACCCAGACGCCGTCGCCCAGTTCCGGATAATGGGTCACCCGCCCGCTGGGAAGCAGATCGTCCTTCTGGCCGAGCGTGACCCCATGGAACAGGGTGACGTTGGCGCCGATGCGGGCGTTGGCGTTCACCACCAGCCCCCAGCCGTGCAGGATGCGCAGGCCGGGACCGACCTCGGTCTCCCACGGCAGGTCCATGGCGGCGGAATGCTGGGTCCAGCGGTGCAGCAGCCGGCAGGCGGCCAGCAACGGCTTGCGCAGCGGCCCGGCCATCCGGTTCGCCGCCTGGCAGCTGCGCAGGGTGAAGGTCACCCGGAACATGCGGTTGCTGGCCAGCAGTTTCAGCACCGCCCCGAGGCCGGAGCCGCCGCCGTAGCGGACGGCGTCCGCCGCGACGGTCTGCCGATAGGTGTAACGGGGAGCGTCCTGCATCGCGGTGTGATCCTCCCGGGGGTTCAGGTGTCGTCACGCCGTCTGCGGACGGCGAAGAAATCGGCCGGCCATACGGAACAGCATCGCACGGTCGGTCTTGCCGAAGCTCGGCCCGAACAGGGCGACGATGGCGAACAGCATGGTCAGCCCGACCTTGGCGGCGGTGTAGGTCGGGTTCACCTCGAACTCGAACAGGGCCAGTCCGGCCAGATAGGCGACGGCGCCGGGCGCCAGGATGCCCAGGATGCGGAGCACGCTCAGCGGCGGCTCCTTCGGGCTGAGGCGGCGGCACAGCGCCTCGGTGGCGCCCAGCATCACCAGCTCGCGACCCAGCACGCCGATGGCCCCGCCCATCAGGCCGAGCGGCCCCAGGGTGACGGCCATGATCAGCACGCCGACCGCCAGCCCGCCCAGCGAGATCGCCGGCAGCACGCCGACCTTCTTGGTCTTCACCAGCCCGACCTCGGCATGCATGCGCACGCCGTGCACCACATAGGCCAGCACCAGCAGCGGCATGCAGGGCAGCACCGTGTCGTACTCGCTGGACGCGATCAGCCACAGCACCTCCGGCGCGGTCAGCGCCATGCCCAGTGCCGCGGCCGACAGCAGCACGACGAACAGATAGAAGACGAATTCCGACTGTTCCCGGCCGGCGGTGTTGTCCTGCGCCTCGATCCGGCTGACCGACCAGATCTGCAGGAAGGACGCGGTCAGGAACATGTAGAGCATGGTGGAGAGCCGCAGCCCGAAGGACAGCACGCCGACCGCCGCCACGCCCATCAGCAGGTTGACCAGATAACGCATGGCGAACTGGTTGCCCATGTCCAGCATGGTCTGCGGCATGAAGGGCAGGCCCAGCACCGTCACCCGCTTCAGAAGCCCGAAGGAGAAGCCGAGGCCGTTCGCCGCCAGGATCGCCACGGTCAGCCCGACGCCCAGCCCGACGAAGGTGATGGCGTTGGCCAGGAAGATGCCGGTAACGCCCAGGTCCATCCACAACAGGAAGCTGAGGTTGAGGCCGATCAGCCCGACCGCCTTGCCGACGGAGATCAGCAGGCAGGTGCCCGACCGCTTGTGGACCCGGTAATAGGCGAGCGCCAGTTCGAACACCGCGCTGAAGGCGATGCCGGCAAAGGCGAAGGCGATGATCGGTCCCTGGTCCCGGCTGCCGAACAGCAGCTCGCTGGCGCCCCAGCCGGCCGGCAGCGCCACCGCCAGCAGGGCCAGCGAGGCGGCCCACAGGCCGATCATCGTCGTGCTGACCACGCGGGACCGGCCGCGATCGTCCGAATGTTCGAAATAGACGACGGTGAAGGCGTTGATCATTCCGATCATCAGCATGACGGCGACGATGTCGCCCACGACGCTGATCAGGGCGTAGACGCCGAACTCCGCCGGTGACAGGACCTTGGCATAGAGCGGCAGCAGAAGCAGTCCCGCGGCGCGGTTGACCACATTCGCCACCATGAACATCCAGCCATGCTTGATGATGGTGCCAGCTTCGAGAGCCATCCGGTTTCCTTCGCCCCCTGTTACCCACCGTCCCTCCCCGGCCCCGCTCGCCCCGGTCCCGCTCGGGATGGGTAGGCGGCGTCCGGTGCATCACACAGGCGCACAACGGGAATGGAGCGCGGGAAAGGACCGCGCCAAATCTCGGCGGCGGTCCGGAAAGCGTCAATTCGGCCTTGAAGCGACGGCGGCACTCTTCGGTGCTAGTCACCACGGCTTCGGTCAGCGGACCCGCCAGAGAAACCGGACCTCCGGATTAGGCTTTCCGGCGGACTGGCACGCTGCCTCCTACGCCCTGCAACAGGCAAGGGTGCGTTCGCGCCACGCCTTCGCTCGGAATCGTTGACCATCCTCCATCGGGAAAACCGGGGGGACACCCCTCCCCGCAAGTTTGGAGATCGCCCCCTTCCGCGCCCCGGCAATCCGACCGGTCGAGGGAGGCCGCCGCCCGCTTCTACCCACAATTCGCGGTGCATTCAGGTGTCGACAGGGGTGCGGCACCACCTTGCCCTTACCCCGAAACGCTATCCCTGCCGGGTAAAGCATCCAAAAGTATCCCCATTAATATTCGGGTGTGCGCACCCTTTGAAACTCCGGTGGTATCGCGGACGCGAAATCAACGTCCGTATGCACTGTTGCTGCCTGCGCCTCCTCATCCTAATTCGTCCTCAACGAACCGCGGATCGGCTGACAAAAATCATGAAAGAGCGATCTTTACACAAATGCGCCTCTGCAGACTTCGCGGCGCAGCAAAGTAAAGACGGGCCGTTTCCCAAGAGACGCTGATGACGAGCGACCACCCGCACGAATGGCCGTGCGGTGGCTGGCATTCCCTTCAACCACGGGACCTGCGATGAGCAAACTGGACCCAGAAGCGGTCATTGATCTGACCTCGGCAAAGAAGGCGACGTTCCCGACGATCGCCCCCGGGCTGTTGCTGGCACTCTCCGATGGCCTCGTTCTCGCCCTGGTGGGTTGGACGCTCAACCATTTCCTCGGCACCGACCCGCTGATCGATCCGGTGGAGGCCGCCGCCTGGCAGCGGTCGCTGGTCACCGGCCTGATGCTGGTGCCGCTGGTGAAGTCGGTGTTCGGCATCTACACCCTCGGTCGTTTCGACTACATGGAACGGACGAGGCGGACCTTCCAGGCGGCCTTCCTGTGCTGCGCCGTCCTGGCCGTGCCCTTCATCGTGATGGAAGGCTTCCGCTCCTTCTTCGTGGAGGCGCTGTCGATCGCGCTGCTCGGCTTCGCCGTCACCTATGTGGCGGACCTGCTGCTGATCCAGGGGCTGCTGTCCAGCGCGCTGGACTGGCGCACGCCGGTGATGATCGTCGGCGCCGGCCCGCAGGGCGCCGCCATCGCCGAGAAGCTGCAGCGCCTGCCCTGGCTCGGCATGCGTCCGGTCGGTTTCGTCGACGACGACGACAGCCTGTGGCAAACCCGCGTCGCCGGCCTGCCGGTGATGGGTCCGGTCGAATTGCTGGCCAAGTCGCCCGCCGTCGCCCGCCAGGCCACCGCAGCCATCGTCGCCGACATGGGACGCCACGGCAGCGATCTGACCGGCCTGGTCCGCACCCTGCCCTTTCGTCAGGTCTACTGCGTGCTGGGCGAGGGCAATGTCAGCGCCGTCGACGCGACCTATCACAACCTGCACGGCTCGCTGGCCCTGCGCGTCAGCGTCCGTCCGCCGACCGGTTACCTGCGCATCCGCCGCGCCATGGACATCGTGCTGTCGGCGATCCTGCTGGTCGTGGTGGCGCCGCTGATGCTGGGCCTCGCCGTCGCCATCAAGCTGGACAGCCCCGGCCCGGTGATGTTCCGCCAGAAGCGCTGGGCCGGCGGCAAGCAGACCTTCGACCTGCTGAAGTTCCGCTCCATGCATGTCGATGCCGAGGAGCAACTGCAGCAGCTGCTGGAGAACGACCCGGTCGCCCGCGAAGAGTACATGACCTACCACAAGCTGACGGTCGATCCGCGCATCACCCCGCTCGGCCGCTTCCTGCGCAAGACCTCGCTCGACGAGCTGCCGCAGCTGTGGAACATCCTGATGGGCGACATGAGCCTGATCGGCCCGCGTGCGTACATGCCGAAGGAACTGCCGGAGGTGGGTGACTCCGCCGCGGTGATCGGCACCGTCCGTCCCGGCCTGACCGGCTACTGGCAGGTGTCCGGCCGCCACCGCACCACCTTCCAGGAACGCGTGTCGATGGATGTCTTCTATGTCCGCAACTGCGGCCTGCTGTTCGACTTCTTCATCCTCTGCAAGACCGCGGTGATGGTGCTGAAGGGCGACGGTTCGTAAAGCCGCCGCCATCCCGGACCGAATGCCAGCCGGACCCCCGCGCCACCCGCGCGGGGGTCTTTTTTTCGTCCACGCTGCGCCGTTCCTGAAAATGCTTAGGGTCCATTCCCTTTTTCGGGCGGTAACGGGAGCGGGAAACGCGATTCCGGCTACCCCTTTCGGGCGCGGCCTCCTTCGGTCTAATGCCACCGCCCGGCTACGAGATGGGGGGTGGCAATCGCATCTTCAGTGCTGCAAAGCCGAACCCGGTACGGCAGCCTAAGGGAAAGCCGATGAAAATCCTCGATTTTCTGGAAAAAAGCATCGCCGTCATCGGCATCATGGCCTTCGGGGGCTCGGTGCTTCCGCTGATGCTGACCGGCGGCGACCCGCTGGCCGGCGACCTGGAAGCGGCCGGGGTCACGGTTTTTTACGGCGGCATCTATGTCCTGCTGCTTGCGGCGATCGCGCTGAGGCCGGCGATCGCCTTCCAGATTCCCTTCGCCAGCCCGGCACTGACGGCGATGATCGCCTTCGCCTTCCTGACCGCATTGTGGTCCCTTTTCCCGGACGTGACGCTGCGCCGGTCTATCGCCTTCCTGTTCACCACGGTGTTCGGCATCTGGCTCGGACTGCGGTTCCGCTTCCCGGAGATCATGCGGCTGATCGTGGTCGGGCTGTCGGCGCTGATGTTCGTCTCCTTCTTCATGATCTTCGCGATGCCGGAGATCGGGCTGGACAGCGCCCAGCATGTCGGCGCCTGGAAGGGCGTGTTCTTCCAGAAGAACGTGACCGGCCGCATGATGGTCTGGCTGATCCTGGCCCTGGTCTGGCTGGACTGGCAGAAGGAGCAGAGCCGCTGGGTCACCCGGCCGCTGATGCTTCTGGCGATGCTGCTGATCGTCATGAGCCGGTCGGGCACCGGCCTGATCACCTCCATCCTGGTGTCGGTGGCGCTGCTGTCCACCACCATGCTGCGCGGCAGCATCCGCAACTTCGCCCCCACCATGGCGCTGCTGCTGGCCCTGCTCGTCATCATGGTCACGGCGGGCGCCACCTTCTGGTACGACGTGCTCTACGCTCTGGGCCGCGACCCCACCCTGACCGGACGCACCGTCCTGTGGGAGCACATCGTCCATTCGGTCGGCGAGCGTCCGCTGCAGGGCTACGGCTATGCCGCCTACTGGTTCGGCTTCAACGGTCCTGGGTCCAGCTTCACCCGCGACTGGGGCATCACGTCGGCCCACAGCGGCTGGCTGGAGCTGACGCTCGACCTCGGGCTGGTGGGCGTGGCGCTGGTGCTGGCGTTGCTCTGCCGCCTGCTGTTCCAGGGCTTCTTCGCCGCCCGCTACGGCAACAGCCGGCCCGAGGCCGCCTGGACCTTTGCCGTCGGCTGCGCCCTGCTGGCGGTGTCGGTGTCCGAGAGCGTGTTCGCCGAGCGCCATTCCATGAACTGGGTGATCGCCACCGTCGCCGTGGTCCGTCTGGTTCAGCAGAGCCGTTGGCAGCGGCTGCTGAACGACCGCGCCGCGGAACGGGCCCGACTGCACGGGCATGCCCCGGCCGGGATGAACCCCTCGGGCATGGGTCCGGCCTACGCCACCCAGAGCCGGGGGCTCTAGCCGCCGCATCCGGCCTTCGAACATCCGGCCTGCACAAGGCCACGTCATCAGCGACCTTTCCCATTTTCCTTCGACCGAAGGCAGACCCATGAGCCAGAAGAACGAGCCGGCAAGCTTCAACCGTCCGGCAATCGGCAAGCAAGGGGCCGGCAAGCAAGGGCCCGGCGAACAGGCGGCCAACGACGAGGCGGCGCCCAACGAGCAGGTCACCGTCGTCATCCCCACGCGGAACCGTCCGGACATGGTGATGCGGGCGGTGCGCAGCGCACTGGACCAGACCTATGGCGACCTCGACGTCATCGTGGTGATCGACGGCCCGGATCCCGCCACCGCCTCCCATCTGGCGACGCTGGCCGATCCGCGGCTGACCGTGATGGAACTCGAGACGAACCACGGCGCGGCGGAAGCCCGCAACATCGGCGTGCGCAGCGCGCGGGGCGACTGGATCGCCTTCCTCGACGACGACGACCATTGGATGCCCGAGAAGGTGGAGCTGCAGATGGCGGCCCGCCCGGCCGACGTCCGCTTCCCCATCATCAGCTGCCGCTGTCAGGTGGTGACCGCCCGCGGGACCTTCGCCTGGCCGCGCCGGCTGTCGACGCCCGCAGACGCCATCGGCGACTACCTGTTCGTCCGCCGCGGGCTGTTCAAGGGCGAGACCTTCGCTCCCACCACGACCCTGCTGACGCCCAAGGCGCTGCTGCTGCGCAATCCCGTTCCCAAGTCCCGCTTCGACGATTGGGAATGGCTGATCACCTGCGGCCGGATCGACGGCGTGGCGCTGATCCATATCCCCGACGTGATGGCCGTCCATTACACCGAGGAGAACAACCGGGTCACGCTGTCGACCTGCCACAACATCAACCACGCGCTGGAATGGGCGGAGGAGATGCGCAACCACCTCTCCCCGCGCGCCTACGCCAGCCTTCTCCTCCAGGCGACCGGCGGCGAGCAGGCGGCACGCACCGCGGGCACCCGCTGGAGAATCCTGAATTCCGCCTTACGCGACGGGCAGCCGACGCCGATGGCGCTCGCCACCTTCACCATGCACTCGCTGATGCCCGTCGGACTGCGACGCCGGCTGCGCCAAGCCCTGTTCTCCGCGTCCGACGCTGCCTGAGCCGGAAAAAGGACCCTGACGCCTATGGACAGCATCAACGACAGCCGTGCCCCCAGCCGCCAGCCGGAAACGGCCAAGCGCACCGTCGTCGTCTTCGCGACGCCGGGTGCGCTCGACGGCGGCGGCGGCATCGGCCGCATGACGGGCTATGTGGTCGACCAGTTCGACAAGACGGGGACGACCCAATCGATCATCCTCGACACCCGCGGCACCGGGAGCGTTCTGCTGTCACCCTTCTACCTCGGCTTAACCCTGGCGCGGATGGCCTGGATCCTGGTCCGCCGCCGGGCCTCGGTCGTGCACATCAACGTGTCGGAGCGCGCCAGCTTCCTGCGCAAGGCGGCGGTGCAGGCGGTGGCCGGGCTGCTGTCCTGCCCCACCGTCGTCCATCTGCACGGTGCGTCCTTCGTCGAATATTTCGAAGGCGGCGTCTTCGCCCGCGCGATCAGCCGCTGGCTGTTCAACCGCTGCGGGCGGGTCGTCGTTCTGGGCGACAACTGGCGGGACTATCTGGTCCAGTCGGTCCGCACCGATCCCCGCAAGATCCGGGTGCTCTACAACGCCGTGCCCGACGTCGGTGCCGATCTCGGCCCGCGCAGGCCGCCGGAACCGGGGGCCGTCCTGTCCCTGCTGGTGCTCGCCAACCTGTCCGAACGCAAGGGCATCGGCACCCTGCTGCGCGCCTGCGCCCTGCTGAAGGAGCGCGGCCAGCCTTTCCGCGTCACCATCGGCGGCGGCGGCGACGTGGACGGCTACCGCGCCATGGCCGCGGAACTGGGGGTGGCGGAGGAGTGCAGCTTCCTCGGCTGGATCGGCCGGGAGGAGGCGCACGCCCACATCCGCTCCCACGACATGCTTCTGCTGCCCTCGACCCATGAAGGTCTGCCGATGGTGATCCTGGAGGCGCTGTCGGCACAGCTGCCGGTGATCACCACCCCGGTCGGCTCGATCCCGGAGGTGCTGGCCGACGGCGAGACCGCGCGGATCATCCCGGTCAACGACGCCGCCGCCCTGGCCGGCGCGATCGTGGAGGTGGGCAGCGACTCGGCGCTCTACAGCCGCCTGGCGGAGCAGGGGCGCCGGCTTTTCCTGAAGCAGTTCGTGATCGACGCCTACGCCAAGTCCCTTTTGGCCATCTACCAGGAGCTCGACCGCAGCGGAACAGAGCTGTCGGGGGAACTGGACAAGCTGGCCGGATCGGCCGCCACGGCCTCCAAACGGAGGTGACGGCGACCCGCCTCCGGTTCGGTGATCGGGGTAGGAAACAATCAGGAAGCATATAACCGGAATGGAGATTGTACATGCACAGGTTGGGTAACCATACCGGCAGGCCAACCCGTTCGGTCGCTCCACAGCGTGCGGGTGCGGCATCGCGTAAACTTGCACCTGCGTGTCACCCGGCCTCCGGCCGCGGGACATTCCAACCGGCGGCAGCCGATCGGCCGCACCACAGCTTGCAGTTCTCCGGCGCCTGATCGACAGGCAAAAGGGATAGAGGCCGAAAACAAAACAAGCCCGCCGCAGCCGTCGAAGGACGGACGTCACACGGCAAAATGCCGGGACGCGAAAGAGGAAAGGCGGGCAGGGAAAGGATCAGGAGTGGACATGATTTACATCGTCTCCCCCGGCGGTACCCAGGAGAAAGGCGGAATGGGCCGTGTGGTCGACAACTTCACGACCGATCTCCGGCAGAACTGCCCGGATGTGAAGTTCGAGGTGGTCGACAGCTACGGTCCGGGCAAATTCCACCTGATGCCCCTCTACTTCGCACGGGCCACCGCCCGCCTCGCCGGCTGCTTCGTCGCCGGAAAAGCCGATCTCGTCCACATCCACATGGCGGAATATGGCAGCGTCCTGCGCAAGGGCATCCTGATCGCCATGGCCCGCGCCTTCGGCGTGCCGGTCGTCCTGCACCTGCATGGCGGGCGTTTCCCGAAGCACTTCAAGGACTCCAGCCCGATCATGCGCTGGGCGATCCGCCGCATGATGGCGATGACCAGCGAGATCGTCGTGCTGGGCGAATTCTGGCGCGACTGGGTGGCCGAGGCCTTCGGGCCGGAGGCGCGTCAGCGCACCACCCTGCTGCACAACGCCGTTCCGGGCCCGGTGAAGCCCCCCGTCCGCGACGACGCGGAGGACGGCTTCTCCGGTCCTGTGCGCCTGCTGTTCCTCGGCCGCCTGATCAAGCTGAAGGGGATCGACGTCCTGCTGAACGCACTGGCGTCCCCCGCCTGCCGCGACCGCAACTGGCAGGTCACCATCGCCGGCGACGGCGACCTGGAGACCTACCGCAGCCTCGCGACGGAACTGGGCATCGCCGACCGCGTCACCTTCACCGGCTGGCTTGATCAGACCGGCTGCCGGCGCGAGCTGGCCAACGCCCATGTGCTGGTCCAGCCCTCGATGTTCGAAGGCCTGCCGATGTCGGTGCTGGAGGCGATGGCGGAAGGTCTGACCATCGTCGCCACCCCGGTCGGCAGCGTTCCCGACGCCATCGCCGACGGCGAGACCGGGCTGCTGGTGCCGCCGGGCGACGTCGCCGCACTGGCCGACACGCTGTCGCGGGTGATCGACGACCGCACCCTGCGCCGCAACCTCGGCGCCGGCGCCCGCGCCCGGTGGGAGCGCCAGTTCGACGTCGCGGTGTTCCGCGAACGGCTGCTGGAAATCTACCGCCGCAACGCCCGCGGCAGCCTGAGCACGACACCCGCCGTCCCGGCGGGGCCGGTGCCGGCCTCCGGGCCGACCGGCCACTCCAAGAGCACGACCGGCTGAAGCGACGTGTCCAGCCTTGCCCCCGGCCCGGAGATCGGGTCTCCCGGCACGGACCGGGGGCATCGACAAGAAGGAGGGTATGCACCATGAAGAACGCCATCGCCAATCTGGTGCGCTGGTCGGGGTTCGGTGCGATGCAGCGGTTCCTGAAGGCGCGCCACGGGGTCACGATCGTCGTCTACCACGACCCGACCCCGGAGGTGCTGCGCGAGCATATGCGGTGGTATTCGAAGCACTATGGCTTCACCACGCTGGACGCGGTGGCGACCGCGATGGAAACCGGCCGGTGGGACAAGCTGCCCGCTTATCCGCTGGTGATCACCTTCGACGACGGTCATCGGAACAACACGGAACTGGCGCCGGTGTTCCGCGAATTCGACCTGCGTCCGACAATCTATCTCTGCAGCCAGATCGTCGGCACCGCCCGCCCCTATTGGTGGAAGACCCCCGCCGCCGACGGCATCGGGGTGGAACGGCTGAAGCGGGTGCCCGATCCCGAACGCCGCCGCCTGCTGGCGGAGGCCGGCAACGACCCCGACCGCGACGGCTCCGACCGCCAGGCGATGACCTGGGACGAGATCGCGCGGATGACGGACGTCGCCGATTACGGCGCCCACACCCGCACCCACCCCATCCTCCTGCAATGCGACGACGGCCGCTGCGCCGACGAGATCGCGCTGTGCCGCACCGAGCTGGAGGAGGCGCTGGGCCGGCCCTGCCGCCACTTCGCCTTTCCCAACGGCGATTTCAGCGACCGCGAGGTCGAGGAGATCCGCCGCGCCGGCTACCGGACCGCGCGCACCATCGATCCCGGCTGGAACGACGCTTCCACCGATCCCCTGCGGCTGAAGGCTTTCCCGGTGTCCGATGACGCGACGGTGGAATGGCTCAGCGTTCAGCTGACCGGCATTCCGGCATGGCTGCGCAAGCGCAAGGGCGGCACCGGCGGCGCCGAGGCCGGAGAGGTCATGTCCGGATGGTCGGGGCCGATGGCGAAGCCCAAGTCTGCAGGCGTATGACCGCCAATTACTTTCGCACGCCAAAGGTCAGGACACCGTCATCTAGCCCTATAACCAGACAACAGAGTGGCTAACCACAGACTTCAAGGCACTCCTATCCTTTGATCCCTCGCAAAGCAGCGCGATCGTCACAATAAAATTGCATATCACGCTGATGCGAAATCGAAGGCCGGAACGACGAAAGGACAGCACGCAGGGGGTCAGCCGGAACCCGCCCCCGGACAGTCCCTACGAAGCCCCAGGACCCGGTTTCGACCGAACCCTCTTTGCCACAGAACCCCTTTTGCGACGCAACCCAAGTCGACCGAACCCAGCAGGAGTTTTCAGAGACATGCGGACCGCCACCCTGACCGACACGACCCTGACCGCTCCCGCCCTGCCGGAAATCCGCGCGTTCATCGTGGAGAACTTCCTGCTCGGCAAGGACTCCGGCTTCGACAACAGCGAATCCCTGCTGGAGTCGGGGATCATCGACAGCACGGGCATCATGCACGTCGTCGCCTTCCTGGAAGAGCGCTTCGGCATCGCCGTCGATGACGACGACATGATCGCCGACAACCTGGAATCCGTGGACCGCATCGCCGCCTTCGTCGGCCGCAAGCAGGAACTCCGCAACGCCGCCTGACCCCGCGGGAACGACGGCGGAAGCGGCCAAAGCGGACATGGCCAAGACGGACATGGCCAAAGCGGACTTGGCCAAGACGGGCGCGGCCAAGAAGACGGGCAAAGGCAAGAAGGACATCCTCACCATGGCCCATCTGGTTCACCAGTTCCTCACCGACACGGCCCGGCGCGATCCCGACCGCACCGCGCTGATCGCCGGGGATGCGCGCCGCAGCTTCGCCGAGCTGGATCGTGAAAGCGACGCCGTCGCCTGCGCGCTCCAGTCGGCGGGGATCGCCCGCGGCGACCGCGTCGCGGTGATGCTGGAGAACTCCATCGAGTATGTCGCCGGCCTGTTCGCCACCCTCAAGGCCGGCGGCGTCTTCGTCCCCGTCAATCCGTCCACCAAGGCCGACAAGCTGACCTACCTGCTGGCCGATGCCGGCGTCCGGGTCCTGATCGCACCGGCGGCGCTAGCCCGGCAGGTCCTGCCGGCGTTGGAGGCGGTGGAAACGCCGCCGGCCGTCCTGTGGGTCGGCGCCGGCCTTCCGACCGGTGCGGCGGGGCTCCTCCCAGGCCTCCGCTACGCCGACGCGGTGGCGGGCCAGCACCGCCAGCCGGTCGATCCCGGTCTGATCGACCAGGATCTGGCGGCGATCATGTACACCTCCGGCACCACCGGGCGCCCGAAGGGCGTGATGCTGACACACGCCAACTACGTCAACACCAGCTGGGCCATCTCGACCTATCTGGAGAACACGCCCGACGACGTGGTCATGTGCGTCCTGCCGCTGACCTTCGGCTATGGCCTGTCCCAGGTTATGACCGGGGTCCGCGTCGGCTTCACCCTGGTGCTGGAGCGTTCCTTCGCCTTCCCGATGGAAACGCTGAAGCGCATGGTCCAGCATCGGGTCACCGGCCTGCCCGGCGTGCCGACGGTCTTCTCCACCCTGCTGGGGCTGGATGCGGCGAAGACCGCCGATCTCGACTGCCTGCGCTATCTGACCAACGCCGCCGCTCCGCTGCCGGCCGCCCATCTCCGCCGTCTGCGCGAGCGGTTCCCGCAAGCCGTCTTCCATTCCATGTACGGCATGACGGAGTGCTGCACCCGCATCAGCACGCTGAGCCCCGCCGAACTCGACGCGAAGCCGGCCTCCGTCGGCCGCGCCATCCCCAACTGCGAGGCCTTCGTTGCCGACGAGGAGGGCAACCGCCTTCCCCCCGGCCAGGTGGGCGAGCTGGTGGTGCGCGGCGCCAACGTGATGCGCGGCTACTGGAACCGGCCGGAGGAGACCGCCCGCCGCCTGCGCCGCGGTCCCCAGGGCGAAACCCTGCTGTTCACCGGCGACCTCTTCACCCAGGACGCCGAAGGGCATCTCTACTTCGTCAGCCGCAAGGACGACGTGTTCAAGTGCCGCGGCGAAAAGGTCAGCCCGCGGGAAGTCGAGAACGCACTGTACGAACTGGACGGCGTTCTGGAGGCCTGCGTGATCGGAGTCCCCGACGATGCCGACGGCTTGGCGGTCAAGGCCTTCCTCGTCCCGCGCGACGGTGCGTCCCTGTCAGAAGCGGCGATCCGCCAGCACTGCCGCGGCCGTCTGGAAAGCCACCTCGTGCCGAAATTCATCGAGTTCCGCGACAGCCTGCCGAAGACCGACTCCGGCAAGATCCGGCGCGCGGAACTGGTGGAGGAGACTGCAACGGCCCCCTCCCCATCCCTCCCCCGCTCTCAGCGGACCTACGGTCCGCCTGCCGCGTCAGCACAAAGCGGAGCTTTGTGCGAGAGCTTCGCGGGAGAGGGGGCACGTCCGGCAGCAGCATCCGTCCCCTCTCCCGCGTAGCGGGGGAGGGTTAGGGAGGGGGCAAAACGCCTCCGATACCGACCACCACCAACACCCACCCCAGGACAGAGAGCACGCTCATGTGTGGTGTCGCCGGAGTTCTCGCAGGATCGCATGCCGAACCGCCCGGTCTGGACGAGCTGAAGTGCATGATCGCCATGCTGGGCCACCGCGGTCCGGACGGCTACGGCTTCTATCGTGACGACCGGATCGGGCTTGCCCATGCGCGGCTCAGCATCGTCGGCCTCGCCGGCGGCTTCCAGCCGATCCACAACGAGGATCGCACCCTCTGGATCAGCTTCAACGGCGAGATCTTCAACCACGTCGAACTGCGGCGGGATCTGGAGGCGCGCGGCCACCGCTTCTACACCCGGACCGACACCGAGGTGATCGTCCACGCCTTCGAGGAATACGGCCCCGCCACCTGGGCCAAGCTGAACGGCCAGTTCGCCATTTGCCTGTGGGACACCAAGCGGCGCGAGTTGTGGCTGGTCCGCGACCGGCTGGGCATCCTGCCGCTGTTCTATGCCCGCCGCGGCGACCATCTGGTCTTCGCGTCGGAGGCCAAGGCCCTGTTCGGCGGCGGCCGGGTGACGCCCGCATTCGACCCGGCCCGCCTCGCCCAGGTCTTCACCCACTGGAGCACCGCGCCGCACGGCAGCGTGTTCGCAGGCGTTGAGAGCGTGCCGGCGGCCACCGCCATCCGCATCGACTCCACGCTCGCCCTGCATGTCGACCGCTACTGGCAGCCCGACTTCGCCACCGATCCGTCGCTCGCCAACCTGTCGCTGGACGAGGCGGCCGACCGGCTGGAGGAGAAGCTGCTCGACGCCATCCGCCTGCGTCTGCGCGCCGACGTGCCGGTCGGCGTCTACATCAGCGGCGGGCTCGACAGCTCGGTGATCGCCGCGCTGGCCCGCAAGCTCGACACCACCCACATGCACAGCTTCGGCGTCCGCTTCACCGATGCCGGCTTCGACGAGACGCCGCAGCAGCGGCTGGTCGCCGGCCATGTCGGGACCGAGCATCACGACATCCTCTGCAGCCCGCAGGACATCCAGGCCGCTCTGCCCGACGTCATCCGCCATGGCGAGACGCCGCTGGTCCGCACCGCCCCCGCCCCGCTCTTCCTGCTGTCCCGTTTGGTGCGCGAGAGCGGCATCCGCGTGGTGCTGTCCGGCGAGGGCGCCGACGAGTGGCTGGCCGGCTACGACATCTTCAAGGAAGACAAGGTCCGCCGCTTCTGGGCGCGCCAGCCCGACAGCAAGGCGCGGCCGAAGCTGCTGGGCCGCATCCATCCCTTCGCCGCCGTCAACGGCCAGAAGGACAGCCCGCTGTGGCAGGCCTTCTTCAAGCGCGGGATGATGGATACGGAGGAGACCTTCTACGCCCACCGCACCCGTTGGCGGAACACCGCCTGGTCGCAGCGTCTGCTGTCCGCCGACGTCCAGGCCGCAGCCGACGATGCCGCCTTCGAGGCGCATGTGGCGGCCCATCTGCCGGACGGCTGGTCGCGCTGGTCGCCGCTCGCCCGCAGCCAGTGGGCGGAGATATCCTCCTTCATGACCCCCTACCTGCTGTCGGCCCAGGGCGACCGCGTCGCCATGGCCAACAGCATAGAGGTCCGCTATCCCTTCCTCGACCCGGCGGTGGACGACCTCTGCGCCGCCCTGCCGGACCGGGTGAAGATGCTGGGGCTGCGCGACAAGCTGGCCCTGCGCCGGCTGGCCGCCCGTCACCTGCCGGCCGAGATCTTCCAGCGGCCGAAGCGCCCCTACCGCGCGCCGATGACCACCGCCCTGTTCGGCGACGGCGCCCCGGACTATGTGCGCGACCTGCTGTCGCCGGACGCGCTCGCCCGCTACGGCCTGACGGATGCCGAGGCCGTATCCGCCCTGGCCGACAAGGCTCACCGCCAGAACGGCCGCATGGCCGGCGAGCGGGAGGAGATGGCGCTGGTCGGCACCCTGACCCTGCAATTGCTGGCGCATTACGTCCACGACGAACTTCCCCGGCGCATCCGCGACCAGCGGGCCGCCCTGGACCGTGCCGAAATTCATGTGCTGGAGGATCGGGCCGGCAACGCTCGGACCGCCACGCCCCAGCCCACCGCGGCCTGACCGCCGCGTCTCTTTTTGACCGACGATGCATCAACCCCCATCGGGAACCGTGACCATGCTGAACGCCCTTTCCTCGTTCGACTCCAAGGCCCTCGATCTGGATTGCGCGGCCGCGGCGCGCGAGATCGAAGACGCCATCCAACGCATCGTCGCCCAAGATCTGCGCCGCCAGGGCATCGTGCTCGGCGTGTCCGGCGGCATCGACAGCTCGGTCTGCGCCACGCTCGCCGTCCGCGCCCTGGGGCCGGAGCGCGTGCTGTGCATCCTGATGCCGGAGAAGGAAAACTCGCCGAAGAGCACCCGCCTCGGCACCCTGCTCTGCGAGCATCTCGGCGTCACCCCGGTGATGGAGAACATCACTGGTCCGCTGGAGGCGCTCGGCTGCTACGAGCGGCGCGACAACGCCATCCGCCGGCTGTTCCCGGAATTCGGTCCGGGCTGGAAGCAGAAGATCGGTCTCGCCGGCAACCTGCTGGACGCCGACCGCGTCAACTACTTCACCCTGACCGTCGAATCGCCGGAGGGGGAGCGCCAGACCAGCCGCATGCCGGTGGACGTCTATCTCGATGTCGTCGCCGCCACCAACCTGAAGCAGCGCATCCGCAAGACGGTCGAATACACCCACGCCGACCGTCTGAACTACGCCGTGCTCGGCACGCCGAACCGGCTGGAATATGAATTGGGCTTCTTCGTGCGCGGCGGCGACGGTCTGGCCGACCTGAAGCCGATCGCCCACCTCTACAAGTCCCAGGTCTACCAGATGGCGGCCTATCTCGGCCTGCCGGCGGAAATCCAGGGCCAGTCGCCCAGCACCGACACCTACACCCTGCCGCAGTCGCAGGAGGAGTTCTACTACGCCCTGCCCTACGACAAGCTCGACCTTGCGCTCTGCGCCTACGGCCGCGGCGCCACGGAAGAGGAAGCGGCGGCGGCCCTGGACCTGACGGTGCAGCAGGTCCGCCGGGTCTACAAGGATATCACCGCCAAGCGCCGGACCTCCGCCCGCATCCTGCGCGATGCCCATCTGGTGCAGCCGGTGTCCGTCGGGGATGAAGCATGAGCGTCATCGACTGGAAACAGCGTGGCGTCGGACGGTACGAGCCGGATGACCGTGCCGCCCTCGACGCGTTCCAGCGGGCGCATTTCGGCGCCGAGGCCATCCAGCTGTGTCCCGACCACTTCCACTGGCTGTTCGAAGAGCCGCCGGAACGGGAGCACGAGGGGCCGCAGCTCTGGCTGTGCAAGCGCAACGGCGCCGTCGTCGGCCAGCAGGGCGGCATTCCGTTCGCCCTGAAGGTCGGCGACCGCAACCGCCGGGCCTCCTGGGCGATCGACCTGATGGTTGCCCCGGAATGGCGCCTGCGCGGCGTCGGTCCCGCCCTGTCGGAAACCCATTCCAGCGCCAGCGATCTCGCGGTGTCGCTGTCGATGACGGAGGCCGCCTACAAGTCCTACAAGCGTGCGGGTTGGCTCGACCTCGGCAACGTGCCGACCTATCTGCGGGTGATCGATCCGTTGCGCTGCCTGCGCGTCAGCCCCTATGGCGGCGGACTCGCCAAGCTGGTCGCCCGGATCGGCAAGCCGGCACTCGCCGCCGCCTCGATGGGCTACGGGCTGTCGGCCAAGCTGCTCGGCGCCAAGCTGGTGGAGATCGACCGCTTCGACTACCGGGTCGACGATCTGTGGGAGGCCGCCTCGCCGCAGCATCCCGTGATCGCCCGGCGCGACTGGGCCTTCCTGAACTGGCGTTTCGACACCACACCGCAGGCCGACCGCTTCCGCCGCTTCTATGTCATGCGCGGCGAGACCGTGCTGGCCTATGTCGTGCTGCGCGTCGATCATTGGAAGGGGGAGCCGGTCGGTGTGATCTGCGACTATCTCGCCCGGCCGGGCTGGCTGGTGGCGGCCTTCTCGCTGATGACTGAGTTGGCGCGCCGGCAGGGGATGGTCGCGCTGATGTGCCGGACTCTGAACGCCCAGGCGGCGCGGCCGCTGTCGATGATGGGCTTCCTGTGCCTGAAGAACGGCCTGCACACGCCGACCCGCATGATGGTGCGCCCGGCGCTGGACCAACCGGAGTTGGCCGGGCCGACCGGCGATCCGAAGAATTGGTTCGTCACCGTCGCCGACAGCGACATGGGCTTCAAGGGGCTGGGCGAGTAGAAGAAGCCGGAAATTCACTTGCACTGCCTCACTTGCACTGCCAAACGCGAAAAGGCCGCCTTCCCACAAGGGAGGCGGCCTTTTCGCTGTTCGCGATAAAATCGAGTTTCAAGTGACGGGGTGCGTCTTCGATGAGGTCCATGGAGCGGCTTACCGCTGTGCATGGCGCTCGGTGAGATCAAGCCGATCGAGCGATTAGTAAGGCTTAGCTTCAGGCATTGCTGCCCGTCCACATGCCTCCTATCGACGTGATGGTCTGTCACGGCTCTCAAGGGAGCTCTGGTTTAGAGGTGGGTTT
>Ga0196970_1000504_pt1 | contig 43352 bp, 46 predicted proteins | sample S1v_513CmetaG_FD_148672 | JGI IMG/M metagenome (GOLD analysis project Ga0196970, IMG submission 148672) | Soil microbial communities from Anza Borrego desert, Southern California, United States - S1+v_5-13C | ecosystem: Environmental > Terrestrial > Soil > Desert | place: USA: California... | reverse complement strand
TTCTCGCCGCTGGCATCGAGCGAGGCGTTGAATTCGGGGAACTTCTTAAGAGCCGCGGCGCTGGCCTTGATCAGGAAGGCGAGCATGGTCAGCTTGATGCCGGCCTTCTCATTCTCCTTGTTGAGCTGCACGCGCAGCGCTTCCAGCTCGGTGATGTCAGCCTGGTCGAACTGGGTGACGTGCGGAATCATCACCCAGTTGCGCGCCAGGTTGGCGCCGGAAATCTTCTTGATCCGCGACAGCGGCTGGACCTCGGTCTCGCCAAACTTGCTGAAGTCCACCTTCGGCCAGGGCAGCAGGTTCAGCCCGCCACCCGCCGCCACGGTGCCACCGGCGGCCGGCACGCCACCGCTCAGCGCGGCCTTGACGTAGCGCTGCACGTCCTCGCGGGTGATGCGCCCGCCCTTCTCGGTGCCCTTGAGCTGCAGCAGGTCCACGCCGAGCTCGCGCGCGAACACGCGCACCGCGGGGCTCGCATACGCGACCTTGGACGGCAGCACTGCGTCGGCATCGAAGCTCACCGGCGGGGTGCTCTGGCTGGCGGCGGCCGGGGCCGAGCGCTCCTGCGCCATCTCGCGCTGCGCCAGCTTGTCCGGTTCGGCCGGATAGGCCACCGGCTCGACGCGCGCGCCGGTCTCGGCGGTGGCGACCGTCTTGTCCGGCACGGCCGCGGCCTTCGCTTCCGGAGCCGGCGCGGCGGGCGCGGCCGGCTTGGCCTCGCCTGCGTCGCCGACTTCGATCAGCGCCACCACCCCGCCCTCGGACAGGTTGTCGCCGACCTTGACCTTGATTTCCTTGACCACGCCGGAGAACGCGGACGGCACTTCCATGGTCGCCTTGTCCGATTCCAGCGTCACCAGGCCCTGGTCCTTCTTGACCGTATCGCCCACGGCGACGAGCACTTCGATCACCGGAATATCGCTGTAGTCACCGATATCGGGGACAAGTGCTTCCTTGATTTCGGCCATTACGGTACTCCGGGCAACTGGTGGGGAAACCCCTATTGTGGCTGGCCGGGGCCGACGCGCCAACCGTTACCGGCGAAATAGTGGGGTCCGCGCGGCGGGACGAAGCATTTGCCATGGACGATACGGCGGCGGATCGTCCTTGCCCTCGCGTGGCAGGCGGGGCGCCGCGCACCACTCAGTGTGTCAGGGGTGGCCGGCCACCGGCTCCGCTGGCGGCAGGTATTGGCACATCGCCTGCCATTGCAAAGCCAGCCGTTCCAGCCCAAACGCCGCATTGGCCGGGCTGGTGGAAGGAAGCGCCAGCACCGGCAGCGCCTGCGCAGCGGCTGCCAGGCGCGGGGCGATCCAGCGCTGCCACAGGCGATACGCCTCGGCGCCGTTGCAGGCCACGGCGCGCAGGGCGCCAAGTTCGGCCAGCAGCCCGGGTAGCGGATTGGGAACCACACTGTTGCGCTCAATGGCCGCATCCAGGCTGCCGACGCGCACGCACTCGCCAATCACATCCCACAGGCCGACGCCGGCCGCCTGCAGCTGCGCCAGCCGCTCGCTGTAGGGCGCGGCCGTGTCCAGCGCAAGCAGGCGTGACATCAGGGGCCAGAAGCGGTTGCGCGGATGCGCGTAGTACTGCGCGGCCTGCAGCGACGCTGCGCCGGGCATCGAGCCCAGCACGAGCACGCGGCAATCGCCACGAACCTGCGCAGGCAAGCCATGCAAACGTTGCCTGTCACTCACGTGCGTTTCATCTGCATGAAAGCTGCGGAGCGAGCACAGCCAGTAACGGCGGGCCATTGCGAAAAAGTTGCTGAACGCCGAGCGCCACATGCGCGTTTGGTCTCGCTGCGATTCATCTGCACCTGCTTACGTTGGCCGCGCCCGCGACTTGCGGGCCTACAGAATAAGAGACAAGAGGAGTCACCTCATGCGCAATCTTTCCATCCTGGGTCTGGCCGTCGCTTCCGCCATCGCTTTCGCTCCGTCCGCCTTCGCGCAGGACGGCACCGCCACCACCGATACCGCTTCGGGCAAGCATTGGGCCGTCACCGGCGGCGTCACCTTGCTGCAGCCGAAGGACGACGCCGGTGCCGGCATCCGCAAGATCGACGGCGGCCCCGCGCCGACGGTGAGCGCCAGCTACTACATCAATGACAACTTCGCCGTTGAGTTGTGGGGCGCGGCCGACAAGTTCAACCACCGCGTGCGCAGTGACGCGGGCAAGGTCGGCACGGTGGAGCAGCAGCCGATCGCGCTGAGCGCGCAGTACCACTTCGGCCAGGCCGACAACGTGTTCCGCCCGTTCGTGGGCGTGGGCTATTACGAATCGAACTTCAGCAACGAGAAGATCGACGGCCTGGGCGCCGGCGGCCAGCATGTCTCGCTCGACACCGCCAAGGGTGCGATCGGCACGGTGGGCGTGGACATGAACATCAACTCCACCTGGTTTGCCCGCGCCGATGCGCGCTACATGCATGCGCGTCCGGAGCTGAATGTGGCTGGCAGCGGTACCGGCCAGGATCTGAAGGTCGATCCGTGGACCGTGGGCGTGGGTCTGGGTGCGCGTTTCTGATCAGCGTCTCGACCCGGCAATGAAAAACGGGCCCATCAGGGCCCGTTTTTTTTGGGGAAGCTGGGACTGCTCAAAACGCCGGCAACACCGCACCGCGATACTTCTGCTCGATGAAAGCCTTCACTTCCGGGCTCGTCAGCGCCTTGGCCAGCTTCTGCACGCGCGGGTCGTCCTTGTTGTCCGGGCGGCCGACCAGGAAGTTGACGTAGGGCGAATCCTTGCTCTCGATCACCAGCGCGTCCTGGGTCGGGTTGAGGCCGGCGTCCAGGGCGTAGTTGGTGTTGATCATCGCCAGGTCCACCTGCTCGAGCACGCGCGGCAGCATCGCCGAGTCCAGCTCGCGGAACTTCAGCTGCTTCGGATTGGCAATGATGTCGCGCTGCGTGGACAGCGCATTGCTCGGGTCCTTGAGCTTGATGACCCCGGCCTTGTCCAGCAGGATCAGCGCGCGGCTGTTGTTGCTGGGGTCGTTGGGGATCGCCACTTCGGCGCCCTGCGGCAGCGCGTCCAGCGACTTGAAGCGGCGCGAATAGGCACCGAACGGCTCGATGTGCACGCCGACGATGGTCACCAGCTGGCTGCCGCGGTCGCGGTTGTAGGCATCCAGGTAGGGCTCGGTCTGGAAGTAGTTGACGTCGATCTGCTTCTGCGCGACCTGGTCGTTGGGCTGCACGTAGTCATTGAACACGCGCACGTCGAGCGTCAGCCCTTCCTTCTGCAGGATCGGCTTGACCACGTCGAGGATCTCGGCATGCGGCACGGCGGTGGCGGCCACGCTGAGGCGTTCGCCGCCGGCATCGCCGCCGGAGCGGCCACAGGCGGCCAGGGCCACGGTCGCGGCCAGCAGGAGGGAACGGAGCAGGGTCTGGGTCATGGTCGGTCCGGATTCTGGAATGCGGCAGGGGCTGCCGTTGAACGTAACAGTTTCGCCGCCGCGCCGGCAGCGCCGGGCGGCATGGCGCTCAGCGCCGCGTGTAACGGGCGACCAGGCGGTCGCCGAGCATCTGCAGCAGCTGCACCAGCACCAGCAGCGCAATCACCGTGACCAGCGCCACGTCGGCGTGCGAGCGCAGGTAGCCCTCGCGGTAGGCCACATCGCCCAGGCCGCCCGAACCGATCGCGCCACCCATGGCGGTGAAGCCGATCAGCGCGATCGTGGTCACCGTGGCACCGGCGATCAGGCCCGGCCGCGCTTCGGGCAACAGCACCTTGAGCACCAGTTGCCAGGTGGTGGCGCCCATTGCCTGGCTGGCCTCGACCACACCGCGGTCGACTTCGCGCAGCGCGGTTTCCACCAGGCGCGCATAGAACGGCGCGGCGCCCACCACCAGCGGCAGGATTGCGCCGCGCACGCCGAGCGAGGTGCCCATGACTGCGAGCGTCAGCGGGATCATCGCGATCATCAGGATGATGAAGGGCACCGAGCGCAGCAGGTTCACCACCAGCGCCAGCGTGCCGTGCAGCACCGGGCGGCGGCGCAGCTGCGGCGAGCCACTTAGAAACAACAGCACGCCCAGCGGCAGGCCGATCAGCAAGGTGAGCGGCAATGCGCCGCCGAGCATCAACAAGGTGTCGAACGTGGCCTGGCCGATGTCGGCCCACTTGCGCGCATCCAGGTTGCGGAAGAAGCCGTCCGCAGCGGCGATCGCAAAGGTGGTGCTCATGCGCGCAGATCCTCGACGGTGACGCCGGCGGCGGCGAAGGCCGTCCGCGCGGCCGCCTGGTCCCCACCGACCAGGGCCACGGTCAGCTGGCCATAGGGCGTGTCCTTGATGCGGTCGATGCGCCCGGACAGGATGTTGTAGTCCACGCCGGTGTCGCGGGCGATCCGCCCCAGCAGTGGCTGATAGGTTTCCGAACCGAGGAAGGTCAGGCGCACGATGCGCCCGTCGACTGCGGCGAAATCGCGATGCAGCTCGCCCTAGTCGACATGTTCGGCTTCGGCGACGAAGCGCCGCGTGGTCGGGTGCTGCGGGTGCAGGAACACCTGGGTGACCGGCCCGCTCTCGACCAGGCGGCCGCCATCGAGCACCGCCACGCGATCGCAGACACGGCGGATCACTTCCATCTCATGGGTGATCAGCACGATGGTCAGGCCGAGCTCGCGGTTGATCTGCGCCAGCAGCTGCAGCACCGCGCCGGTGGTCTGCGGATCAAGCGCGCTGGTGGCTTCATCGCACAGCAGGATCTGCGGCTGCGTGGCCAGGGCCCGGGCAATGCCGACGCGCTGCTTCTGCCCGCCCGACAGCTGCGCCGGATACTTGCGGGCATGTTCCTGCAGGCCGACGCGGGCCAGCAGTTCGTCCACACGGCTGGCGATCTGCGCCTTGCCCATGCCCGCCAGCTCCAGCGGAAAGGCGACATTGGCGGCGACCGTGCGCGAGGACAGCAGGTTGAAGTGCTGGAAGATCATGCCGATGCGCCGGCGCAGCGCGCGCAGGCCGTCACGGTCGAGCGCGGTGACGTCTTCGCCACCGATCAGCAGCTTGCCGCCGCTGGGTTCCTCGAGACGGTTGATCAGCCGGATCAGCGTCGACTTGCCGGCGCCGGAGTGGCCGATGATGCCGAACACCTCGCCGGCGCCGATCGTGAGGTCAAGCGGTTGCAACGCGGCCACCGGCCGGCCACCGACTTGATAGGACTTGTGCAGGCGCTGGAACTCGATCACCGCGCGGACATCGGGCTTGGGGGGCGTGCAGCCTACCAGCGGCCGGGCGGCGGCGCCCGCCCTGCGTCGGGCCGGGTTATTCCTTTTCGTTCTAAGTGCGCGGCGTCGGCGCTCAGGGATGGTCGATCTGCCCGGTATGCGGCACCTGCCGCGCCCGCTCGCGGCGCAGCAGGTACAGGCCGCTGGCGACGATGATCGCCGCGCCGGTCCAGGTCCAGGCGTCCGGCAAGGTGCGCCACAGCAGCCAGTCCCAGCCGATCACCCAGACCAGGCCGGTGTATTCCAGCGGCGCGATCATCGACGCCTCGCCACGCATGAAGGCCTGGGTCAACGCGATCTGGCCGAAGGCGCCGGCCAGGCCCATGCCGGCGATCACCCAGGCATGCTCGGGGCGCAGCGGCACCCAGCCGGGAATGGCGAGCACGCCAGCGCCCAGTGCGATCAGCGCCAGGAACCAGACCACCATCGATTGCGGGGTATCGGTGCGGGTCAGCAGGCTCACCGTCACCGCGGCCACTGCATAGGCCGTGGCCGCGACCAGCACCATCAGCCCCGGTAGCGAGATCAGGCCGTCCACGCCCGGCCGCAGCACCACGATGACCCCGAGCAGGCCAATGGCAATCGCGGTCCAGCGCCGCGGGCCGACCCGCTCGCCCAGCAGCGGCACCGACAGCGCCGCCACTAGCAGCGGCGCGACGAAATAGATCGTGTAGGCCGTCGACAGCGGCAGGTCCTGCAAGGCGAAGACGAAGCAACCGATCATCAGGATGCCCAGCACGCCGCGCAGCAGGTGCAGCGCCCAGCGCACCGGCAGCAGCGAGCGCGGGCCGGCGGTGGACAGCACCCACAGCAGGACAAAGGGCAGCGAGGCGGCGCCGCGCAGCAAGGTGACCTGCAACACCGGGTAGTGCGCCGAAAGCAGCTTCATGCCGGCGTCCATGCCGGAAAAACTGAGCACGGCGGCGAGCATCCAGGCCACGGCCGCCAGCGGGGAACGGGAATTCGACATGCCGGCATTATCGCTGCCGGCGCGGGGCCATACCCGGGTAGCACGTAAAGTATAATCGTTCTCATCTGGCGTCCCGCCCCACCCACGAGCTGCCCATGCACCACCACCCGCTTACCCTTGCCCTCGCCGTTGGCCTGGCCCTGGCCCCCTGCGCTGCGCTTGCCGACCAGGCGCGCACCCTGGACACCGTCCAGGTCAGCGCCCCCATCGCCAAGGACAGCAGCACCGCCACCAAGACCCACACCGCGATTCTGGAAACCCCGCAGTCGATCTCGGTGGTGACCGACCAGCAGATGCGCGACCGCGGCATCCATGGGGTCGAGGAAGCGGTGTGGTTCGTGGCCGGCGCGCGCGGTGGCCAGTACGGCGATGACACCCGCAGCGACTGGATGATGATCCGCGGCTTCAGCCCGGCGCGTTATCTCGATGGCCTGGCGATGGTCGACGGCACCTGGACCGGCAGCACCCGCATCGAACCGTTCGGCCTGGAGCGCATCGACGTCTTGAAGGGCCCGGCCTCGGTCAACTATGGCGCGATGCCGCCCGGCGGCATGGTCAACTTTGTCAGCAAGCGCCCCACCGAGGAGACGCTGCGCGAGGTGGAATTGCAGCTGGGCAATTACGACCTGCGGCAGGCGGCCTTCGACTTCGGCGGCAAGCTCAACGACAGCGGCACCGTGCTGTACCGGCTGACTGGCCTGGCGCGCAACAGCGACAACGTCATCGATTTCGTCCACGACGACCGCTACTACCTGGCCCCGGCGATCACCTGGAAGCCGGACGACGCCAACACGCTGACCGTGCTGGCGCGCTGGCAGAAGGCCGACACGGTCGAGGCTGGCGGCTTCCTGCCGCTGGAAGGCACGCTGCTGCCGGGCGCCAACGGACGGCGCATCTCGCGCAGCTTCTTTGGCGGCGAGCCGGGCACCAGTGGCTATGACAAGACCTTGCAGTCGCTGGGCTACGAGTTCCGGCACGACTTCGGCGGCGGGGTCAGCTTCCAGCAGAACGCGCGCTACAGCGAGGCGGAGGTCGATGCCAGCCACGCCAACCTCGGCCTGTTCGGCTTGCAGGACGATTTCGCGCCCGGCTCCGACCCAGGCCGCACGCTGGTCGCGCGCTACTACTACCCGCGCCTGGACAAGACCAGCAACATCGCGCTGGACAACAACCTGCAGTTCACCTTCGCCACCGGCCGCGCCGAGCACACCGTGCTGGCCGGGCTGGACTACCGGCGCACCCGCGATGACTACGCCTCGGCCTTCGCCTTCGGCGCGCCGCCGATCGATGCCTACAACCCGGTCTACGGCGCGGCGCTGGATGTGCCGGCCTTCACCTCGCGGCAGGTGCAGGTGCAGTCGCAGATCGGCGTCTACGTGCAGGACCAGATCCGCATCGACCGCTGGGTGCTGACGCTGGGCGGGCGCCAGGACTGGGTGGGGACCGACACCGACAACCGCATCAGCGGCGGCAGCGCGCACCAGAGCGATGACAAGGCCACCGGTCGCGTGGGCGTGAACTATCTGTTCGACAACGGCATCACCCCGTACATCGGCTACTCCACTTCGTTCCAGCCGACCGTCGGCACCGACTTCGCCGGCAAGGCGTTCTCGCCGACCACCGGCAAGCAGATCGAAGCCGGCATCAAGTACCAGCCGCCCGGCGGCGGTTTGCTGGCGACACTGGCGGGCTACCAGATCACCCAGCAGAACACGCTCACCGTGGACCCCGAGCACGCGCTGTATTCGGTGCAGCAAGGCGAAACCCGGGTTCGCGGGCTGGAACTGGAAGGCCGCTGGAACGTCGGCGCCGGGCTGAGCCTGTATGGCGCCTACGCCTATATCGACTCGGAAGTCACCCGGACCACGGCGCCCGGCACGCTGGGCAAGCAGATCGCGCTGCAACCGCGCACGCAGGGCTCGCTGGGCGCGGACTACACCATCACCAGCGGCGCGCTGGCCGGGCTGGGCTTTGGCGTGGCCGCGCGCCACACCGGCAGCCAGTACGGCGACATCTACAACCTGTACCAGACGCCGTCCTACACGCTGTGGGACGCGGCGCTGCGCTATGACCTGGCGCGCTGGCGGTTCCAGCTCAATGCGGCCAACCTGACCGACAAGAAGTACGTGGCCGCCTGCAACAGCGCCAGCTGGTGCTACTACGGCTACCCGCGCAGCGTGACCGCGACCGCGCGCCTGCAGTGGTAGGCACGCGCGCGCGGTGAATGCGGGCCGCGCCTATGGCCTGGGCGCGGCGGCGCACCCATAATGCCCGGTGCGCGATGCCGGGCCCCCGCTGTGGCCGCCGCGCACCACCCTCAACAGCCGGCAGGAATCCACATGCCCTCCTTCGACGTGGTGTCGGAAGTCGACAAGCACGAACTGACCAATGCGCTTGACCAGGCCAACCGCGAGCTGTCCACGCGCTTCGACTTCAAGGGCGTGGACGCCAGGTTCGAGCTTGACGACAAGGTCATCACCCAGTCCGCGCCCAGCGACTTCCAGCTCAAGCAGATGACCGACATCCTGCGCGCGCGCCTGATCGCCCGCGGCATCGACGCGCGCTGCCTGGAGTTTGGCGATGTCGAGACCAACCTGGCCGGCGCGCGGCAGAAGATCACCGTCAAGCAGGGCATCGAGCAGAAGCTGGCCAAGCAGATCGCGGCGAAGATCAAGGAGTCCAAGATCAAGGTCGAGACCCAGATCAACGGCGACAAGCTGCGCGTGAGCGGCAAGAAGCGCGACGAGCTGCAGGAGGTCATCGGGCTGCTGCGCAAGAGCGAGTTCGAGCTGCCGCTGCAGTTCGACAACTTTCGTGACTGAGGCCGCCGTGAGCCAAGCGCCCGCCACCGGCGAGGCCGCGGCACCGGACTACCTGGAGCAGACCCGGCGCTGGATCGAGCGCGCGGTGATCGGGCTCAACCTGTGTCCGTTCGCCAAGGCCGTCTACGTCAAGCAGCAGGTGCGCCTGGTGCTCAGCGACGCCAGCACGCCCGAGGCGCTGCTGGAGGAACTGGCCGAAGAACTGCTGCGCCTGCGCGACACGCCGGCCGAGCAGATCGATACCACGCTGATCGTGCACCCGTTCGTGCTTGAGGATTTCCTCGACTACAACGACTTCCTCGACAACGCCGACGCGGCGGTCGAGGCGCTGGACCTGCAAGGCATCCTGCAGGTGGCCAGCTTCCATCCGCAGTACCAGTTCGCCGGCGCCGGCCCGGACGACGTGGGCAACTACACCAACCGCTCCCCGTGGCCGACGCTGCACCTGTTGCGCGAAGACAGCGTGGAACGCGCGGTGGCCGCATTCCCGGACCCCGACGTGATCGTCGAACGCAACCTGCAGACGCTGCAGGAACTCGGCACCACCGGCTGGGAAGCCTTGCTCCGTCCCTGACCGGTATCGCAGCGCGCGACTAGGCGCCGGCCTCCAGGCGCAGTTCCAGCAGGCGCTGGGCATCGGCCAGCGAATCGACGATGCGGTGGCCGAGCGCGCGCACCTCGGCGTCGGGTGCGAGCAGGTCGGGCACCTGGATCGGGGTCATGCCGGCGGCCAGCGCCGCGCGCACACCGGTTGGCGAATCCTCCAGCACCAGGCAATGCGGCGGCGCCACGCGCAGGCGCTGCGCCGCCAGCAGGTAGATGTCCGGCGCCGGCTTGGGCTGGGCGACATCGGTACTGGTGCAGATCGCGTCGAAGCGCTGCAACAGGCCGGACGCTTCGAGTTTGCGCAAGGCCAGCGGGCGCCGCGTCGATGTCGCTACCGCGCGCGGGATGCCACGCGCGACCAGCAGGTCGAGCAGTTCCATGATCCCGGGCCGCAGCGGTACACCGGCTTCCACCACCGCGTCGTACAGCACATGGCAGCGCGCAAGCAGCGCCTGCGCCGGGGCTTCGCCGATGCGCTCGGCCAGCATCGTGCGGCAGGCGGCATCGCCCTTGCCGACCATGCTCAGCCAGTAGCTGTCCTCGATCGCCTGGCCCTGTTCTTCGGCGGCGCGGGCCAGGCAACGGGTGATGGCGCGCTCGCTGTCGAGCATCAAGCCATCCATGTCGAAGATCACCGCCTGCGGCAGGAACGGCAGGCTCATGCCGCGCCCCCGAACAACCGCGCCAGGTCGCCGGCATCGAGCACGCGCCACTGGCCCTCGTCCAGGCCCTCCAGGGTCAGGCCGCCAATGCGGCTGCGATGCAGCGCCGCCACGTGGTTGCCGACGGCGGCAAACATCCGCCGCACCTGGTGGTAGCGCCCCTCATGCAGCACCAGCCGCGCCTGCCGTGGCGACAGGGTTTCCATTTCCGCGGGCAGCAAGGGCTTGTCGTCGGACTCCAGCAACAGGGTGCCGCTGGCGAAACTGGCGGCCTCGTCGCCGCGCAGGTCTTCGGCCAGGGTCACTTCGTAGGCTTTGTCCAGGCGCGACTTGGGCGAGACGATCCGGTGCAGCAGCGCGCCGTCGTCGGTCATCAGCAGCAGGCCGCTGGTATCGCGGTCCAGCCGGCCCACCGGCGACAGCAGAGGTGCGCGCAGGCGGAAGCGCGGCGGCAGCAGGTCGTAGATCACGCGGCCACTGTCCTTGGTCGAACAGGTGTAGCCGGCCGGCTTGTACAGCATCAGGGTCAGGCCGGCGGGCGGGTCCAGCGGTTCGCCGTCCACGCGCACGTCCTCGTGCGCGACCTGGTCGTCGGCGTACAGCACCTCGCCGGCGGCATCGGTGATGCGGCCTTCGCGGAACATCCAGGTCACTTCCTTGCGGCTGCCGTAGCCGAGGTTGGCGATGAGCTTGACCAGCTTCATGCGCGGCCTCCGCGCTGGGCGACGATGGCCTTGAAGCCGTCGCGCTCGGCGGCCACGCGCACCTGCCCGAAGCTGTCATTGAGGATCTGCTCGTACGGCAGATGGCGGTTGGCCACCACGAACAGGCGCCCGCCCGGCCTCAGTGCCTGCGCGGCCACGGCGATGAAGCGCTGGCCGATGTCCGGGCGGTCTTCGCGCGCCGGCGTGTGGAACGGCGGGTTGCTGACGATGAAGTCGTACTGGCGCGGCAGCCCGGCGGTCACATCGTGCCAGTGATAGCCGAGCGCGACGTTACCCGCCAGCGGCGTGAGGTTCTGCCGGGCCAGCTCCAGGCCACGTGCTTCGGCCTCATACAGATCCAGCGCGCTCACCTTGGGGCAGCGCGCCAGGATTTCCGCCGACAGGTAGCCGTAGCCTGCGCCGAGGTCGGCGCCGTGCCCGGCCAGGTCGGCCGGCAGCTGTTCGGCCAGCAGGATCGACGCCGGATCGGCACGGTCCCAGGCAAACACGCCGGGGCGGCTGAGGAAACGCCCGCCAAGCACGCGACGCGGCGCATCCAGCGCTGCCCAGCGCTGCGCCAGGGCGGCGTCGTGGCCGCCGTGCTGCGGGGCGGTCCAGAACACGCGGCAGTGGTGCTTGGTCAGGTCGCCACCGAGCCCGGCCAGTTGCTTGAGGTCGGCCTCGCCTGATCGCGCGCCCTCGTTGTTGGCCTGGCAGGCCACGAGCACGCCGCCGGGCGCCAGCACTGACAGGGCCTGCGCCAGCAGCGCGCGGGCCTCGTCACGCTGGCGCGGCGGCAGCACCAGCACCAGCGCATAGCCGCCAGCGGGCGTGGCCTGCGGCAGCTCTGCCTCGACGCGATAGCCAGAGGCGGTCAGCGCCTCGGCAAACGGCCGGAAACTTTGCACGCAGGTCAGCGCATCGGGCTGGGCATGCTCACGCAGTGGCCAGCCAGCGCGCGCGCGCAAGAACAGCACCGGCCCCTGCGGCCAGTGCAGCAGGCCCTGGGCGAAGGGCAGGAAGAGGGTTTGCAGCGGGGCGTCGGACGCGGACATCGGCACGGGCAAGGCAGGGGGATGCGCATTCTAACCGGGCACTCCGGCACGCTTGCGGCGCGGCAGACAGTCGCGGCCCCTAGACATGGCATTGATGCAATGCCAACACACCGCTGCGTAGGGTGAACCACCCCACCCTGAGGAGTGAACGCATGCGTGCCTTGTTCATCGGCGGCGTGGTCGACAACAGCGAAATGGATCTGGACAACACGCCGCCGCCGCTGCATTACCCGGAAAACACTGGCGCGGGGCGGCCGCGCTACCGGTTGCATCAGGTCGGGACGCGCAGCGATGGCACCGTGGCCTATGTGGTGTACGGCGCGCCCGAGCTGGGCGACGAGGAAGTGGACAAGATCGCCGAAGAACGCGGCTACGCCCGCCGCTTCGGCGCCACCCCGACCATGCCGGTGCGTTAGCTCCGGCAGGTCATCGCGGGCGCGGCCTGGCCGCGCCCGGCTACGGCGACGACGCCGGCACCGCTGGCGACGCGGCCACCTTCGCCGTCACCCGCCAGATCGCATTGCCAACATCATCGGCGACCAGCAGGCTGCCGGTCTTGTCGATCGCCACCCCGACCGGCCGGCCCTGCGCGTTGCCGTCCACGTCGAGGAAACCATCAAGCACTGGCAGCGGCATGCCCTGCGGCTTGCCATCCACGAACGGAACATAGACGACCTTGTAGCCGCTTGGCGGATCGCGGTTCCAGGAACCGTGCTGGCCGATGAAGGCGCCATTGCGGTAGCGCGCCGGCAGCGTGGCACTGGTGCCGAAGGCCAGGCCAAGTGAGGCGGTATGCGCGCCAAGCGCGTAGTCCGGCTTGATCGCCGTGGCGACCTTCTGCGGGTCCTGCGGGCTGACCCGCTCGTCCACGTGCTGCCCGTAATAGCTGTAGGGCCAGCCATAGAAGCCGCCCTCCCTGACCTGGGTGAGATAGTCCGGAACCAGGTCGCTGCCCAGTTCGTCGCGCTCGTTGACCACCACCCACAGCGACTGCCGGGTCGGTTCCCAGGCCATGCCCACGGGATTGCGCAGGCCGGTGGCATACAGCCGGGTGCTGCCGTCTTCCGGATTCACCGCCACGATCGCCGCGCGGTTGAGTTCGGCCTCCATGCCGTTCTCGGCGACGTTGCTGTTGGAGCCCACGCCCACGTACAGGCGACTGCCATCGGGACTGGCGACCAGCGACTTCGTCCAGTGGTGATTGATGCCGCCGGGCAGGTTGGCGATGAACTTCGGCGGCGCGCTGATGCGCGTGTCGCCTTCGCGGTAGGGGAAGCTCACCAGCGCATCGGCGTTGGCGACGTAGAAACGGTCGCCGACCAGGGCCATGCCGAAGGGCGAGTACAGGCCGGAGAGGAACTGCGTGCGGACTTCAGCCACGCCGTCGCCGTCGGCATCGCGCAACAGGGTGATGCGGTCGGCGCTGGGCGTGGCGGCACCGGCCTTTTCCATCATCGAGGCCATCACCCGGGCGCGCAGGCCATTGGCTTCTTCCTTCGGCCGCGGCGGCGCATTGGTTTCGGCCACCAGCACGTCGCCGTTGGGCAATACGTAGAGCCAGCGCGGGTGGTCCAGGTCGCGGGCGAAAGCCACCACGCGCAGGTCGTCGGCGGGCACCGGCGTGGCGGTGCCGGTCCAGCGCTTGACCGGGGCGACCTTGACCGTGGGAATGAGGCGCTTCACCGGCGCCGGCAACTGCGGGTCCGGGCCGGTGCCCGCTTCCAGCGGATAGCGCGCGGTGTCACCGCAGGAAGCCAGGGCCACCAGCGCCAGCGTCGGCGCGGCATAGCGCGTCAGGCGCAATTTCAGGGACAGCACGCGCGGTTGCATCGAAGGGGGACCCTCGTCTGTGCGGTGGGGCCCCGGATGATGCCCCAGCGCGGCGGCCGGGGGGTAAAGAGATCGTCAAACGCCACCGCGGCGCGGCGCTCAGTCCTCGATCGGTGGCAGCGGTCGCACTTCGCGAATGGTGTCCAGCCACACCCAGTGCGGCTGCCCCGGGTGATCGAGGTCATCCAGGCGCAGCAGGCCGTTGATGCCTTCATTGTCGGCTTCGTCGCGGAACGACTGCACCGTCGGGCGCACCGCCACCGTGCCCAGCAGGCGGCTGCCATCGTCCAGGGTCACCTGCACGCGTGCCTCGTCCGGCAGCTGTTTGACCCACGACTCGAGCGTGGCGATCTTGTCCTGCTCGGTGTAGACGTGCTTTGCGTACTTGGCCATGCCGATCGGCTCCCGTGCTGCGTGCGTACCTGCGCAGACTAGGCACTGGCGCGTGAAAGGCGCAGCAAGTCAGTTCGCGCGCTTGCGTGCCGAGCGCACCGCCATCACCAGTTGCGCGACGCTGTAGGGCTTGGCCAGGTGTTCCTGGAAGCCGGACGCCAGCGCGCGCTTGCGATCGTCGGCGCGCGCCAGCGCGGTCACCGCGATCGCCGGAATGGCGCTGGCATCGAGGCCCATGTTCTCGCGGATGGTGCGGATCAGCCCGTAACCATCCATGCCCGGCATGCCGATATCGGTCAGCATCACGTCGAAACGCTCGTGGCCGCGCTCGTCGAGCAAGGCCAGCGCGTCGGTCGCGCTGCCGGCCATGACCACCTCGGCGCCCTGTTCTTCGAGCAGGCGGCGCAGGTATTCGAGCATGTCCGGCTGGTCTTCCACCGCCAGCAGGCGCATCCCGGCCAGGGCCTGCGCCTCGACCACCATTTCGCTGGTCAGGCTGCGGCGCAGTTCGCGGCGCGGCCGTTGCGACTGCTGCGGGCGTTCGGGCAGGCGCACACGGAAGGTGGCGCCGCAACCGCGCCCGGCACTGCTGGCGCTGGCCTGGCCGCCATGCATTTCCACCAGTTGCTGGACGATGGCCAGGCCCAGGCCGAGGCCGCCGTGACGGCGCGTGGTGGTGCCATCGGCCTGGCGGAAGCGGCCAAACAGATGCGGCAGGAATTCCGGGGCAATGCCATCGCCCGAATCCTGGATCTCGACCACGAAATGGTGACCATCGCGCACGATGCGCACGTCGATGCGGCCATGCGCGGGAGTGAACTTGATCGCGTTGGAAAGCAGGTTCCAGAACACCTGCTGCAGGCGCGTGGCATCACCCAAAACGCAGCACGGCGTTTCCGGCGTGGTCAGGGTCACGGTCTGGTCCTTGCCCTCTGCCACCAGGTCCTGCGCGCCGATCGCCTCGCGCAGCACGTCCACCAGGTCCAGCGCTTCCACTTCCAGTTGCACCTTGCCCAGCAGCATGCTGCTGAGGTCGAGCATGTCGGAGATCAGGCGCTTCTGCGCCTTGGCGCTGCTGGCAATCACCGACAGGCCCTTGTAGCTCGGATCACCCTCGCCCACGCGCTGCAGCAGCAGCTCGCTCCAGCCCAGGATCGTGGTCAGCGGGGTGCGCAGTTCGTGCGACAGCGTGGCGAGGAATTCGTCCTTCAGCCGCGCCATGCTCTCGGCCTCGCCGCGGGCGATGCGCTCGGACTCCAGCAACTGTTCGCGCGCCAGTTCGATTTCGCGGCGTTCGGTCACGTCCGGGCTGCTGCCGGCCAGGCCAATGAAGCGGCCATCGGCCGAATAGCGCGGCGTGGCGCTCATCTCCAGCCAGCGCCAGCGCCCGTCGTGGCGCCGCGCACGGACCAGCGCGCGCATGCCGCGCTGCTGGGCCAGGGCATCGGCCAGTTCAAACTGGAACACCGGCAGGTCTTCCGGGTGCAGCAGTTCGCTCCATGCCGACACCGCGCCGCTGGAGATATCCAGGCCGAAGAAGTCGCCGTAGGCGCTGTTGACGAAGCGCATCACGCCATTGACGTCCAGCACCCACACCGGCATCGGCAGGCCGTCGGCGAGCGCGCTGAAACGCGCCTCGCTCTCGGCCAGTTCGCGCTCGATGCGCTTGCGCTCGGTGATGTCCAGGAACAGCACGCCGACATGCGGCTCAACCTCGCCACCAATGCGGAACACGTCCACCGCATACCAGCGCCCCAGCGCGCGCGCCTGCAGCTCGAAGCGCGCACGGCGCCCGCTGCGGGCGACCTCGCCATAGCGCTCAAGCCATTCGTCCTCGTACTGCGGACGCAGCTGGCGCATCGACTTGCCGACCGCATAGGTCAGCCCGGTGAAGCGCTCGAAGGCGGGATTGACCTGGCGGAAGATGTAGTCGACCGGCCGCTCGCCGTCGAACACCAGCTGGACCAGGCAGAAGCCGGCATCGGCATTGTCGAAGACCTCGCGGTAGACGCTGTCGGGCACTGGCGCGACAGGCACTGTCGGCGGGCCGGCAGTGGCAGGCTGAGCCATGTTCAAGGAGTCACCTGCTCGCATCGGATCCACCTGCGGGGTGCGCCCGCGCCGCATGCGCCGTCGCGCAGGGGCATAGAGTGGAAAGCATGGGCGGGGACGTCAAGCGGGCCGGCCGCCCGCGCCTCACCAACGCCACCAGACCATGCATGCGATCAGGGCACTGAGGACGGTGATCGCGGCCAGTACGCCGCGATAGGCGTATTCGCCCTCCCGCCGCAGGCGTTCGTCCAGCCAGCGCTGCGCCTCGCTGCGCCAGCCCGGGCGCGGTTCGGCCTGTTCCTGGCGCAGCAGCGCGCGCACTCGCGCCACACCCAGTTGTTCGCATTGGTGCCAGCAAGTATCGGTATCCAGCGGGGCCACGCGATGGCGCATCGTCAGTCCCAGGTGTAATGCGGGCGCTCCAGCTCGAGCTCGCGCTCGATGGCCATGCGCGCCAGATGGGTGTAGTTGCTGCGCGGCCCATGCCCGCGGCCGGTGAGCACGCCCTGGTAGTCCAGGCCGCGCCAGACCCGTCCGGTCCATTCCACACAGTCCTCGGCGATCACCAGCATCAGCGAGTAGCGGTATTCCACGCCGCGGCTGTTGGTGCACGAATAGATCGGCGGGAATTGCACGGCCACGTCGCTCTGCTCGGCCAGGGCGGCCAGGTCGCGGCGCAGGTGGTCGCGGGTGTCGGTGCCGGGTGGCAGGCGCGCGGCCTGCGCGGCCAGGTCCAGATCGCTCTGCATGTCCACGAACGCAGCGGCTCCGGTGCGCGGACTGTGGCCATGCTGCTTGGCCCAGTCGATGAACTGCAGACGCAGGTCCGGCGAGGGCGACAGGGAGGGTTTCATGCGGGGGACAGGCTCTGGGTGCGGGGGGAAGCGGCTGCATTGTGCGTATCGGGGCGTGAAGCGCGCGCCGAAGTGCGGTGAACCCGACGTCGAATCGGCACGGCTGCTGGGCGCGCTGCTGCCCTGGGTGGCAGTCGCATGAACCGCCTGCAACGCGTGCGCGGGGGACCCCGGCCGAGCCGTTGCTGGTGGCGCGCCGGCGAGCGCACACTGCCGCCATCCCACCTGTGGAATGCGTCGCCATGAACCGTTTAGCCGCTTGTGCCGCGATCATCGCCGTCGCCGGCCTGCTGGGTGTCGGCACCGCCGAGGCGCGGGTTCGCACGGTCACCAGCCCTGATGCGCCGCGCGCGCTGCCGGCCGAAGGCCCGGTGTCGGTGCAGTGGACCGACCCCAACCAATTCAGCGAGATTCGCTTCAGCGGCAACCGCTTTGAAGCCCAGCAGGGCGACTGGGTGACGACGCTGGCGGACTACTTCCGCACCTCGGCGGCCAAGCAGCTGCCGCCGGGCGATCACCTGGACATCACCATCACCGACATCAAGCGTGCCGGCGAGTACGAACCCTGGCACGGCCCGCGCAGCAACGATGTGCGCATCGTCAAGGACATCTACCCGCCGCGCATCCGCTTCAACTACGTGTGGACCGGGGCCAACGGGCAGGTCATCGAGCAAGGCGAAAAGCGCCTGATCGACGCGGCCTTCCTCACCAGCGGCGTGCAGATCAACGACAGCGACCAGCTGCGCTACGAGAAGCGGATGATCGACGACTGGTCACGTGCCCAGTTCCGCGAAGCGCGCAGCAGCGCCGCCCGCTAGGCGGACACCAGGCGAGCGCCGTTACTGCCCGTCCAGGTAGCGGCGCGGCACGCGCTTGACCGCGCACAGCATCTGGTACGCACTGACGCCACAATGCGCGGCCAGCGCCGAGGTATCGGGCGCGTCGCCCCACAGCCGCACCGGGGTGCCGACGTCGGCGGTCGGGTGGTCGGTGATGTCCACCGTGAGCATGTCCATCGATACGCGGCCGATCAGCCCGCATTCGCGACCATCGACCATGACCGGCGTGCCGTTGGGCGCGAACTGCGGGTAGCCGTCGGCATAGCCCATGGCAACAACGCCCACGCGGGTGGTCGCGCGCTGGGTCACGAAGCGCGCGCCGTAGCCCACCGGCTCGCCCGGCCCGAGCTCGCGCACGGCAATGATCTTTGAACGCAGCGACATCACCGGCCGCAACTGCGCGCTGAGCGCGTTGTGCACGGGCAAGGGGTTGGCGCCGTACAGCATCAGGCCCGGGCGCACCCAGTCGCCGCGCAGGGCCGGCCAGCCGAGCAGGCCCGGCGAATTGCGCAGGCTGGTTTCCGCTTCCATGCCCCGGCTGGCCAAGGCAAAAGCCACGGCCTGCTCGTCGGTGCGGCTGCTGTCCAGTTCATCGGCGCGTGCCAGGTGGGTCATCAGCACGATCGAGGCGACTTGTGGCAAGCCGCGCAGGCGCAGCCACGCCGCGCGGAAATCTTCCGGCGACAGACCCAGGCGATGCATGCCGCTGTCCATCTTCAGCCACACGTGCAGCGGACGCGGGCTGTTGAACGCGGCCAGCGCCTGCACCTGCGCCGGTGTGGCCACCACCGTCCACAGTTCGTGCTCGGCGATCAGCGCCAGCTCGTCGCTGTCGAAGAAGCCTTCCAGCAGCAGGATCGGCGCACGGATGCCGGCCTGGCGCAGTTCCAGCGCTTCCTCGATGCAGGCCACGGCAAAGCCGTCAGCCTCGGCTTCCAGTGCCTGTGCGCAGCGCACCGCGCCATGCCCGTAGGCGTCGGCCTTGACCACGGCCAGGGCCTTGCCGCCACCAATGCGGCGCGCCAGGCGATAGTTGTGGCGCAGCGCGCCCAGGTCGATCAAGGCGTGGGCTGGGCGCACGCGGCGGCTCCGGTGTGGCGGGGTGCGGGCGCCTGGCGATAGCGGAAGATGTCCAGGCCCTCGGTGCTGATTTCCGGCGCGCGGCCGCTCATCAGGTCGGCGAGGTAACGGCCCGAGCCGCAGGCCATGGTCCAGCCGAGCGTGCCGTGGCCGGTGTTGAGGAACAGGTTGGCATAGGGACTGGCGCCGACCACCGGGGTGCCGTCGGGCGTGGCCGGGCGCAGGCCGGTCCAGAACTCGCCGCGGGCCAGGTCGCCGCCGCCGGGGAACAGGTCGCGCACCACCATCTCCAGCGTTTGCCGGCGCCTGGGGTTGAGCGACAAGTCGTAGCCGGCCACCTCGGCCATGCCGCCGACGCGAATGCGGTCGTCGAAGCGGGTGATGGCGATCTTGTAGCTCTCGTCCAGGATCGTCGAAGTCGGCGCGCGCGCCGGATCGGCGATTGGCAGCGTCAGCGAGAAACCCTTCAACGGATACACCGGCAGGTTCAGCCCCAGCGGCGCGGTAAGCAGCGGCGAATAGCTGCCCAGCGCCAGCACGTAGCGGTCGGCCTTCTGCATGCGCCCGTCCACCACCACGCCCTCGATCCGGCCATTGCTGCCGACCAGCTTCTCGATGCGCTGCTCGAAGCGGAACTCGACCCCGGCATCGGCGGCCATCCGCGCCAGGCGTTCGGTGAACAGCCGGCAGTCGCCGGTCTGGTCATTGGGCAGGCGCAGCGCCCCGGCCAGCCGTGCACCAGCGCCGCCGAGGCCGGGCTCGACCGCGGCAATGCCGCGCGCGTCCAGCAGCTCGTACGGCACGCCGTATTCGGCCAGCACTGCGATGTCCTGCGCGGCCGCGTCCAGCTGCGCCTGGGTGCGGAACAACTGGGTAGTGCCCAGCCGCCGGCCTTCAAACTGCAACCCGGTCTCGCTCATCAGCGCGTCCAGGCAATCGCGGCTGTACTCGGACATGCGCACCATGCGCGCCTTGTTGATGGCATAGCGCCCGGGCGTGCAGTTCTGCAGCATGCGCGCAAGCCAGGCGTACTGCTGGACATCGAAGGTCGGCAGGATCGAGAGCGGCGCGTGCTGCTCGAACAGCCACTTGATCGCCTTCAGCGGCACCCCGGGCGCGGCCCAGGGCGAGGTATAGCCAAAAGAAAGCTGCCCGGCGTTGGCATAGCTGGTCTCCAGAGCCGGCGCCGGTTGCCGGTCGATCACCGTCACCTGGAACCCGGCCTTGGCCAGGTACCAGGCACTGGTCGTGCCAATCACTCCGCTACCCAGCACCAATACGCGCATGTTCGCCTCGATCCGGTCATTTCCCTGCCTCAGTGGCGGCAGGCAGCCAATCCGGCGCATTGTATTCGGGGTGGCTTGGGGCATTATCTCGTTTGGATCGCCCGATCCAGTGGAATCCCCCAACAAACCCGCCGATCCCATACCCCATGCCCAGCCGTAGCCGCGAACTCGACAAGATCGACCGCAAGATCCTGCGCATCCTCCAGCAGGAGGGCCGCATTTCCTTCACCGAGCTGGGCGAGCGCGTCGGCCTGTCGACCACGCCCTGCACCGAACGCGTGCGCCGGCTCGAACGCGACGGCGCGATCACCGGCTACTACGCGCGCCTGGACCCGCAGTACCTCAAGGCCAGCCTGCTGGTGTTCGTGGAGATCAGCCTGGCCTACAAGTCCGGCGACATCTTCGAAGAGTTCCGGCGCGCCGCGCTGAAGCTGCCCAACGTGCTCGAATGCCACCTGGTCTCGGGCGACTTCGACTATCTGATCAAGGCACGCATCAACGAGATGGCGTCCTATCGCAAGCTGCTCGGCAGCACGCTGCTCACCTTGCCGCATGTGCGCGAATCCAAGAGCTACATCGTGATGGAAGAGGTGAAGGAGACGCTGGCGCTGCCGATTCCGGATTAGCGACAGGCGCACTACCAAAAAAAACGGCGCGCTAATGCGCGCCGTTTGTCGTCATTGCGCGGAACTCAGCGCCGCTGGCCTTTCTGGTTGTCCTGGTTGCCGCGCTGCTGGTCCTGCTTCTGGTTGCCGCGCTGCTGCTCCTGGTCAAACTGCTGCTGACCCTGCTGACCCTGCCGGCCCTGCTGATCCTGGTGCATACCACCTTGCTGACCCTGCTGACCGCGCTGGTTCTGCTGGTCCTGCTGATTCTGGTTGCCCATGACTGCACTCTCTGGAAGTTTAGGGAAGCACCGCTTCGTGGTGCGCGTCCACAGTGGCGCCAGAGCGGTTAATCAGACGAGAAATGCAGGTGATTCGCGAGTTGACCGGGCTGACTGCGCGGCAACGGCTTGAATCATTCACGCGCAGTCAGCTGGATCACGGCCATCAACGCGGCTCAAGGCTTGATGCGCTGCCCATCACCCATGGGCACGGTGTTGTAGTAGCGGCCCGTGCGCGTGTCGCGGACACGGTTTGGTCCCGCCTGCTCCAAGCCGTACAGCGGGCGGCCCTGGCGGTCGTAGACCACCGCGGACTGCGCACCGACGCGCTGGGCATCATCCTTCTGCAGCGGGTTGGCCGACTGCGTCTGCGGCGGCGCCTGTACTGGTGCGGCCTGCTCGCGCTGGCCCAGGCTGGTGGGGATGGGAGGTGCCGGCGTGGGCCGCACAGGCTGGATTTGCCGCACCGGGGGCGGTGGCGGCGGCAACGGCGCGAGCTGGGTGGACGAGCGCGTCTGGTTCGGGTTTGGGTTGGCGAGCTGCGCAGCCGCCGGCAGGCTGATGACCAGCGCAGCCAGTGCCAGGGCCACGGCAAGCGGGTTGATCCTATGCATCGTTCCTCCTCGGCGCGCTGCGCGCTGCTGGCGCTGATGATTCATGGTCGCGGCAGGCTGTAATCGAAGTCGTAATAGTGCACACCGCCCTCGATGCGGATCTTCATCTCGCCGCGCAGCCCAGCCAGGGCGCCACTGCCCGAATCGGGAACGACGCTGATCGCCTGCGATTGCGCGCCGCGATCGAGCAAGCCGCGATGCACCAGCACAAAGCTGCCCTGGCGCCCGTCCAGCGTGCCCGCCACGGTTTCGATCGCCACGTAGGCGGCCGAGCCTTCCTGCGCGGTGCGCGCCGCGAGCATCTCGCCGCGCGAGCTCGCGCTGAGCGGCCCGCTGAACTGCTTGTCCAGCGACATCCGCCCCAGCCCCGCATCCTCGCGGGCCGGCTGCGGCTGTAGCTTCACTTCAAACGTGCCAGTGGCATGGTGCATGGCGGGCGCCTCCTCGCGGGCGATGGCCGGGGCCGCCAGCACGGCCAGCAGGCACGTTGGCAACAACGATGTATGCATGGTTTGCTTGAATGCGACCGGGGCGCCCACATTACCACCGGCGAGCCGGCCTCCCGCCGCCCCGTCGCCCCACTGGAGTGAACGTACATGAGCGGTTTCGATCTCAGCCCGCCCTCCCCCGCGCAGCGCGACGCGCTGATTGCCGGACTCAACGCCGAAGAACGCCGCGTGCTGCTGCAGCACGGCACCGAAGCCCCGTTCTGCGGCGTGTTCCTGGACAACAAACTCGAAGGCGTCTACACCTGCCGGCTGTGCGGCCTGCCGCTGTTCCGCTCCAGCGCGAAATTCGATTCCGGCACCGGCTGGCCGAGCTTCTTCGCCCCGTACGATCCGGCGCACGTGCGTGAGATCCGCGACACCAGCCACGGCATGATCCGCACCGAAATCACCTGCGCGCGCTGCGGCAGCCACCTGGGCCACGTGTTCCCCGACGGTCCGCCGCCGACCGGCGAGCGCCATTGCCTCAATTCGGTGTCGCTGGCGTTTACCGAGCAGGGCCAGCCATTGCCCAACCCGTTGCAACGGGAAGCTGAAGGCAGCCGCACCGCCTGAGCATCAATGCAGTTCAATACGCGACAGGCCGAAGGCTCTCGCCTAGGGTGGCTACCCCAGCAGAGAAAGGAGACTGTTATGCGCAAGTCCTCGTATTGGGTCGGCATGGCCGTGGTCACCCTGGGCCTGTCGGCCTGCAGCAAACCGGCCGAGGAGGCCATGGCCGACGCGGCCGCGCCCGTCGCGGAAACCGCGCCGATGGCTACCGGCGGCGATGCCGGCGCGGCCGGCGCCGTGCAGCCGGCCAAGATGGTGCGCGTGGACTGGATCTGCGATGGCAAGCCGGTGACGGCCGAGTATGACAACGTCAACGAGCAGGTCCGGCTACAGATCGGGGCCCAGGCCTTGACCCTGCCCATCGCGGTATCCGGCTCGGGCGCCCGCTACGCCGACAACGCCGGCAACGAGTACTGGGAGCACCAGGGCGAGGCCACCCTCACCCTGGCTGGCGGCAAGGCCCAGCAGTGCCGCAAGGCCGCTGCCGGCGGCTGAGGGAGTTCAGCGACCCGGTCCACAGTTCGGGCCGGGTCCGCTCAAGAATTGGGCCGGGGGGCCGAAAAACTGTGAGGTCCGTCCTCCCCCTGGCCACTATGCTCATCATCGCAGGTCTCATCATCGTCGTGCTCAGCGTGCTGGGCGGCTACGTCGGCGCGCACGGCAAGCTGGCCGCGCTGTGGCAGCCGTTCGAGCTGGTCATCATTGGCGGCGCGGCGCTGGGCGCGTTCCTGGTCGGCACGCCGGCCAAGACCGTCAAGGCCACCCTGGCCGCGGTGCCCGCCGTGTTCAAGGGCCCGCGCTACAAGAACCAGGACTACCTTGATGTGCTCAGCCTGATCTACGAGCTGCTCAACAAGGCGCGGCGCGAAGGCTTCATGGCCCTGGAAGACCATGTCGAGCGGCCCGCCGAGAGCGTGCTGTTCGCCAACTATCCCAAGGTGCTGGCCGACCACCACCTGATGGACTTCATCACCGACTGCCTGCGCCTGATGATCGGCAGCAACATCGAGCCGCACGAGCTGGAACCGTTGCTCGAGCTGGAGCTGGAAAAGCACCACCACGAGATGATGGCCCCGGCGCATGTGCTGGCCAAGGTCGCCGACGGCCTGCCCGGCTTCGGCATCGTCGCCGCGGTCCTGGGCATCGTGATCACGATGGGCGCGATCGGCGGCGACATCGCCGAGGTCGGCGCGCATGTGGCCGGCGCCCTGGTCGGCACCTTCCTCGGCATTCTGCTGGCGTATGGCTTCATCGGCCCGCTGGCGGCCGCGGTGGAAGCGCGCGCCGAACAGGACGCGCGCATCTACGAATCGGTGAAGACCGCCCTGCTCGCCTGCCTGCGCGGCTACAACCCGAAGATCGCCCTGGAGTTCGCCCGCAAGACCCTGCCTTCCAACGTGCGTCCGGGCTTCTCCGAGTTCGAGGCCCACCTGAAGACGATCAAGTAGGAGCGCGGCCATGGCGGAGAAGTCCACCGTCGTCATGCGACGGGTCAAGAAGGTGCAGGCCGCCGGCCACCATGGCGGCGCCTGGAAGGTGGCCTATGCCGACTTCGTCACCGCGATGATGGCCTTCTTCCTGGTGATGTGGCTGGTCGGCGCGACCACCACCAAGCAGCGCGAGGCGATCTCCGACTATTTCAAGAACCCCAGCCCGCTGGCCGGCAAGAGCCCGGTGCCAGCGCCTGGAATGAACGGACCCGGCGGCGCCAGCACCTCGATGATCAAGCTCGGCGGCACGATGCAGATTCCGCGCGGCCAGGGCCCGGAGCCGTTCGAGAAGAAGTCTGCGGCCAGCGAGGAAGCCGAGCGCAAGCGGGCGGAAAAGCGGCAGCTGGAAACCCTGATGCAGCAGCTGCAGGAGGCCGTCAGCAAGAGCCAGGCCCTGGCGCCGTTCAAGGACCAGTTGCTGCTGGACCTCACCCCCGACGGCCTGCGCATCCAGATTGTCGATCAGCAGAACCGGCCGATGTTCGACATGGGCAGCGCACGGCTGAAGGACTATACGCAGGGAATCCTGCGCGAGCTGGCGCAGTTCATCAACCAGGTGCCCAACCACATCAGCATCACCGGGCACACCGACACCGCCGCGTACAACAACACCAATGGCTACGGCAACTGGGAGCTCAGCGCCGACCGCGCCAACGCCGCGCGCCGTGCGCTGATCGAAGGCGGCATGGCCGAGGACAAGGTCAGCCGCGTGGTCGGCTTTGCGTCCTCGGTTCTGTTTGACAAGGCCCAGCCCGAGAACCCGATCAACCGCCGCATCAGCATCGTGGTGATGACTCACGATGCCGAACAGGCCGTGCTCGGAGGCCGCGCGCAGCCGCTGGCGCTGGGCCAGGTGCTGCCGGACGCCGATACGCAGATGCCTGATGCAGCGGTGCCGGCATCCGGCGCTGCCACTGATGCGCCACCGGCAACGGCAGCGTCAGCACCGACGCCCGCGCAAGCGGTCGCGCCGGCCCAGCACTGAGCCGGCGCTCCGGTTCAAAGCCGCTGCGCCTTGCCGCTGGCAATCGCCTCGCGCGCCAGGCGCTCGCCCAGCCCACGCAACTGCGCCAGCGCCGCGTCCTGGCGCTTGCCCAACTCGCCCTGCTCGCGGCCCAGTTCGCTCTGCCGCGCGCCCAAGGCTTGCTGCTCGGAGGCCAGGGCCTGCATCTGCCGCGACAACGCCTGCTGCTCGCGCTCGGTCTGCAGCTGGCGTTCCTGCGCCACCGGCTTGCCGGATATCGCCGCCGCGTTCTGCTCCACCGCCAGTTGCGCCACGCGCGCGGCGATCGCGCCCTGACGCGCGCCCAGTTCTCCCTGGCGCGCACCGAGCTCACCCTGGGCCTTGCCCAGCTCGCCCTGCTTCTGACCCAGCTCGCTCTGCTTCTGGCTCAGCGCCTGTAGCGGCGCGTAAGCCTGGCGCAACTGCGCCAGCGTCGCCGCATCGCGAACCACGTAACGTTGCTTGCCTTCGCGCACCCACCACAGCGCTTCGCCGCCATGCTGTTGCGCGCGCGCGTCCCGCACATCGCCGGGCGTGCCGAAGGCGTGCACGTGGTTGCCTTCCATCAGCACCCAGGCGTTGCGCGCGTCGCTCTCGTCGACAAAGGTGAAAGTGCCGCGCATGGCGCCCGGCGTGAGCGGCTCCGGAGCCGGAGGTGCGGGCGGCGCCGCGGGTGCGGCCGGGACTGCGGGTGCTTTCGGTGTCACCGGTGCACGCGGCGCCAGCGGAGCGGTAGCAGGTGCCGGGGCCGAGGGCGCGGCCGGCGGCGCTGGCGGCGCCGGCATCCAGTCGCCATCGGTCGAGCTGCGCGTGACCGCGCGGCTGGCCGGCACACGCGCCGGTGTGGAAGTAGTCTTGGCCGTCGTGGCCGGGCGCGCCGCGGTTTCGGCAGCGGCCAGGTTGGCGCGTTGCGCGGGATCAGTGTCCGGCGCGGCGGCCACCACGCGATAGGGCAACACGCCCACGCAGGCCACGGCGACCACCAGCACGGCAGCGCTGGCGCGCCAGGGAACGGAACGGGACTGCAGCATGGTGAGCCTCCTCTTGAGCAGGACGAAGTTGGGCGAGGCCGCGCCGACCACCGCCATCGTCCGCGGGGCCACGCCGAACTGCAGCAGCAGCCGGCCGTAGTCCTGCGGTGCATGGCGGTCGTCGTCGAGCACGGCGGCATCGCAGGCCGCTTCGCGGGCCAGCCCGTACTCACGCGCGGCCAGATGGGCCACGGGGTGGAAGAAGAACAGGTGCTGGGCCAGTGCCGGCACCCAGCCCCAGAGCAGGTCGCGGCGCTGCCAATGCACGAGTTCGTGGTGCAGCGCCATCTCGATGGCGGCCGGGGACATCTGCGGCAACAACTGCGCGGGCAGCAGCAGCTGCGGCGCGCGCACGCCGGCCAGCTGCGGTGAATCCAGCTGCGCGCTCAGCCGCAGCAGCGGTGGGCGACGCAGGCCCAGACGCGCGGCCAGTTCGCGATATTGCGCCAGCACGGCCGGCGGCACATCGGCGCTGCTGCCGCGCAGACGTGCACGCAGGGCGCGCAGGTCGGCGAAGCTGCGCAATGCCATCGTCGCCACGCCGGTCAGCCAGGCCAGCCACAAGGTCCATGCCATCCAGGCCGGCGCGCGACCGGTCACCGGTGTGACCGCGACTTCCGGCGCATGCAAGACGGCGCCCTGCTGATGGCCTGCCTGCGCGGGGATCGCGATGGCATCGGTCCGCAGCGGTGCGACGGTGGCCGGGGCGCTCGAAATCGCCAACGGTTCCGATGCCGGCAGCAGGGGCAGGCGCAGCGGCGCGGGCCAGCAGAGTCCGGCCACCAGCTGCAGCGACACCAGCCACCACAGCCAGCAGCGCGCGCCGGCACCCAGGCGCGGCAACAGGCGGCACAGCGTCCACACCAGCGCCGCCAGTGGCAGCGACTGCAACGTGGCCATGGCCAGGCGCCAGAGGCCGGCCTGCATCAGCTCGACGAGCGCGTCCATGTCAGCGCTCCTGCCGGCGCGACTGCAGCGAAGCGACCAGCGCCTCAAGCTCGGCGAGCTCGTCGTCGCTGACATCGCGGCGCTCGGACAGCCACGCCACGAATGGCGACATCGAACCCTGCAAGGTCTTTTCCACGAACTGCCCGACCGCCGAGCGCACCACCTCTTCCGGCTGCGCCGCACTGGCGTAGCGATAGACGCCGCCGGCTTGGCGGCGGCGCAGATAGCCCTTGCCACGCAAGCGTTCGAGCATGGTCAATACGGTGGACCGGGCCAGGCCGCGCGGCTCGCCGAAGGCGGTGGCCACTTCGCTGGCCGAAGCATCGCCGGCACCCGCCACGAATTGCAGCAGCGCCAGCTCCTGATCGCCAATGGTCTTGCGGGACATGCGGACGCTCCTGTCTACGTTTGTAGACACGCTAGCCCTGTCGACAACTGTAGTCAAGCCCCGATGCATGCCGGGCCTGGCTGTCGCGCGTGGTGGCCTAGAATGGCGCTCCATTTGAACCGAGCTTTCCCGATGTCCCGCAATTCCAAGGCCAAGCGCGACCAGCGCAAGAAGCGCCAGCCCAAGCGTCCGTTCCAGCGTCTGGACCGCACCCCGCAGGTCGCCAATCACGCGGTGATGGTGGACGACGAGCAGGGCGTGGTCGCCGCCATCGGCCAGCAGGACGATGGCCAGTGGCTGCTGTCGATCGGCGGGCAGACCATGGGCAACGCGGCCAATCCGGTGTCGCTGCTGGCCATGCTTCAGCACCTGGCCGCGCTGCAGCAGAAGGAAGGCAAGAACGTGCGCGTGGAGTATTCCGAAGTGCTGCAGCAGATGATCGATGAGCTGGCTGCCGCGGAAGGCATCACGTCCGACGAATACCTGACCAGGCTGGTAGCCGAATTCGCGGAAGCGGAGGGCGACGAGGACGACGCGGACACGGAGGCGGCGGACCCGCAAGCGGCTGCTGATGACACCGACACCGGGCAAGCTGCGTCCGAGCCGGCCGCCGACACGCCGGCCAAGGGCAGCTGAGCGGCGCCGGCAATGGCGGTCTACATCGACGATGCGGTCCAGCTATGGCGCGACCAGCGCTGGGCGCACCTGATGGCCGACACCTTGCCGGAACTCCATGCCATGGCGGCGCGGCTGGGCATCCCTCGCTGCGCCTTCCAGAACAAGCTCAGCGGCGCGCATTACGACGTGCCCGCATCATTGCGCGACCAGGCCATCGCCCATGGCGCGCGGCCGATTTCCCGGCACACCGATCGCGAGTTGCTGAAGGCGGTGATCGCCAACGCGCGCGCGCAGGCGCGCGCAGAGCAGGACAATTCCGGTTGACCTTGGCCGGACAGGCTCTCAACTCGCGGTGGGCCTGACGGAGAAGAGCCCCCTTTGTTAAGGGGGCGCGGCGAAGCCGTGGGGATAGGAAGCACCGTTCGCACGGCGTTCGCGCAGCGAATCCCGTGACCGTTCTAGTCCCCGGACTAGAACGGGTCGCTGCCTGGCCGCACTTCGATGCCCAACAGCGAACTCAAGGCCAGCATCGCCTCATCATCGCGGCTGAGCGCGATCCAGCCGGCATGGCCGTCGCCGCCGGTGTTCCAGGTCCACAGCGAATAGCCATGCTCGCGCAGGCTGTCATAAGCCACGCCGAGCAAGGTCGGAACATCGACGTTGTCGGCGAAGTCCTCGTCATCCAGGTCGCCGCCCCAGTCGATGCGCAGGTTCCAGCGCCCGGCCAGTTCGTCCAGTGCGGTGACCAGCGCTTCGACATCATCGGCGGCCACGCGAAAGCCAGACGTCCAGTCGATGGCCTCGGCCAGCGCCAGCAGCCAGTGATCGCCGTCTGGGTCTTCGACCTCGCCGGCCAGCGCCTCGCGCCAGGCATCGAACTGGCGCAACGCGGTTTCCTCGTCGCCGGGGTTGATCAGCAGCAGCAGGTTCCAGACCCGCGCGGCGTGGCCGTCGACGTCGTCGAAATCGGCGATCGGGCCTTCGTCTTCTTCGTAATCGGCGCTGTTGTCGGGCATGGCGGTGCAAGCATCATCGGGGGGTCAATCCGGCTATCCTAGCGCCCCCGCAAACTGCCGTCAGAAGGACGCCCGGACATGACCGACACCCCGCCCGACCGCCTCGCCGTCGATCCTCGCAGCCCCTTCCATGACGAGGCCGTGCTGGGCCGTGGCGTCGGCGTGCGCTTCAACGGCGTGGACCGCGACAACGTCGAGGAGTATTCGGTCAGCGAGGGCTGGATCAAGGTGCAAGTCGGCAAGTCCCGAGACCGCCGCGGCAACCCGATGACGATGAAGATCAAGGGCACTGTGGAAACCTACTGGCTGAACCTCAAACCCGAATAAGCTGTCGGGGCTGAAGCCCCTCCTACAACGGCCCCGTACAACGGTTCCGGCAATCGCCAAGGACCGAAGGCACCGGCCTCAGGACTTGAGCCGGTAACCGCTGCGGAAGATCGCCCAGACCACGCCCAGGCACACCAGCAGGAACACCAGGGTCATGCCGGTGCTGACCGCGATGTGCACGTCGGCGCGGCCATAGAAGGCCCAGCGGAAGCCGCTGATCAGATAGACCACCGGGTTGAACAAGGTGATCTTCTGCCACAGCGGCGGCAGCATCGAGATCGAGTAGAAGCTGCCACCCAGGAAGGTCAGCGGCGTGATCACCATCAGCGGAATGACCTGCAGCTTCTCGAAACCATCGGCCCACACGCCGATGATGAAGCCGAACAGGCTGAAGGTCACTGCGGTGAGCAACAAAAAGCCCAGCATCCACACCGGATGGGCGATCTCGTAGGGCACGAACACCCGCGCCGTGGCCAGGATCAGCAAGCCGAGGATCACCGACTTGGTCGCCGCCGCGCCGACATAGCCCAGCACGATCTCCAGCCACGACACCGGCGCGGACAGCACCTCGTAGATCGTGCCCGACCAGCGCGGCATGTAGATGCCGAACGAGGCGTTGGAAATGCTCTCGCTGAGCAGCGACAGCATGATCAGCCCGGGGATGATGAAGGCGCCATAGCTGATGCCGTCGATGGCGCCCATGCGCGAGCCGATCGCCGCGCCGAACACCACGAAGTACAGCGAGGTGGACAGCACCGGCGAGGCGATGGACTGGGTGAGCGTGCGGAAGGTGCGGGCCATCTCGAAGCGATAGATGGCGCGGACGGCGTACAGGTTCATGCGCGGGCCTCCGTGGTGGCCGGTTCGCGGGCGCCATGCACCAGGCTGACGAAGATGTCTTCCAGCGAACTCTCGCTGGAGTGCAGGTCCTTGAAGTCGATGCCGTGCTCGTTGAGCCGGCGCAGCAGTGGGCCGATGCCGGTGTCCTCGGCCTGCGCGTCGAAGGTATAGACCAGGCTGTTGCCGTCGGCGGCGAGTTCCAGCGGCAGCGTCTGCAGCGCCGGCGGGATCGCCTGCAATGGCGATTGCAAGGTCAGGGTCAGCTGCTTCTTGCCGAGCTTGCGCATCAGCGTGTGCTTGTCTTCGACCAGCACCAGCTCGCCGCGGGTGATGACGCCGACGCGGTCGGCCATTTCCTCGGCCTCCTCGATGTAGTGGGTGGTCAGGATGATCGTGGTGCCCTGCTCGCGCAGGCGCCGCACCATCTGCCACATGTCGTGGCGCAGCTCCACGTCCACGCCGGCGGTAGGCTCGTCGAGGAACAGCACCTTGGGCTCGTGCACCAGCGCCTTGGCGATGAGCACGCGCCGCTTCATGCCGCCGGACAGCGTCGAGATCTTGTTGTGGCGCTTGTCCCACAGCGACAGCTCGCGCAGCACCCGCTCCAGCAGCGCATCGTCGGCCGGCCGCCCGAACAGGCCGCGGCTGAAGCGCAGCGTCGCCCATACGCTCTCGAACGCATCGGTGGACAGCTCCTGCGGCACCAGCCCGATCAGCGCGCGCGCCGCGCGGTAATCGCTGACGATGTCATGCCCGTCCACGCGGACGTGGCCGGCGCTGGCGTTGACCAGTCCGCAGACAATGCTGATCAGCGTGGTCTTGCCGGCGCCGTTCGGCCCGAGCAGCGCGAAGATCTCCCCGCGACGTATCTCCAGGTCCACGCCACGCAGCGCCTGGAAGCCCCCGGCGTAGGTCTTGTTGAGCCCCTGGATGGAAACGATCGAGTCCACGAGTCCCCAATGCGGTCAGCGAGGTAGGAGGCCGCACAGGGTAGTGCGCCGGCTCCGCGCATAGAAGACCCGGGAACGGGAGAAAGCATCCCACCGGGTCGGGTGTCGGGGCCCGGTGTTCCGATTGTCCGATCCGTGCGCGGTAGGAGCGGCTCCGGCTGCGGTCCCTCCCGGTGACCCGATCAGGAGCGCTGCCGCGACTCGATCAGGTCCAGGTTGCGCACCAACCGCCGCGACAATTCATCGGAAATCTGCCCGCGCCGCGCCAGCTTGAACAGCTCGTTGCGCTCGGCCACCAGGCCCGCACTGCGCATCTGCCGCAGCACCTCTTCATAGGCCCGCGCCTGCACCGGGTCACTCTCTCCCGCATCGGCCACGCCAAGCTTGCGCTGGTACAACTGGCTTACGCGCTCGGCCGCGTGATTGCAGTGTTCGGCATTGGCCGCATCTGCCACCAGCTTGCGCCGCAACTGCTCCACCGCCTCCAGCGCCGCCTTCGCCGACAACACCCGCGCCATGTCTTCCTGCTGCTGCTCGCCCGACTCCTCCGGCACTTCCAGCCCCTTCAACACCCGCGGCAACACCAGGCTCGCCACCAGCAGCGACACCAGGATCACCGCCGCCGCCAGGAAGATCGTCAGTTGCCGCGCCGGGAATGGCGAACCGTCCGGCATCAGCAGGGGAATGGTCAGCACGCCCGCCAGGGTGATCGCGCCGCGCACGCCGGCCAGCGAGGTCGCCACCACGATCCGCCATGGCGGGCTGATCCCCGCCTCACCGCGCCGGTGCGCCTTGAACAGGCTCCAGCGCAGCGAGACCCACACCCACACCAGCCGCAGCAGCGCCAGGGTCAGGTTGATCGCCAGCACGTATACCGCCAGCCACCACGGATTCCGATGCCCGGCCTCGCGCACGCTGTGCATCGCCCCTTCGAGGATGCCGGGCAACTGCTCGCCCAGCAGCACGAAGACGATGCCGTTGAGTGTGAACTGCACCGTGTCCCACACCGCCCAGCGCTGCACTCGCATCGCGCCCGGCGCATTGCCGCTCAGCTCGACGTAACTCATCGTCACCCCGGCCGCCACCGCCGCCAGGATGCCCGAGGCCTGGATCGCCTCGGCCGCCAGGTACGCCGCGAACGGTGTCAGCAGGTTGACCAGGATCGCCGAGCCCGGCTCCTCGCCGAAGTGCCGCCAGATCCAGCCCTGCGCCCGGCTCAGCGCGAACGTGGTCAGCACCCCGCAGGCCAGGCCCGCCAGCGCCACCCACAGGAACGTGCCCGAGGCCGATGCCAGCGAGAACGCGCCGGTCACCGCCGCGGCGATGGCGAACTGAAAGCAGACCAGGCCGGAGGCATCGTTCAACAGCGACTCGCCTTCCAGGATGTGCATCAGCCGCTTGGGCATGGGCACCTTCTTGGCGATGGACGACAACGCCACCGGATCGGTCGGCGACACCACCGCCGCCAGCGCAAAGGCCACCGCCATCGGCATGGCCGGGATCATCCAGTGGATCAACAGCCCGGCGCCGACCACGGTGAACACCACCAGGCCCAGCGCCAGTTCCAGGATCACGCCCTTGTCGCGGAACAGGCCCTGCTTGGGAATGCGCCAGCCGTCCAGGAACAGCAGCGGCGGCAGGAACAGCAGGAAGAACAGCTCCGGCTCCAGCTCATGGCCGCGGTCGAAGACCCCGGCAATCACCGCGCCCAGCGCGATCTGCACCAGCGGCAACGGCAGCGAGAACGGCAGCAGGCGCACCAGGTAGCCACTGGCGGCCACCGCCAGCAGCATCGCCAGAACGACGTCGATTGATTGCATGGCACTCCACGATGGCAAAGCAGAAGCGGCGCCGGCGCCGCCGTCCCCACCTTAACCGGCACGCGGCACGGAGAAAACCGCCACGGCCGATGCCGGCTACACTCGCGCACCTGGACCCCAGGGAGAGCGGCCATGCAGTACCTGCTGTTGATCTACAACGACGACACGCTGCTGGAGGCGCTGCCCGACGGCGAAGCCGATGCGATGATGCGGCACTGCTTCGCCGGTGCCGATGCGATGAAGGCGCAGGGCCAGCTGCTGCAATCGCAGCAACTCGAACCGGCCGCCAGTGCGCGCACGGTGCGCATCCGGGACGGCCGGGTCAGTGTGTCCGACGGGCCGTTCGCGGAAACCCGCGAGATGCTCGGCGGCTTCAACCTGATCGAGGCCGACAGCCTGGAAGAGGCAATCGAGATCGCCAGCCGCTTCCCGTGGGCGAGCACCGGTTGCGTGGAAGTGCGCGCGATCCGCGACATGGACGCGGTACGCCGCCAGGTCGGCGCACCGCCAGCGCCGTGAGCGCGCCTCAGGCGGCCTGGCGCTGTCCGGCGGCACCGTCGAAGCGGTAGATGTCCATCGCCAGGAAGCCCATGTCGATGCCGGCGTCGATGCGCTGCGCGCCCAGTTCATCGCCACCGGCCGCGCCCGCCGCCACGAACAGCGGCAGCAGGTGCTCATCCGTGGGATGGGCGCGTTCGGCATACGGTGCCTGGCGGCGGTAGTCGAGCAGCGCGCGGATGTCGCTGGCAGCCAGGCGTGACTCGGCCCAGCCGATGAACGGCCGCACGTATGGCGCCTCGCGCGCTTCGCTGTAAGTGCCGCGCGCATCGTGCAGGTTGTGGGTGATGCTGCCCGAGCCGACCACCAGCACGCCTTGCTGGCGCAGCGGTGCCAGCGCGCGACCGAGGGCGAAGGCGTGCGCCGGTCCCAGCAGCGGCTGGATCGATATCGGCACCACCGGGATGTCCGCGTCCGGATAGAGCAGGCGCAACGGCACCCACACGCCATGGTCCAGGCCGCGCTGCGCGTCCAGGCCGGCCGGCAGCCCCGCGTCCAGCAGCAACTGTTGCACCTGCCTGGCCAGTGCCGGGTCGCCCGGCGCCGGATACTGCAAGGCATACAGCGCCGGCGGGAAGCCACCGAAGTCATGCACCGTTTGTGGCTGCTGCGCGGCGCCGACCATCGGCGCGCGCGCCAGCCAGTGCGCGGTCGCCACGACCATGGCGCGTGGCCGCGGCAGGGTGCGGCCAAGCTCGGCCAGGCGGCTGCCGACCTGCCCCGGTTGCAGGGCGGTCATCGGCGAACCGTGCGAGATGTACAGCGTAGGGAGCGTCGCCATGGCGGTCTCCGACGAGGGGTGCCTTAGGCTAGCGCGCGCCGCGTGCGCCGGTACCGCGGCTGGGTCGATGGTTTGTTCCATCCGTCGCGCTGATTGAAGACACATGCCAACGACGCACGACATTGCGACCTGGCATTGGACACATCCAATGTCATCCACCCGCCTGCGTCGGCATCGTGGGCCGCTTCGTTTCCCTGCGAAGAGGACCACCGATGCAAACCGCACGCCCTCCCCTTCTGCGCCTGCTGGTGCTGCTGCTGTGCCTGGCCTGGCTGCCCGCCGCGGCAGAGGATGCCGCGCCGCCGGCACGCGAGATGCGCTTCACCGGCCCGCTGGTCGCCAGCGGCACGCCGTTGCCGCAAGGCATGCTCATCGTCGAACCCTATCTGGTGCAGACCCAGGTCAGCGGACGTTACGACGACGCCGGCAAGCGCCGCGCGGTCCGCGGCGCCGCGGACGACTGGCGCGTGGTCACGCCGGTGATCTATGGCCTGACGCCACGCCTGACCCTCACCGCGACCCTGCGCGGCATCAACGCGATCACCACCGATTCGGGCCGGCGCTGGGCCACTGGCGATACCACGCTGGGCGCGCAATACCTGCTGTACCGCGGCACCAGCCCGGCGCGTGCAACCGTCGGTGCCGGCGTGCGCCAGAACATGCCCAGCGGCCGCCATGACCAGCTCGATCGCTACGGCCTGGCCGACGCCACCGGCAGCGGCGCCGCGTTCACCATGCTCGCCCTGTACGGCCAGGCATTCGTGCTGCCCGAACGCAACCTGCGCCTGCGCGCGAACCTGTTCTACCGCCTGCCCGGTGCCGGCTTCAGCGTGCGTGGCCGCAGCGGCTACGGCAGCCTGCCGGACTTTCGCGGGCGCGCGCACCTGGGCGGTGCGTGGCAGGGCGTGCTCAGTGCCGAATACAGCTTCAGCCCGCGCTGGGTGCTGGCCGGTGATGTGATGTACGAGCGCGAGCAAGGCACGCGCGTGCACCGGTTCGCACAGCCCGGCGCGGCCGGCACGCAGAACGATCTGCAACGCGCCGGTTCCTGGCGGCTGTCGCTGGCGCCGGCGCTGGAGTACCACCCCTCGCCCAAGCTTGGCATCCTCGGCGGCGCGCTGGTTTCCCTCGACGGGCGCAACAGCGCGGCGCTGTTCTCCCCGCAGATGGCGGTGATGATGGTGTTCTGATGCGCTGCCGGCTCAGTCCGGCGGCGGCAGGCTGGCCAGCAGCGCATCCAGCTCCGCGGGCCGGCCCAGCAGCCAGCCCTGCGCCTGATCGCAGCCGTTGGCCGCCAGCCATTGCAATTGCGCTTCGTGCTCCACGCCCTCGGCAATGACCTTCAATCCCAGGTTGTGGCCGAGGGTGATCAGCGCGCGGCAGATCGAAGCGTTGCGTTGCTCGCCTTCGACATCGGCCACGAAGGAGCGGTCGATCTTCAGCGAATCCAGCGGCATGTGCTGCAGATAGGACATGCTGGAGAAGCCGGTGCCGAAGTCATCCAGCGATATGCACACTCCCTGCGCGTGCAGGCCATGCATGGCCTTCAGCGCGCGCGCGGGCTGGCGCATCAGGCTGCTCTCGGTGAGCTCCACGTGCAGGCCGCCGCGGGTCACGCCGTATTCCGCGCAAGCGGCGGCCACATCGGCGGCCAGATCGCTGTGGTGGAACTGCAGCGCCGACACGTTGACCGCCACCGGCAAGTCGCGCCAGCCGCGATCGGCCAGGCGCCGCTGCGCGCGCGCCGCTTCGCGCAGCGCCCAGCGCCCCAGCGGCAGGATCAGCCCGGTGTCCTCGCTGAGCTGGATGAACTCGCCCGGCAGAATCCACGCGCCCTCGGCCGTGCGCCAGCGCAGCAGCGCCTCCAGCGCCACCGGCTTGCGCGTGCGGCAGTCGAAGATCGGCTGGAAATGCAGCACGAATTCATTGCGGTCGATGGCCTGGTGCAGGCGTCCGGCCAGACGCAGGCGCTCGCTCAGGCGCGCCTCGATACCGGCGTGGAAGCGCAACACCGCTTCGTTCTCCTCGCGCGCGGCGTGCGCGGCCTGCGCGGCCTTGCCGATCACTTCCTCGGCCGTGCCGCCATCGTCCGGGTGGCTGGCCACGCCGATGCGCAAGTCGAGCTGGTGGAAGGAGTCACGCCCCTGCACCGGTTCGGACAGGCTCGTGGTCAGCACCTCGATCACCAGATCCAGCGAGTGCTGCCCGGCAATGGCGAAGACGAAATCCTCCGCCGGCTGGAAAGCCAGCCAGCCATAGCGTTCGGCCAATGCCTTCAGCCGCTGCTTGAGATGGCGCAGCACCGCCTCGCCGGTTTCGCGGCCCAGCGTGTCGCCGATCAATTGCAGACCGCGCAGCTCCACATGCGCGACGTGATAGCGCGCGTCGCCTTGTTCGCGATCCAGCCACTCGGCCAGCGCGCGCACGGTCAGCAGCCCGGTCGCCGCATCATGGCTGGCGCGGAAGGCCAGCTCGCGCTGGTAGGCAACGTGGTCGCTCACGTTCTCGGCCAGGGCCAGGCGCGCGCGAATGCCGGCAATCTCCAGCTGCGAGGTATGCACGCGCACGTCGATCAGGCTGCCATTGCGGCGCCGGTGCACGTGCAGCAGCGGCACCACGCTGTCGCCCGGCGGCGGCAGGCCCGGTGCATCGTGACGTTCGCGCAACGCTGGTTCGATGTCGGCCAGGCGCAGGCGCAGGAATTCGTCGCGGCTGTAGCCGTACTCGCGCACCGCCGCCGGATTGACTTCGAGGAAGCGCCCGGTCTGCGCGTCGAACAGCAGGCACGGCAATGGGTTGAGATCGAAGATCAGCCGCAGCTGGCGTTGCGCGTCCATCGCCATCGACTGGATTTCCACGCGCTCGCTGACATCCACCACCGTGCCGGTCATGCGCCGGCCGCCCCTGCCGTCTTCCACCATCGCACCGCGCGCGGCCACCCAGCGTTCGCCCAGCGCCGGCAGCAGCAGGCGGAAATGGATGTCGAGCGGCTCTTCGCCCCGCCACGCACGTGCCAGCCCTCGCGTGACGCGGCGCCGGTCCTGCGCATGCACTCGCTGCATGAAGGCGGCCACTGTCAGCCCGCGCAGCGGCGTCTGGAACATCTCCGAGGCCTGCTCGGACCACTGCAGGCGGTCGCCATTGCCGGCGATGCACCAGGTGCCGATGCCACCGACCTGATGCGCAAGGCGCAGTTCGGCATCGCCCGCGCGCAGTTCGGCCTGCAGCCGCGCCTGGCGCCGCTCGGCGCGGCGCAGGCTGCGCCACAGGTAGACGAAACCGGCGACGTAGAAGGCGAAGACCAGCAGGGTGACGCCGAGCAGCGTCCACCACGGCGTCAGCACTTCCTGCCGGTCCAGGCCGGCATACACGCGGATCGGATAGGGCGGCGCGGTGCCGGCCGCGGCAATGCGGTGGCGGCCATCGAGCACGCTGACATGATCGCCCAGCGGCATGATCCGCGGCGCGCGCTGGAAACTGCCGGCTGGCAGATGCAGCGGGTCCGAACTGCCGCCGGGATAGGTGCTGCGCGCCAGCACGAAGCCATCCACATCGGTCAGCGAAACGACGCCGCGCCGCCCCACGTCCAGTCCGGTAACCAGCCGCTGCAATTCCGAGCGGCGCAGGCGCGTCAGCACCCAGCGGTCGTTGCCCATATCCAGGGCCAGGCGCAGCAGCCACTCGCCATCCCCGGCCTGTTCCGGCGGGCCCGCGTAAAGCGCGCTGTCCGGGCCACGCCGTGCGGGCACCGCCCACGCCGGCAGGGTGGGGTCGCCGTGCCCATCGGTCAGCGCAGTGCCGGCATCGTTGACGATGACGATGCTTTCGATTTCCGCGTGGCGGCTGACCACACCCTGCATCGAATCGCTGAGCAACGTCGGCGCCTGCTCGGGTACGCGACCGAACAGCTCCTGCGCGTCGGCGCCGATGCCGGCCATCGCCCGCTCCAGGTTGCGCAGCTCCACCGCCATCAAGCGCTGCGTGCCCGTGGCCAGGGCCATCGCCTGGCGTTGTGCCGCCTCGTGGCGTGCCTGCCAGTCATGCCACAGCAGCAGCGCCAGCCCCAGCGCCAGCAACAACCCGAGCAGCACCCCCGCCAGCGTGACCCGGCGCAGATGCGGCATTTCCGGCGGCGCCGGGCTTGGCGGTTGGGCGGCGGCGTGCGGCGACATGCGTTGCGTTCGTCTCCCGTTCCCCAGCACATCGGCCCGCGGCCGGGGTTCTTGAACCTGGGCCCCACACTGAACCCGGGGCCGGCGCGAGGAAGTGAAACCTGCGCATTCAGGTGAGCAAAGGTACCCGACCGCCGCGCCTGCGCCTACACTCCAGCGCTTGCCCTTCGTACCACCGAGCGTTCCATGCCCCAGCTGCGTAATACCCTGTTCCTTGCCCTGATCTGCGCCCTGCCCCTCAGCGCCTGCAAGCGCGATGACGCCACCGAGGCGCCGGCCGCCGCAGCCACCGCGCCAGCGCCCGCCCAGACCCCCCCGCAGAAGCCACAGCTGGGCGCCTTCGGCTTCGATGCTGCCGGCATGGACCGCAGCATCCGTGCCGGCGATGACTTCTTTGCCTTCGCCAACGGCAACTGGGTCAAGACCACGGAAATTCCCGCCGACCGCGCCAGCTACAACAGCTTCACCCGCATCGTGGTCGATACCGAGCAGCACACGCGCGACGTCATCGAGGGCGCCTCGGCCAACGACCGCGCCAGCGGTGACGAGAAGAAGATCGGCGACTACTACGCCGCCTTCATGGACGAGGCCGGCATCGAGGCCAAGGGGCTGGCCCCGGTGCAGCCGCAGCTGGATGCCATCGCCCAGATCGCCGACCGCCAGGCACTTGCGCGCGAACTCGGGGCGCAGCTGCGTGCCGACGTGGACCTGCTCAACACCACCGACTTCTACACCGATCGCCTGTTCGGCCTGTGGGTCACCGCCGACCTGATGCAGCCCGACCGCTACGCCCCGTATCTGGTGCAGGGCGGCCTGGGCATGCCCGACCGCAGCTTCTATCTGGATGGCGGGCGCATGCAGCAGCTGCGCGAGGCCTACAAGGCGCATATCGCCAAGGTGCTGACCCTGGCCGGCAAGCCAGAGGCCGAGGCCAACGCGCAGGCCGCGCGCATCCTGGCGCTGGAAACGGCCATTGCCCGCGTGCATGCCACCCAGGAGCAGACCAACAACGTCAAGGCCGGCGCCAACGCCTGGCACGCCGCTGATTTCGCCAGCAAGGCGCCGGGCCTGGACTGGAAGGCGTTCTTCGACGCCGCCGGCCTGCCGGCGCAGCAGGACTTCATCGTCTGGCAGCCGCAGGCGGTGGCGGGCATTTCCGCGCTGGTCGCCTCGCAGCCGCTGGAGGTGTGGAAGGAGTACCTGGCCTTCCGTGCGCTGGACCGTGCCTCGCCGTATCTGTCCAAGCCGTTCGCCGATGAGCGCTTCGCCTTCTACGGCGCCACCCTCAACGGCACTCCGCAGCAGCGCGAACGCTGGAAGCGCGGCATCGATGCCACCAACGACGCTCTCGGCGAAGCGGTCGGCCAGCGTTACGTGGACAAGTACGTCAGCGCCGACACCAAGCAGCGCGCCGAAACGATGGTGCACAACATCATCGACGCCTTCGGCAAGCGCATCGACAAGCTCGAGTGGATGAGCCCGCAGACCAAGCAGCACGCCAAGGCCAAGATCGCCGGCCTGACGGTGGCCGTGGGCTACCCGGACAAGTGGCGCGACTACAGCGCGCTGGAAGTGCGCCGCGACGACGCCCTGGGCAACGCCGAGCGCGCCGAACTGTTCGAGTACAAGCGCAACCTGGCCAAGCTTGGCCAGCCGGTGGACCACGGCGAGTGGTACATGCTGCCGCAGACGGTCAATGCGTTGAACGTGCCGCTGGAGAACCGCCTGATCTTCCCGGCGGCGATCCTGCAGCCGCCGTTCTTCGACCCGGCCGCCGACGATGCGGTCAACTACGGCGCGATCGGCGCGGTGATCGGCCACGAGATCAGCCACAGCTTCGACAACACCGGCGCGCTGTTCGACGAACACGGCGCCCTGCACGACTGGTGGACGGCCGAGGACCTTAAGAAGTTCGAGGCCGCCGGCAATGCCCTGGCCGCGCAGTTCAGCGCCTACAAGCCGTTCGACGACCTGGCGGTGAACGGCAAGCTGACGCTGGGCGAGAACATCGCCGACGTCGCCGGCCTGGCGACCGCGCACGATGCCTACGTGCTGTCGCAGCAGGGCAAGCCGGCGCAGACGCTGGACGGCTTCACCCCGGACCAGCGCTTCTTCCTGGGCTTCGCCCAGGCCTGGCGCGGCAAGTATCGCGACGCGGCGCTGCGCAACGCGGTGCTCACCGACGTGCATGCCCCGGGCCGTTTCCGCGCGCAGACCGTGCGCAACCTCGATGCCTGGTACCCGGCCTTCGACGTGAAGCCCGGCGAGCAGCTGTATCTGGCGCCGGAGCAGCGGGTCAAGATCTGGTAAGCGCCTGCTGCATGCAATGAGCGACGGCGGCCCGCGGGCCGCCGTCTGCTTTCAGGATTCGCGCGCCGGGTCTGCGGGCCAATGCCCCAGCAGCTGTGGCGACAAGCCCATGCGCCGGCACGCGCGCGGGGCCAGGCCGTCGGGTAGCGCGGCACGGAACAGCGGCGCCAGCGCCCGCATCATCCGTGCCGAGGCCCGGTCACGCGCGCGCTGCCAGGCGCTTCGGCCGAGCAACTGGCAGGCCCAGTCCGGCAGCAAGGCCGCGCCGGCGCCCAGGAACACATCGCGCGACATGCCCGCCGCCGGCACCGGCAGCCGCGCCTGCGCCAGCACACCAAGCACCTCGCGCACGCGCGCATCCACCCGCAACTGCGGCAACATCCGCGCGAAATATGCCGCCACTTCGCGCTCGCTGCCCGGCACCGCCGTGGCCCCCAGCGCTTCGGCCACGCGCCGGGTTTCGTCGTAATAGCGGTCGGCCATGGCTGCCGGCACGGCGCGGCCATAGCGCCGGCAGCCCTGCAGGAAGCCGTAGGCCTCGGTTACATGCACCCAGGTCAGCAAGGCCGGATCGTCGGCGCGATAGGGCTGGCCATCAGCCGTGTGCCCGCCGATGCGCGCATGGATGGCGCGTACCCGGGCGATCAGCCGCTCGGCCTCGGCACGCGGCGCATACGTGGTACCGGCAACGAAGTGGGTGGTGCGGCGCAGGCGCCCGACCAGGTCGCCGCGGAAATTGGAATGGTCGTACACCGCTGCCAGCGCGCGCGGGTGCAGGGTCTGCAGCATCAGCGCGCACAGCCCGCCGGCGAGCATGCCGGGGAATTCGGCATGCACGCGCCAGGTCACGCTGTCGGGCCCGAACAGCCCGGCATCACCGGCCGGCTGGTCGTACTCGATGCCGCTTTCGCCGCGCGGAAACGCCCCCAGCACCCAGCGCCGGATCTGCGCGGCAGCCGGGGCGGACAGGGTTTCGAGCAAGGCGGCCATGGCCGGCATCCTATCGCGCTCACGCTGTGCCGACCGTGGATGCGCATACTCGAACCGGCCCCTGCGGCGACGCGCAGCGCCGGTCTCCCGGCCGCATGTGCGGTCGCAGCAAGGCCACGACGGCCCGCCTGCCATTGCCAAGCGCGGCGAAAGTGCTAGAAAGGAAGCGCCTGAAGACGCAGTGCCGCAAGCCGTTCGTACCAGCCAACTGTTCGGGAGCTAGTGATGATCGCTTTGTTCAAGGGTTTGGGTTTGCTTCTGGAAGACAACGCGCTCCATCGCGAATCCTTTGAAACCCAGGTTGCGCATTGGCGCGACAAGACCGACCGGCAGATCGACGATGAAGTCGCCCTGCTCACCGTCGCCAAGAAACAGTGGGTGGTGGCCTCGATCATCGGCTGGCAGGCGATCTCGCTGATCCTGCTTGGCGTCATTGCCCACCAGCTGTGGCAGCACGACTACCACATCACTTTCAGCCGCGTGGTCATCGTGTTCACCTCGTGGATCTCGATCCTGTTCGTGATGTGGTACATCGCCGACCTGTTCGACCACAGCGCCGGCTTCGAGCGCTGGCTGCGCGCCTTCAACAGCCGCGCGCGCCTGACCCCGGACGCCGACACCGTCGAATGCGTCGCCGATGCGCTGGAAATGGCCCGCCGCTATCCCGAAGTCCTGCGCTACAAGCAGGAAGTGACCGCGCACCGCGAAATCCGCCACGAAGACATCGTGATCATGCGCGAGATGGGCCGCATGCGGCAGTACTCGGAACTGGTGCGCGAGCTGGACCGTTTCGATGGTGCGCCGCGCCTGGCAGCGGCGGGTTGAACCACGCCCGGGCGTGATAGTCGACTGGCGGTGTGTAGGAGGGCTTCAGCCCCGACCAGCGAAGGCGCCATCTGTCGGATCACGGTCGCGGCTGAAGCCGCTCCTACAGGGTTCCCGGACAGTGGGTGCAGGTCTGCAGGAAGGCTGACCGACACGGGAAGGCTCGCTTTCGTATCCGCCCGCGATGATTTGTCGGGCGTCCGGGGGCAGGCCCTTTCGAGACCCTAGACGCCATGGATGGCGTCTAGGAGCCCCAGGGATGGGTTCACCGCGTGTCTCGAAAGGGCCTGCCCCCGGGCGCTGCGCAGGAAACCCCAGGCAGCCGCATCCATCAG
>Ga0196970_1000502_pt1 | contig 43459 bp, 32 predicted proteins | sample S1v_513CmetaG_FD_148672 | JGI IMG/M metagenome (GOLD analysis project Ga0196970, IMG submission 148672) | Soil microbial communities from Anza Borrego desert, Southern California, United States - S1+v_5-13C | ecosystem: Environmental > Terrestrial > Soil > Desert | place: USA: California... | reverse complement strand
CCAGGCCGAAAATCAGCTGCATGATCTGGACGCCGGCGTATTCGGCCACGAGCGCTCCAAAGAACGAGCCCATGGGCATGACACCCCAGGCTACAGTCAGCCGCACGGCCATCACCCGCCCCCGCAGGGCATCGGGCACCATCGACTGGTACAGCGCCATGGACTGCGGTGTGAAAAAGCTCATGGTGAAGCCGCCAGCCGCCCATAGCACCATCGCCACTGGCAGTCCGCCAACGCCGACCGCCGCCATGGCCACCGAGGTCAGCCCGGCGATGATCAGCGGCACCGTCATGCTGAGCCGGCGGCGGCGCCACTCCCCCTTCCAGCCGGCCACCAGGCTGCCCGCCAGCATGCCGCCGCCGGCGGCGGAAACCAGTGCGCCGACTGCGGCGGCCCCGGCCCCAAGCTGATCCCGCACGATGGGCACCAGCATGGCCCCGCCGGCAGCAGAGTTGAAGTTCCAGGCGGCCGCCAGCCCCAGGGCCACCAGCAGGACTGGTGCCTGCCACACGAAGCGAATCCCCTCGGTCAACTGCTGCACATAGTTGCCGGGCGCCGGGCGCCGCTCCACAGCCCCCAGCCGCAGCGGCAGGCCGAACAGAATCAGGGCGGTGAGCAGGTAGCTGAGCGCATCGACGATCAGTGCCGGCACCGGCCCGGCCAGCGCCACCACCAGGCCCCCTAGGGGCGGACCAAGCAGGGTCACTGTATTGGCGGTGCCCTGACTGATCGAGTTGGCCCGCACCAGCGCCCCCTGCGGCACCACCGACGGAATGAGCGACATGAACGCCGGCTGGTACAGGGCATGGGTCAGGCCGACCAACGCGGCCAGTATGTACAAATGCCAGACCTCCAGCCGTCCCATGGCGTATAGCAGCGGCGTCACTGCGTAGAGCCCGGCCTGCACCAGATCCATGTAACGCATCATTTTGATGCGGTTGAAGCGGTCGACCAGCGGGCTGCCAAAGAGGCGCAGCAACGTTTCCGGGACCATCGTCAGCAGCAGGATCGTCCCCATCGCCACCTTGGAACCGGTCAAATCGTAGATCAGCCACGCCTGCGCCAGTCCGCCGACGCTGCTCCCCATCTGGTTGATCGTCTGACCGGCGGTCAGCATCCAGAAACTTCGATTGAGCCCCACCTTGCTCGACATCTGTCTTCCCTCTCCATCTGTTTGATATTTATGGAACAACCATCGTGTGGCACAATGTATCAAAATGAGTGCAAAAAGTCAACAGACATCCAACGACTATTTTCAGTTCTATCAATCTTGATTCCCGTCGGTTGGTTGATTATCATATCCAGTAGAGCGTTGGAAGGGGAAATGGACGATGGGCTATCGGGTCTCGGTCGACTTTGCGCCGGCGCATGAGCTTGTCCTCAGCCTGGACGCATTCTTCTATACCCCGGCCAAGAGCCTTGACCTGGGCGCCGAATGGGTGTCGGAAACTCGCAAGCGTTTTGGCGCTGCGAAGGATTGGGAGAGCCCTTACGACCCGTTTCTCCTGACCCTGCTGGTGCAGCGGTGCCCCGGCAATCGGACGGCTGAGGCGTTCCTGGAGTGGCTTGCCGGGCTAACCCCCGGACAGTTGTACGAGTTGGTCACCCCGTACGTGCCCGACAAGGCGGCCGACTTGCTGCGCGGCCTGGGCGGCCGGCAGGCTTACTATCTCAGCCTGCTTACCGCCTGGAACGAGGCGTATTTCCGGGCCTTGGACCCCGCAGTGCTCCGCCAACTGGAGGCAGAAGCGGCGTGGCGCTCCAAGCGGGTAAAAAGCCAGTCCCCGGCTGATGCGCTGGAGGAGGCCACCACCGGCATGGTCATGGAGTCGGACCTGGTGGATGAAGTCCTGCTCGTGCCGCAGTATCATTACCGCCCCCTCATTCGCCTGGCCAAATGCGGCGCCACGGTGGTCTGCGGGTACCCCATGGAGGCGCCGTGCGCAACCGGCGTACCGGCACCGCAATTGCTGCGCGTGACCCGGGCGCTGGGCGACGACAGCCGCCTGCGCATTCTGCATTACCTCGCCGGCGGACCAGCCCGGACCTTTACCGACGTGCTGAAGTTCAGCGGGCTTTCGAAAAACACGGTGCACTACCACCTGCTGGCCCTGCGCTCGGCTGGGCTGGTACGGGTTCACCTGACCGGCGAGTGCGCCGTGGACCGCTACTCTGCCCGCCGTGCGACCGTTGAGGGGCTCTCCGCCCGTCTTGTGGAGTATTTGAACGATCAGCCCAGGCCGTAATACGCAAGGACCTGCGCCCTTCAAACGAGGTGCGCCGGTCCTTTTCGCGCTGAACAATCGGCCGCAAAACTTCGATAACTTCGGTGAAGGTCATGGATGACCTTGAGTCTCGCCATGGAAGGTGAATCTGTCTTGCGCATTACCGATTCAAAGGTAGGCTTGTTCAGCCAGCAAGAGTGGAGCCAGACGCACACCCGAGTGGAGAGCCTGCGGGCGTGGAGCGACGGGCGCGGGCCCGGGGCGGCGGCCGGGGAGGGCACCGCGGCCCGGCGCCCTGCCGGTGACCGCCTCGACCTCTCGGACGAGGCGCTGCGAATGCTCCAGGCTGCGCCGCCGGCCCCCGCTGCCCACCCGCTCAAGGACGACCCGCTTGCCCGGCTAGACCCGGATGACCGGGTCCGGATTCTGATTCTACAGGCGTTGCTCGGGGTTGAGGTCCAGATTGTCCCCAATATCAAGGGTGTTCCTGACGGACAGCCCGGGGCCGGTCAGCGCCCCGAGGGCTGGGGCGTCGACTACCAGCTGCACGAGCGCTTCGAGGAGACTGAGTCGCTCAGCTTTACCGCCGCGGGCGTCATCCAGACCGCAGACGGCCGGGAGATCGCCTTCTCGGTGGAGCTGAACATGAGCCGGCGGTACGTCGAAGAAAACCACCTCCGCCTTCGGGCCGGTGACGCCGCCCGCCCTGTTGACCCGCTGGTGATAAACTACAGCGGTGCGGCGGCTGAGCTGACCGAGCGCAAATTCCGCTTCGACCTTCAGCCGGGTGGCCAGGTCGAACAGATTCCCTTCCTGCGCCAGGGCAGCGGCTTCCTGGCCCTCGACCAGAACGGCGACGGGACGATCAACAATGGCAGCGAACTCTTCGGCCCCACCACGGGCGACGGCTTCGCCGAACTGGCCAAGTACGATGCGGACGGCAACCACTGGATCGATGCCGCAGACCCGATTTTCGACCGGCTCCAGGTCTGGACCAAGGATGCCAGCGGCAAGGACCAGCTCTTCGCCCTGGCAAAGCTGGGCATTGGGGCGATCTATGTAGGCTCGGTGGAGGCCGGGTTCAGCCTGACCAACGGGGAAAACCAGACCCGGGCCATCAACCGCCAGGCCGGCGTCTACGTGCGTGAGAACGGCACTGCGGGTACGGTTCAGCAGTTGGACATTGTGGTGTAGAGGTTTTCGGGGCATTATTATGACCACGGATGACACAGATAGTGACAGTGTCCCCGGCACTGAAAAATCCGTGGCGGAAGAGAAGACCCGGAACGTCCGCCGGGTATCAGTGTCATCTGTGATATCTGTGGTAAAGAACAGACGCACGCAGGGATATACAAAAACAGCCCGACGCGATCTAGCGCCGGGCTGTTTCTCATACCTACGACAGCGGAATCGTGAGCGTGGCGTTGCCGCCCATCTCATGATCGGTGCCCCGGACCGACAGGGTGCACCCCATCCCGGTCTCGTTGGTCACGACCAGCTCACCCTGGCGGACCTGGACCAGCAGCCGGGCGCCCCGGAACATCACCTTGAACGAGAACGACTTCCAGTGGCCGGGAATGAACGGGTTCAGGACCAGCTTGCCCTCCCGGACCCGCAGGCCGCCGAAGCCCAGCACAATTGACATCCATGTGCCGCCCATGCTGGTAATGTGCAGGCCATCTTCGGAGTCGTTGTTGTAGTTATCCAGGTCGAGGCGGGCCGTCCGGAGGTAGAACTCATAGGCCTTCTCCCGGTAGCCCAGCTCGCAGGCGATAATCGCATGCACGCAGGGCGACAGCGACGACTCGTGCACCGTCAGCGGCTCGTAGAAATCGAAGTTCCGCCGCTTCGTTTCCAGGTCGTACAGATGGCCCAGGAAGAAGAGGCCCTGCAGCACATCCGCCTGCTTGATATAGGCCGACCGCAGAATCCGGTCCCACGACCACTTCTGGTTGATGGGCAGGTTGCTGGGGTCCAGTTCCCGCACCGGGGTCAGGTCCTTGTCCAGGAACCCATCCTGCTGCAGGAAAATGCCCCGCTCTGAGTCAAGCGGGTAGTACATCTTCGCGATGATATCCCCCCACTTCTCGGTCTCCGCCGAGGTGAGCCCCAGCTTCGCCACCAACTCGGCGTACCGGGCCGGCTCATGCGCCCGCAGATACTCGGCCACCGCCAGGGTGTACTCGAGCGTCCAGGCAGCAATGCGGTTGGTATACCAGTTGTTGTTGACGTTATTCTCGTACTCGTTGGGCCCCGTCACGCCGAGCATGACGTAGCCCTTGTGCGCCGTCCACTGGACCCGCTCCTCCCAGAACCGGGAGATTTCGGCCAGCACCTCAAACCCATACTCGCCGAGATAAGCCGTGTCATCGGTGTAGTTGACGTAGTTGTATATGGCATAGGCGATCGCGCCGTTCCGATGGATCTCCTCAAAGGTGATCTCCCACTCGTTGTGGCACTCGTCGCCGGTCATGGTGACCATGGGATAGAGGGCGCCCTTCTTGAATCCCAGTTTCCGGGCGTTCGCCTTGGCCCGTTCCAGGTGCTTGTAGCGGTAGACCAGCAACTGGCGCGCCACGTGCTGCTCGGCCGTGCTCATGAAGAACGGCACGCAATAGGCCTCGGTATCCCAGTAGGTGCTGCCGCCGTACTTCTCGCCCGTAAAGCCCTTCGGCCCGATGTTCAGTTCGGGGTCATCGCCGGTATAGGTCTGGTTCAGCTGGAAGATGTTGAACCGAATCGCCTGCTGGGCCGCCACATCGCCTTCGATGATGATGTCGCTCTCCGCCCAGTGCTTGCCCCAGGCCTGCGCCTGTTCAGCCAGCAGGGTATCAAAGCCCTTGGCATAGGCGGCATCCACCACCTGGCCGGCCACCGCCAGCAGCGAATCCTTGGCGTGCTCCCGTGAGGTAACCTGTGCCACGTACTTGTAGAGCGTCGTTGTCACGCCCTGGACGGCGTCCAGCCTCACCGTGTGCCCTACGTACTTGGGCCGCTGCTCGACATCCGGCCGCACCGCGACCTTCGAGCCGTTCTGCACGACGTCGTATTGCATGGCCGAGCAGAGGTAGTAGTCAGTCTTGCGGGTCCGCACCACGACGGAGATAGGATCGGTCGTGACCTCATCCCAGAACTTCTCGTCATAGTTGGCGTCCTTATTCATCACGTCGCCGTCGAGATAGAGGGTGGCCGTCAGTTCACCGCTGAAATTGAGCGGAGTCATGGCATAGCGAATCGCCCCGACCTCTTTGTCGACGATGGAGACAAACCGGGTCGCCTCGACCCGCAGGGCCTTGCCGCTGGGAAACACGGCGACAAAGTTGCGGCTGAGGTGGCCTTCTTTCATGTCCAGCACTCGGCGGAACTCGGTCACCTGGCATTTGGCCAGATCCAGCTGCTCATCGCCGATGCGAATGTCGATGCCAATCCAGTTGGTGGAGTTGAGCACCTTTGCAAAGTACTCGGGGTACCCGTTCTTCCACCAACCGACCCGGGTCTTGTCCGGGTAGTAAACGCCGGCCACATAGCTGCCCTGCAGCGACGGGCCGCTGTAAGCTTCCTCGAAGTTGGCCCGCTGGCCCATGTGGCCGTTGCCAATGCTGAAAAGGCTTTCCGAGATTTCGTGATTGCGGGGGTCAAAGGAGTCCTCCACAATCCGCCACTCGTCAAGCTTGACGTACTGTTTCACTCACCCTACACCTTCTTTTACGCTTACTCCAAGGGAAGCCGGTCCAGCGTCATGTCAGCCAGGCCGGAGATGACCAGGTTCGCACGGCCAAGGGTCTGCGGCGACCCGATACCCACGCAGCGCATGCCAGCCCGCAGCGCCGCCTCCACCCCCGCCTCAGCATCCTCAAAGACGACGCAATGCCGGGGCTGAACGCCCAGCGCCTGCGCACCGAGCAGAAAGACCTCCGGGTCCGGCTTGGCCGCCGCCGTCTTCGTCCCATCGATAATGGCGTCAAAGGCGTCAACGAGCCCGATGTTGCGCAGAATCAGCATGGCGTTCTTACTGGCCGAACCCAGCGCCGTGCGGATTCCTGCCGCCCGGCACTCCGACAGGAACCGCCGGGCGCCCGGGAGCACCTCGGACTCGTCCATCTGCGAGATCATCTCGACGTACCAATCGTTTTTCTTGGCGGCGAGAGAGGCCTTGGTTTCCTCGTCAAGCGACAGGCCGCCGATCTCCAGCAGAATTTCCAGGGAGCGAACCCGGCTGACACCCTTCAGCCGCTCGTTGTCCTGCTCCGTAAAGTCAAAACCGAGGCCGTTGGCCAGCCGCCGCCAGGCCAGGTAGTGGTACTTGGCGGTATCGACAATCACGCCGTCCAGATCAAACAGGCATGCCTGCACCTGACTCATCGTTTCACCATCCTGCGGCGGACAAAGAAGCCACCGGTAAGTGCCGCCAGGCCCAGCAGGGCGCCCACGATGATCATGGTGCCCCGGGCGGCGGGAAGGACCGCATAAATGGCACCGCTGCGGGCGGCTACATCTACCTGTAGCTTGCCCCCGGATACGGTCGCAGCCTTGCCTGTGAGCTGATCGCGCATCTGGGTGCCGTCAGGCAGGCCGAGGGCCGCCACGTCCACCCCGCCGGTAAAGGCGTCGGTTGCGTGGTTGTTCAGCACCGTCACGACCTTGTCGTTCCCGGCAACACGAGCAAACGCGTAGGTGGTCTGGTCCGCAAACAAGTGCTCCACCGTGCCCTGCCGCAGCGCCGGCAGCTCCTGCCGAAGCCGGTTCAGCGTCGTGATCAGTTCCCGGACGTCGGTGTTCTGCTCCTTGCCCCAGGGGAAGTCGTCCCGGTTGTAGGGGTCATTCTTGCCCGGCATGGCGATTTCCGTGCCGTAGTAAACGATTGGGATCGCCCGGTAGCTGAAGAGCCAGGTCAGTCCCAGCTTCAGCCGCCGCACCGGGTCATCTTTCGCTTCGCTGACGAAGCGGGTCATGTCGTGGTTGTCCAGGAAAGCGCCGGTCTGGGCGGGATCCTTCATGGTCCGGCCCATGTTGCTGACGGCCGCCTGCAGGCTGGTGAAGGAGGCGTCGGCCGCAAAAACTTTCCGGGCCGTCTCGCTGGCCGGGAAGTCCAAGAGGGCGTGGGAGCCCGCTTCCTGGTACGTGTTCAGCTTGATCGGCGACGATTCCCAGACCTCGCCGATCATCCAGAAGTCCGGCTTGACCTTCTCCAGCTCCTGGCGGTACCAGGTGATGAACTCGGGCGGCACGTGCCGCATGGTGTCGATGCGGAAGCCGTCCACACCGGTCTTCTCGATCCAGAACTTCGAGTAGTCGAGAATGTACTGCCGTACTTCAGGCTTGGACTGGTCGAAGTCCGGCAGGCTGAAGATCCAGCCGTTCTGCAGTTGCTTGGGGTCGTTCCACTTGCTGATCTCCGACTTCGGGTTGAACCACTCCGGCTTCTGCGCCACCAGGGGGTTTTGCGGTCCCGTATGGTTCACGACGATGTCGAAGATCACCCGGATGCCTTTGGCGTGGGCCTTGTCGACCAGTTCCTTAGTCTGCTCCACCGTACCGAAGTGCGGGTCGGTGTCGAAGAAGTCGACCGCGCCGTATCCGTGGTAGTCCCGACCCGTGTTCTTCACGTGCGGGGTGATCCAAATGGCCGTGAAACCCATCGACTTGATGTAGTCCAGCTTGTCTATGACGCCCTGCAGGTCGCCGCCGTGCCAGCCCCTGGGATCGTTGACGCTGGCCGCCCCGTCGTTGGTGGGGTCGCCGTTGTTGAACCGGTCCAGGAAAACGAAGTAGATCGACTCATCGGTCCACGCCCGCTGGGCCGCCGGAACAGCAGCGGCTGCTGACGCCGGTGCAGCGACCGCCGCCGTCTGAGCGGGGAGAAGGGCGCCGAGCGACAGCGCGGCGCCCACCAAAATCGCAGCAGCCCGTTTCATGGCTAGGCCTCCGCCAGCGACGCCAGCGCCTTCGGCGCCAGAATCGCGATGCCCCGGGCCGGCAGGTCGAGCACCGTGCCCGTCACCGTACCCGTCAGCATCTCGCCGGCGAGCAGGTCGACCAGGTCGGTGTCGGCCGGCACATCCACGGTCACGTTCCGACCAGAGTTGTTGATCACCACGTAGACGCCTTCTTCATCGATCGGCCGCTCGGCCGCGACCACGGGGGTCGGCAGGCGGCGGAAACCGAGCACGTTGGTGACCGGGTCGGCAATGAACGTCTCCCAGGCGCCGTCGTTCAGCCAGGGGAAGACCCTGCGCAGGGAGATCAGGCGCTTGTAGAGCGAGAGCATCTCCTTGTCCTGCTGGGACTCGTCGTGCCAGGGGTAGCACCGGCGGCAGTCCGGGTCGTTCTCGCCCGGCATGGCGATCTCGTCGCCATAATAGACCAGGGGCACGCCGTGGTTGGTCAGGCAGAGCACCGCAGCCTGGGCCGCCTTCTCGCGCCCGCCCAGTTCCGTCAGAATCCGGGTCGTATCGTGGGAGCCAAGCAGCGAAAGCTGGCCCTTCAGAATCTCATGCATGTGGGTAAAGCGAATCCGGGTCAGCATCCGGTCATACTCCACCACGTCGATGTCGCCCTTCATCCACATGAGGGTCGCATCGCGCCAGGGATAGTTCATGACCGCATCATACTGGTCGCCCTGGAGCCAGTCGGTGGCGTCGTGCCAAATTTCGCCCAGAATCCAGGCGTCCTGCTTGGCGCCCTTGACGGCGTCGCGGAAGGCCCGCCAGAAGCCGTGGTTCACTTCGTTGGCCACGTCCAGGCGCCAGCCGTCAATGTCGGCCTCGTTGATCCAGTAGGTGGCCACATCCAACAGGTACTTCTGCAGGCCGGGGTTTGCCGTGTTTAACTTGGGCATGGAGACGACCCGATTGGCGAACGTCTCGTAGTTGCACGCCTCAGGGCTGACCGGGAAGGAGTACAGGTTGTAAAACCAGTCGGCGTACTTCGACTCCGGCCCCTTCTTGATCACGTCCTTGAAGGCGAACCATTCCTTGCCGGAGTGGTTGAAGACGGCATCCAGCAGGAAGCGCATGCCCTTGGCGTGCACATCGGCCACCAACGCCTTGAACTCCTCGTTGGTGCCAAAGGCGGGGTCAATCTTGTAGTAGTCGGTGGTGTCATACTTGTGGTTGGTCGGCGCCTTGAAAATCGGCGTCAGGTAAATGCCCCCGATGCCCAGGTCACGAACGTAATCCAGCTTCTCCCGAATGCCCGCCAGGTCGCCGCCGGCCTGAGATTCCCGGTTCGGCTTGTCGCCCCACTTCAGCTTGTTCTTCTTCGGATCGTTCTTGGGGTCGCCATTGAAGAACCGGTCGGGGAAGATCTGATAAAAGACCGCGGTCCGCAGCCACTCGGGCTGCTTGAACATGTCCGCCCGATGAATGTAGGCGTACTGGAAGGTGAACTGCTTGGGCCGGCGGGTGACAGGACCCTGCTCGGTCAGCCAGGCGTAGGAGCCGTCAATCCCTTCCACGTAGATCGTGTAGCGAATGCGGCGGGTGACGGACGGAATGGTAACGCCCCAGTACTCGTGGGTACCGTCGTCGCCGAGGCGCTCCATCGGCTTCTGATCGTCGGTGTCGTGCGGCCAGGCGTAGCGGTCGCCGTGCACGCAGGTCGCGGCGGCCAAGTCGCCCACGGCGGCCTTCAGCACGAGGCGCAGGTGGTTCTCATCAACCGGATATGCAAACGGAATGCGAGAGCTATGGATGAGGGCAGACAACTGCATGCGATCTCTCTCCTATCCCTTGACGGCGCCACGAGTGAGGCCGGATTCGACATACTTCTGCGAGAAACCCCAAATGATCGCCAGCGGCACGCACGAGAGCACGGTCGCAGCCGCAAACTGGCCCCACTTGGTCGAATACTGGGTCGAGAACGTCTGCAGGCCCTGGGCCAGCAGCATGTCGTTCGGCGACTTGAGCAGCGCACGGCTCATGATGTACTCGTTAAAGATGCCCACAAAGGTCATGAGGAACATGACGGCCAGCATGGGCCGGGCCAGAGGCAGAATCACCTTATAGAAGACCTGCCAATCGGTGCAGCCGTCCACCCGGGCAGCCTCGTCCAACTCCTTTGGCAGACCGTCCATGTAGCCCTTAATCAGCCAGATGTTATAGGCGCTGGCGCCGGTCAGGACCAGCAGCAGGCCCCACAGGTTGCCCATGTTCAGCTTGAAGAGCACATACTGAATGGCAGCGATGGATACGTAGTTCGGCATCATCTGCAGCAGCAGCAGCGCCCGGATACCGTTGGTCCGGCCGGGGAAGCGCAGCCGGGAGAAGGCGTACGACGAGAGTACGGTGATAGCTACCTGCAGAACGCCGACCAAGGCGCCCATCCAAATCGTGTTCCTAATCCAAATGGGGAACTTGGTGGTGGTCAGCAGAAGCTTGTAGTTGTTGAGCGTGAAGCGGGACGGGTCGGGCAGCAGAGATCCCGCATAGAAGACATCGCCGGTCTGGAGCGATGCGGTGATGATGGAGAGAATCGGGAAGAACGTGACGATGATGAGCGCCCAAATGATCAGGCGGGTAATCCAGACTTCGATCAGTTCAAACCGGCGGAGTTTGCCGCCGCTGGCCTTGCGCCTTGCCATGGTTATTCGTCCTCCTTAAAGGCCCCGGTTACCTTCATGTTAAACAGGCTGATGCCGGCCACCAGGAAGAACAGAATGATCGAGATTGCGCCAGACAGGTCGTAGCGATTCAGGTTGACCGTCAGCTTGTAACCGACCGACGCCAGAAGATCCGTATAGCCGGCGGCGAAGGGACCAACGCGGGCCGGGCCGCCGTTGACCATGAGCAGCGCCGTATTGAAGTTGTTGAAGTTAAAGGCAAAGGAGCTGATCATCAAGGGCAGGGAGAAGCGGAGCATCATCGGGAACGTGACCTTCCAGAACTTCTCCCACACGTTGGCGCCGTCCACTTCGGCCGCTTCGTACAGTTCGAAGGGAATCGCCTGCAGGGCGCCGAGGCAGATGGTCATCATGTAGGGGAAACCGAGCCACAGGTTGACGATCAGAACGGCGGCACGAGCCCAGTTGGCCTCCTGCAGCCAGGGAATCGCCTGCAGGTGGAAGACGTTGACGAGGAGCTGATTAATGGCGCCGTTGCTCGTATTGAACAGGCCCTGCCACGCAAGGGCGGCAATGGAGCCTGGAATGGCCCAGGGGATAATCAGGAGCGCCCGGTAGAGGCGGGTCTCCTTCAGGTTCGGGTTGTTCAGCAGCACGGCCACGAACATACCCAGGGAGAACTGCGTGAGTACCGAAAGAGCAGCGTAAACAATCGTCCAGCCCAGCACGGGGAAGAAGACCTTCGAGAAACTGCCCCGGAAGACTTCAACGAAGTTGGCCAGGCCAACCCAGTGGAAACCGGTCTTAAAGGTATAAAGACTGGCGTCTGTAAAGGCGAGGTAGATGGTAAAAAGCATGGGCAACAGGCTGAGCGCGGCAATGCTAATGAGCGCCGGCGAAAGATAGGCATACGGCGACAGCCTGCGGGCGAGAGAAGATGAGCGCACGTGTGGCACCTCCTGCACATAGTCTTTGGCCGGGGGAAACAGGTATGAAAAGGGGGCGGGCATCGCGCACCGCCCCCTCTTTGCGCAGGCTGGTTACTTCATCGCCTTGACGGCATCGTTGATGGCAGTGACAGCGTCCGTGGTGGCCTTGTTGACGTCGGCCTTCTTGGACAGGACGAGGTCGATCATCTTGCCGGCGGGATCCCACACGGTGGACATGGCCGGGATGTTGGGCATGGGCATGCCGTTGGCAGCGCTGGCGCCGAAGCCGACGAGAGCAGCGTTGGCCTTGACCTCAGCGGACTCCTTGACAGCCTTCTGGACCGGGAAGCGGTTGCCGATCTTGAAGAGCGGCATGGGGGTCTTCTCCTGGAGATACTTCATCAGATCCCAGGCTTCGGTCTTGGCCTTGCTGTTGGCAGAGACGAAGGCCGACTGGACGCCGACGAACGGGGTGAAGGGCTTGCCGTTGGGCAGGGTGGGCATGGGAGCGATGCCGAAGTCGATCTTGGCATCCTTGGCAGCCTGGATATCCCACGGGCCGGAGATATAGAAGGCAGCCTTGCCGCCGACGAAGGTGGCCTTGGCGCTGTCGCCGGAGATATCCAGCGGCATCATGCCGTCGTTGACGAAGCCGGCCATCAGGTTCAGGGCAGCCTTGGCGCCTTCGTTGCCGAGGCCGACATCCTTCGGGTCGAGGCCGCCGCCCGTGTTCTTAAACACGTAGCCGCCCATGCCGCCGATGAAGCCGAAGGAGTGGTAGAAGTTCTTGATGTCGTAAGCGAAGCCCTTGGCCTTGGCGTTCGTCATGAACTCGTCCCAAGTCTTGGGGGCGTCCTTCACGAGGGCCTTGTTGTAGAACAGTGCAACCGCTTCCATGGAGACAGGAACAGCATAGAGCTTGCCATCGTAGGAGACGGCGTCCAGGGAGACCTTCTCATAAGCGGCGGTGTCGATCACGCCGGCGGGAACAGCTTCGAGCATGCCAGCCTTCTGGAAGGTGCCGAGGTTGTCGTGGGGCAGGCCGTACATGATGTCCGGGCCCTTGCCGGCCAGAGCGGCGGCGGAGAACTCCTGGAAGCCGGTGTTGTCAGGGAGGACCTCGACCTTGTTGCCGGTCTTGGTGGCCCACTCCTGAGCCAGCTTGTTGACCTCAGCCACTTCCGGCTCGGTCAGGTGAGACCAGACGACGAGGCTGACCGGATCCTTCTTCGGGGCAGGGGTCTGACCGGCAGGGGTCTGTGCCTGCTCCTTGGCGCCACCGCAGCCAGCGAGGGCGGCGGTCAGGACCGTAGCGGCGAGGAAACCAGAAATCAGTTTGCGCATGATAGGTTTTCCCTCCATGTGTAGGTGTGAAACCGGATCGCTCGAGACTTTTTAGCCAAGAGTCCAGTTGGAGGACTCGCGGACTACGAGTTGGGAGGGCAGAATGATCTGCCGGGGGCCGGTGACACGCCCGGTCAGCGTTTCGATCAGCACTGTGGCAGCCGTGGCGCCCAGGTCGAAGACCGGAATGCGTACCGTCGTGAGGGGCGGGTCGGTCAGGGCGGTGAGTGGGTCGTCGTTGACGCCGACGATGGCGACGGAGCCGGACTTCCCCCGCTCTTTCAGGGCGATGAGGGCGCCCACCGCCATGGCATCATCGATACAGAAGACAGCGGTTGGCGGTGTGGGCAGGTTGAGCAACTCGTGCATGGCACGGGTGCCGCCTTCCTTGGTAAAGCCGCCGTCCACCTCAAGGTCGGGCCGCAGGGGGAGCCCCGCCCGTGTAAGGGCGTCAACGTAGCCCTGGCGCCGATCCAGCGAAACCAACGTGTCTGGCGGGCCGCTGATCAGGGCGATCTGCCGGTGGCCACGGCTCATGAGATGCTCAGTAGCCATGGCACCAACGGCGATGTTGTCGTTGTTGACCCAACTGGCTGCCGGCTGTTCCGGCGCCCGGCCAATCAGGACGAATGGGTATTCTTCTTTGATAAGATCGTCAATCAGTCTGTCCTTGATGCGCGAGGTAGTCAGGATCACGCCGTCGACCCGGCTGTGGCGCAGGAGGCGCAGGCAGGCGGTCCGCTCCTCGGCCGGCGTTGCCGCCATGCTGAGTATCAGGTTGTAGCCCTGGGCGTAGAGCGCCGAGCCGATGCCCCGCATTACTTCGGGGAAGAATGGGTTCGCGAAGGCCTGTTCGACAGGGCGGGCCATAACAAGGCCGATGGTGTGCGTCGCCTTCTTGGCCAGGCTGCGGGCATTGGCATTCGGGTGATACTTGAGCTCTTTCATGGCAGCCCGAACTTTTTCGTGGGTCTGCGGGCTGATGCGGTTGGAGCCCGCCAGGACCCGTGAGACCGTCGAAGGTGCGACACCTGCTGCGGCCGCCACATCCTTTATGGTAGCCAGGAGCGTCACCTCCGGAGCCGGCCACTTTGTCTAGACAAGGAAACCGTTTGCACAAACCGGCCGAAATATGCGCCCCATCGGGCGGTTGAGGGTGTTTTGCATACCGATATGCACTGAGTGAGATACTTTATCTGTGCAACCGTATGCACAACATAGATTCGTACATCCTTCTGGTTTCTCCTCCTTCCGGATGAGACTATCTCGGTCTATTTGTTGGTAAGCACTTTGGGACTACCAGGGTTAGCATGCCCAGCAGGCGCGCGCCATAGAAAAGCGCCCCCGAGTCGGAATGACTCGGGGGTCGCCTGGCAGTATGAGTTAGTTCGTCGGTATCGGCGTAGGGTTGACGCATCTACTCGGCCGGGATGGGTTCGTCCTTCTCCTCAGCCTTGTCGGTATCATTGGTGGCCGGCGCCGTGGTGGGCGTGGTGTTGTTCAGCTCTTCCCGCTTAGGGAGCTTGAGCGTGGAGCCGGCCATGATCTTGTTGGCGTCTTCAATGTTGTTGACCCGCTCGATGTCGGCAGAGTAGATCGGATCACCGTAGTATTGCTTGGCAATGTCGCGCAGGGTCTCGTTCGCCTTCACCGTATGCGTCGCGGGAATCGTGGTGGACGAAGTGTTGCCGTCCTTGGTGTCAGTGGTCGTGGTCTCCCCGGTCTTGGGCTCGGTGGACGTGGTGGTGCCCGTCGTATCCGTGGTGGTGGGCTCGTCAGTCACATCGGTCCCGTCGGGCGTGGTGCTGACGGTGGTGGACGTGTCACCCGGCATGGGGTTCTCGGCCGTCACCGGTGCATCTGTCGCCTTCTGGTTATTCCACAAGGCGAACCCGCCCACGATCAGGGCCAGCGCAAGGATGCCGGCGGCCACAGCTGTGCGGTTCTTTTGCATCGGAATCCTCCTTCTTATTCGCTGGATTTTCTTCCAGCTTTCGGTTGGAGTATTGCCGGTATTGTGGATTCTTATACACAATTCGGGCTGGGGATCAGTGCTGGGTCCGCGACACACGCACTTTCGTAATCCGATACCCGTCGACTTCTGCCACTTCCAGCGTATGTCCGCCGGCCGGCACCTCCTGCCCAACCTCGGGCCGCGAAGCCAGACTGGAGAGCACGAAGCCGCCGATGGTATCCACCCCTTCGGCTTCTTCTTCATCTAGACGGAGACCCAACTGCGCCTCCGCGTCTTCCAACAGGAGGGAGCCGTCCACCTCGAAGGTATCGGGGCCGATCAATCGCACGTCGGGCTGTTCATCATCGAACTCATCTTGAATCTCGCCGACGATCTCTTCCATTAAGTCTTCGAGCGTCACCAGGCCGGCGGTGCCGCCGTACTCATCGACCAGCAGGGCCATTTGGCTGCGCTGGCGTTGAAACTCCTTGAGCAGGCGTGAAACGGAGATGGTCTCGGGCACGACCATGATCGGGCGCATGATCTGATGAAGGCTCTCCACCCCCACGCCGCGGGCGCAAAGGTCGCGCAGATGGATCATCCCGACGGGGTGATCCTTATCCGCATGGCAAACGGGATACCGGGTGTAGCCGGCTTCCATCGCCACGGCGACCGACTCGGCGAACGAATCCTCGACATAGAGGCATTCCATTTCGTTGCGCGGGACCATCACCTCACGGGCTACCCGCTCGGAAAAGTCGAAGACGTTGTCGAGCAGGACCCGTTCGGTTTCATCTAAATGGCCGCCCCGGGCACTGGCGCTGACCAGCATGCGCAGCTCTTCACCGGAGTGCGCCAGCTCGTGCTCGGAGGCCGGCTTGAAGCCCGACCAGCGCAGCACCCGGTTCGCAACGGCGTTCAGCAGCCAGATCGGGCCGCGAAAGAGCCGGTAGAAGGTGCGGAGCGGCGGCGCGCAGATCAGTGCCATCCGTTCGGCCTGCGAAATCGCCATCGATTTGGGAACCAACTCGCCCAGCACGATGTGCAGGATGGTGATCACCCCAAAGGCCAGCACAAATGAGATCGTGTGGGTAACCAGCGGCGAAGCAACCCCGGCCGCCCTGAGCGGAATTTCGACCAAGTCAGCCACCGCCGGCTCGCCCACCCAGCCCAGTGCCAGGGACGCCAGCGTGATGCCCAATTGCGTCGCCGACAGGTGCTCGTCAAGATGCGTCACCACTTCACTGGCGATCAGCGCCCGCTTGTTGCCTTCTTCCTTCATCTGCTGGATGCGGGTCGCGCGCACTTTGATGATGGCAAACTCGGCCGCCACAAAAAAACCGTTCAGAAATACAAGGAAGAGCGCCAGGATGATTTCAAACATGGCCGTGATGCTGCTGCCGGTGTTCATGGCCGATCCCCCCGCCAGGCGGTTTGATGTGCCTTATTCTGCCCATAGGCGGGACTTTTTTCACAGTCGATAGGGCGGCGAGAGCGAGCCGCAGTAGTCTTACTGTGTAGGTCTTTCTATAGGCGAAATAAGCCGAATGCCGGATGGGGCTAGGCTCTTACTTATGGTAGGATTGAGTTGTAGCAAAACTGCAAGTAGCCAATCCGGGCGGAAAATTGCCTGAAGATTGGTCGTACGTTAATGGAGGGCGAACGATGCGGCGTGGGCTCAAGGCGGGGCAGGCTCGGCCGACCGTGCAGACCAGCACGATGAGCCGTGATTTGGACTGGGTACTCGATCAGTGGCGTTCTTCGACTCCCGAGGCGAAGCTTCAATTGGTGTTGGCCAAGATTCGCCAGGAAGAGAAGATGCCGCACGAGCCAAACAAGCGTGTGATGTAACAAGATTGCGCAGACATAGACCGATGGTCCCGGGTTTCCCACCCTCTGTTCGGGTGAGACCCGGGACTTTCGGTCTATCTTTTTGCCACCTGATCAGGCGGGAAACGCAGTAGTTCTTATGGCGCACGCCGCGTTGCACGGCCATCGCGGGACCGCAGTCCCATGTTCGGTACCATCCCCCTTCATTCGACATTGTTCGGAGGATAAACAGAACATACGTCATATTATTACGCCTATGTTTCATATGAAGGGGGAAAAGCGGTGCGTAAGTGGTCTCGGTTTGTGGCGGTCCTGGTTGTCTCCTTGCTGGCCACGGCGTCTATGGCCTCTGCTTCCTGGAAGAGCGCTGACGGAGCCCAGGCTGCCAAGAAGGGTCCGGCCGGCAAGTTCCTGATTAGCGGCAAGGCGGACAAGAAGGTCCTGAAGACCCTGGAGAAGATGGGCATCGCGGTGGCCGATGACTGGTCCGACGACATCAATGCCGCGTCGGCCTTCCTCACCCCCGAGCAGGCGGAGAAGCTCAGCAAGCACGCTGACGTTGAAGCCGTTGAGCCTGACCTGGTTCGGACCAAGCTTGGCACCTTTGGCGACGCCTTCCCCATTACCTGGGGTCTGGACGCGGTCAACGCCCCCGAGGCCTGGAACCTGGGCGCCACCGGGCAGGGCATCAAGGTCTGCATCCTGGACACCGGCATCGACTACAGCCACAACGAGTTCTATAAGAACGGCGTCTCGATCATCAAGGGGAGCAAGAACTTTGTCGCCGACGGTCATCCCGATGCGACGGACGGCGACGGCCATGGCACCCATGTGGCCGGCACCATCGCCGCCCAGGGCCACACGGTCTGGGGCGTTGCGCCCAACGTTGAGCTCTACATCGGCCGCGTGCTGGACGACACCGGCAGCGGCGCCTCCTCCTGGATCATGAACGGCGTGAAGTGGTGCTATCAGACCGTCAAGGCGAATGTGATCTCCATGTCGCTGGGCGGCGGTCGCTCCAGCGTCACCGAGAACAAGACCTATAACGCTGCCTACAGCGCCGGCTCGCTCGTGATCGCAGCGGCAGGCAACGATGGCACCTCGGGCATCAGCTACCCCGCCGGCTACACCAACGTCGTGTCGGTTGCCGCCGTGGACAGCAACCTGGCCAAGGCCGATTTCTCGCAGTTCAACAGCGACGTCGAACTGGCCGGTCCGGGCGTGGCGGTCTACTCCTCCGTGCCTCTGGCCAAGGGGCTGCGGGCTACGACTTCCGAAGGCACTACGCAGTACGCAAGCAACGGCATTGAGTTTGCGCCCACGGGCACGGTGAACGGCCAGCTGGTCGAATGCGGCACGGCTGAGACGACCACGTCCTGTGTGAACAAGCCCGCCTCCGGCAGCTGGATCGCCGTGGTCAGCCGTGGCGTCATCTCCTTCGCTGACAAGGCGAACAACGTGAAGGCCCAGGGCGCCAGCGGCATGATCATCACCAACAATGACACGGCCAACCCGGATGACGCAGGCTCCTTCACCTTCGGCGCCGCGGGTACCTGGCCCGTGGCTACCTCGGTTTCCTACAACAGCGGCGTCGCCCTGCGGGCCGGCGGCCTGGGTACGGGCAGCGTAGCGATCGAGAACTTCAACTATGCCTACTACAACGGCACGTCGATGGCGACCCCGCATGTCTCGGCAGTCGCTGCCCTGGCCTGGTCGGCCAAGCCGTCGCTGAGCAACGTTACGATGCGCTCCATCCTGCAGACCACGGCCATGGACCTGGGCGCCGCGGGCCGTGACGTGAACTTCGGCTACGGCCTGGTGCAGGCAGACGCCGCCGTCAACAAGGCCAAGATCACCAACTAATTGGCGAAGGGGACGCAGAAGGGCCGGTGGCAACCACGCCACCGGCGCTTTCTCATTTCTTTATGCAAATAAGAGAAAGGCAACTCCAGCATAAGAACAAATGCGACTGCCGCAATCGGCGTAATGTAGGGTTTGTTCGCGGAAAAACGAACTAATACGTGACCCTAACCATATCCAGGAGGTGCTCGTACCATGGCCGTAGCCCGCACTGCGCCGACTTCATCTCCGCCTCAGTCTGGACTCACGTTTGACACGGGCAAGCTGCTCAAAGCTGGCATCGTAGTCGCTGTCGGTCTCATTCTCTGGTTCATTCCTCCGTTCGGCGACCTCAAAGTCCCGGCCATGCACTTGATTGCCATCTTTATTGCCACCATCCTCGGCCTCATTCTGCAGCCCCTGCCCCAGGGCGCCATCGTCATTTTGGGCGTCGCCCTCACCGCGATTACGGGCACACTGACCATCAACGACTCGCTGGCAGGATTCGCCGATTCGACCGTCTGGTTGATCGTGGCCGCCTTCCTCTTCTCCCGCGGCCTGATCAAGACCGGCCTGGGCCGCCGCATCGCCTTCGTCATGGTGCGGGCCTTCGGCAAGTCGACCCTTGGCCTCGGCTACGCCCTGACCCTTTCTGACATGATCATCGCCCCGGCCACCCCGTCCAACACGGCCCGTGCCGGCGGCATCCTCTTCCCCATCGTCCGGTCGCTGGCGGTCTCCCTGGGCTCCGAGCCCGGCCCGACCGCCAACAAAATCGGCTCCTACCTGATCTTCAACTCGTTCCAGGTCAACCTGATCACGTCGGCGATGTTCCTGACCGCCGTCGCCCCGAACTCGATGATCGTCAAGCTGGCGCATGACAGCCTGAAGTACGACGTCACCTGGACGGGCTGGCTGTGGGCGGCCCTGGTGCCGGCGCTGGTCTCGCTGGTCATCCTGCCGTACCTGATCTTCAAGCTCTTCAACCCTGAAATCAAGGCCTCGCCCGAAGCCCCGAAGATGGCCCGGGAAGAGCTGGCCAAGATGGGCCCCATGACCACCGGCGAAATCGGCATGGCCGTTGTCTTTGTGGCCACCCTCGCCCTGTGGGCCACAGGCCAGTGGACCAACCTGAACGCCACCGCCATCGCCCTGGTCGGCGTTGCGGCGCTGCTGGTCATGAACATCATCGAATGGAACGATGTGCTGCAGGAAAAGGGCGGTTGGGATGCCCTCGTCTGGTTCGGCGGCCTGGTCGCACTGGCAGCCGGCCTCTCCAAGCTGGGCGTCATCAAGTTCCTGGCCGCAGTCCTTCAGGACAACCTCGGCGGCATGTCCTCCTGGGTCATCGGTTTTGTCCTGCTGGTCGTTGCCTATAAGTACTCCCATTACCTGATCGCTTCCATGTCCGCCCATGCGACGGCCTTCTTCGTGCCGTTGGGCCTGGTGGCGGTCAGCCTGGGCGCCCCGGTGGCCCTTGTCGTCCTGGCTCTCGGCTTCATGAACAGCCTGAACGCCGCCATGACCCACTACGGCACCGGCCCGGCCCCGATCTTCTTCGGCGCCGGCTACATCGGCCAGGGCACATGGTGGAAGAACGGCCTGATCATCTCCCTGGTCAACTTGGTGGTCTGGATTGGCATCGGCGGCCTCTGGTGGAAGGTAATCGGCCTCTGGTAGTCGTAAAGAACGTTCCCGGGAGGCTAACATCATGCAAAACATCCCTGTAGCAGTCATTCCTGGCGACGGCATTGGTGTCGATGTGACCCGTGAGGCGCAGGTCGTGCTGAACGCCCTGGCCGAGTTCGATGGCGGAATCTCCTTCAAGTACACGGAGTTCCCGTGGAGCTGCGAGTACTACCTCAAGCACGGCGAAATGGCCCCGAAGGATATGCTCTCGATTCTGAGCAGCTTCGAGACGATTATGCTGGGTGCCGTGGGTTTCCCGGGCGTACAGGACCACGTCTCGCTCTGGGGCCTGCTGCTGCCCATCCGGCGTGGCTTTGAGCAGTACGTCAACCTGCGCCCGTCCCGGGTGCTGAAGGGCGTCATCAGCCCCCTGCGTGACCGGAACCCCGGCGACTTCGACTTCCTGGTGGTGCGGGAGAACAACGAGGGCGAGTACTCGTCCATGGGCGGCCGGATGTATACCGGTTTCGACCATGAGATCTGCGTGCAGAACTCCGTTTTCACCCGCATGGGCTGCGAGCGGGTCATCCGGTATGCCTACAACCTGGCGGCCAAGTCACCCCGCAAGCGGCTGACCGGTGCCACCAAGTCCAACGGCATCAACTGGTCGATGCCGTTCTGGGATGAGATCTTCAACCAGATCGGCGAGCAGGAGTTCCCGCAAGTCGACCGGCGGCTGGTTCACATCGATGCGCTGAGCGCCTTCTTCGTCTCCAAGCCGCAGGAGTTTGATGTGGTGGTCGCTTCGAACCTGTTCGGCGATATCCTCACCGACCTGGGCGGCGCGATCATGGGCGGCCTCGGCATGGCGCCGTCCGCCAACATCAACCCGGAGAAGAAGCATCCCTCCATGTTCGAGCCGGTGCACGGTTCGGCGCCGGATATTGCCGGCAAGGGGATTGCGAACCCGATCGGGGCGATCTGGTCGGTGTCGATGATGCTGGAGCACCTGGGCCGCAAGGACCTGGGCGACCGGCTGATGACGGCGGTCGAAGATGTGCTGGGCGAGGGCCGGGTGAAGACCCCGGACCTGGGCGGCACGGCGAAGACCCACGAAATGACGGCTGCGATTGTCGAGCGGCTGCGCCAGTATCAGTGGTAGATGTGCGTGAGGGCTCCGGGGTACTTCCCCGGAGCCCCTTCTGTTTAGTTCGGCAAGCGCCCCAGGGTATAGATGAAGGTCTCAAAGACCTGGCGGGCTGCAGGTTCGGCCGGGTCGTTGGGCGGCGGGACTTCGACCAGGGGCGGGGGCAGGTAGACGAGTTTGGTGCTGTTCACCCAGCCGGCCAGGGAGGCGGCCTGGCGTTCCACCGTCAGGTTCTGACCGTTGTACGACGCCTCCAGCACCGGGTTGGCCCGCAGCGTTCCGAGCAGATCGAGATCCTTGTAGGGGGAGAACTGGTAGTTCGTATCCGGGATGATGCGGACCTTCAGCCGGGCCAGGTTGCCGCCCAGGGCGGTGAGGGACGTCTGTTTGGCGGCGAACTGGGCTCCGGCGGTGTTGCTGACCCAGGCGGACAGGGCGCCGGGGTTGGCAGAGAACCACTCGCCCAGGTACTGGTAGGGGAGTGCATAGGTAACGGTGCATTCGGCCTGGCTGATTTGCGCCAGGAACTGTGGGAGGTCACGGTCGATGGCCTTGTTGCTCAGGGCGACCTGGCCGTCGAGGTTCTCGACCGTCAGGGTGAAGGCGGAGCCCAGGCGGGCGAGCACGTCCGGCGTGGCCGTGCCCAGGGCCGGCAGATGGCGCTTGGGCGTGAAGGTGGTGCCGTCGTACGTGGCGGAGGCCAGCACGAAGTCGTTCTCCGTTAGCAGTTCAACCTTGACACCGGAGCGGTTCTGGCCCAGGTCGTTGCGGTCCTTCACCTGAACCCAGAAAGCGAGCGTGTGCTCCCTGAGCAGCTGCTCCTGCTCTGCGGCTGAGAGGGTCTTGAAAGCCTCGTACACTTCGGGCGCCGGTCCTGCGGCGCGGGCCTCGGCTCGCAAAGGGTTCGTGCGGCGGGGGTCGAGCCGGTAGAGGTTCTCCATACAGTCCGGCTGCTTCCGGCGCAGTTCCTGGGTCACATCAGGCGTGACGGGCTCCTGCGCGTCGAAGCGCTGCAGCATGACCACCGCCTCGGCCCGCTTGATGCGATTGCCCGGCTGAAAGGTGCCGTCCGGGTATCCCCCGATGATGCCCGTGCGCTTTGCAATCTCCACCCACTCGTACAGCCAGACCGGAATCGAACCGGCGTCGGCAAATGAGAGGGGCGTTGCCGCGACGTCATCTTGCAGCGAGGGCCGCTGCGCTTCCAGGTCATAGCCCAGGGCCCGGACAATCAGTACCGCGGCCTCCTGCCGGGTAAGGGGCTGGTCAGGCGCCAGATACCAGCTGCCGATGGCGTTCCCGTTGGTGGTCAGCGTGTAGTCGGCCGGTTCGAGGAAGCCCGCGGCCAGGGCTCCCCGGACGTGGCCCTGCTGGGCGACCCAGTGGTCCTGCTCGGCCAGGAATGGTGCGAGCACCTGCAAACGCTGGTCGCCGATGACCGACGGCGCCCCGGCGAGGGAGCCGAGCATTTTAATGAACTCGGCCCGGGTCACTTCGCCTTCCGGCTTGAAGGTCCCGTCCGGGTAGCCTTTGACCCAACCCGCGGCAGCCGCCGCCCGGATGTTGGCTTCGGCCCAATGGCCCCGGGTGTCCCACAAGGCGGCCGTTTCTGTGCTGCCAGCCTGAACCGGGCCTGCGCTTACCGCCAGCAGGGCTACGCCCAGTACGGCGGAGACGAGTCGTTGAACGCCCATACGCTCCCTCCAGTCAAACATATCTCCGGGAGATTGGACGACAAAAGGAAAATAGAAGTTCCATTTCACATATATCTGCATCTATGAAATAGACGGCAGGTATTCGTTTCCGTATTGTCAAACTAGACCAGTAATCCCGACAGACGAGGGGGCGTTTACATGAAAGTCTGGTTGGCGGCAGCCGGTCTGCTTCTCTTCCTCGCTCTTCCCTTTATCCTCGCCGTTGCAGACAGGCCGTCACAGCCTGCGCCGCCGGCAGAAGTGACCGCCACCATCCCTGACGTCCTGTCCGCCGAGCAGCGCGAGGCGATTTTCCTGGACATGTGGTCACAGGTGGACCGGAATTACCTCTACTGGGGCCGGCGCACCGTAGACTGGAGTGCCGTGAAGGAGAAGTACCTACCGTTGGCCAGGAACGCGGAGAGCGTGGGGGCATTTCGGACCGTTCTGAAGCAGGCGCTGGCCGAAGTCGAGGACGGCCACGTTGCTCTGATCGACCCCGAGGGCTCCGTCGGGCGGCCGCATGTCTGGGTGGAGCCGGATGGCGACCAACTTGCCATCGCCTGGGTGGATGCCGGCTCTGATGCTGCCAAGGCGGGGCTCAAGGCGGGCATGCTCCTTCAGACGATAGACGGCCTGGGTGCCGCCGAGGCCTGGGCCCGGGAAGAGGCAGCCGCCTCTGCCACCATGGCGCCGACCCGTAAGTGGCTGGGTGGCCGGAACGTCTTGCGGGGTCCGTTCGGCTCCAGCACCATGGTGGTGGCATCCTTCCCGGGGCAGGCGCCTGTGACTGCCACCCTGGTGCGGGACGCGCAGGTGGACGCGTACAGTTCGCTCTTTGAGAAGAAGGTGCTGCCCGGGGGGATTGTCTACATCGCCCTGCGGTCCTTTGGCCATCCGGAAGTGCTTCAGCCCGCGAAGACGGCGCTGCTGGACGTGGCAAGAAGAGAGCCCCCCGGTCTGATTATGGACGTACGCTACAACCGCGGTGGTAACTCCGAATCTGTCACGGACTTCAGCCAAGTGCTCTTCCCCAAATCCACCATTCTGGGTTTCCGCCAAGACAACAGAACCGGTCAGAAAGTGGCCTTGACGACGACGGCCGCGACCCTCGCCTACGAAGGGCCGCTGGTCGTCCTGACAAACCAGAGCTGCGGCAGCGCCTGTGACCTGTTCGTCCTGAGCCTGCAGCAGAAAGAGCGGGCTGTTCTGGTGGGCGAGACCCCCTGCGGAGCGGGCATTCGAGGTGAGTTACATATCCTGCCGAATGGTTTCCAGATGAGCCTGTCCTCGCCATCGGAAATGCTAGACCGCCAGGGTCAGCCCATTGAGCAGAACCCAGCGCAGGTGGATTATCGGGTGGCGCCAACGGCAGCGGACTGGGCGGCTGGACGGGACCCCGTGCTGGAGAAGGCGGTCGAGCTGCTGCAGGCGCCCTGACAGATAACAAGGCCCGGGAGCTTCATTCGCTCCCGGGCCCCTTTGCATATTAAGCGACGTTCGCTGCCTCACGCAGCGCCTTCACCGTTTCGTTCTCCAGGTACTCATCGTACGTCAGCTGCCGGTCGATCAGGCCGTTGGGCGTAATCTCAATGATCCGGTTCGCCACAGTCTGCACGAACTGGTGGTCGTGCGACGTGAAGAGCATCGAACCCTTGAAGCTGATCATGCCGTTGTTCAGCGCCTGAATCGACTCCAGATCGAGATGGTTGGTCGGCTCGTCGAGCAGCAGCACGTTGGCGCCGGGCATCATCATTTTGGCCAGCATGCACCGGACCTTCTCGCCGCCGGAGAGCACCGTGCAGTTCTTGAGCACTTCGTCGCCGGAGAAGAGCATGCGGCCCAGGAAGCCGCGCAGGTAGCTCTCGGTCTGATCCTTCGGCGAGAACTGGCGCAGCCACTGGATCAGGTTCAGCTCCTCATCTTCGAAGAAGCCGGTGTTGTCCTTAGGGAAGTAGGCCCGGGAGGTGGTGCCGCCCCACTTGAAGGAGCCGGCGTCCGCCTCCATCTCACCCATCAGGATCTTGAACAGGGTACTGATGGCCAGGCTGTTGTTGCTGCCGACGAAGGCGATTTTGTCGTCACGGTTGATGGTGAAACTGACGTTGTCGAGCACCTTTTCACCGTCGATGGTCTTGGAGATGGAGTCGACCCGCAGGACTTCGTTGCCGATTTCCCGCTCGATGGCGAAGTTGATGAAGGGATACTTCCGGTTCGACGGGCGGATATCGTCCAGCGTGATCTTCTCCAGCAGTTTCTTGCGGGAGGTGGCCTGCTTGGACTTGGAGGCGTTGGCGCTGAAGCGGGCGATGAAGGCCTGGAGATCCTTGATCTTCTCTTCCTTCTTCTTGTTCGCTTCAGAGGCGAGCCGCAGGGCCAGCTGGCTGGATTCGTACCAGAAGTCGTAGTTGCCCGTGTACAGCTGAATGCGGCCGAAATCGATGTCGGCCATATGGGTGCAGACCTTATTGAGGAAGTAACGGTCATGGGAGACGACGATGACCGTGTTCTCAAAGTTGATGAGGAACTCTTCGAGCCAGGCGACGGCCTTCAGGTCAAGGTGGTTGGTGGGCTCGTCCAGCAGCAGGATGTCCGGCTTGCCGAAGAGCGCCTGGGCGAGCAGTACCTTGACCTTCTGTGCGCCGTCCAGGGAGGCCATTTGGGCGGCGTGCAGCTCCTCGCCGATGCCGAGGCCGTTCAGCAGGATGGCGGCGTCGGACTCGGCCTCCCAGCCGTTCAGTTCGGCGAACTCGCCTTCGAGGTCGGCGGCGCGCAGGCCGTCTTCGTCGGTGAAGGGCGTCTTCATGTAGATGGCGTCCTTCTCCTGCATGACCTGATAGAGGCGGGTGTGGCCCATGAGGACGGTCTGCATGACGGTGTACTCGTCATACTCGAAGTGGTTCTGCTTCAGCACGGCCAGGCGCTGGCCCGGGGTGATGGAGACTTCGCCGGTCTGGGCTTCGATTTCGCCGGAGAGGATTTTGAGGAATGTGGACTTACCGGCACCATTGGCCCCGATGAGGCCGTAGCAGTTGCCGGGGGTGAACTTAATGTTTACGTCTTCAAACAGCTTGCGGTCGCCGTATCGAAGACTGACGTTACTTACCGTCAGCATTTGTCGTCATAACTCCTTCGTTCTTCAAGTCAATCCTGCCTATTATACTTGTTTGCTCTAAAAGATGCACGTAGTTTGCGGGGAAAGGCGCCGCAAGACGGCAAATCTCCACCAACGTCACCTGTCGCGTTAATGTCTTATATGCGATAATATACACTAATGTAACCGAATAGCGGGAGGGTTGGTCCTACATGCCCGAATCGATTTCCCACCGGGTGCTCGAGAATCTCCTGGAACCGAAGATGGTGCGGCGCACAGGCTTCCGTTCAGCGTCCCTGGAAGAACGCATGAAGGTTCACCGCGTGCCGGGCGTCGGGGTGGCTGTCATCAACAACTACGAGATTGCGTGGTCCGCCGGCTTCGGCGTCCGGGAGGCAGGCACCTCGTCACCGGTAACGACGGACACGCTCTTTCAGGCCTGTTCCATCAGCAAAGTGGCGACGGCGGCAGGCGTCCTCCGTCTGGTCCAGGAGGGGCTCTTGGATCTGGATGAGGACGTTAACCGATATCTGCGGTCCTGGAAAGTGCCCCCGAATGGCGCCTGGCAGCCCCGCATTACGCTGCGCCAGCTGCTCAGCCATAGCGCGGGCACCACCGTCCACGGCTTCTTCGGCTACAGGCGGAGCGACCAGATTCCCAATCGCCTGCAGATCCTTGAGGGGCAGTGGCCCTGCAGCACGTGGCCTGTCCGGGTGGACATCCTCCCCGGTGTGCGCTACCGTTATTCCGGCGGCGGCATTACGGTGGTGGAGCAACTGATGGCGGACGTCACGCAACAGCCGTTCCCGGAGCTGATGGAGGAGCTGGTCTTCAGGCCGCTGGGCATGGCGCACAGCACCTTTGCGCAGCCCCTGCCGGAGCGCTGGTGGGACATGGCAGCCAGCGCCCACACCCCCGGCGGCGGCGTGCTGGAAGGCCGGTGGAACGTCTATCCGGAAACGGCGGCCGGCGGCCTGTGGACCACCCCGTCAGACCTGGCCCGTTTGGTGGTCGATCTGCAGCGGGCCAGGGCCGGGCGCCCCAGCAAGCTCTTTACCCGGGAGACCGCACTTGAGGCGCTGAAGCCCAATCCCGGTGGGTGCGGCCTGGGCTTTCACCTGGACGGCGCCCGGTTCAACCACGGTGGCGACAACGTGGGTTTCAAGGCGGTCCTGGTTGGCTACCAGGACGAGGGGCTGGGTGCGGTCATTATGACCAACGCCGATGAAGGCTGGCACCTGAACAACGAACTGATCCGGGCCATCGCGGTTGAGTACCAGTGGCCACTCGATCCGGTTCGGGACTTCCCCTTCTATCCTACCCCAGAGAGTGGAGCCGTTCCTGTTCCACTCGCCCTGCTCGCGTCCTATGCGGGAGAATACGAGACTGAAGAAGGTTACCGCTTCCGGGTGCGGACCGAGGGAGAGGGCCTATGGATTGAGGCACCGGGCCAGCCTTTGCTCCGCCTCACCGCCCTGGGTGAGTCCAGCTTCTATAGCCAGGAGCTGAATCTCCGGCTGAACATCACCGGGGAGGACTCCTTTGCCCTGGGCCTCGATGGCCAGCCGTTCGAAGGGAAGCGGAGATAGACGGGGGAGGATTCTGGTGGACCGGATACTGTTGGGTCTGCAGGCTTACTTCAACAGCGTAGGTGGCCAAGGCGTACGGGTTGGGGCCCTCCAGCCCCTGTCCGGCGGTTGGGAGACGGACGTGTACGCCTTTGCGCTGTACGAGGGCGACGCCTTGCAGCAGTTGGTTCTGCGCGTCTACCCGGCCGGTGAGAGCGCCCTGCTGCGGGCCAGGAACGAGTTTCATGTGATGACCTATCTGCACGGCGCTGGCTACCCCGTTCCCAAGGTGCATCGGTTTGAGCCGGATTCTGTCCACCTGGGCGGCCCGTTCCTGATTATGGAGCGGATGCCGGGTGTACCGCTGCAGTCCCGCCTGGAAGAGGTGCCTGGGTCGCTGACCTTGTTCGTGCGCTTGCTGCTTGATTTACACCAGGTGGACTGGCGCCCCTTGGTAGGCAAGGGGTTGCACTGGCAGACATCGGTTGAGGCAGAGGCAACGTTCGGACTGGAATTGCTCTCAGCCACCATTGAGCAGTATGGCTTTACCGAGGTCTTCCGCCCGGTTCAGACCTGGCTGGCCGACCGCCGTGGACAGATCGAGCAGCAGCCTGCCGTGATCCACGGTGACTTCCATCCCCTCAATATCCTGGTGACGGACGCGGATGAAGCCGCCGTCATCGATTGGGGATCTGCGGCAGTCGCCGATTACCGGGTCGATGTGGCCAACGCCATGATCATGGCCTTTGTACTGGGCCAGCCCCACCTGATTCCGGAGATTTTGGCGGGATATGAGGCGGCGGTGGGCGGCCCCGTGCAGGACCTCGACTATTTCCAGGCGCTGATTCTGACCCGCCGGCTCTCCATGATGGTGATCGCCATGGTACACGGCGCTGAGGCCTGTGGCCTGCGGGCCGGCACGGAGGTCCATCTGCGGCAGAAAACCGACGTGGCACGTATGATCCTCGGGTTCTTGACCCAGCTGACCGGGGTGACCCTGCCCGGGCTGGAGCCCGTCTTGCGGCAGTTTGAGTCGATTGATGCATAAGGAGCGGGGCGCCGGTTGGCGCCCCGCTTCTTTATGCGTTGTCAGGTGATCGCACTGTAAGCCACCAGCGGTAACGTCCTTCACCGGGGTGGCGAGGTGCGGGGTCAGCGAGGTAACCGGCCTCCGCCAGCAGCCGGTTGACATGGCCGAACAGGGCGTGCCAGATGGGGTTGAAGCACTCCGTGAACGGCACGCCGTGGCGAAGGGCTGTGAGATCAGACATGGCTGTCCGGAGATGATCAAAGCGATCGGAGACGGTGCTGACGGTGATATCCTTGACGGTGTTTACGACTCCGTCGATGGCACTGCCGTCTGCATCCCAGAAGAAAACGGGGACAGTCGGTCTCTCCTGCCCGACTGCATTGGCTGCTGCTAGCAGGGGGTGCTTGGCCGGCGGTGCCTGGGTGCCTGTCGCGACTCGAATGAGCTCCTCGGCCGCCAAGTCCAGTTGCGCGGAGACCGCATCCAGCACGAGGTCGCCCAGGGGCGCTCGGGATTCTGCGGGGAGTCGCTCTGACCTCAGCACTGTGCTGCGAAGGTGCCAAAGCAAATCGGGCAGGCCGTAGCGGGGGCCGGAGTGGTCGCCGAAGCTGGTCCACTGGTAGGCTTCGTTGATCCAAGTGGTGTGTGAGCCCGTATAGTCACGCTGTTGGTAGCGTTCCACGGGCTCTTCCACGTACATGACATACCGCCGGCCACCTGGCTGCTCCTTGTTGTGCTCCAGATGCCCGGAAGCCTTCAGCGCATCGAGTGCGCCCCAGTCCAGCCCAAAGCAACCCACCACCGCGAAGCGCAGGTCGGGCAGATCGACCCAGTCCGAGGCCTTTACCGCCGCCAGGTACCGGTCGATCTCGTTGCGGCGGGCCAGGATGCGATCTGCAAGGTCGTGAGCAGTCTGGATTACGCTCGCGTGGATCAGATCCTGGTCCGCCTGGGTGAACCACGCAAAGCCAAGGTGGATCTTGTTGCCAGCCCTGCTTACGATTCCGAGGTCGGTCAGAGAAGAGAGCTTCTCATCGATGGTGCTGGCAGGCAGGTGAGTTTCCTCTGCCAGGGTGGAAAGCGGTGCCGGCTCCGGGGCGAGAACCCTGAGCACCGGCCAGGCGTTCAGGCTGGAGACGAGCCACTCCGGATTCCATCTGTCTCGGGGTCCGAAATCCCCGACTGCGTAGATGCTTAGCCCTTCGCTCATAGTAGATGGCCCTTCCTCATGATCCAAGGTTATCGTACGTACATGATCCACTGGCGGATGATCTCCGCCAGTGCGGCACGCCGGTCTTCGAGCTCTTCCATGGTGCGAAACGTAACCGACGCTCGGTCTTCACCCAGCCACGACAGCAGCGATTCCGGATCTACGACCTCTCCCCTGGGTGTGCCGCTCGCACGCTTCTTCGCACCAAGATGCAGAATCAGGTGAACACCATCCTTCGCCCTGAGGTGCACAGTTGCAAAGTACTCGGTTGTGCGGAAGCTCGGTGCGTTCCACTTGATGCCTTCGGTGATACTTGGGTCGGCAGCGAGAATCGCCTGTCTGACGGCCAGAATCTCTGGCTTGAACGGATGCTCGAGGCCCGCCAGGAACGTCTCGACATCGGTCATCGTCTTCCCTCCCGTCCGTTGATTCTTCTCGCACTTCTGTCCATATCCTGCTGCGGCGCCTTGAAGAGAAAAGACCACTACCTCAGAAAGGTGGCGGTCCTTTGCTTTCCCTGTTTCAGTCCAGGTGTATCAGTTCTTCGACGGGCAACGCAAAACCCGGGAGAATAGGTTCTGCGAGGGGATCGCCAAGTCGGTACGTGGTTTCATCTTCCATCGGGAACGAGATGCGGTCCGCTTAGGTGAAGCGTCTGGCTAAGGTCATGGTGCATGACCCCCTTTGATGTCCAAGTGTAAGGGCTATTGCACCGCCGTTCGACTTGCGCGTCAAATCATCACGCACGTCCTGGCACTAGCGCTCGGTGAGCACCTAGCGCAGGCTGATCCACTGGCGGACGAGTCTCTGATGCTCGGGTCGGCAGAAAGAACCACGTGTCTCAAGGCGAGGATTTCTTGCTTGAACGGATGTTCAAGCGCCGCCGGGAACGGTTCGACTTCGTCATTGTCGACACACGGCGCTTCGTCGGTCGGTTGATCCTCATCACCCCCTACGGGCTGGTCAATATTCTCGCCTATGAGCCCGCCACCTGTCCAATCGTGCCGTGGTGCTCTTTCTTATGGAACTGATGCACTTTCTGGACGAGTGTGTTACCCTTTTATACCAAAGACGTCTGTTTCTAGGAATTATGGTGTTTATTTGTCCGTTGCTGATCCTCTCTTCGAGCGGCCTCTTGCGCTTTCGGGAAGGGCCGGGTCCTCTTTCTGGGAGACTTGGTCCTCCTTCTGGGAGACTTACTCCTCTTTCTGGGGGATTTTCTCCTCTCTCTGGGAGATTTGCTCCTCTTTCTAGAAGGCTTGGTCCTCTTTCTAGAAGACTTGGTCTTCATGCTACAAGGCATGGTGCTCTTTCCAGAAGGCCTGCTCCTCTTTCCAGAAGGCCTGCTCCTCTTTCCAGAAGGTTTGCTGCTGTTTCTAGAGGGATAGGTTTTCCTTCTAGAAAGCTTGTTGCTCTCTGCAGAAAGTTTAGTCCTCCCTCTCGAGCGCTCGGTCCTCTTTCTAGAGACCTCAGACTCTTACTAGAAGACCTGGTACTCTCGCCTACACCGTCTCCCCGCGTCACCAAAAAGGCTTGGCCCTCAAGTTATTTCGCCCACCGTAATACATTAAAAGTTTCTATAATGTACATCTTGACCGAAACGTCAAACCGATATACACTGTTGTCTGAACCTAGCTGAATAATCCAACTACAAAGGGAGTGTTGCTTATGCCTGATGCGAAGAATCATGTTCCCGAGGTCGAGCCCAATGACACCACGTTGCTCGACCTGACCAGTATCGCTAGAAAGACAAAGGCGATGAAGGACGTAGAACTATTCATCGCCGCCGGCGGCTATCAGGGCTACCCCACAACCCTCGGCCTTCCCGTCGTCGTGCAAGTGGCCAAGGCCGAGTGCGCCGGTCATGACAGGCCCGGCTTCATGGAAATTGGCAAGTACCATGCCGAGCCTGATACCTATACCTGCCGGCCCGTGCTTGAGCAGAGCAAGTCCACAGTCCCCTGCCGCTGGGACGATGACGGGCTGCCCTTCATCGACATGCTCCCCCTCATTCTCGCGACGGACACCACCATTCCGGAAGAGACCCACGTTCGCATCCCCATCTCCCGGACCACCCTTGCCAACGGTCAGCACGTCCTGCTGCTCCACTTCGGCAAGCTGATCTATCAGCCCGTCGAGAAGGGCAAGGGCAAGAAGAAGGCCGACGCCCCCGCTCCCTCCTCCGCCCCCATCACCGATCAAAAGGAGTAACCGAGAAATTGCAGAGGACCAGAAAAACCCGCCCGGGGCGCATCGCCCGGGCGGGTTCTTGCATGCTGTGCACTTACTGGGCCAGCTTCTCCATCTCGTCAAGCAGCGAAGCGAAGACGTCCAGCGCCTTCTGCACCGGCTCCGGCGACGTCATGTCGACACCGGCGCCCTTGAGCAGGTCGATGGAGTACTCCGAGCCGCCCTTGCTCAGGAAGCCCAGGTACCGGTCGACTGCCGGCTTGCCTTCGGTCAGCACCTGCTGGCTGAGCGCAACGGCCGCGGACAGGCCCGTGGAGTACTGGTAGACGTAGAACGGCCGGTAGAAGTGGGGAATGCGGGCCCACTCCATTTCAATCGCCTTGTCGACCGTCATGCCTTCGGTGCCGTAGTACTTCTGGTTCAGCTCGTAGTACATGGAGCAGAGCAGGTCGGGGGTGAGGGCCGCGTTCTTCTCGGCCTTCTGATGGGTCAGGTGCTCGAACTCGGCGAACATGGTCTGCCGATAGAGCGTGGTCCGGAACTGCTCCAGGTAGTGGTTGATCAGGTACATACGCAGCTTCTTGTCGTCCGTCTGCTTCAGCAGATGGTCGGTCAGCAGCGCCTCGTTGAACGTGGACGCCACTTCGGCGACGAAGATGGTGTAGCCGCCGTAGGGGAACGGCTGCGTCCGCCGGGTGAAGTAGCTGTGCATGGAGTGGCCCAGCTCATGGGCGAGGGTGAACATGGAGTCGAGGGTGTCCTGATAGTTCATCAGGATGAACGGATGGGTGGTGTATGCGCCGCCCGAGTAGGCGCCGCTGCTCTTGCCCTCGTTTTCGTACCGGTCGACCCAGCGGGCGCTGGTCAGGCCTTCACGGGCGATCTTGACGTACTCATCGCCCAGGGGCTTGAGGGCTGCCATAATCGTCTCGACGGCTTCCTCGTAAGGAACCTTCTTGTCGGCCTCCGCCACCATGGGGGTGTAGAGGTCGTACATGTGCAGGTCATCCAGGCCGAGCATCTTCTTGCGCAGGCGCACGTACCGGTGCAGGCTGGGCAGGTTCTTGTTGACCGTGGCGACCAGGTTGTCATAGACGGCCTCGGGGATGTTGGTGCCCGACAGGGCCATGGCCCGGGCCGAGGGGTACTTGCGGGCACGGGCGAAGAAGACGTCCTTCTTGACGCTGGAGGCGTGGGTCGCGGCCAGCGTGTTGCGGAACTTGTGGTAGGTGCTGTACAGGGTGGTGAACGCCTCTTCCCGGACCTCGCGCTTGGGGCTCTCCAGGAAGCGGATGAAGCGGCCCTTGGTCAGGTCGACTTCGTTGCCTTCTTCATCGTGCACCTTGGGGAACTTCATGTCGGCGTTGTCAAGCATACCGAAGATAGACTGGGGCGCCGCGGCGATTTCGCCAGCCTGGGCCAGGAGGGCTTCGACTTCCGCCGTACGGACGTGCTCCTTTTCCCGCAGCAGGTCGAGCAGTTCGTGCTTGTAGAGGCGCAGGCCTTCGTTCTGCTCAATCCAGCCGGTGAGCGTTTCGGTAGGGACGGCCAGGATTTCCGGCGTCATGAACGAGCCGGCAGCCCGGACCCGGGCGAAAAGCGACATGACCCGATCGTTCAGGGCGTTATAGGTGCTGTTGGCGTTATCCTGATCCTTGCGCATGCGGGCGTAGGAGCCCACCTGCCCGAGCAGCAGCGAGACTTCGTCGCGGGTCTTGAGGGCAGCCAGGAGCGTGTCGGCCGACTCGCAGACCTTGCCCTGGAAGCTGGCCAGCTTGGGGGTCAGGCCTTCGATCTTGGCAAAGTCCTGCTCCCAGGCTTCGTCGTTCGGATAGACGGTCTCCAGGGCCCAAGTATGCTCAGGCTTGACTTCTGTGCGCGTAAGAACTCGTTCCAACCGTTCCGCCTCCCAGTATGTACACTGCACAACCAAGGCCTATTGTACCACAAGGAGCTACTCTACGATGACGGTGCCTGTCATGTTGGTGTGCAAGTCGCACCAGTACGGGTAGGTGCCGGGTTTGTCGAAGCGATGGGTGAACTTGCCACCCAGGCCCAGGACGGGGCTGAGCCAGTCGTCGGTGACGATGGTGTGGGCAGCCTGGGCATCATCATTGCGAAAAACCACCACAGTGCCGGCCTTGACCCGGAAGGTGGGCGGCGTGAAGGCAGAGCTTTTGATGGAGATGCTGACTTCGCCGGGCAGGGTGATGTGGTAGGTCTGGCCCATGTTGTGGAAGGTGCCGCCCATCGCTTCGACGACCGCCTGCAGGGGGACGCGGATCACGGTGCCTTCGATGACCGGGGCGGTCTTGAGGGTGATTGCGGTGCCGCCCGCCTGGGCGGCGGTTTTGCCGACCCAGAGGCGGACGGTGTCCAGTCCCCGGGTGATGGTGAGGCGCTTTTGACCGCCGTCCCAGGCGACGTTAGCACCCAGCAAGTCACGCAGGGCGCCGGAGGAGACCATGACTTCGTCGTCCTTCAGGACCGGGGCGGTGTCGAGCGTGACGGCCTTGCTGTTGACCTTGGCTGACGTGGCTTCCAGGGTGAGTTCGGCGCTGTGGGCCACGGGGGTGAGCAGGGGGGCATCGGTGCCGTCTGCAGGGCCGGCGCCGCTGTTGGAGCCGGTGCCGTTGCCGGAACCGGTGCTGTGCTCCGCATGCGCTTCAGCCGCCGGAATCGGCACTCCAGCGTAGACCATGGTGTGCATCCCGCCCGGGTAGACCCCGGCGTTCAGGTTATCCACAATCGCATGGCTGTGAAACGGATAGGCGCCCTTCTTGTCCAGGGTCACCAGAATATCGTACCGCTCGCCCGGGGCGATGGAGAGCGTGTCCTTCTCCCACGCAAAGGGCATGGGGCGCCCATCGGAGGCGATCACTTTAAAGTGGAAGCCGTGCATGTGCATCGACCGCCAGGTGTAGCCGGCGTTAATCAGCCGGACCAGCACCGTCTCCCCCACCTCCCCGGCAACCACGCTCTCGGGGTCGGAGGCGACGTCGGGGAAGCCTTTGCCGTTAATCAAGTGATACCGGGGCTTGAACGCCTCCCGGCCGTAGGCCTTGCGGGTCTCCACGGCCCCGTGCCAAGCCGGGTCGGCCTCGCTCAGGACCATGGTCACTTCCCGGTCGAACTCGGGCCCGCCGGTCCAGGCCCGGTTCGAGCCGTCCTTGGGCATCACCACGATCGCCCCGTACATCCCCATCTGCAGGTGTTCGATGGTATCGACGTGGCAGTGGTACCAGTAGGTGCCGGCGTGGGTGGCCGTCCAGGTGTAGGTGAACTCCTCCCCCACATTCAGTTGAAGCGATGTGTGGGGAACGCCGTCGTTGGCCTGGTCCACATCCAGCCCGTGCAGATGGATGGTATGCTGCGCCTTGGTGCCCTTCTGGATCGAGGGGCCGATGTTGACCAGGGTGATGTTGACCCGTTCGCCTTCGTTCACCCGCAGGCGGGGGCCGGGCAACGTGGCTGTGCCGGGCTTCTTCTCACCCGAGTAGCCCCATATGTAAAGCTTCTCCCCATCGGGCAGGGTCGTGTAGCCATCGGTCGCGTACAGGGTAAAACTGCGCTCCACCACGCCATCTTTGGCGGTGGTCACGGTGCTGGCAAGGTCGGCGGTCTGCGCTGGCACGGCCTCTGCAGCAGACAGAGAGCCCGGGAGCAACATCGCTCCCAGGCTCACTGCGAGCAGGGCCGTCAGCAGCCAGTGCCGCAAGGGCTTACGCTGCATTGGCAATCGCTCCTGGATTTCTAGTGGTTGTGGGCGGGAAGATCGACCATATCGGAAACCGCGGGGTCAAAGGTCGGAATGGTCAGGGTCATCAGGCCGGCGGCCGCATCCCACTCGGCCTTGCCGCCCATGAAGGAGGCGAAGAGGTGCGCCGGCATGTAGAACCGGCCGTCGTGCTGATGGACGCCCAGGACCGCCTGGCCGTTGACGTAGACCTGGCTGACGCCCTGCTTCGCAGGCGCCTCGAGGCCCAGGAAGGCGTCGGCGGTGTTGGTGGCAGCATCGTAGCTGACGGTGGCGCCGATCATATCGGCCACGGCCCGGAACGGCACGTAGACGGTGCCATCATGGAAGTGGGCGCCGCGGTAGTCGACCTTCAGCAGTTCGCCGTTGATGACCACGTCAACGGTGCCCTTCTGAACCACGGTGACGGTCATTTCAACGGGAATGCCGAAGCCCTGCAGGACATAGTCGACGACCTTGTAGGTGCCGGCCTTGGTGAAGGTGAGCTGGAACTCGCTCGGGGTGCCGGGCGGGTTGAAACCGGCCATGGCGGGCGGGGCCATCATGCCGGAGAGCACGGTGCCGGTGCCGTCAAAGAACGGGCCGCCCTGGGGCGCCATGTTCTCCATAATGGGGCTCATGTCGGGGTTGAAGACCTTGAAGCCCGCGGGCACGTTAACGCCGACGGAGTGCGAGTAGGCATGGCCGCCGGTGACGAACTTGACGGTGTCGCCCTCAGCGATGCGCAGCGAAGACGGGGCGAACTGGAGCAGCATTTCGGTGTCGGAGCCGGCGCCGAGCTGGACGGTGAAGGTCTTTGTGCCATCGCCGTTCAGGGCGACCTTGGCGCCCTTGGACTTGTAGGCAGCTTCGGCCAGCTTGGCGGTCCGCTCGGCTTCCGCGTTGGCGGCGTCGGCCTCGGCCTGGCGCTGGGCCACGGTGGAGATTGCGCTGTCTGCGGGCAGCACGACGACCGTGCCCACCATCTGCGGGTGAAGCAGGCAGAGGTACTCGTAGGTGCCGGGCTTGTCGAAGGTCAGCGTGTAGGTGCCGCCATCGCCGAAGATGCCGGAGCTGAGGTAGCCGCCGCTGTAGGTGGAGCCGCTTTCGGCGGTGACGGCAGCGAAGTCGGCCTCGGTCAGGGTGGACATATCCTTGCCAGCCAGGAAGGTGACGGTATGAACATCAAAGCCACTCTTATTTACCCAGGTGACAGACTCACCGGCCTTCACCACAACGACCTTGGGCAGCATCGACATGTAGAAGACATCTTTCTCTAGCTTACCGAGAATCACCTGAACGCCCTTGGCGTCGGCTTTGGCCTCCGCCTTCACGTCAGCCTGGGCGGCTGCGGCAGGAAGCGTTTCAGCAGCGGAAGCAACACCGGTCAGGCCAAGCACCAGAGCCAGTGCTGCGGCAGCGGTACGACGAAACATCTTAGATCTCCTCCATCTATCCCCACAGGGGTACTGCTTGAGTGACGCCCTGCGCGGTTGGGTACCAGCGTCACACACATGGAGGGAAACGGGGGCGGCGCAGTTTTTTGGGGCATTAGAGAAACTATTTGATTCGATATGTTGCATTGCTTTGTGAGATACGTTCTTACGTCCTAGGGATTAACTTCCTATTGCATCTTTTAAGTGTATGACATGTCTAGACAGTTATTATATGGTAAGAGCCACTAATCTCTTGCCATGGAGGGCTAGGCATGAAGATCACTCGCATGCTTCTGGTAACTGGCGTCACATTCGTTTCACTGTCTGTGGCAGCGGCAGGGAGTATCGTCTGGCAGAACAACGCACTAGACCAGCAGAAGGAGACCCTGGAGCGAAAGTTCGAAATCACCCAGACCAGCCTTGACCTGTCTAAGGAGAACGACTGGCTTGCCGAGAACGCCCTCCGCTACGCTGTCACAGGGACCCCGTCGTACAAGGATCATTACGACAAGCTGGCCAACGAGACCAAAATGGGTGAAAAAGCGCTGTCCCGCTTGAAAGGACTCGGCGTATCCGATGAGTCATTCGCCATCATCGACAAGGCAAAGAAGGCATCGGACGCCATTTTCACCACCGAGGGACAGGCGTTTCATGCCGTCAGCGTCAAGGATTTCGCTTCCGCACAGCGGCTGCTCTCCAGCGCTGAGTACCTCGGGGCCGTCGACCAGGTCAACCAGTTGGTCACCCAGTTCCAGCAAGCGGTCATTGCCGAGGTCGACCAGCATGTAGCAGATGTCACGCGGACCGCCCGGATTGCCACGTACGCGACGGATGGCCTGATGGTTTTGATAGCCTTCGCGGTATTGAGCACCCTCCTCGTGATCTACCGCCGGGTCGGCCACCTGCCGCGCCTGACCGAGATTGCCGCCCAGATTGCCGCGGGCAACCTGCGGGTCGAGCTGGTCAAGGTCACTGGCAACGATGAGATCACCGGGCTGGGCGAAGCGTTCGCTCGCATGGTGACGCAGCTGCAGGAGCTGGTCACGAAGCTTTCGGCCTCGGCGGAAGCGCTGCTTTCTGCGTCGGAAGGCCTCTCGGGTGCGGCTGGGAACTCTACGCAGGGCGCCCAGGCGGCTGCCGAGTCCGTCACCGAAATGGCCGGCGGCGCAGCCACCCAGGCGCAGGCCGCCGAGGAGATGCGCCGCACGGTCGATGAACTGCGGCAGACCATCCAGCAGATTTCCACGGGGGCACAGACAACCGGGCTGGAGATTCAGAGATCCTCCACCGCCCTCTCAGAGATGGCCGGTGCCATCGGCGTGGTGGCCACCGGCACCAGTGTCGTCGAGGAGACGGCTGGACGTGCCGCAAGCACCGCCCGCACCGGTGCAGAGGTGGTCAACCAGACGGTTGCCGGCATGAACCGGATCAAGCAGTCTTCGGAAGATGTCGCCCGGCGGATCGGCGAGCTGGCGCAGCTGTCGGCCCGCATCGGCCAGATTACCCACGTGATCGACGGCATTGCCGGACAGACGAACATGCTGGCCCTGAATGCCGCCATCGAGGCGGCCCGGGCCGGTGAGCAGGGCCGGGGCTTCGCCGTGGTCGCCGAAGAGGTGCGCAGCCTGGCGGAGCGTTCAGCGGCAGCGACGCGTGATATTGCAGCCCTGGTCAGCCAGATTCAGACCGGTACCAATGATGCGGTCCAGGCGATGCAGGTAGGGACCAGCGAGATTGAGGCCGGCACGACGCTCGCGGCACAGGCCGGGCAGGCCCTGGACGAGATTCGCCAGATGGTGGAGCGTGCGGAGCGGGAGATGCGGGACGTGGCCGGCAATGTCCAGCAGGTGCGTGCGCAGTCCAATGCGATTGTGGCCGCCTTCGACGCCGCTGCTGCGGTGATGGAAGAGAACATTGCCGCCACGGAACAGATGGCGGCAGGCGCGGTGCAGGTGATGAGCGCCGTTGACCGGGTCGCCTCGGTCTCCCAGGAGAACGCAGCCGCCGCCGAAGAGATCTCGGCGACGGTGGAAGAGCTGAACGCGACGTCCGAGGAGGTCTCCGCCCAGGCCCAGAGCCTGGAGAATGTGGCCGCCGATTTGAAGACCCAGGTCCGCCGGTTTACGGTATAAGGATTGTGGTCAGCGCCCTCGCCTGCCCGGCTCTCGGACAGGCGGGGGTGTTTGCTTTGGGCCGGAACTACCCGTTCGGGTAGGTGCGCGGATTGGCCACCTACTCGCAAAACCTGCCCGATGGGGTAATACCGGGTTTGGCCGGTTCCCTGTAAGCTTAGGGCGTAGAGAACGGGGAGGTGCAGGCCATGGTCAGGCTCGACCAACTGGCCGATGCGCTGGCCGGGCTTCGCTCGGTTCAGGTGCAGCGGCGCCGCTGTCTGGCTGCGCTCTCGCCTCGCTCGGGTTGCCGGCAGTGTGAGGAGATTTGCCCGGAGGGGGCAGTTCGCTGCACACCGGTGCCGGTGATCGGTGCGTGCACCGGGTGCGGCCTATGTGCCGCCGTCTGCCCCGGCGACGCCCTGACCCTCGATGACCCGTCGGATCATCAGCTGCTGCAGCAGGCTGCTGCGGCGGCACGCCGGTCGGCGACGGTCAGCGTGGGGTGCGGGCCCGGCGCCCAGGTGCGGGTGGTCTGCCCCGGTCGGGTGCCGCCGGAACTGCTGCTGGCGGCTGTGGCTGCGGGGGCCGATCGGGTTGAGCTGGTCTGCCCGCAGCAGCGCTGCGGCACCTGCCAGTACAGCGCCGGGCGGGAGCTGGCGGTTCGCTCGGTCCAAACCGTCGCTGCGGTTCTGGCAAGCTTGGGCCGGCCGGAGGCTGTGGCGGTCGTGGATCAACCTTCCCGAGCCCCAGCCCGTGACCCTGACCCCCGGACGGTACAGGCCCCGGTTCACCAGGACCGACGTGACTTTCTCCTGGCTGCCTTCGGCCTGCTGCGCCAAAGTGTGCCTGCGTACATAACCGGCGCCCGGCCTACGCCCCCGCTGGATCACGACGCCGCCGCCCGCTCCCCGCGCCGGGACCTGCTGCTCTGGGCCTGTGAAACGCTTCACCCCGCGCAGGCTGTGGCTGCAGCCCCGTGGCCCGGGGGGCGTCCGGCACTGGGCGGCGAGCCGTGCACGCAGTGCGGAGTCTGCGTGCGGCTCTGCCCGGGCCGGGCCCTGGGCCTGGGCGAAGCGGGTCTGACGCACCTGCCCCGCCGCTGTATGCACTGCGGCCTGTGCGAGACGGTCTGCCCCGCCGGCGCCCTCGTTATGGCCCCGGGCGGCGCCCTGGCCGACCTCGTATCCGAATCGCCCGCTCATCTGGGGCATGCCGCCACCCTGAGCTGTGTGCGCTGCGGCGACACCTTTGCCGCCACCGTATCTGCCGCTCCCGCCGCTCCCACCTGCCTACCATGCCATATTCGCGGCTCCCGCGGGGAGGAATGGCTCACATGATTGCGTTTTGCGAATGCCGGCTGGCCGTATTCCACCTGCTCCAGCGGGCCTATGCGGCGCCCATGACCCCGGACGTGGCTGCCGCACTGGGTGAAGCGCTCAGCGTTTATGCCGCCCTGACAGACCTGGAACTGCCGTACGCCGATGAGCCCCCCACGGAGGCTGAGTTCAACCGCCTCTTCGTGGGACCGGGCAAGCTGCCGGCGCCACCGTATGAGTCGGTCTGGCGCAGCGAAGACCGACTGCTCATGCAGGCCGCGGCCCAGTCGGTGCGGACCTTTTACCGGGCACACGGTGCGCAGAACACCCGCCCCGAACCGGAGGACCACCTGGCGCTGGAATTAGAGTTCTACGCCCTGCTCCAACAGGGGTTCGCCGCCGGCAGGGACCCCCTACGCCACCTGGCCGCCCAGCAGCGGTTCCTGACCGAGCACCTGGCCACCTGGGTTCCCGCCTTCTGCAACGCCGTAGAGACACACACCCACAGCCCCTTCTACCGGAACCTGGCCCAGTCTACCCGCCGGATTCTCCAGGCCGAAACAACCATACTGCCGATGCTGCAACGTGCGATTTCCGCAGAGGAGGAGTCAGCCCATGCCCATGCGTGACCTATTTGAGCGGGCCATCGGCCACCAGCTCACCCGCCGCACCCTCCTGAAGGCCAGCGCCGCCGCAGGTGCCGTGGCCGCCCTGAGCGGCTGCACCAGCGAACCCGAGGCCTTCACGTCTCCCGCCAGCGACCCCAAGGCCCAGACCTTCCGCACCGCCTGCCCGCGCAACTGCTATGACACCTGCGGCCAGATTGCCACCGTCTCCGACGGCATTCTGCGCAAGGTGGACGGCGACCCGCTGCACGGCTACACCCGCGGCCGCCTCTGCGTGAAGGGCTACACCTACGTCAACCGCACATACAGCCCGGACCGGATCAAGTACCCCATGGTCCAGTCGCCCCGGGGCTCGGGCAACTGGAAGCGGGTGTCGTGGGACGAGGCGCTGACCATGATCGCCGAGAAGATTCTCGACCTGAAAAAGCGGTACGGCAGCCTGCTGCCTGTCTGCCTCAACAAGTACTCGGGCAACTTCGGCATCGTCCACTACGGCATTGACGGAACGCTGGCCTCCATGGGCTACCACACCCTGGCCCTGGGCACCCCTTGCTGGCCCGCCGGCCTCGACGCCCAGACCTACGACATGGGCACCTTCATGAACCACGACCCCGAAGAGATGGTGAACGCCAAGTACATCGTCATCTGGGGCGCCAACCCGGCCTGGTGCGCCGTCCATCAGATGGACATCATCATGGAAGCCAAGGCCCGCGGCGCGAAGATCGTGGTGATCGATCCGATCCATACCGCCACGGCCTCCAAGGCCGACCTCTACATCCAGATCAAGCCCTCCACCGACGGCGCCCTCGCCCTGGGCATGGCCCGCTGGATCGTGGAGAACAACCTGCATGACAAGGCGTTCCTGGAGAAGCACGTTCACGGCTGGCCTGAGTTTGAGGCCTATTTGATGAAGGACGTGACCCTGGACTGGGCCAGCCAGACCACCGGCGTACCAGTCGAAGCGATTATCGAGCTGGCCGGCGGCTATGCCACCACCAAGCCTTCCATGCTCTGGATGGGCTACGGCATGCAGCGGCACATCAACGGCGGGCAGAACATCCGTGCCATTGACGCCCTGGCGGCCATTACCGGTCAGATCGGCGTCTCCGGCGGCGGCGCCCAGTACGCCCACCTGGCCACCTGGGGCTTCAACTACCACGCCATGTCGTTTGCGCCGCCTGCCGGCTCCGTGGGCGTGAAGACCGCCGACGGCAAGTACACCAACCGCACGGTCAACATGAACAACTTCGCCGCCGAAGTGCAGGCGCTGAAGGACCCGCCTGTAAAGATGCTCTGGATCGCCGCCCGCAACCCCGGCAGCCAGGACCCGGACGCCAACGATATCAAGAAGGCGTTCGAATCGATGGAGATGGTGGTTGTCGTCGACCACTTCCTCAATAAGTCCGCCGAAATGGCCGATATCGTATTGCCCTGCACGACCCACTTTGAAACGCCGGACGTGAACGTGGCCTACTGGCACTATTGGATGTCGATCAACGAGCGGGCGATTCAGCCGATGTTCGAAGCCAAGAGCGACCTGCAAATCTCCTGGGCGCTCTCCAAGAAGATGAACGAGCTGGCGCCCGGCTCCTGCACCTACCCGACCGAAGGCGACGAAGAAGAGTGGGTGGCGAAGGAGTTCAACCAGGGCATTTATGACCTGTTTGGCATCAAGGATTACAACGAGCTGCGCAAGAAGCCGGCCAAGGCGAAGCTGCCCGCCGTCTCCTGGGCAGACCGCAAGTTCACCACGCCGTCCGGCAAGTACGAGCTATACTCCGACCGGGCCAAGGCAAACGGCCTGCCGCCCATGCCGACTTACGTGCCGGAGTTGAAGGCGCCGGCGGAGTTCCCCATCCGCTTCATGACGCCCCACCCGCAGCATGCGCTGCATTCGCAGTTCCAGAACATCCCCTACATGATGCAGACCAACCCCGAGCCGGTGCTGGAGATTCACCCGAAGCTGGCCGAGGCCAGGGGCATCATGG
>Ga0196970_1000501_pt1 | contig 43495 bp, 40 predicted proteins | sample S1v_513CmetaG_FD_148672 | JGI IMG/M metagenome (GOLD analysis project Ga0196970, IMG submission 148672) | Soil microbial communities from Anza Borrego desert, Southern California, United States - S1+v_5-13C | ecosystem: Environmental > Terrestrial > Soil > Desert | place: USA: California... | reverse complement strand
TCAAGGCGGCGGAGGCGGTCTACAGCTATCCGGCCAACGGCACGCGCCTGTCGCTGCCGGCGCAGAAGATGCTGAACTTCATGATCCATCTGGCCGGCAGCCAGAACTTCGCCAACAAGCTCTACCGCATGCCCAAGCGCGTGGTGCGCGGCAACCACAAGGGCAACGAGCGAATCTTCGACGCGCTGAAGGAGATCTTCGATTCCAGCCTGGTGGTCATCGGCCCCTTCCGCGGCCGCCGGTCGCGCGCCGAGCTGCGCATCCTCTCCAGCTATGTCCGGCCGGAGGAGGAGGAGGACAGCGACGCCGCCGACATCCATTTCCAGTTCACCGACGCCTTCTTGGAAATCCAGCGTTCGTCCCAGCTGTGGGCCAAGCTGTCCGGGCCGGCGATGGTCAAGGTCACCAGCACCTATGCGCTGAAGCTCTATGAGATCGGCATGCAGCGCTACCAGATGGATTATCCGTCGCTGGAACTGGACATCGACACGCTGCGCAAGCTGATGAACGTGCCGGAGGGCGCCTACAAGGATTTCGGCATCCTGCGCACCCGCACCATCGACCGCGCCATCTCCGAGGTGAACCAGCTCGCCCCCTTCCGGGTCAGCATGCCGGAAGACAAGATGAAGCGGAAAGGCCGCAAGATCGAGGCCGTGACCCTCGATTTCCACGCCAAGGACGAGGAAGAGGCGGCCGAGACCTATCTGGAGCGCGAACGCCACAGCGCCGGCCGCCGCGCCCGGCGCATCGGCAAGGTCGACACCGTCGCCCCCGCCGACCCGGTGGAAGCCGGCCTCGCCGATCTCGGCCCGCTGCCCGACGCCGATGACGTGACGGCGCTGTGGGCTGCCGTCCTGCACGCCCTGAAGGGCAAGGTCCCCGCCCCGCTGCTGGCCGAACTGGAGCCGGAACGGGTGGAGGAAGCCCCCCAGGGCGGCCGCCGCCTCGTCCTGAAGGCTAGGAACGCCGCCGTCGCCGACACCGCCCGCATGAACCACTGGCCGAGCCTGAAGTCCGCCCTGTCCTCGCTCACCGCCGGGATGATCGAGGACGTGGCGTTCGAGGTGGCGGCTCGCAAGGCGAAGGCGGCGAAGGTAGCTTCCCCCGAGACGTAAGGGTTTGGGTCAACCGGATTTGGAAATCACCTTATTCCAAGTCACTGATGTCATAGGAGTGATCGGCAACCCAGTTTCGAAAGGCTGCTTCTTCCATTTGGCCGGCAGCAAGCGCCAGGATGACGTCCGCGGCTTCACGTTCCGATGCATCAAGCTCAAAACCGTTGAGCCCCAGGATGAGGCCGAGCGTGACGAAAGCGGCTCGTTTGTTGCCATCTACGAAAGGATGGTTGCGGCAAACGCTGGCGCAGGCGGCCGCAGCCAAATCAAAGATGGTCAGCAGTTCATCGCCGTAAGCGATCAGCTGATAGGGGCGTGCCAGCGAGGCCTCAAGTGCTCCCAGGTCACGAATGCCGGGAGCTCCGCCATGTTCGGCAAGCAATTCACCATGCAGGTCGAGTACAGCCTGCAAGGGAAGATTTACATAGGGGCGCCCACGGACGGTCGGTTGGTCCACGTCCGCCTACTTTGAAAGAATTTCCATTGTACGGCGGTACCGTGCGGAAAATCTCCGGCCGATATTCAGTGCGCGATTATAGGTATCATCGGCCTTGGATATCTCGATATGGCCGTCCTTGACCTCGACCGCCACCTCGTCGCCACGTTCCAGATTGGCAGCTGCCAGAACATCGCGCGGCAGAGTCAATCCAGTGGAGTTTCCAATTTTCGTCAGCTTGGCAGTGTGCATGGCGACCTCAGCCCAGGAACACCGGACAATGTAATAACTTGCGTTATTACGTCAAGCCTCCGGACTCCCCCAGGAGGTAAGGATCGGCGGAGTCTCCCCCACCGATCCCCTCCAACCCTCAGCCCTGCTTGGCCTTCAGCGCCGCCAGACGGTCGGACAGGCTGGTTGCGGTGGCCTTGCCCGACGCGGCAGCCAGGGCGGCGGCGATGTTGGGGTCTTCCTTTTCCGGGGCAGAGGGGCGCAGCAGCTTGGCCTTGGCGTTCGCGGCTTCGGCGGCGGCCAAATCCTTGGCTGCCGTGTCCTGCATCGCCTTCAGCGCGACCGAGAGGCCGCTGGTGGCGCCGGCGAGGCCGGCGGCCTGACGGGCGGCTTCGGCCTGACGCTCGGCCATGGCGCGCTGCTGGTCGGCGCGGCCCATGTCGCGCTGGGCGCGGGTCAGCTCGGCGCGGGCGGCCTTCAGCTTGGCGCCGGCCTCGGCATAGTTCTTTTCCAGCATCTCCAGGAACTCGCGGGCATCCACCGCGTCGCGGGCCTCGCGCTCGATCTCCGGGGCCATCTCCTCCAGCATGGCGACGATGGTCTCCAGGCTCTTTTCCAGGCCGGCCTTGCGGGCGGGATCGGTCTGGGCGTCGATCTGGCGCTGCAGATGCTCGGCCGCCGCCATGCGCTGGGTCGACAGGGCCTTGATCTCGTCGGCTTCGCGCTGCTCGCGGTCGTAGATGGCGCGGGCTTCCGCCACCTGCCGACCCAGACCGTCCAGATGCTGCTCCATGGTCCGCAGTTCCGCCTCGGTCGCGGATTTGGGATCCCAGCGCACCAGCGCCTCCATGGCGCCCTGGACGGCTTGGTCGGTCTTGACACCCATAAGGTTGCGGATGAAGGCAAGCATGGCTTGAATCCTGTCGATGAGGGTTGTTGGAAGCGCCCCGGAAGGCGCCTCGCCTGCACAGATGGGGAGGGGATGATCCGGCGACCAGACCCCCTATCCTTACCTCTCGGGGGGGGCTGGCTTAACCGGCCATGGCCGCCGCGTTGATCAACGCCACCCCCAGCTGGACCCCGACCAGCGTCGCCGCCGACGCGACGTTGCCGGATTCGATCTGGCCGCGCAGGTCGCGGATCAGCAGGGTCGCGACCGCGAAGGCGACCAGCTGCAGGATCACCGCCACCACGCCCCAGAGCAGGATGTCCAGCAGGAAGGCGCTGGTCGCCAGCGTCGCCGCCAGCGGGATGGCGAGCGCCACGATGGAGCCGGCCAGCGTCAGCCCGCCGGCGGTGTTCCCTTCCGACACCAGCCGGCGTTCGTTGAAGGGGGTGATGCGGGTGTAGACGGCAACGCCGACTGCCAGCAGCGCCAGCGTGACGGCGAGCTGGACCAGCAGCACCGGAAGCCCGGTGCCGAGCGCGGTCAGGATGGAACCGAAGGTGCTTTCCATGGGGCCGGCACTCTTGTCGTGTGGGTTAGGACAGGGAGAGGGAGGCGGGATTCACGTCGATGCCGGCGGCGATCTCGACCGAGGCGCGGCCGGAGCGCTCCACCGCTTCCACCAGGATGTATTCCGTGGTGGGGGCGGGAGCCGCGGCACCGGTGGGCGCGCCGTACAGCATGGCCTGGCTGACCACCGTCTCGGTCCCGCGCACGGTCTGGCGCGCCTCGCTGAGGGTGAAGGGCTGGATGCGGCCGGCGCCCGGCTGCCAGACGCGGGGATAGAGCTTGCCGTCCTTGGTCTGGAACTCCGGCCAGCCGATCATCCCCTCGGCATCGTCCAGCCAGAAGCCCCATTCGCCCTCGTCGGACGGCGTCACGCTGTCGATGGGGGTGAAGTAGCGGCATTCGTCGGGCTGCCCGTCGGGGCCGAGATGGATCTGGAAGAACCCCCCGGTCTTTCCGGGGCCGCCCGGCAGATGCAGCCGATAGACGGTGGCCGGGCCGGAGGTGACGGTGCCGACCGCCTCGATCGACACCAGCCGGTCGCTGCCGGTGTCCGGCGCCTTCACCTTGGTGGCGCTCTCCGCCAGCAGGAAGGGGGTGGGGTCGATGGTGACCGCCATGCCCAGCCGGAACAGCGACGGGCTGTAGGCCTTGCCGCCGAGCTTCTGGTTCACGTAGTTGCCGAGCGTTCCGAACAGGGGCACGTCCGATCCTCCCTTGGAGACTGGGCCATTGGAGACTGGGCTTGGTTTCGCTGCCGGGGCATCCATCCGCCGCCGTGCCCGCCACAGCAGGAACAGCACCGCCACGCCGAGCAGCAGGATGCCCCACCACCAGAAACCGCGGCCGGAGCCCTGGGAAGGTTGGGACGCCTGCGCGGCGCTGGCGCTGTCCACCGAACTGGAGGAGTCGGCGCGGGCAAGCTCCGGCGGCACGTCGGGCGGCAGTTGTCCCGCCTCGCGCGGGGTGCCGGCCTGGGCGGACACCGACTGGTCGAGCTGGTCCAGCTTGCCGCGCAGTTCCGCATTGTCGCGGGCCAGCCGGTCGGCCTCCTGCCGCCATTCGCGATAGCCGGGGTCGTCGGCGTTGTTGTGGAAGAAGGCGGCGTGGCCCGGCCGGGTCAGCGTGTCGAGCATGAACCACAGGAACAGCCCGTCCCAGATGCCGAAGCGGCGCGGCGCGCTGTAGGCGTAGGGCGGCGGGTTCCAGCCGTAACGGCCATAGGGATTGACGGGCGCCGGACGGGTGGATGGGGTGCGGTAGGACGATCCGCCCGATCCCCAGCCCCAACCCCAGCCCGATCCACTGGAACTGCTGGAACTGCCGGTGCGGCCCTGGGTGGAGGCGGCGGGCGGCGGCGCGCTGGGCTGGGCCGGCGGCGTGCGGTCGGCTTCCTGGCGGGTGCGGTAGCGGTTCAGCGCGTCGGCCGAGCCCTGCTGGCTGAAGGTCCGGTCACCTGCCGACGTGGGCGGGGCGGCGACCGATGGGGCGCTGTTGCCCGGCCGGGCATAGCCGCCGCTGGAACTGGAGGAACCGCCGGAGAACCATCCGCCGCCGCTGCTTCCGGTCGAGGGCGTGCGCGGGGCGGACGGGCGGGCATAGCCGCCGCTGCTGCCGCTGCCGACGGACGGGGTGCGCGAAGGCCGGGAATACCCGCCCGAGGACGAGGACCGGCTGCTGCGGGAACCGGCGCGGGCCTGCGCCTCGTCCGGTGCGAGTGCCACGGAGACCGCCGCGGTGGCGGCGATGGCGAGCGGAGCGGGTGCCGCCGGCACGGTCAGGATGGCGCCGACGGGGACCGCCAGCGGCTGCGCCGTCATCAGAAGGGCGACGGCGGCGGCACGCCATCGATCTTTCCAGCGCTCTCGATGCCGGGTGGGACACCGGGGCTTCGCGGTCTGCGTCATCCGTCCTCTCGCGCGTCATCGGGAGCCGGTTCAACCGGCCCTCCCGGCGATTCGTTGCGCGAGCGTAGGCAGATACGCGACGGTGCTCAAGGATTTATCAGTCGCAGTCAAGCAGTTGTGAGCTGGCCGGTGGCCGGACGAAGCGTCACGACACTGCGGTCGCCGTCTGCTTGCTCTGCTCCGGCTCGGCCAGCGGCGGGCGGATGGTGGGCGGGCCGCCGGCTGCGGTGACGAGGCGGTCGCTGGCGGCCTCCAGCTCCTCCTCCAACTCGCGCATCGCTTCGGCGCGCGGGCGTCCGGGCATGATCGGCGGCAGGAACTCCACCACCACGGTGCCGGGGCGCTTCAGGAAGCTGTGGCGCGGCCAATAGAGGCCGGCGTTCAGCGCCATGGGCACGATGGGGATCTTCAGGCTTTCATAGAGCACGCCCACGCCGATCCGGTAGGGACGGTATGTGCCGGGGGCGACACGGGTGCCCTGCGGGAAGATCACGATGGGACGGCCTTCGTCGCGCACCGGTCGGGAATTGCGGATCAGGGACTTGATCGCCGCTCCGCCGGCGCCGCGGTCGACCGGGATCATCTTCGCCTTGGCGGCGTACCAGCCCCAGATCGGGATCCACATCAGCTCGCGCTTCAGGATGATCGCCGGGTCCTTCACCAGCAGGTGGAGCTTCATCGTCTCCCAGGCCGACTGGTGCTTGGCCGCCAGCAGGAAGGGGCCGTCGGGCAGGTTCTCGCGCCCGCGCACCTCGTAGCGGATGCCGACGAGCGTGCGCTCCAGCCAGCCAACGGTGCTCAGATACCATTTCACGACCGCGACCATCTGCGGACGCGGCAGCAGCAGCATCCACAGCAGGGCGAAACACATCAGCGCGGTCCAGAGGTGGAACGCGATGTTGAATGCAAGGGACCGGATCCAGATCATGGCCGGCAACTTGTCAGGTCTTCACCGACTTCTCAAGTATTCCGCGCTGTTGCGGAGATGGTTCCGCAGCGCGGGGCGGGGTGGACTCCGTCCCGCGCCGGGTGCATTGTCCCCGGCGTGGAGGGGTGTCGTGGCTGTGGTGGGACCGTGATTCGTTTCGAAAATGTCGGCTTGCGGTACGGCACGGAGGCGGAGGTGCTGCGCGACATCAGCTTCACCCTGCTGCCGGGGTCCTTCCATTTCCTGACCGGTGCCAGCGGGGCGGGCAAATCGTCGCTGCTGAAGCTGATGTATCTGGCCCACCGGCCGTCGCGCGGGCTGGTCACCCTGTTCGGCCGCGACATGGCGATGGTGACCCGCCGCGAACTGCCGGAGCTGCGCCGCCAGATCGGCGTCGTGTTCCAGGACTTCGCGCTGCTCGACCATCTGTCGGCGCTGGACAATGTGGCGCTGCCGCTGCGCATGGCCGGCACGCCGGAGGTCGACGTGGTCGCCCACTGCACCGAAATCCTGCGCTGGGTGGGGCTGGGCAACCACCTGCACGCCAAACCGTCCACCCTGTCGGGCGGGCAAAAGCAGCGGGTGGCCATCGCGCGCTCCGTCATCAACCGGCCGCGGCTTCTGCTGGCGGACGAGCCGACCGGCAACGTCGACGACGGCATAGGCATGCGCCTGCTCTATCTGTTCGAGGAACTGTACAAGCTGGGAACCACCGTGGTGATCGCCACCCACAACGAGGCGCTGATCCGCCGTTTCGACCACCCGCGACTGCATCTCGACAATGGCCGGTTGATGGTGCTGCCCGCGCGCGGAAGCCGGGTTCATGATGGCCGTGCGTCCGACGGCCGTGCCGGCGACACGCGCCCGCAAGAGTCGCGGTGGGAGTAGCGGCATGGCGCTTCGTCCGGTCCGTCCCCGCTCCGACCTGCCGCTGGCGGTCGATCCCTCCTCGCGCTTCCTTGGCTGGATCACCGCGCTGATGGCTTTCCTGGCGGCGCTGGCGCTGGCCGGCGCCATGCTGGTGTCGGACATGGCGCAACGCTGGGACAGCGGCCTTGCCGGCGGGCTGACCGTCCAGGTGGCGCCGATGCCGGGCGCTCCGGTCGCGCCGCTGGACGAGCGGGTGGAGGCGGCGGTGACCGTCCTGCGCGCCTTCCCCGGGATCCGCTCGGCCACCGTGCTGGGCGGGGGCGAGATCGCCCGGCTGCTGGAACCCTGGCTGGGGTCGGGGGCGTCGGACCCGCTGCTGCCGATGCCGCGGCTGATCGACGTCGCCGCCGACGGGCCGGTCGACGTCGCGGCCTTGCGGCTTCGCCTGACGTCGGCGGCGCCGGGGGCGACGCTGGACGATCATGCGGTGTGGCTGGCCGACCTGCGCTCCTTCGCCGGGGCGGTGCGGCTGGCGGCGCTGGGCGTGGTGCTGCTGATCGGGGCGGCGGCGGTGATGACGGTGGTTTTCGCCGTGCGCACCGGCTTGGCCATCCACCGTCCGGTGGTGGAGCTGCTGCACCTGATGGGTGCGACCGACCGCTATGTGTCCCGCCAGTTCGAACGGCATGTGGTGTCCTTGAGCCTGCGCGGCGGCGCCATCGGCCTGCTGCTGGCCGGCGGCACCCTGTATGGGCTGTACCGGGCGTCCCAGGGGCTGCGGGCCAGCCTGCTTGCCGACCTGTCGCTGCAGCCCTGGCAGTGGGTGGTGCTGCTTCTGGTGCCGGGGATGCTGGCCCTTCTGGCGTTGGCGACCGCACGCTGGACCGTGCTGCGCACGCTGGAGTCCATGCCGTGAGCCGGGGGGCGCGATGAGAACCGCGCACCGGCGGCACGGCGGCGCGGTGGCGCGGGCGGTGGCGCATCTGCTGGCCGGCTTGCTGGTGGCGGCCGTCCTCTGGCTTGGCGGTCTGGTCTGGTACGCCGCAGACGTGCCGCGTGCATCCCCCGTCGGCGCCGATGCCGAACGGCCGACCGATGCCATCGTCGTGCTGACCGGCGGCAGCAACCGGCTGGGCACCGGGCTGGAGCTGCTGGCCGCCGGACGGGCGAAGAAACTGTTCGTCTCCGGCGTCTATGACGGGGTGGAAGTGCAGGAACTGCTGAAGCTGTCCCGCCGTTCCCCGACCGAGATGGAATGCTGCATCACGCTGGGCTATTCGGCGGACAGCACCATCGGCAACGCCTATGAGACGGCGGACTGGATGCGCGACCAGGGGTTCCGGTCGCTGCGGCTGGTGACCGCCAACTATCACATGCGCCGCAGCCTGCTGGAACTGTCGATGGCGATGCCCGACGTGGATCTGGTGCCCCATCCCGTCGTCGCCCCCACCGTCCATCTGGACGAATGGTGGGTGTGGCCCGGCACCGCGAACCTGCTGATCAACGAGTACAACAAGCTGCTGGTGGTCGGCCTGCGCTGGATGGTGCACCGGACGGTCAAGGGCTGACCACCGGAACCATGGTTGGGGTCGGGCTATAATAGCGAATGAGAATGACTTGCAATTGGATTTGGACGGGCGTAGTGTCCGGTTCAGGGTTCACGCCCGGACATCGCCGACCGCAACGTCCGTCCAGCAAGAAAGACACGCCATGCACGACAGCGCCGTCTCCGCTCCCGCCTCCTTCATCGCCGCGTCCCTGCCGGTGGTCGAATCCGCCCGTTTGATGTCGGGCAGCCGCGAGATCGTGATCCAGCACGCCGGGCAGAGCTATCGCCTGCGCGTGACCCGCGCCAACAAGCTGATCCTCACCAAGTAAACACCGTCAAAAGAACCTTCCGGGAAAATGCCATCGGGAATGGGCGCCGGCCATATGGCCGGCGCCCATTCTTTTTGTGGATGGTGCCTCAGGCCCGGCCCTGCACCTCGTACCCGGCGTCCTCGATGGCTTGGCGGATGGTCGCTTCTTCGGCGTTGCCCTCGACGGTCACCTGGCCTTCCTTCAGGTCGACAAGAGCCCGCTCGACCGACGGAAGCGCTTCCACCGCCTTGGTCACCGTCTGGGCGCAGTGGCCGCAGGACATTCCGGATACCTTCAATGTCAGCATGGGGGTTCTCCCTTGGCGGTGCGACGGCGCACCCGATTTCCACAGGCTGAGCCTTCCAGCGGCTGGAAGGTCAAGCGGCTTTTCAGAAGTCGGCTCAACCGCCTTCCGAGACGATCGTTTCGCTCGTTGCATCTGTCTATAATTAGAGACGTCGTCTCTCAAAATAGACGATTTTCCCCCGCACAATCTCGATTATGAGACAGGTGGTCGGTCGGTAAGTTTTGTGTGCAATGCACAAAATCAGCCTTATCAAAGGTTTCGGCTGTCACTATCGGTCCATGGAATTCTGGCATGACCCTTGCTGTCATGGTTTCACCCCGCCCTCAGGGGACTGCCGCCATGAGAAAGCGCCCCCGATGCCGCTGGTCACCGCAACCTCTCATCTGCCCGTTCCGGCACGCCGCGTGTGGCCGCTGGTTCGGTGGAACGGGGCGTTGGGCGACTGGTATCCCGGTGCGGTCTCCATGGTCGTGGAGGGGGTGGGGAAGGGCGCTCTTCGGCGTCTGCGGCTTTATGACGGGGCACCGGTCGTCCACCGGCTGGAGCATGTCAGCCGCATCGACGATGCCTACACCTATGCGGTGGTCGAAGGGCCGTACCCGGTCGCCGACCTTCTGGCGCAGATCCGTCTGCGCGCCGATGGGGAACGGCAGGCCGCCCTGGATTGGACCGCCACCTTCCGTCCGATTACCTCCCACCCGAACCAGGGCGCGGAGGCGGAAGCGGAGCGTTTCGTCCGCGACCTCTACGACGCCGGCATGGCCCGGCTCCGCAGTCTGCTTCAGCCGTAAATCCCGAAAACACACCCGTGACGGTCACCGTCCGAAAAGAATAACCGAGGGAGCATCGTCCAAATGAGTTTCCTGATCTGCGTGGGAGCGCTCGCGTTCCTGATGCTGGTCGCCTATCGGGGCTTCAGCGTCATCCTCTTCGCGCCCATCGCGGCGATGGGGGCCGTGCTGCTGACCGACCCGTCCGCCGTGCCGCCGATCTTCACCGGCCTGTTCATGGACAAGATGGTCGGCTTCGTGAAGCTGTACTTCCCGGTCTTCCTGCTGGGCGCGGTGTTCGGCAAGGTGATCGAGCTGTCCGGCTTCTCCAAGTCGATCGTCTCGGCCGTCATCAAGCTGGTCGGGCGCGAGCGTGCGGTGACCTCCATCGTGCTGGTCTGCCTGCTGCTGACCTATGGCGGCGTGTCGCTGTTCGTCGTGGTCTTCGCCGTCTATCCCTTCGCGGCGGAGATGTTCCGGCAGAGCGACATCCCCAAGCGCCTGATCCCCGGCGTGATCGCGCTCGGCGCCTTCACCGTCACCATGGACGCGCTGCCGGGCACGCCGCAAATCCAGAACATCATCCCCACCACTTTCTTCAAGACCGATGCCTATGCCGCCCCCTGGCTGGGCGTGATCGGCTCGATCTTCATCCTGGCGCTGGGGCTGCTCTATCTGGAATGGCGGGTGCGCTCGGCCATCGCGCGGGGCGAGGGCTATGGCAGCGGCCACAGCAACGAACCGGAGCCGGTCGCCTCGGAAGCGCTGCCGAACCCGATCCTGGCCCTGTCGCCGCTGGTCGCCGTCGGCGTGCTGAACAAGCTATTCACCATGGCGATCCCCGGCATCTACGGCACCACCAGCGAAGTGGCGCTGACCCCGGGCGCCAAGCCGCTGGTGACGCAGGTCTCCTCCGTCGCCGGCATCTGGGCGGTGGAAGGGGCTCTGCTCTGCGGCATCCTGATGGTGCTGGCCTTCGCCTGGAAGCCGGTGTCCCAGCGCTTCGCCGACGGAACCAAGGCCGCCATCGGCGGGTCGCTGCTGGCCGCCATGAACACGGCCTCGGAATACGGCTTCGGCGCGGTCATCGCGGCGCTGCCGGGCTTCCTGATCATCCGCGACGCGCTGGCCGCCATCCCCAACCCGCTGGTGAACGAGGCGGTGACCGTCACGGCGCTGGCCGGCATCACCGGTTCCGCGTCGGGCGGCATGAGCATCGCGCTGGCGGCCATGGCCGACCAGTTCATCGCCGCCGCCAACGCCGCCGGCATCCCGATGGAGGTGCTGCACCGCGTCGCCTCGATGGCCAGCGGCGGCATGGACACCTTGCCGCACAACGGCGCCGTCATCACCTTGCTGGGCGTCACCGGGCTGACGCACCGGCAGTCCTACGGCGACATCTTCGCCGTCACCTGCATCAAGACGCTGGCGGTCTTCTTCGTGATCGCCGTCTATTACCTGACCGGGATCGTCTGATCATGAAGAACAAACTCGTTTCCCTGGAAGAGGCCGTTGCGCGCATTCCCGACGGCGCCTCCCTGCTGATCGGCGGCTTCATGGCCGTCGGCGGCCCCAACCGGCTGGTGGACGAACTGATCCGCCAGGGCAAGCGCGACCTGACCATCATCGCCAACGACACCGCCCGGCCCAACAACGGCCTGGGCAAGCTGGTGGTGGAGAAGCTGGTGCGCCGCGTCGTCACCAGCCACATCGGCCTGAACCCCGAGACGCAGAAGCAGATGATCGCCGGCGACATCGAGGTGGAACTGGTGCCGCAGGGCACGCTGGCCGAGCGCATCCGCGCCGGCGGCGTCGGGCTGGGCGGCGTCCTGACCCCCACCGGCGTCGGCACCACGGTGGAGGAGGGCAAGCGCACGGTCGAGATCGACGGCGTCACCTATCTGCTGGAAATGCCGATCAAGGCCGACTTCGCTCTGGTCGCCGCCAAGCAGGCCGACCTGTACGGCAACCTGACCTACGCGCTGACCGCGCGCAACTTCAACCCGCTGATGGCGATGGCCGGCGCCACCGTGATCGCCGAGGCCGAGGACATCCTGCCGGTCGGCTGCATCCCGCCCGACGCCGTGATGACGCCGTCGGTTCTGGTCGACCACATCGTCACCGCCACGCCGCGCTGATCGGGGAGTATTGAGCCATGGATGAAAAGACCCTGATCGCCAAGCGCGTCGCGCTGGAGCTGATGGACGGCGACCTCGTCAACCTGGGCATCGGCCTGCCGACCCTGGTCGCCCGCTACGTCCCCGCCGGACGGCACGTGTTCTTCCAGTCGGAGAACGGTATCCTCGGCATGTCCGGCCCGATCACCGGGGCGGAGAACCACGACCTGACCGATGCCGGCGGCTCGCCCATCTCGGCCCTGCCGGGGGCGGCGTCCTTCGACAGCGCCTTCTCCTTCGGTCTGATCCGCGGCGGCCATCTGGACGTCACCGTGCTGGGCGGCCTGCAGGTGGATCGCGAAGGGCGGCTCGCCAACTGGATGGTGCCGGGCAAGATGGTGCCGGGCATGGGCGGGGCGATGGATCTCGTCACCGGCGCCCGCCGGGTGATCGTCGCCATGCAGCACAGCGCCAAGGGCGAACCGAAGATCGTCGAGCGTTGCGCCCTGCCGCTGACCTCGGTCCGCCGGGTCGACCTGGTGGTGACCGACCTCGCCGTCATCGAGCCGACCGACGCCGGCCTCGTCTTGAAGGAAACCGCCCCCGGTGTCACGGTGGAGCAGGTGATCGCCAACACCGGGTGCGAACTGATCGTCGCCCCGGATCTCCGTCCCATGCCGCTCTAAGGGTAAAGAACAATGACCAATCTGAAGGGGAAGGCCGCGCTCGTCACTGGGTCCACCAGCGGGATCGGCCTTGGAATCGCACGGCAGCTTGCAGGCCAGGGCGCCGACCTGATGCTGAACGGCTTCGGCGACGCCGCCTACATCGCCGAGCTGTGCCAGTCGCTGTCGGCGGAGTTCGGCGTGCGCGTCGCCCACAACGGCGCCGACATGTCGAAGCCCGAGGAGATCGAGGCGATGGTCGCCGCCACCGAGGCGGCCTATGGCCGGCTGGACGTGCTGGTCAACAATGCCGGCATCCAGCATGTGGCGCCGGTCGACGCCTTCCCGGTGGAGCGTTGGGACGCGGTGATCGCCATCAACCTGTCGGCCGTCTTCCACGGCACCCGCGCGGCATTGCCGGGCATGAAGGCGCGCGGCTGGGGCCGGGTCATCAACATCGCGTCGGTGCATGGCCTGGTGGCATCGGTCAACAAGTCGGCCTATGTCGCCGCCAAGCACGGCGTGATCGGCCTGACCAAGGTGACGGCACTGGAACTGGCGGAGTCCGACATCACCTGCAACGCCATCTGCCCGGGCTGGGTGCTGACGCCGCTGGTGCAGAAGCAGATCGACGCGCTGGCCGCCTCGCGCAGCCTATCGGTGGAGGAGGCCGGGCGCGAGTTGCTGAGCGAGAAGCAGCCGTCGAAATCCTTCGTCACCCCGGAACAGCTGGGCGAACTGGCGGTGTTCCTGTGCTCGGAAGCGGCCGGCAACATGCGGGGAGCCGCGCTGACCATGGATGGCGGCTGGACCGCCCAGTAAGGCGGCCCTTCCAATGCCGTAAGGGGGGTGGGCCGAAGTGCCCGCCCCTTCCCGGAATCCCGGCCCTTCTCAGCTTTCGCTGGTGGCGGGAACCGTATCGAAGGGGGTGGCGATGAACGGACGGCCCTGGCCGTGGCCGGCGCGGGCATGGCCGCGTTCGGTCGCGGCCTGCCGGAAATAGCCGACCACGAACACGCGCAGTGCGTTCGCGAGCGATACGCCGGCCTGGGAGGAGCGGCGGCCCTGCTGTTCCATGCGGTCGCGGACATCCCCGCACAGCTCTTCCACCGTCAGGTCTTCCCGCTGGGAGATCTCCTCGAGCCCTTCCCAGTAGGACGGCTCCAACCGGATGGAGACATCGCGCCCGGACAATTTCAGCGTGCGGGGGACCAGGGAGGCGACACCCGCAAATTGACCAGTGCGAGACCTATTGTTCCCATCGCTCGACATGCTCTTAATTCCTCGTCCTGCCCGTGCGATTGCCCCCAACGCGCGCTCACTATAACGCGACTACAACCGGCTTTGGGAACAAAACTTTCGGCAGGTAAGGATTCTCCCTAGGGAGCCCGTTCGGGATCCCCGGCCATGTCCTTGAGCAAGGCCAGATCGTTGATGACGATAAAACCTTTGGCATATGTCACTGCGCCGGTTTTGCGCAGGGCGCCCAGACACTTGTTCACCATTTCGCGGGTGACGCCCAGCATGTTGGCGAGTGCTTCCTGCGACAGCGGCAAGGTCAGGCGCAAGCCGGCCGGGGTCGGCTGTCCGTAGCTGTCCGACAGCAGCAGCAACCTGCGGGCGAGCCGGCGCGGGACGTCGTGGAACACGGCATCCTCGATGTTCTCCGACACCCAGCGCAGCCGGTCGCACAGGACCACCATCATGCTGGTGCACAGGCGCGGATGGCGTTCCAGGAAGGGAATGAAATCGGCGCGGTCGATACGGTAAAGCTCGACCGGGCGCAGGGCGACGGCGGCGGCCGTGCGTTCCCGGCCGTCGATCAGGCCGATCTCTCCCAGGACATCGCCGGCCTCCAGGATGTTCAGCAGCATGGTCTTGCCATCCGCCGAGGAGGTACGGATGGCGATCTGGCCCTTCAGCACGGCGAACAGGCTGTCGCCGGGATCGCCCTTGTCGAAGATGATCCGGTCGGCATCGAAGCGGACGATACGGCCCAGCCCCAGCATTTCCGCCATTTGCCCGGGGTCGAGTTCTCCGAGCAAGCGGTTGCGCCTCAGCACCGCCGCCACATCCATGGGCGCGTTCATCCATCCGTCCCGGCACCGTTTCACACCGCGGCGGCGACAATCGCCACCCCGGCGCGATCAGTCTACCGAAAACGCACCTACATCGCGAGGGGGGCGGCGTCGCGCAGGGCACGTTCCCACAGGACGGTTCGTTCGAAATGGAAACGGGCTTCCGGCACCGCATCGTTGCCGGCGGGACGACCGAGGCGCCGTGCCATGCTGCGCAGCATCGCCTTGGCATCGTCGCGCTTCTGGTCGAAGCGGCCTTGCGGCAGCCAGCCGCGGAACGCCGCCAGTTCGTCCGCCGGCAGGCCGATGTCGCCACCCAGCCGCAGCATCCGGCCATAGCCGCGCTCGCGGTAAGGCAGCTCCTTGGCGATGGACTCCAGGCGCAGGGAGGTTCCGGCGGTCAGCACCCGGTCGGCCACCGCGTCGGACAGGGTGCGGCGGATGTTGACCATCGCCTCCGACAGTGCGGTGTAGCCGAGTTCGGCCGGGCCGTGGATCACCGCGACCTCGTCGTCGTCCTCCAACCGGCCGTCGCGGAACGCCTCGAAGATGGCGCCGACGCCGACCATGCCGAAGGGATACAGCTCCGCCGCGCGCAGCGCCCCCATGCTGGAGGCGCCGAACACCGGGATCCCGGCATGGATGGCGTAGAGGATTTCCTTATGCCAGACCGACGGCACGCTTTCGAAGAAGCCGTCGATGATGCCGATCGCCGCCGGCTTCTCCGCGCACAGGCGCAGCACGTCGCCCTGGGCGACCGGAGGCAGGTAGGTGGCGTCCAGCTCCCGCGCCGCATCCTCGCGCGGCAGGGTGGGGCCAAGGAAGACATAGACGCCGCTCATGCCGCCTTCTCCATGGCTTGGGTGCCGAGCACGCGCAGGCCGCGTTCGCCCAGCAGGTAATCGGGGGATTCGTCGGCACCCTCCAGCCCCGGCACGACGACGCGCACGACGGGGATGCCGAATTCGGGCTTGGTCAGGTCGACCGCCACCGCCTCTTCGATGCCGACGGCGCGCAGCCGGTCGAGCTGGTGGGCGAGGTCGGCCTCGATGGTGGGGGCAGTGCTGGTCGGGCAGTGATGGAAGGAGCGCCGGCCGGTGCCATCGACGATCATTGCCTTCCAGCGGGCATGGTGGGCGGGGTCGAGGTGGCGCTCGTATTCGGCGCGGGGCATGTCGTCGCGGGCGCCGGCTATGAAGGTCAGGCGGCTCTGCGCCGCCTCGGTCAGGGCGCGGGACAGGGCGATCTCGCGCGCCACATGGCAGCCCATGCCGGTGGCCGGGCGGATGGAGTGCTGGGGCAGTTCCTCGCGTTCGACGATGCGGCAGAGGAAGGCGGGGAGGCCGACGTCGCTGGTGGTCTCCCACACGCCGACGGCGACGCCCGCCGCCTCGAACCGGTCGATCAGCGAGCGGCAGACCGGATCGTCGATGCTGTCCAGGTCGATGCGGGTCGTCGCCTGGGCGACCGGGTCCTGCAGGCGCCACAGGGTGGTCGCGTCGCGCTCCACCAGTTCGGTGACGGCGTGGCTGATCGCCTCCACCTTGTGGTTGCCCGACGCCAGCCCGTTTGAGCCGGCCAGGAAGGCGCCGTGGCCGGGGGCCATCGGCACGGTGAAATTCAGGTGGACCATCTCGAACGGAACCCATTTCGGGCCGCCGTTCAGCAGATCCTGCCCCTCGATCCACAGGATGGGGCTGTTGGGGTTGAAGCTGCCGGTCGACAGCCGGGGCAGGCGGTCGACGTCCACCACCGGGTGGGTCCAGCGCAGCTCCTCGAAGCTGGCGAACTTCAGCGGCAGGGTGATGCGTTCGGCGTGATAGCTCTCGATCGATTCCATGACCCCCGACGCCTTCGCGGCGGCGAGCGTCACTCCCTTGCCCTGCGACACCGAGATGGAGCGCGAGTTCGGCCGCGTCACCATCACCACCGGAATGCCGACGGCATCCAGCCCGGTGACGTTGGCGACCCGGGTGATCCCCATGATCGGCAGGAACGGGGCGACCCGAGCCAGGGTCTGTTCGGGCGCCATGACCCGGTGGGTGCCGACCGTGTGGGCCTTCACCGCATCCGAAACGGAGGCTTTGACATCGAGCAGATCGAAGGGCATCGCGGCTTGTCCGGGGCGGAGGAAAATCGAGAGAGCGCGTCCCGTTCCCGGGTCCGTGGCCGGTCAGCACCTGAAGCGGTGCTGGAGGCCACGGTCCGAAGAACCGGAACCGGGAACCCGATCAGGCGCCCGGGGTGATCATGATGCGGGCGGCTTCATGGTCGGCGGACTGGAAGCCGGCGCGGTCGCCCGAACGGACATGGGTGCGGGCGGTGGCGATGGCGCTGTCGGCGACCTCGGACACGCCATTGGCAGTCACGGCATACAGACGGCCATCGGCGCCACGGATCATCGAAGCCTGGGAGATCGAAACGTTCATCAAGCCATTCCTTCAAGTGTGTGATGACGCTGAACTCTTCACATTCGAAGGGATGTTTCGCTGTGAAGAATTTCACAGTGCTGATTTTGCGTCGGCGGGTAGACAGATGTGCAGGCAGCGTCGTGTCTGCGCGGGTTGCCGCCGTACAGGGCATAGGGGAGCGGTGTGATGTTCATTCAGAAGAAGGCGACTGGTCGCATGCCCGGCATCATTGATCTCGATGCCCTGATGACTTGGCCGACGGTGACTTCGCGCACTATCCCGCTGCCTGGGCGGAGTGCCCGCGTTCGGTTGGAGACAGCAGTCTGGCACGGGCTGGACGACATCGCGCGCAAGGAACGTCGGCCGCTTCAAGAATTGTGCCGGGACGTGGACGCATCGCGACCGTCAAATACGCCACTGACCAGCGCAATTCGCAACTACGTTCTCGACTATTATCGGCAAGCTGAGGCGCGCTAGTCTTGCGCTATGCGGTCGATCTCGTGTCGATCATGCCGGAATGGTGAGCCATTGCGGTACCATTGCGTAAAGTGGCACAACGATCGGCCGTCCGGAAAAGCGAAAGTTGCTTCGCTTTTTCTTCAGCATTCAGAAGCGCTTTTATCGAATTCTCGCTGCCATTATTTAAAATAAATGCTGCTTCAGCATCGAGCGCCTCTGCTTTGGCAAAGTATCCAATCCTACCGGTATCTTTTGCCAACAACAAAACCATTCTTGCCTGTTTCCTCGCCTCTTGCGGTCTGCCAGCAATCAGAAAGGTCTCCCCAAGCCAGAGATGAACTTGGTGGATATAAGCATTTGCGCTTTCTCCGCGAGAAACTGCGAGTGAATTTTCGAATAGATCAAGCCCCTTCTCAACGCTTCCGCGCAGCACATGTGAGTAAGCAGTTGCGCCGATCAGGAAAGCGCGATGAAGGCGTGAGTTTACCGCTTCACAGAGATCTAAAGCTAATTCAAGGTACTTGAGAGCAATATCTGTTTTCCCCAGTAATAGATTTGCTAGGCTGATGTGCTCATAGGCAAACAGGCGGGAGAAATTATGCGCACTTGCTTCCGCCGCATCTACTGCAGTTTTAGCTGCAGCAATTGCTTCAGCATCATGACCGATTTCCGCATAGCTGCGAGCCAAATTCGAGCATATGCCGACTTCACCGACCACAGCTAAGCCAAAGCGCTCGTATGAACGGCGAGCAGACACAAGGTTATATGCGCTCGAAAGTACTTCGCATCCTTGAGCGTATAGTCCTTTTTCGGCAAGTATACCGCCAAGACGGCCGAGAAGCTGTACACGGGTATTCAGGTCGAATTTTCCATCATCAGCTTCTAAGCCTTGCTCACTATAATGAATAGCTTTGTCGATGTTCCCGTGTGCCCATTCTATTGCGGCCAGCATTGACGACGTGCGTGCATAACGACGTGGATCCGGTATGGACAATGAGAGTTGCCTTGCCTGTTCCAGTGGATGACCGGTATCGGTGAGGCCGCGCGGAAGATTGGCGCGTGCCAGGGCGATGGAGCCGTCGATCCGCCGCAGGCGGTTGCGTGGCGTGTTCGGGCAACGATTCAGTGCATCCAGCGCGTTCCGGTAATGTCGGCTCGCATCCTCCAGCCGGGAGCGCAGCTCCGCCCGCACGCCGGCGCGGCGGCCGAACAGGTGGGCGACCGGCCAGTTCTCCGCCATGAAGGCGTGGTGGGCCAGCAGGTCCAGGCGATTCGGCAGGTCGTGGTCGCGGCGGTGGCGCAACGCCTCCAGAACGCGGGCATGCAGCGCCCGGCGGTCGGACTTGGTCAGGGTGGCGTAGGCGACCTCCTGGATCAGCGCGTGCTTGAAGGAATATTCCAGGTTGGGCAGCAGGCGGGTGCGCAGCACGAAGCCGGCGCGCTCCAGATAAGCCAGACAGTCCGACAGCTTCGTCATCGGCATGCCGGTCAGGGCCTGGAGCAGTCCGACGTCGAAGGTCGTGCCGATCACCGCAGCGTTCATCAGCAGCCGGCGCCGTTCCAGCGTCATCAGATCCATGCGCTCGGCCAGCAGGGCGTGCAGCGTGCGCGGCAGCTTGTGGACCACCAGCGGATCGATCAGCCGGTAGGCGCCCGGCGTGCCTTCGATGGCGTTGGTTGCCTCCAGCGTGCGCAGGACCTCCTCCAGATAGAGCGGAACGCCCTGGCAGCGGGCGGCGACCTGGGCCTTCAGCTCCACCAGCGACCAGTCCGGCCCCAGCCAATGGGCCAGGAAACTCTGCACCTGTTCCGCCGACAGCATGCCCAGTTCCATGCGCCGGCCACCCGGGCGGCCGTTCCAACCCTGCTCCTGCGACTCCGGCCCCAGCGGCGGCGGCCGCCGGGTGGCGAGCAGCAGAAGGCGGGAGCCGGAGCCCGGCAGGGCCTCGGCCAGCCGTTCGAGCAGCCGCACCATCACCGGCCTCGCCCAGTGCGCATCCTCGACAAGAACCAGCAGCGGCCGGCCCACGACGCCGTCCATCGCCTCGCCGGCGGGCTCGGCGCCGTCGGGGCGCCGGAACGGAGCCGCCAATTCCAGCGTCGCGCCCACCAGCCCCTCGATCCCGAGCGACAGATGCTGTGCGGCGTCCAGACCGGTCCACAGCGGATCCAGGCTCGGCCGGCCGAACAGCGTGCGCACCGCGTCGCCGGCCAGCGAACCGGAACGGCGCCCGGCCGCTTCGCAGACCCAGTCGATTCCCTGCTCACTGGCGCAGCCGGCCACCTGCTCCGCCAGGCTCAGCGCCACCGCCTCCAGATCGTCCGGATCGGCCAGCCGCCGGATCGGCATCTGCGGCCATTGCAGCAGGGTCCAGCGCCGGCTGCGCGGGTCCCGCAGGAATTCGCCGACAAGGCGCGACTTGCCGATCCCGGCCTCTCCCTGCAGCAGGAGCTGGACCGGCGTCCCGCCCTCCACCGCATCGGCCATGGCGAACAGGGCCGCCACCTCCTGCTCCCGGCCGACACAGGGGGCATTGGTGGCGGACAGCAGGTCGGTGGCGGTGCGGCGCACGGCGCGGGCCCCGTCGAGCAGGAAGGCCGGCATCGGCTCAACCTCCTCCGACAAACGGAGGCTCCCCATCGGGCGCACCGCGACACCGACCGGGATCAGGTCCAGCGTGTCGCGGGTGAGTTGGGCGGTGTCGGAGGCGGCGCGCTGCTGCAGCTTGGCCGCCATATGCACGCATTCGCCGACCGCCCGGTAATCCGTCCACAGGCCGTTGGTCACCACATGGGCGACCGCATCGCCGGAGCTGATGCCGATGCGGATGTGGAAGATCGGGCGGCCCTGTTCGTCGCGGGTGGCGCTGAGGATGTCCTGGGCGGCCAGACAGGCGCGCAGGGCGTGGTCCTCCTTGGCGCCGGGAGCGCCGAAGGTCGCCAGAAAGCCGTCGCCCAGCATCTGGGTCACCGTGCCCTCGAAACGCGGCACCGCTTCCGTCACGCGGTTCAGGATGGACAGGAGCAGATCGTCGGCGTCTTCGGGATCGCGGCCGGCAACCATGGCGGAGGAGCGGACGATGTCGACGAACATCGCCGTCACCACCTTGCGTTCGCGCGGCTTATCGGCGGACAGGCGCGATGCATCCTGTCCGGGACCGCCGTCGTCGGTCGCTGTGCCCCACATGGCGTCCGCCATGCCCGCCCCCCTCGCGAAAATCGCGTCGGCATATTAGAGCATGCATTTCGAATTTTGCGAACATCCGAGCGATGCATCGCTCCAAGAAATTCGCGCAGGCGGAAGCTAGCATATCCTTGTATGTAATTCTGCTCAAAAAGAAAGCGCCGCGACTTGCGCGGCGCCTTGATTGTTACTTGTGATGAATGTTTGCCGTGCCTGACTCGGAGAAATATGACACGAGCGCAGGCGAAGGGTCCCCCGCTCAGCGGCGGACGGCGATGTTCTCCACCTGGGTCACGTCGCGCACGGCGCCGCGGTCGGCGCTGGTGGTCAGGGCGGCATAGGCGCGGAGCGCCGGGGAGACCACGCGCTCGCGGCTGGCCGGCTTCCAGGCATCGACGCCCTTGGCGTTCATCGCGTCGCGGCGGCGCTGCATCTCCTCATCGCCGACGGCCAGGCGGATGATGCGGTTGGGGATGTCGATCTCGATGCGGTCGCCGTCCTGCACCAGACCGATGGCGCCGCCCTGCGCCGCTTCCGGCGAGACGTGGCCGATCGACAGGCCCGAGGTGCCGCCGGAGAAACGGCCGTCGGTGACCAAAGCGCAGGCCTTGCCCAGCCCCTTCGACTTCAGGTAGCTGGTCGGGTACAGCATTTCCTGCATGCCGGGGCCGCCGCGCGGACCCTCGTAGCGGATGACCACGACCTCGCCCGCCTTGACCACGTCGCCCAGGATGCCGGCGACGGCGTCGTCCTGGCTTTCGAAGACGCGGGCCGGTCCGGCGAAGACGAGGTTGGAGGCGTCGACGCCCGCCGTCTTCACGATGCAGCCGTTCTCCGCGATGTTGCCGTACAGCACGGCCAGTCCGCCGTCCTGGCTGAAGGCGTTCTCGGCCTTGCGGATCACGCCCTTCTCGCGATCGAGGTCCAGTTCCGGCCAGCGGCGCTCCTGGCTGAAGGGCACCACGGTCGGAATGCCGCCGGGGGCGGCGCGGTACAGGGTGTGGACGGCGGAATCCTGGGTGCACATGACGTCCCAGCGGTCCAGCGCCTCGCCCAGCGTCGGGGCATGGACGGTCGGAGTATCGCGGTTCAACAGGCCGGCGCGGTCCAGTTCGCCCAGGATGCCGAAGATGCCGCCGGCGCGGTGCACGTCCTCGATGTGGACGTCGGCCACTGCCGGGGCAACCTTGCAGACGTTGGGAACGTGGCGCGACAGCCGGTCGATGTCCGCCATGGTGAAGTCGATGCCGCCCTCCTGCGCCGCGGCCAGGATGTGCAGCACGGTGTTGGTCGAGCCGCCCATGGCGATGTCCAGCGTCATCGCGTTCTCGAACGCCGCCTTGCTGGCGATGCCGCGCGGCAGGGCGGTGGCGTCCTCCTCCTGATACCAGCGGCGGCAGAGGTCGACGGCGAGGCGGCCGGCGGCGAGGAACAGCTCCTTGCGGTCGGCGTGGGTGGCCAGGATGGTGCCGTTGCCGGGCAGCGACAGGCCCAGCGCCTCGGTCAGGCAGTTCATCGAGTTGGCGGTGAACATGCCGGAGCAGGACCCGCAGGTCGGGCAGGACCCGCGCTCCATCTCCGCCGCCTCCTCGTCGGAGACGGTCGGGTCGGCGGCGGCGACCATGGCGTCGATCAGGTCGACCGACTTGACCTTGCCGCGCCACTTGACCTTGCCGGCTTCCATCGGGCCGCCGGAGACGAAGACCGCCGGGATGTTCAGCCGCATCGCGGCCATCAGCATGCCGGGGGTGATCTTGTCGCAGTTGGAGATGCAGACCAGCGCGTCGGCGCAATGGGCGTTCGCCATGTATTCGACCGCGTCGGCGATCAGCTCGCGCGAGGGCAGGCTGTACAGCATGCCGCCATGGCCCATGGCGATGCCGTCGTCCACCGCGATGGTGTTGAACTCCTTCGCCACGCCGCCGGCCTTCTCGATCTCGCGCGCCACCAGCTGCCCCAGATCCTTCAGGTGAACGTGGCCGGGGACGAACTGGGTGAAGGAATTGGCGATGGCGATGATCGGCTTGCCGAAATCGCCGTCCTTCATGCCGGTCGCCCGCCACAGGCCGCGCGCGCCCGCCATGTTGCGGCCGTGGGTGGAGGTGCGGGAACGGTAGTGCGGCATGGATCGGTCCTCAGCTGGTCGATTTCGGCGAGTTGGCGAAAGGAATGGAACGAAACGGGTGGGCACCTTAGCAATCTCCTGTCGCCTGCGCCAGAGGCGCGATCCTGTCGCGGACGCCAGAGGCGCGACGGCGGCGTTGCCCTGCCATGCACGCCGTGAGGTCTGCGGCGACGGAGGGCGTGGAGGAGTGCTTGTGCCGGGGCGCCCGAACCGGCTGGCGTCCGTTACGCCGCCATGTGCGACATGGCCCGGCAGCTTTCGGCGCAGCGGCGGCACATGTCGGCGCAGCGCTTCATCATCGGGTTGTCGGCCATGCGGTCGCAGTCGTCGGCGCAGGCCGCGCAGATCTCGGCGCAGGCGCCGCAGGTGAGATGATGGAAGCGGGAGCCGCGGATCATGAAATCGGCGCTGGTGCGGCAGATGTCGACGCAGTCCAGCATCAGGCGGATATGCCCGGCCTCCGCATGCGCCCCGCCCTTGTTCAGGCAATGCGCGACGGTTTCCAGGCAGATCGTGTGGCAGTCGGTGCAGTTGCGGATGCAGTCGTCCATCGACGGCAGGACGGACATGGCTGGTCCTCCGGGGAAGGTTGCAGGATAAACCTGACAACCGGCCCCGGCGCCGCAGGGTTCCCTGATGGATGGGGGGCTGGGCTCAGCCGGCCGAAGCGGTCTTGCCGTTGTCCTTCTTTGTGGCACGCGGCGGCTTGGCGGAAGGAGCCTTGGCGGCCGAAGCCTTGGCGGCGGATTTTGGCGGCGCTTTCGCCTCGGGAGCTTTAGCGGGAGCGGCCTCTTCCGGCGGGCTTGCGGCGGCCTTCGACTTCGCAGGCTGCTTGGCGGATGCTTTCGCCTTTGGTTGTGCGGCAGGAGCGGGCTGGGCTTCCGCCGAGGCCTTCGCGACCTCCGACAGGGATTCGGCGGCGGCCCGGGTGCTCTTGCCTGCGTTCTTGGAGGTGCCGGTCCTCTTGCGCGACCCGGCGACCTTCTCGGTCGGCTCCAGCGCGCTGGCGCCACGGATTTCCGCTTCCGCCTGGGCCCAATGGTCGGCATCCCGGCCTTGCGGGTGGCCTTCGCTTTCCCACAACTCATGGGCGCGGCGTCGGATACGCTCCTGGATGTCGTCGGTATCGGCCATCGAGTCCCCCATTTGTCTGCCCGGCGGGTCTGCCATACCGTATTTTGTGGCAGCGACCCGCCAACGTTGCAAAGCCACTCGTGCGAGGCACCACGAAAGAGGCGGAGACTCCCGACTCCGCCGTTCCATGAGGGCAACACCGTGGAATCGGAGTGGTTCCCGAAGGGAACGGGAGACAGTTCCCAACCGGCGCATTCCATGCCACAAGGCGCCCGCCGACCTGAACCGTGAGCGCAGGAAGCCGATGACGCCCGTTCCCTCCACCGCCCGTCCGTCCCTTCTCGACCGCGTCGCGGCGGCGCCCTGGTGGCTGCTGTGCGCCGGGCTCGCCGCGGCGATGGCGCTGTCGATCCTGCTGGTGGGGTTCCGGCTGCCTTACTGGGTACATTCGGACCAGGATCTGGTGCTGGCCTATCATGGGCTTCTGTTCGGCGACGGGCTGCCGCAGGAGTATTTCGACCATCCCGGCTACGGCTATTTCCTGGTGATCGACGTCTGGTACCGTCTGCTGCATGCGGTTGGGCTGCTGCCGGTCGCCACCCTGTCGGCCCTGCCGCCGGGCAGCGACGTCGCGGCGACGCAAGCCGTGTGGCAGTCGCTGGTCCAGGCTGGGCGGGCGCTGTCGATCCTGCTGACCGCCGCCTTCGCCGTCAGCTACACCACCCTGCTGCGCGGGCTGGTGGGCGACAGGCGGGTGGCGCTGCTGGCCGGCATCCTGCTGGCCTTCGGCGTCGGGCTGACGGCGCAGGGGCGGCAGATGCGCACCGACCTGCTGTCGGCCGGCTTCGTCGTGCTGGGGCTTCTGCTGGTCCTGCGGGCGGTGCGGCCGGCCGATGGCCGTCAATGTGGCGGCGCGTCGCTCATCCAGCTGGCGTTGGGCGGACTGCTGGTCGGGCTGGCGATGGTGACCAAGGTGCAGGCGGTGTTCCTGGCAATGGGGCTGCCGGTTGCGGCGATCCTGTTCGGGCAGCGAGCGGAGCCGGACGTCGCGCCGGGCAAGGGCTGGGGCGTGGCGGCACTGGTCGGGCTGCTGGCGGCCGCAGCGGCGGTGCCGGCCTTCGGGCTGATCCAGGCGGGGCTGGCCGGCTGGGGGCGGGCGGTCTACCCCTACACCCCCGTCGGCGGCGGGCTGTCGGGCGGCGGCTATCAGAGCATCGTCGCCGGCTGGGTGCTGGGCGGCATCCTGGTCCATGCGGTGGTCCATCGGGTGCCGGCGAGCCGCGCGGTGGCCGGGGCCGCGGCGGTGCTGCTGGGGCTGGCGGTCGGGCTGCTGGCGCTCGACATCCGCTGGAACGAGCAGAACGCCATCGCCGTGGCGAACTTCGTCGAGCACATGTTCGTCTTCTCCTCCTGGCGGCATGGCGCGGCGCTGCAGGGCCAGGGGAACGTGGTGGGGCAGGGGACGCTGGCGCTTCTGCTGGCGGGCATCGGCCGTACGCTGGCGATCCGCACCATCGTCCTGCACCCCGACAACATCCCGCAAACCATCATCGTGGAGTGGTTCGCCATCGCCGGGGCGGTGGTGCTCTGGCGGCGCGGGCAGAGGCTGGCCGCCGTGCAGGCGCTGTTCCTGCTGCTGGTGGCCTGGGGGCTGGAGGCTCTGTTCTCGCTGCGCGGCTTCCAGCGCGCCTATGCCGCCTACACCGACCCGCTGGCAATCCTGTCGGCCGCCTGGGTGCTGGCGCGGATGCCGGGATTGCTGGAGCGGACCAGGCCGCGGCGCTGGCTCCTGGGGGGCGTGGCGCTGGTGGTGGTGGCCGCCCATGCCTGGCCGATCATCGAGACCCGCCGCCTGCCCAACCCGGTGACCCATTGCGAGTGGATCCCGATCTACATGCCCAAGGTTGCGCCGTTCCCCTTCTGCCGTTAGGCGCCGTCCCCGCCGCCGGCACGGTCCAGCGCTTCGACCACGCCGGCGCTGTCGATGTCGGCGAAGTCGGGGCGGTGGTGGATCAGCACGCGCGGGCCGGTGCTGTGGATCGGGTTGGACGCGTCGGAGAAGACGACCACGGTGGGACAGCCGACCGCGGCGATCAGGTGGGTCGGGCCGGTGTCGTTGCCGACCGCCCCCCAGGCCCGGCGCGCCAGCCCGCCCAGTTCCGGCACGCTGGTGCGGTCGGTCAGGTCGACGGCCTGCGGGCAGTAATCCGCGATGGAACGGGCGAGGTCGCGCTCGATCCCGGTGCCGATCACCGCCGGCACGATGCCGCGCTCCGCCAGCGCCGCCGCCACCTCGGCATAGCGGCGGACCGGCCAGCGCTTGTCCGGTCGTCCGGGGGAGGAGCCGGGGACCAGCAGGGCGAAGCGCTCCGGCAGCCCGAATCGGGAGATGTCGGCGTCGAGCCAGGACAGGTCCGGCGTCTCGTCCGGCACGATGCCGAAGGGGGCGAGCTGGCGGACATAGCGCTCGCGCACCGGCACCTTGCGCCGCCCCTCGTAACGGTCGGGATGGGAGGCGCCATGGGCGGTCCCCGACCATTCCGGCCAGGGGCCGGGGAACAGCAGGCGGTGGTACAGGTCGGTGCGCGTCTGCGCCTGGAGGTCGTAGACCCGGTCGAAGCGATGGGCGCGCAGAACCTTGCGGATCGCCAGATAGGCCGACAGCGAGCGGTCGCGCGGATCCTCCAGCACCTCGTCGAACAGGCCGCTCATGCGGGCGAGCGGTGCCAGCGAGGGCAGGGTCAGCAGCGTCACCCGGTCGCCCGCATGGTGGCGGCGGATGGCGGCGAAGGCGGTCTGGGCCAGGAAGAAGTCGCCGAAGGCGCCCAGCTTGATGACCAGGATGCGGAGCGGGCGCTTGCTCATCGTGTCTGTTCCCCGATACGGGCGGCCAGCCGCAGCATCAGCGCGGCGGCCAGGAAGCCTGACATCCACCAGGGCTGCCAGATGCCGTAGGCGGTGCTGCCCATCGCCAGCGCCGCGGCGAACAGCGCCAATGCGAAGGGCTGGTTACGGCGGTCGAGCCGGGCGGTGGCGGCCAGAAGCATCAGCAGCACGGCCAGCGCCAGCGCCGCGCCGACCGCCCCGGTCTCCAGCCAGACCTGAAGGAAGGCGTTGTGGGGGTGCAGCGGCAGCAGGCTGTCGCCGATCGGCGAGAACTCCGACACCGCCCCTTCCGGCGGCAGCGAGCGCGAGGCGTCGATGCCCTGGCCGAAGACCGGCGTACGCAACGCGCGCTCCGCCGCATGGCCCCAGATCTCCACCCGGTGCTGGGCGGAGCGGAACAGCAGGCCGGAATGGTCGAGGTCGAGCGGGCCGGAGAACAGCAGGGCGGCGGGCAGCACCAGCAGGAAGGCGGCGCTGACCGCGGCGGCGAACAGCCGGCGGGTCCAACGGGCGGACGCCTGGGCGGCGGCCAGCGTGACCAGCCCGGCGGCGATGCCGAGCATGGCCGACCGGCTGGTCAGCGGCAGGCAGGCCAGCGCATAGCCCACCGGCATCAGCAGCGCCGGCGCCCGGCGTCCGAAGCGGTCCATCGCCAGGGCGGCCGGCCACACCAGCAGGCAGAGCAGCGCCGCCGTCCGCTTCGGCACATTGCCGTTCAGCAGGTTGGGCAGCTGGTCGTCGGGGACGCCGTTCCACCAGCGGTTCAGCGGGAAATCCAGCGCTGCCTCGACTGCGAACAGCAGCCCGCCGGCCAGCCCGCCGGCCAGGAACAGCCCGGCCAGCCGCCGCACCTCCGCCGCCGGCAGCCCGGCGATCCAGGCGCCGCCGGCCAGCGCGCCGAGCGCGATGTAGCCGATCTCCCCCACCGTCGCCGCCGCGCGGTCGGACGGGCTCCACAACGAGGTGGCCAACGCCAGCGCCAGGAAGGCGGTGACCGCCGCGACCGCAGGCGTCAGCCGCAGGATGCGCCCGAACGCGCCCTGCCGCGCCAGCCCGGCCAGCGACAGCAGAAGCACGAGGATCGCCCACACCGGCAGCCCGCGCGGCGCGACCGCGGCCAGCGGCCCCAACAGCAGGGCCGCTGCGCCGGCCAGCACCCGCAACATGGCGTCGATCCCGGCGGCGGGCGCCGAGGTCGGGGCGGAACGGGACGTGGCGAGGTCCGGGGTGTTGGCGGGCATGGACTCGGAGGGGATCAGCGGAAACCGGCGGGGACTTAACCGCACTCCCGCCGCGAAAGCAACGGCGCGCGGTCCGCGCCCGTGGGGCACCGGGTGGGACGTTTGAAACAGCATGAAACAGGGTTGCGGGTGGCGTTCCACTGTTTCATCCGACGGCGGAGGGGCGCGCAGGCGGTGCGGGACTGAACATTTGAAACGCCGTGAAACAGGAATCCGGGCGTTGTTCCATCGTTTCATCGGGTGGCGGAGCGGCGTGAGGATGGTGCATGGCGGTCCCTTCCCAACGGCCGGCAGGATGATGTTCCTATCATGGATGTCGGCCGCTGGGAAAAGGGTAGGTGAAAATTCGCGTGCCTCTCTTTCCCCAGGGGGCGGGGTGAGTGGGAAGCGCGGCGGGCTCTTTGCGAAAACTCTGCGGCGCATCCCCCTCACCCTAACCCTCTCCCCGGGGGGGAGAGGGGATCCTTTCCGTGCGGCGTGTTGATGGTTACGCTGTGTCCTGTGGGGACGCGTTCGAAGAGGGCCGAGATGCTGGGAACCGAAGAGCAGGAGACCGACGGCTACCGCGTCCGTGTGATGAGCCGGGCCGAACTCGATCTGGCCGTCGATTGGGCGCGGGCGGAGGGCTGGAACCCCGGCCTGAATGATGCCGGCGCCTTCCATGCCGTCGATCCGGCGGGTTTCCTGGTCGGGCTGCTCGACGGCCGGCCGGTGGCCTCGCTGTCGGTCGTGCGGTATCCCGGCAGCTTCGGCTTCCTCGGTTTCTACATCGTGCGGCCGGAGGCGCGCGGGCGGGGCTATGGCTGGCGGCTGTGGCAGGAGGGGCTTCGCCATCTGGAGGGCTGTACCGTCGGCCTGGACGGCGTGGTCGCCCAGCAGGAGAATTACCGGAAATCCGGCTTCGCCCTGTCCCACCGCAACATCCGCTTCGGCGGCACGGTGCCGGATGGCGCGGAAGGGCGGACGACGCTGGTGGACGCCCGGACGGTGCCCTTCGACCGGCTGGCGGCGCTGGATGCGGACCTGTTCCCGGCGCCGCGCCCCGGTTTTCTCGCCAACTGGATCGCCCTTCCCGGCGCCACGGCGCTGGCGGCGGTGAGCGGTGGCGACCTGACCGGCTTTGGGGTGATCCGCCCCTGCCACAGCGGTTTCAAGATCGGCCCGCTCTATGCCGCCGACGCCGGGGTGGCGCGGGATCTGGTGCTGGCGCTGGGCCGGGCGGCCGGCGCGGGGCCGGTGTTCCTCGACGTGCCGGAGCCGCACGGAGCGGGCTTGCGGATGGCGGAGGAGTTGGGGCTGTCGCCGCAGTTCGAGACGGCGCGGATGTATCTGGGCCCGGCACCGGCGACCGATCTGGCGCGGGTGTTCGGGATCACGAGCTTCGAGCTGGGGTGAGAGCCTGTGAGTTTTCAGGCGCTTCTCTCGGCCCTTATCCCCGCCTTTGCGGGAATGAGGGCCGAGAGAAGCTCGTGACGAGATCCGATGCGAAGCGGCTCAAGCGAGCGGTGCTTCTCCGCGTCAGGCGGAGCGCACTTGCTGGATGAAACGGTCCACCTCCGAAGACAGCTTCTCGGAGTCACGGAAGAGTTCGCGAGCCGCTTCCAGGACCTCCGAAGCGGCCTTCCCAGTGCCTTCAGCCGCGTGCTGCACGCCCACGATGTTGGTCGAAATCTCCTGGGTACCCTGCGCCGCCTGCTGGACGTTGCGCGCGATCTCCCGCGTCGCCGCATCCTGTTCCTCGATGGCTGCGGCGATGGTTGTAGCGATCTCGTTGATTTCGCCGATGGTGTGGGTGATCTCGGTGATCGCGGTCACCGCGCCGCCGGTTGCCTGCTGCATGGCGTTGATCTGCGCCGAGATCTCCTCGGTGGCCTTGGCGGTCTGATTGGCGAGGTTCTTCACCTCCGAGGCGACCACGGCGAACCCCTTGCCCGCTTCCCCCGCCCGCGCCGCCTCGATGGTGGCGTTCAGCGCCAGCAGGTTGGTCTGCGAGGCGATGGAATTGATGAGTTGCACCACGTCACCGATCCCCTTTGCCTGCTCCGCCAGGGTCTGGATGGTGGTGTTGGTGGTCTGCGCATGATCGGCGGCGCGTCGCGCGATGTCCGCCGATTGGCCGACCTGCCGGGTAATCTCGCCAATGGAACTGGCCATCTCCTCGGAGGACGCCGCCACGGTCTGCACGTTGGCCGAGGTCTGCTCGGTGGAGGCTGCCACCGAGGTGGCCTGCGCCCGGCTCTCCTCGGCCATCGCCGAGAGTGCCTGCGAACTGCCCTGCATCTGCGTCGCTGCCGACGACACCTGAGACACGACGGTCTTCACGGTGGCTTCGAACCGGTTGGCCAGGTCGTGCATGGCGCGCTTGCGCTCGGCCTCGGCCCGGGCCTTCAGCCCCTCCTGCTCGGCGCGCAGGCGGTCGCTCTCGATCAGGTTCTCCTTGAAGACCTCCAGCGCCTTGGCCATGGAGCCGACTTCGTCGCCACGCTCCAGGGCCGGGACTTTGATCGTCTTGTCCCCGCTTGCGAGTTTCCGCATGGCATCGGTCATGTCACGGATCGGGGTCGAGACGCCGGCGATGATCATCCAGCAGGCCCCTACCGAGAAGAGACCGCCGCCGATTATCATGCTGATCAGCATCAGACGCACGTTGCCGTACAGTTCGTCGCCCTTCTTGCTCGCCGCAACGCCGCCGTCGACGTTGATCTGGATGAGGCGGTCGAGCGTTTCGCCCATCTTGTTGTACGCCACGCGCGACTTGCCCTTGAAGGTCGCCGTCGCCTCGGCGTTCCGCATCGCGCGCGACAGCTTCAGGATTTCCTTGTTGCTCGCCAGATAGTCGGCCCAGGCTTGCTTGTACTCCTGATAGACGACGCGCTCTTGCGGGGAGGAGATCAGCCGCTCGTACTTGGCCTCCAGAGCCTGGATCGCCGCGGCCAGCCGGTCCATCTCGCGTTCCGCCTCAGCCATCTCCTCATTGCTGGACGACAGGATGTGAATGCCCTCCGAGATGCGGAAATCGCCGGTGGCCGTATTGAGGGCGCCGCTCCACTGCGTGCTCGGCAGCCAGTTGTCCTCCATTTCGGTGCTGAGGTCGTTGACCCTGCCGACGCGGTCGATCGAGAACAAGCCCTCACCGACGATGAGCAGCGTCAGGCAGGCAAAGGCGATCAGCAGCTTGGATCGGATGGTGACTTTGTTCATGGTGCTTTCCTGGGATGACCGAGGCGTGGCGGCGAAGGCGCGCACACAACCAAGAGCATATAACTTATGGCCTAAATGTAATGGGCGTTAATACTCCGAAACAATATGTGGCAGATCGCCGCGATCAGCCGCGATCAGCCGCGATCAGACGCGTGTGGCCTTCTTGCCGGCCCCTCTCGCGTGTAGAAGTCGGATAGAATCGTCAGTTGTCGATGCAAAGTAGAAGTGTCGGTGGAACAGGCATCGGCTGGGCGGTTCCGGCAACGTTCGAAGCTGTGGAATGAGCGCCGCGATAGCGATCGTGGCGGGATGGTTGGCGGAACGCTTCTCGTTTGGAGCGGCGGTTCGGCGGAACTGCTTATGCCTCACCCCGCCGCCGTCTTCTCCAGCGAGCGGATGATGTGTTCCGCCAGCAGGTCCACCGCCTTGGGCAGGGGGCCGGGCTGGCGGTAGAGGGCGGTTTCGATGTCGGGCAGGTCGGGCAGGTCGTGTTCGGCGTTCACGATGTGGAAGCCGGGGGCCAGCATGTCCTTCGGCAGGATGGTGACGCCAAGCCCAGCCGTCACCGCGGCCTTGATGCCGGCGAGGCTGGGGCTGGTGTAGGCCATGCGCCAGGGGCGGCCGCGGGCGTCGAGCGCATCGATGGCGCGCTTGCGGTGGATGTCCGGCGGCGGGGCGAGGACCAGCGGGACCGGGGCGCGCGCATCGAGGATCAGGCGGTCGGACGCCACCCAGAACAGCGGCTCGCGCCACACCTTCACGCCGCCGGCCGGACCCTGCGGCTCCCGCTTGCACAGCACGAGGTCGTATTCGCCGCGGGAAAAGCGGTCGAGCAGGTTGACGGTGAAGTCGCACTGCACCTCCAGCGCCACCTGGGGATGGGCGCGGGAGAAGCGCCACAGCACGTCGGGCAGATGGGCGGTGGCGAAATCCTCCGGCGTGCCGAGGCGCACCACGCCGCCCACCTCCGGCTCCATCAGCAGGGCGCAGGCTTCGCCCGCCATGTCCAGCAGGCGGCGGGCGTAGGTCAGCAGCACCTCTCCATCGGGGGTCAGGTCCAGGCCGCGGCCCTCGCGCAGGAACAGCCGCTTGCCCAGCCCGTCCTCCAGCCGCTTGATCTGCAGGCTGATGGTGGACTGGGTGCGGCCCAGCCGCTCCGACGCCCGGGTGAAGCCGCCGCTGTCCACGATGGTCACGAAGGTGCGCAACAGGTCGAGGTCGAAGGGCGGCAGGGGAGCGGGCATGGCGGGCGGCTGCATGGTCGTGGTTCCGGCTCGGCCGGTCAGCTCAGCACCGCCCGGCTCACTGCGAGGTAGAGTGGAATACCGACGAGGATGTTGAAAGGAAATGTGATGCCCAGAGACAGCGGAAGCGACAGGCCCGGCTCCGCCATCGGCAGGGCGTGGCGCAGCGCGGCCGGCACCGCGATGTAGGACGCGCTGGCGCACAGCGTCACCAGCAGGGCGGCGTCGCCGAGGCCGAGCCCCAGGGCGGCGGCGGCGGCAAGCCCGATGACCGCGCCGATCAGCGGCATGACGATGCCGAAGGCGATCAGCCGCGGGCTGAGCGACGCCGCTTCCCGCAGTCGGGAGGTGGCGAGATAGCCCATCTCCAGCAGGAACAGGCACAGCACGCCGTCCCAGGGGGCGATGAACAGGCCGTGCAGGCTCTGCAGGCCTGGCTTGCCGATGACGAGGCCGACCAGCAGCGATCCGGCCAGCAGCAGGACGGAGCCGTTGAAGGCGGCCTCGCGGATCGCGTCCTTGATCGAGCCGCCCTGGGCCGGTTCACCGCTGCCGGTCCCGCCCAGCGGAACCGACCCAAGTGGAACCGATAGGGTGGCGCCATTGCCGCCCGCCGCGACGCCGGACACCATGCCGGTGGCGCCCGCCAGCAGCAGGCCGCTGACGATCGCCGGGGCTTCCATGATCGCCAGCGCCGCGACCATGTGGCCGCCGAAGGTGACGCCCTGGCTTTCCAGCAGCTTGGTGGCCGTGACGAAGGTGACGAGGCTGACCGATCCGTAATGGGCGGCGATGGCGGCGGAGTTGACCTGATCCAGCCCGACCACCGAGCGCAGCAGGCCGAAGCCCAGGATCGGCATCAACAGGCTGAGCAGCGCGGCCGTCAGCAGCAGCGGCATCACGGCGCCCGCATCGGCGCCGGCCAGGGCGACGCCGCCCTTCAGGCCGATGGCGACCAGCAGATAGGCGGCAAGCGCCTTGCCGAACCCTTCCGGGAATGGAATGCGCGCCCCGGTCAGCGCGATTGCGGCGCCAAGGCCGAAGAACAGAATCGGTGCGGACAGCAGCGCGTCCATAATGGATCATCCCTCGTCATAATCGTCAGCGCGGGCCTTGCCGCACTGCGGTAGCCCTTGGCCGGACGCTAACGAGGGATAGGGCTAATGGGAAATTGATAGTTTTCGGCGCTTCCATTGATTTTCTCAATGGGTGGCGGAGAGCCTCACGCCAGAAGGTCGTCCTGCCGGTTGCGGCGCATCCACATGGCGGCGTAGCTGCACAGGGGCACGATCTTCAGCCCCTCGGCACGGGCGGCCTCCATCACGCCTTCCATCAGGCGGCCGGCGGCGCCGGTGCCGCGCAGCGAGGGCGGGGCCTCCACATAGGAAATCACCAGGGTCCGGCCGTTGCGGCGGTAGTCGGCGTAGACCGTCTGGTTGCCGACCGCCAGTTCGAACCGGTTCATGGCGTGGTTGTCGGTGACCGCCTGTCCCATCCTGATCGCTCCGTCGGTTGCGGGGGGCCTTGTCCTTGTAACAGCGGGATGCGGCGGATAAGGCGGCAGTCCCCCTTTTGCGCGGGAGTGCCCTTACTCTCCCTGCCAGCCGCAGGCGGACAGCGCGACCTGCATATGCAGCGGTGCCGGGGCGACGGCATCGACCGCCGCATATTCGAAGGCCATGCGGAAGGCGACGGAGCGGGCCAGCAGGTGCAGGTTGCCGGGGGGCAGGCGTTCGGGGCCGTAGAAGGGCTCCCCCACCAGCGGGCAGCCGATGGCGGCGCAATGGACGCGGATCTGGTGGGTGCGGCCGGTGCGCGGGCGAAGCTCCAGCCAGGAGCGGCCATCGGCGCTGGTGCCCAGGACGCGGTAGTCGGTGACCGCCGGCTGGCCGGCCGGATCGGGCAGGATGGTCCAGGGCGAGCGGCCGGCTCCCGAGGCGGATTTGGGCTCGATCCGCTTCAGCAGCGGCAGGTCGATCACGCCGGATTCGGCCGCCGGAATGCCGTCGGCGACCGCCCAATAGGTCTTCTCCACATGGCCGGCGGCGAACATCTGGCCGAGCCGCTTCAGCGCCCAGGGGGTGCGGCCCAGGATCAGGCAGCCGGCGGTGTCGCGGTCCAGCCGGTGGGCGAGCTTCGGCGGCTCCCCGTCGGATTCGCCGAGGAATGGCAGGTAAAGCTCCAGATGGTCGGTGATCCGTCCGGCCTTGTGGACGGCCAGACCGGCCGGTTTGTCGATGACGAAGCAAAGCTCGTCCTGATGGAGCACGCGGGCGCGCAGCGAGTCGGGGGTCATGGGCCGCAACATGGCCGCCGCCATACCCTTCGCGCAAGGGCCGCGAACCGCATGTCATACGGAAAGCGGGCTGGTACAGCGATGGCGGGACCACGGTCCGAAGCCGGCAGCGGCACGGTGTCGCGCCTTTGATTTTCCGTCCTTTTACAAGCGTTACTGCCTATGAGAAAGGTCCGGGGCGGCGTCGGACCTTGCGGATAAAGATCGGCCTGAATGAGGACATTCGGCCGGTTTTCATTTGATTTCGGCCGCCCGGACTAGCCTTTTGCCCGGTCTCGGAAGGTTTGTTGCGCAGTCGCGGAAGGCGTGGCAGAAAGCCCGGGAACACGGTCGTGCTTCCGCCGGCTCCGCTTGCGGTCGGGCAATGCCGTGGGACCATGGATTTGACTTCGCCTCAACCACAAGAGACGTCCAATGCGGAAACCCGTGCGCAAGGTGGTGTTCCCGGTCGCCGGTCTCGGCACGCGCTTCCTGCCGGCCACCAAGGCCATCCCGAAAGAGATGCTGCCCCTGGTCGACCGCCCCCTGCTGCAGCACGCCGTCGAAGAGGCGCGCGCCGCCGGCATCGAGGATTTCGTTTTCGTCACCGGCCGTTCCAAGCGCGCCATCGAAGACCATTTCGACGCCGACACCGAACTGAACCGCACCCTTGAAGAGCGCGGCAAGATGGATGCGCTGGAGGAGGTCCGCCACAGCGAGATCGCTCCCGGCCGCTGCTTCTACACCCGCCAGCAGGTTCCGCTGGGCCTCGGCCACGCCGTGTGGTGCGCCCGCGCCCTGATCGGCAACGACCCGTTCGCCATCGTGCTGCCCGACGACTTCGTCCAGGGCAAGACCCCCTGCCTGAAGCAGATGGTCGAGGCGTACGAGGAGGTCGGCGGCAACATCGTCGCCGTCGTCGACGTGCCGCGCGAGCGCACCAGCAGCTACGGCATCCTGGACGTCGAGAAGGACGACGGCCGTCTGGCCACCGTCCGCGGCCTGGTCGAGAAGCCGAAGCCGGCCGAGGCGCCGTCGACCCTGTCGATCATCGGCCGCTACATCCTGCAGCCGGAAATCTTCGACCATCTGGAAAAGCAGCAGCGCGGCGCCGGCAACGAAATCCAGCTGACCGACGCCATGGCCAACCTGATCGGCAACCAGCCGTTCCATGGCCTGCGCTTCGAAGGCACCCGCTACGACTGCGGCGACAAGGTCGGCTTCATCGAGGCCACGGTCGCCCACGCGCTGAACCGGCCGGACATGGCCGACAAGGTGCGCGAGATGCTGCGTAAATATTGCTGACCGACGGGCAGCATGCATGATGCCGCGCCCGCCCCGTCCCCTGATCCGGACGGCGGCGGGCACGTGCGTTTGCGCTGCCTGACGATAAGAGCCGGCCGCGTCGAACGGCCTGCCACGAGGAACGCCCGGCAAGGGCATCCCAGAGACATACAGGTTTCCTGACTTTCAAGGACTTGAGGGGGACGCGATGCGCATAGCGATGATCGGCACGGGCTATGTCGGCCTGGTCTCCGGCGCCTGCTTTTCCGAGTTCGGCGTGCACGTCTGCTGCGTCGACAAGGACGCCGGCAAGATCAAGCGGCTGAAGCGCGGCGAGATTCCGATCTACGAGCCCGGCCTGGACGACCTCGTCGCCCGCAACGTCGCCGCCGGCCGCCTGTCCTTCACCATGGATTTGAAGGAGGCGATGCAGGGCGTCGACGCCGTGTTCATCGCGGTGGGCACCCCGTCGCGCCGCGGCGACGGCCACGCCGACCTGTCCTACGTCTACGGCGCCGCCGAGGAGATCGCCCAGCATCTCGACCACTACACGGTGGTGGTGACCAAGTCGACCGTCCCGGTCGGCACCGGCCGCGAGGTGGAGGCGATCATCCGCCGCGTGCGCCCCGACGCCGAGTTCGACATCGCCTCCAACCCGGAATTCCTGCGCGAAGGCTCCGCCATCGGCGACTTCATGCGGCCGGACCGCGTCGTCATCGGCGCCACGTCGGACCGCGCGGGCGACGTGATGCGCCGGCTCTACCGGCCGCTCTACCTGATCGAGACGCCGATCGTGGTGACCTCGCTGGAGACGGCGGAGCTGACCAAATACGCCGCCAACACCTTCCTGGCCGCCAAGATCACCTTCATCAACGAGATCGCCGATCTCTGCGAGAAGGTCGGCGCCAACGTCCATGACGTCGCCCGCGGCATCGGGCTGGACGGCCGCATCGGCAAGAAGTTCCTGCACCCCGGTCCGGGCTATGGCGGGTCCTGCTTCCCGAAGGACACGCTGGCGCTGGTCCGCACCGCCCAGCAGGTGGGCAGCCCGCTGCGCATCATCGAGACGGTGGTGGACATCAACGACAAGCGCAAGAAGCAGATGGCCGAGCGCATCATCGCCGCCTGCGGCGGGTCGGTGGACGGCAAGACCGTCGCGGTGCTGGGCGTCGCCTTCAAGCCGAACACCGACGACATGCGCGACAGCCCGTCGCTGGACATCGTCCCGGCGCTTCAGGCGGCGGGTGCCCATGTCCGCGCCTTCGACCCGGCGGCGATGCACGAGGCCGAGAAGCTGCTGCCCGGCGTGGAATGGGCGAAGGACGCCTACGGCACCTTGGAAGGCGCCGATTGCGTCGCTATTCTCACGGAGTGGAACGAATTCCGCGCGCTCGACCTGCGTCGGGTGAAGTCGATGCTGAAGCGGCCGGTGATGATCGACCTGCGCAACATCTACAACCCCGAGGACATGGCGAAGGCCGGCTTCACCTATACCTCCATCGGCCGGCCGTCGCCGGCGGGTGGGATGGACCGCGGCTGACGGTCCAAAGACGGCGTCCAACAGAGGACTAACGAGACGATGAGCGAAGCCCATACCTTCCACCCCACGGTGCTGCGCGAGTACGACATCCGCGGCATCGTCGGCAAGACGCTGACCCCGGCAGACGCCCGCGCGGTCGGCCGCTCCTTCGGCACCGTGGTGGTGCGCAAGGGCGGCAAGACGGTCTGCGTCGGCTATGACGGCCGTCTGTCCTCGCCGGAACTGGAGGAAGCGCTGGTCGAGGGGCTGGTTTCGACCGGCCTGCACGTCCTGCGCATCGGGCTCGGCCCCACGCCGATGCTGTATTTCGCCACCCGCGACCGCGAGGCGGCGGCCGGCATCATGATCACCGGCTCGCACAACCCGCCGGACTACAACGGCATCAAGATGATGCTGGGCAAGGGCCCGGTCTATGGCCAGCAGATCCTGGAACTCGGCACCATGGCGGCCAAGGCCGACTGGGAGCAGGGCCAGGGCTCGTCGGAGAAGATCGACGTCCAGGACGAGTATGTCGCCCGCCTGCTGAAGGATTATGACGGCACCCGCGACCTGAAGATCGCCTGGGACGCCGGCAACGGCGCGTCGGGCGAGATCCTGCGCCGCCTGACCGCCAAGCTGCCGGGCAAGCATGTCCTGCTGTTCGATGACATCGACGGCAACTTCCCCAACCACCATCCGGACCCGACGGTCGAGGCCAATCTGGTCGACCTGAAGAAGGCGGTGGCGGAGCATGGCTGCGACATCGGCATCGGCTTCGACGGCGACGGCGACCGCATCGGCGCCATCGACCACAAGGGCCGCGTGGTGTGGGGCGACCAGTTGGTCGCGCTCTATGCCGCCGACGTGCTGAAGAGCCATCCGGGCGCCACCATCATCGCCGACGTGAAGGCCAGTCAGGCCCTGTTCGACGAGATCGCCAAGCATGGCGGCAACCCGCTGATGTGGAAGACCGGCCACTCGCTGCTGAAGGCCAAGATGGCGGAGACCGGGTCGCCGCTGGCCGGCGAGATGTCGGGCCACATCTTCTTCGCCGACAAGTGGTACGGCTTCGACGACGCGCTGTATTGCGGCGTCCGTCTGGTCGGGCTGGTCAGCAAGCTGAACACCACGCTGGCGGACCTGCGCGACGGCCTGCCGGACATGGTCAACACGCCGGAGACCCGCTTCCAGATCGACGAGGAACGCAAGTTCGCTGTGGTCGAGGAGGTCAAGGGCCGCGTCAAGGCGTCGGGCGCCAAGGTCAACGACATCGACGGCGTCCGCGTGACGACCGACGATGGCTGGTGGCTGCTGCGCGCGTCCAACACCCAGGACGTGCTGGTGGCCCGCGCCGAGTCCTACAGCCAGGAAGGGCTGGAGCGGCTGAAGGGCGCGCTGATCGAGCAGCTGGTGGCCTCCGGGCTGTCGGCGCCGTCCTTCGAGGGCGGCGGGTCGCACTGAGGTTTGTTATGGGGGTGTTCAGGCTTCGGCTGACGAATGCCCCCTCCCCAACCCTCCCCCGCCCTCGGCCGGCCGAAGGCCGGTCCGATCGCGGGAGAGGGAGTTAAGCGCCAGAGCGGCGGAGTTCCCTCTCCCACCGAAGGTGGGGGAGGGTTTAGGGAGGGGGCAACACGCCCCCTCACCTGAAACTCGCCAAATGCCTCCTGAACCGCGCCAGACTCCAGGCGAAGAACAGCGCCCCAATTCCGGCAGTCGCCGCGAACCTGGGCCACACCACGTCGAAGCCGGCGCCGCGGAACAGGATGGCCTGGGCGAAGGCGACGAAATGGGTGGACGGTGACAGCTGCATCGCCATCTGCAGCCATTCCGGCTCGCTTTCCAGCGGGGTGAAGCCGCCGGACAGCATGTTCATCGGCAGCACGATCAGGATGAACAGCAAGCCCAGCTGCGGCATCGACCGCGCCACGGTGCCGAGGAAGATGCCGAGCGCCGTCGCGAAGAACAGGTAGAGCGCCGTCCCGGCCAGGAACAGCGGGACCGAGCCGGCCAGCGGCACCGACAGCAGGCCGCGCAGCACGACATAGAGCGCCACCAGCGTCAGCACCAGGATCACCGCGCCGTTGGCCAGCACCTTGGCGGCCATGATCTCGGCCGGGCGGACCGGCATCACCAGCAGATGTTCCAGCGTGCCGTGTTCGCGCTCGCGGATCAGGGCGGCGCCGGCCAGCAGGACCGCCAGCATGGTGACGTTGCTGACCACCGACATGGTGCCGGTGAACCATTTGGTGTCGAGCGCCTCGTTGTAGGCGACGCGGACCTGCAGGCTGACCGGGGCGGCGCTGCCGTCGGCCTCGCGGCGGACGAAGCGGCCGACCTCGTCCTCGACGATGCCCTGGATGGTGCCGGCGCCGATGCCGGCCTGCATCATCGCGGTGGCGTCGATCAGCAGTTGGATCGCCGGGTTGCGGCCGGCCAGCACGTCGGCCTGGAAATCGGGCGGGATGTCGAGGACGAAGGTGTAGCGGGCGGAATCCATCGCCGGATCGACCTCGGCATGGCCGATCATGGCGGGCGTCTGGAACTCGGGGCCATGGAAGCTGGAGGCCAGCCGCTGCGACAGGGTCGAACGGTCCTCGTCGACGATGGCGATGGCGGCGTTGTGCAGCTCGTGCGAGATGCCGGTCGCCTGGGAGTAGACGGAAAAGGTGAAGGAATAGACGACGAAGCCCAGCATGAAGACGTCGCGCAGCAGGCTGATCCACTCCTTGCGCGCCAATGTCAGGCTGTTGCGGAGGAAGCGCGTCATGGCTCAGCGCTCCTGTTTCGGCAGGAAGGCGACGCCCAGCGCCAGGAACACCGGCACGAAGGCGGCGGTCGCCAGAATGAAGGGCAGAAGTTCGGGCAGGGCGAGGCCCTTGGTGAAGGCGCCGACGGAGATTTTCAGGAAATGGGTGGTCGGGAACAGCGTGCCGAACAGCCACGCCCCGCCCTCCAGGGTGGAGACCGGCTGCAGCATGCCGGAGAATTGGGTTGCCGGCAGCATGGTGACGATGGCGGTGCCGAACACCGCCGCCGTCTGGGTCGCGGTGAAGACGGAGATCAGCAGCCCCAGCGCCGTGGTCGCCACCACATAGACCAGCCCGCCGAGCAGAAGCCCGAACAGGCTGCCCTTCACCGGCACGCCGAACAGGATGACCGCCATCGCCACCATCAGCAGCAGGTTGAAGGCGGCGAGCCCGATATAGGGCAACTGCTTGCCCAGCAGGAATTCCAGCCGCGTCACCGGGGTGACGTAGAGGTTGGTGATGGATCCCAGTTCCTTTTCGCGCACCACGCCGAGGGCGGCGAGGATGGCGGGGATGAAGACCAGCAGCAGGCCGATGGTGCTGGGCACCATGGCGTCGAGGCTGCGGAAGGCCTGATTGTACCGATACCGCATCTCCAGCGTCGCCGGTGAAGCGGGCAGGGTGGCCCCGGCGGCGATGGCCGCATCCTGGATGAAGCGCTGGTGCAGGCCGGCGACGTAGCCCTGGATGGTCTCCGCCCGGAAGGGCATGGCGCCGTCGATGCGCACCGCCACCTCCGGGACGCGGCCACGGCGCAGATCGCGGCCGAAGCCTTCGGGGATCTCGATGGTCAGCGACGCTTCGCCCCTTTGCAGGCGGAGCGCCAGATCGCGGGCGTCGATGGCCGGCGGGGTGGCGCGGAAACTGCGCGAGCCGTCGAACTGCTCGATATAGGCGCGGCTTTCCGGCGAGCGGTCGTGGTCGAGGACGGCGAAGGTCAGGTTCTCCACATCCATGGTGATGCCGAAGCCGAAGACCAGCATGAGGAGGACGGTGCCGAGCAGGGCGACGGTCAGGCGGACGGGGTCGCGGCGGAGTTCGAGGGTTTCGCGCCATGCATAGGCCAGCAGGCGGCGGCGGGAATGTCCCCTCTCCCCCCCGGGGAGAGGGTTAGGGTGAGGGGGTAGCGCGGCGGGACTTTTCTGAGAATCCTCGCTGTGCGTCCCCCTCACCCCGACCCTCTCCCCGGGGGGGAGAGGGGGAGTGGGGCGGTCGAGAGGGAGATTTTCCGCCTGCTCCATGTACCCAATAAATGCGTCGTCCAGGCTGTCGGCCTGCTGCTGGCGGCGCAGTTCGTCGGGGGGGCCGGCGGCGATGACGCGGCCGGCGTTCATGAAGGCAACGCGGTCGCAGCGTGCCGCCTCGTTCATGAAATGGGTGGAGACGAAGATCGTCACCCCCTGGTCGCGCGACAGGGCGATCAGGTCGCGCCAGAACTGGTCGCGCGCCACCGGATCGACGCCGGAGGTCGGCTCGTCGAGGATCAGCAGCTCCGGCCCGTGCAGGATGGCGACGGCCAGCGACAGCCGCTGCCGCACGCCAAGCGGCAGGCGGTCGGCCACCGCGTCAATGTAGGGCGACAGGCCGAAGCGCTCGACCAGCGCCGCCAGCCGGGATTCTGAGTCCGCAAGGTCGAACAGGCGGGCGTGCAGGTCCAGGTTCTGGCGCACCGTCAACTCGCCATAGAGCGAGAAGGCCTGCGCCATGTAGCCGACGCGGCGGCGGCTCTCCAGATCGCCGGCGTCCACCGGCCGGCCGAACAGCCGCGCTTCGCCCGCGGTGGCGGGGAGCAGGCCGGTCAGCATCTTCATGGTGGTGGTCTTGCCGCAGCCGTTGGAGCCCAGGAAGCCGAAGATCTCGCCGCGGCCGATGCGGAAGCTGATGTCCGACACCGCGGTGAAATCGCCGAAGCGGCGGGTCAGGCCGATCGCCTCGATGGCCGGTTCGGCGCCGGCCGGTTCGGGAGCGCGGGGCGGGACGGTCAGGCGTTGGTGGCCGCGCCGGGCATCCTCCGGCAGCAGGGCGACGAAGGCCTCCTCCAGATCGGCAGCGCCGGTCTGCGCCTTGACCGCGGCGGGGGTGTCGTGGGCCAGCAGGCGGCCGGCGTTCATCATCACGACCCGGTCGAACCGCTCGGCCTCGTCCATGTAGGAGGTGGCGACCAGCACGGTCATGCCGGGGCGGCCGGCGCGGATGCGGTCGATCAGCTCCCAGAACTGGCGGCGGGAGAGCGGATCGACGCCGGTCGTCGGCTCGTCGAGGATCAGCAGGTCGGGGTCGTGCAGCAGGGCGCAGCACAGCCCGAGCTTCTGCTTCATGCCGCCCGACAGCTTGCCGGCCGGGCGGTCGGGAAAGGGGGCGAGGCCGGTTGCCTCCAGCAGGTCGGCGATGCGGCGTTGGCGCTCGGCGGCGTTCAGGCCGAACAGGCGGCCGAAGAACTGCAGGTTTTCGGCGACGCTGAGTTCGGCATAGAGGTTGCGGCCGAGGCCCTGCGGCATGTAGGCGATGCGCGGCTGGAGCGCGGCGCGGCCATGCCGGTCGGCGACGTCGGTGCCGAGCACGCGGACGCTGCCCTGCTGGATTTTCTTGGCGGTGGAGATCAGGCCGAGCAGGGTCGATTTGCCGACGCCGTCGGGGCCGATGACCGCGACGCTGACGCCGGCGGGAATTTCGAGGGACGCGTCCTCCAGCGCCACCGTCCCGCCATAGCGGTGCCGCACGCCGGACAGCGAGACGGCTGGGGTCATGATCTTTCGCCCAGGCGTATGTCCCCTCTCCCCCCCAACACAAGCCCGGCTTGTGTTGCCGACAGGCGAAGCGCAGCTTCGCCGAAAGGCGGGGAGAGGGTTAGGGTGAGGGGGATGCGTGGCGGGGATTGGGTAGCGGAGGGTGTCTGATTCTCGGCGAAGTCACGCTGTGCCTCCCCCTTGTATCTGGAATGGGTCCCTGTTTCGTGATGGAACTTGGATAGCGCCGGGTCCGGTGGCCACCGGACCCGGCGCGAGGCGGACGGCGCCCGACGCCCCTCAGGCCACAACCGTGGGTGAG